>ERZ827168.1760-NODE-1760-length-28262-cov-4.626795_pt1 | contig 28262 bp, 19 predicted proteins | sample MGYA00519868_ERZ827168 | MGnify/ENA primary metagenome ERZ827168 (study PRJEB31778, sample SAMEA3449271) | human gut metagenome | biome: human gut; feature: human-associated habitat; material: faeces | place: United Kingdom | collected 2010/2012 ...
ACTATTTGACTGACGATTTTGACGCCAATAGCGTGTTTTCCGCGTACGACGAGTCGGGCATGAAGCTCGGCGGGACGTTCGAGCTTATAGGGGAAGCCGGCGGGGCGGGGAGCCTCGTGTATTCCGTTCCCGAACCCGCGGCGATAGCGGCTCTCATAGGCGCAGTAGCGCTCATGTTCGTTGCCCTCCGCCGCAGGCAACGGTAGCTGTTTCTTTTGCGCCGCCGCCCGCAAGTGCGGGGCGGCGCAGATTTTTTAATCTGAGAACCGAATGGAATTATGGGGAAGAGTCTGCCGGTTTTAATTGCGCTCGCATTTCTCGCGTGCGCGCACGGGAAAACTGAGACGTTTTTGAGGGAGAATTTCGAGGGTAAAATGCCCGAAACCCTCCGCGTATTCAAATCGCGGATTTCGGAGAATGCCGAAGAGGCGATAGCCGGAAAATCGTCGCTCGTGCGCGACGCGTCGAACTGGGGGCCGGCGTTCGAGTTCGATACGGGGGAATTTAACGCCGTCGAGGTGTCGTTCGATTACAAAATCCTCTCCGGCAGCCCGCGTTCCGCCCCGTATGTGCAATTCATATACAAGCCCGTGGACGGCGCGGAGAAGTCCGTGTCGGGCACCGATAACAGATTTGTGCGCGGAAGGGGCGGCACGGAGCGTTCAAAGAACGTTTTTCACGGCGCGTTCGGACGTCCCGCGAGGGTCAGGGTGAACGTTCCCGAGGGCGTCAAAATGGCGTTCGACAATTTGAGGGTGAGGGGCGCTTCGGTTTCCGCGCGCGCCGATTGGTCGGCTTCCCACGGGGAAGTTTTCGAGACGTGCAGGTACAATCCGTTCAGCCCGCACTACCTTAAACTGAACGACCGCTATCTCTCGATGTCCGAGGGGGAGTTTTTCCCGTTCATAGACAAATACGGACAGTTCAAATACCGCATGTGGCCCGGGAAGATCCGCTCCGACGCCGATTTTAAGGAGCGCGCCGCCGAGGAGAAAAAGTGGTTTGACGGCAATCCGCCGATTGCCCTGCGCGACAAATTTTACGGGCTGATAAATCCCGCGCTCAAATTCGAGGCTACGGGCAGGTTTTATGCGCGCAAAGTCGGCGGAAAGTGGTTTTTCGTCACGCCGGAGGGCAATCTGTTCTGGGCTCTCGGCATGTGCGGGCTCGGCTACGACAGGAGGTTCGCGAACCCGTCCGACGAGCCTTCGGAATCCATCGGGAAGGCGAGGCTCACGCCGTTCGAAGGCAGGGAGAGGTTTTACGACGACGTATCCGACCCGCGCCATACCGCAAACTCCGGAGGTTTCAAGCGCGCCTATCACGGAATGAAACCCGCAAAGGGGTTCGACTTTTACGGCCGGAATCTGGAACTCAAATACGGGCGGGGAGCGCCCGGCAAAATATCGCTGCTCAAAGGGCGGGCGGACAGGTTCGGGATAAATCTCGGCGGGCACCTCTGCGACCCCGCCGCGCTCATGGCGGCGGAAATCCCGTTCACCGTGACGGTTTACAACGGCCCGAACCTCCCGATAAACGGCGAACACAAGCTGCAAGGCTGGTGGCAGACGCCGCCGGACTGGTTCAACCCCGAGTTTGAACCGTCGCTGCGGGAGAAGCTCAAAAAAATCTCCCGCTACACGCAGTCGCCCTATTGCATGGGGGTGTTTATCGACGGCGAGCTGCCGTGGATATCAAAGCCCTGCGAGCTCACCAAAGGGGTTTTGTCCTGCAAGCCGGACCAGCCTGCAAAGGTCGCCCTGCGCGAAATGCTGCAAGAAAAATATCAGTCGGTTGAGGATTTCAACGCCGCGTGGGGCGCGGATTATTCTTCGTGGGACGGCTTCATGCGCGATGTCAAGCTGGTTCCGAATACGAAGGCGGCGGAGGCCGACGCGCTCGCATTTGAGGACGCCTACATGCGCCGTTATTTTGAAGTGTGCCGCAGGCTCGTCAAGGAGGTCGACCCGAAGCTTCTATACCTTGGGTGCTCTTTCAGCATGAGCGGCAGGGAGTGGGAGAAGGCTTGCAGGATTTCCTCGGAGTATTGCGACGTGATATCGTGCAACACGTACAGGTACGGGGTTGCGGGGTTCTCGCTTCCGGAGAGCTCGCGCGACAAGCCCGTTCTGATTGGCGAATGGCATTTCGCGCCGCAGGACGAGGGGACTTTCGGCGTCACTATGATTCCGTCGCGCACGCGCGCGGGGCAGTGCGAACTGGTTGAGGCGTTTTTGAAGTCCGCCCTCGAAAATCCGAACATAATCGGCGCGGACTGGTTCGAGTGGGTTGACATCGCGACGACCGGACGGTTTGACAAGGCGGATTCCGGCGTGGGATTTCTCGACATAGCGGACACGCCCCACTACCCGCTGGTGGAGACTTTCCGCAAGATTTCCGAAAACATGTACGCAATGCGCCTGGACTCAAAGGGCGAGGGTGCGCGCGACGCTGACGACGACCGCAACTGGTAGGGGCGGAAATATCCGGTTCCGCCCGCTTCCGCAGGGCGCGGCGGTGAGGCGCTTTCAAGGGCGTTGGCGACGCGCGCAACCGCTTGCAACGAGGCGCATTGCCGCCCGAAGAATGCGGAATACGAAAGCGTCAAAAGATTTTCTCGGCGGGGCGAGTTTTCTCGGTAAACTTTTCGTTTTGCGGGACTGTTTGGGGGGACTCCGCCGCCGTGCGCCCGATCGCAAAGCGCGGCGTGAAAAATTTTTCCGGTTTGCGAAAGTTCGGGCAAACCCGCCTTTCCTCCGGAGAGCCGATACGCAAATCCGCCCTCCCCGCGCAATCCGTCAACCCAGGAGGGATTGCGCGTTGATTCCGAAAGACTCGAAGAGCTCGGGGCCGTCGGCGGAAAATCCGAAGTCGTCGGTGCCGACGGCTTTTTTGGCGTATTTGCTCCATAGCCCCGTCACCCCCGCCTCTATCGCGATCCTGTTTTGGCAGTCCGGCGGCAGAACCTCGTCTTTATATTCGGCGTCCTGGCGCTCGAAGAGCTCCATGCAGGGCATCGACACGACGCGGGTGTGCAGCTCGATTTTCCCCGCTTCAAGCGCGCATTGCAACTCGGAGCCGGTGGCGATGATTATCTTTTTGAGGTCGCCCGCCTCGCGCTTTGCTATGTACGCGCCGCGCAAGGTGCCGAGCCTGCGGGTTTTGACGGGGATATCGTTTAATATCGGAAGGTTTTGGCGCGAGAGCGCGAGCGCCGTCGGCCCCTCCTTTCTGGCGAGCGCGTGCGCCCATGCGGCGGCGCATTCCTCGGCGTCCGCGGGTCTCATCACGTCGAGGCGCGGAATGCAGCGCAGCATCGAGACGAGCTCGACGGGCTGGTGCGTCGGGCCGTCGTAGCCCACGCCGACGGAATCGTGCGTAAATACGTATTGCAGGCGCAGGCGCGAGAGCGCGGCCACGCGGACGGAGCCCATCATATAGCCCGCGAAAGTCAGGAACGTGGCGCAGGAGGGCTCGAAGAGACCGTAGTAGGCGATCCCGTTGGTTATCGCGCCCATGGCGTGCTCGCGGATTCCGTACCAAATGTTGCGCCCCGAACGGTTTTCCGCCGAGAAGTCGCCCATGCCTTTTAGGTAGTTTTTCGTAGAGCCGAAGAGGTCGGCGGCGCCGGTCACCATATACGGCAGTTTTTGGGCGAGCGCGTTCATAACGGCGCCTCCCGAAGCGCGGGTCGCGCTCTTGTCGCCGGCGGGAAATTCGGGGACGAGTTCGAGTAGCTTTTCGGCCGATTCCGAACCGTTTTTCGCTATGCACGCTTGGAGTTCGGCGGCCTTTTCGGGATTGTCGGCCTTCCACTTTGCAAAAAGTTCGTCCCATTCGGCGGAAATCTTCGCGCGTTCGGCTTTTACGCCGTCAAAGAACTCGCGGGTTTGCGCCGACACGCGGAATTTTTCCGCCGGCAGCCCGAGGTTTTTCTTGGCCTCGTCCGCAAATTTTGCGCCGCCCTCGCCGTGGCCTTTCGCCGAGTTTTCCACTTCCGGTATGCCTTTGGCTATCACCGTCTTGAAAATTACGAGCTTGGGCTTGTCGGAAGTCGAGTCCCTGGCGGCAAGCAACGTTTTCCGCACTGCGGGAATGTCGTGCCCGTCGCACTTCGAGACTTCCCAGCCGTAGGACTCGAACCGCATCGCGGTGTCTTCGGACATTGTCTTTGAGGCGTCGGCGTCGAGGGTGACGTCGTTTGAGTCGTACATCAGCACGAGGTTGCCGAGCTTCATCACGCCCGCGATCGCGGCGGCTTCGGCGGATATTCCCTCCTGCATGCAGCCGTCGCCCGCAAGGCACCAGATTTTGTGCGAAAATATCTTTTGGGAGGGCGTATTGAAGCGCGCTTCGGCCATTTTTTCGGAAATCGCCATGCCGACGGCGTTGCCTATGCCTTGCCCGAGCGGGCCGGTCGTCGTCTCCACGCCCTCGGTTTCGCCGTATTCGGGGTGGCCGGGAGTATTGGAGCCCTTCTTCCTGAAATTTGCGAGGTCTTCGGCGGAAATACCGTATCCGGAGATGTGCAGCCAGGAATAGAGAAACATGCTTCCGTGTCCGGCGCTGAGTATGAACCTGTCGCGGTCGGGCCATTGGGGGCGGGCGGGATCGCATTTGAGGATTTCCCCGAAGAGCACCGCCCCTATTTCGGCGCAGCCCAGCGGCAGCCCGAGGTGTCCGGACGCCCGGGCGGCGATCGCGTCGATCGCCAAGCCCCTCGCCTCGTTTGCGGATTGTTGCAGGATAGAATCTCTTTCCATATCTGATTTTCCCTTACCAGCGTAGGCCGTTGCGGACAATTTTCAACGTTTTTTTCCGGCGGCGCGCCGAAACTTCCTCGTCTGTGCAGACCCTCCCGTGCGGAATCGGGTTCCGGCGCGCTTCCAAATAAACTCAAAAAACTGTTGAAATTGTCTGAGGATTTAAGATACTCGCATTTTATATGATTAACATTTTGGGAAAAACCATGCTTGTGTTCGCGTGCGTGCTGCCGGCGGCGGTTTTCGCGCAAAAGGGAGTATCCTACAAGCTAAGGCCGCTCGATGTGCTGGAAATGCGCGTGTTCCAAGAACAGGATATGGACACTTTGTGCAGGATAAGCGCCAATGGCGAAATCGTTCTTCCGCTCATAAATAACGTGAAGGTTGCGGGTCTTTCGCTTCAAGACGCCCAGGCGAAAATCAAGGAGCTCTACGAAAAGGACTATTTGGTGAGCGCCAACGTCAGCCTTTTCATAAGAGAGTACGCCCCGCAGCGCGTATACGTCATAGGGCAGGTGAACAAGCCCGGGGAGGTCATTTTCCCGCCCGAAGAGCAGATGACGCTCTCCCGCGCCATAGCGGGCGCAATGGGCACCTCGCGCATAGCCAACCAGAGGTCCATCAATATAAAGCGCAAAATGCCCGACGGGGGAATCAAAGTTTTCGAGGTGGACTTGAAGGCGATTCTGACTGACAAAAACGCCAAGGATTTCCAGGTTTACGACGGCGACACGATAGAAGTGCCGGAGGCGATGTTCTAATATCCCGCGCGTAGCGGCGGCGGTTCGGCGTCTTCGTTCGCCGGGTTTTCGCGGCGCGCCCCAACTCACATCCACAAAATTTTCGACTATGGAAAATACCGAGTCCAAAGACAATTCGGGACAAAAGACCGTAAAGAGGGTCATCAAAAAGAGGATAATATCCGACGCCGCGGGCGCTTACGGCGGCTACGGCTACGGCCCGGGCTACGGGGGCGGCTATGGCGGATATGGCTACGGCTACGGCTACGGCGGCGGAGGCTACGGTTATGGCTACGGCTACGGCGGCGGACAGGGCGATGGGGGGGCTCCCGAAAGGCCCAACCGCACTTTCCGCGACTACATGATGATTTTGCGCGAGAGGTGGGCGTACATTCTCATAACCGCCCTCATAATTTTTGCGGGCGTCGTGCTTTACACCCTGCGCGTCACTCCCATTTACATGTCGGTTTCCCGCGTGCAGATTTTGCGCGATTCCGACGTCGCCATCGAGGGCCCCGGCTCGACTGACAGGAGCCGCAACAACACGGTTCTGACCATTGAAGACTTCAACACCCAGGTCAAGATTCTCGAGAGCAACGAAATCATAAGGGCGGTGAAATCGCGAATGAAGGAGGACGAGATAGTCCGGTTCATGGCGCCGTTCAACGACATGTTCACCCTCGGGCCGCGCAAGACCGAAGAGGAGCTGCTCGCCGAAAACCGCACCATAGCGCCCGAGAGAATGTCGCTGATAATTCGGATAGCGTTCGAGCATCCGGATCCCTCCATGGCGTCTACAATCGCAAACCTGTTTGCGCAGGAGTACCTGAACTACACGCACCACACGCGCGTGCAGAAGATTCTCGACAGCATAGACGAGCTGCGCATAAAAGTCTCCCAGCAGGAGGCGAAGGTCAAGGAGCTCGATAAGAGGCTCGTCGAATACCGCGAGCAATATAAGGCCATTTCGCTCGAAAACCTCGACGACGTGGACAGAAACGAACTGCGCGACATCAACACCATTTTGACCTCCGACAAGCGCGCCTACGACGCGACCTCCACCCAGTGGAATCTCGTGCAGGAATTCAAGCGCGACGGAAAAGACCTCGCAGACCTTCCGTTTATCGCGGAGCTCCCCCAGATAAGCAAGCTTCTGACGGACAAGTCGAGCCAGCAGGTTTTCGTCGCCTCGGCGGAAAAGCGCTACAAGGAAAAGCATCCGCGCATGATAGAGGCCCGCAAGGCGCTCGACCAGATAAACAAGGAGCTCGCCGCGGCGATAGGATCCGCGGAGCAGAAGGTTCAGGCCGCGTATGAAGCCGCGCGCCAAAATTACGAGCAGTCGCAAAAGAGGCTTCTCGAAAAGAAGGAGCAGATTCTCGATTTGGGCCGCAAAGCCATAGTCTACAAGTCCATCGAGCGCGAAAAACAGGTTGCCGAGGGCATGCACGCGGCGTTTATCGCCTCAATGAACGTGCGCCTTGCGCAGGTCAACCTCATCAACGAGGGCGCCAATATAATCGACAAGGCCTCCCCGGGCATCCGTCCCGTCCGCCCGAACATTCCTATGAACATCGCCCTCGGCGTATTGGGCGCGCTGGCCGGCGGCGTAATGGTGGCTTTCATAGTGGCGTTTATGGACGACAGGGCAAAGAGCGCCTACGACATCGAATCCGTCGTCGGGCTTCCGCTCTTGGGCGTCATTCCCAGAATCAGAAGGCTCAATTCCTCCCAGAAGGCGCAGGTGGCGGTGTCGAATGCCGACAGGGCGACGACCGAGGCGTTCCGCTCCGTCCACTCGATGTTGAATGTAAACAGCATTGCAAAAGACGCCAAAGTGCTTCTCTTCACGTCGACGACGCCTTCCGAGGGCAAGTCTTTCGTCGTGACAAATCTTGCGCTCATGTGCGCCATGCACGGCGAAAAGACCATCATAATCGACGCCGACCTCCGCCTGCCCGCGATGGCAAAGGTGCTCGGAATCGAGTCGCGCGACGGGGTGGTGGGATATGTCGAGGACGGCAAGCCGCTTGAAGACTGCGTCATAAAGGACTATTATCCGAACCTCGACGTCCTCCCCTGCGAAAAGCGCTCGCAGAATCCCACGCAGGCGCTCAGCAGCGAAGAATTCATATCGATGGTAGCCAAGTTCCGCGAACAGTACGACAAGGTCTTTATCGACTCCCCGCCGGTGGGGGCCGTCAGCGACGCCATCGCCCTTCTCCCCTATGTTGACGGGGTGATTTATGTCGTGAAATTCAATTCGGTCTCCCGCAAGGCCATTCAGAAGAATGTCCGCCGTTTGATGGTTTCCAATGTTCCGGTCGTCGGAGCCATAATGAATATGGTGAGCCAGGGTTCTGCTGCGGGATACAGTCTCAACTACTACGACAAATCCTACCAAAACTACTACACCATGCCCGATGTCGAGGAGGAGGAAGCCGAAGGCAAAGGGGCGCAGGGTGACGGCGGAGAATCCGAAGGTGCCGGGGACTCCGAAAATTCCAAATAGGGAATTGTCCGGTTTTCTTTTTCGGGCGCGCGGCGTATGTCCGCGCGTTTTTTTTTGCGGCGGTTTTGGCGCGGATTTGCGGGCGCCGAAGAACGGGGCGGATTTATATTTGAAAGAAGCGATTTTCCGAACCGCAAATTTCCCGAACGGCGAAATGGCATTTTGCCGTATCGTGGAATCCGGTTTGGGAAAAACGAAGTTAGACTTGGAAGATGCCCGCATTTTTGCGATTTCCGGAAGGGGAAGGCGGGATTGAAATGTCCGGCGGAGGCAAGGCGTATTGTGCGTATTGTACAAGGCGCCGCGCAAGCATGGACGCATCAAAAAACAAGCGGCAGACGCCCTGAATAACGGGCGGGCGCTGTTCGCCCCGCCCGCTGGCATGGGAATGCGCGGCCGGCGAGGAACGGTCGAATCTTCAAAATGGAACGGCTCGGCTTTTCATAGGCGGAAACGGGCAGCCGCGCATTGCTCCTTCTGCGTAGAAATCGAAGGCGATGTAATTTCATCGGATTGCGGTTTATCGAATAAGAGTGCGCCAAAAGCGAGGCGCAAATGCGGCTCGAAGATTTTGTTCGCGCAACCATGGGGCAAGGCAATGGCATCAGCCGTTGAAACGTTCATAAGACCCGTATACGGAAGGTCAAAGCGGGGTACCGGAAGCGGAAAGTCGCGAAGACGCCGGGGCCTTTTTGGGGGAAATCGGGCGCAAATTCAACCTGTCGGCGGGAAAATGTGAAACCTGCCGGCGCGGAATACATGCGAAACCTCCGTCAACTGTCCGTATAATGGAAACTGTCCATGGTTATATCTCCGGGCCCGACTGTTTTGACAACCGCGCCTCCGCGGTTTCTATGGCGCGCAGAAGAATAATGGCGCCGCAATTCCGCTGCAAAGCCCTTGCGCGCCCGTTTCCGGGGCTTTCAGCTTCCGATTCGGCGCGCGGGTTCGGCGGCGGATCGGCGGGGTAAAAACCGTTCCGAATTTTACTTTATTCCGGGGTGCCGGCGCAAAAAGTTTCCAAACCCAAATCCGAAACACGAGTCCGTTCTACACCATTTTAATTTTTCTGTGATTTGCCTCCATTTCCCGCGGAGTATCTTCAAATATCATTGCGGACTGCGCGCGGTTTGGAAAGGGATTTCCCGCCGATTTCGGGAGCGGTTTGGAAAGGCCGCCAACGGCCGCGCGGATTTTAGAAAGGCGCGAATTGCGGCAAAGTAAACCGTCGGGATAATTTTGTCCGCAACCGGTTTCACGCGGGGCGCGGGAATTGTCACGGCAAAAGGAACCTCCGGAGTAATTTTGTCCGCAACCGCTCGGATTTGGCGGGGACACGGGTATGGAACTCGGTTTGGGAAATGAAATATGATTTTGAGTTTTAATATCTTGACATATCTCGCACTCTTATGTACTCAAAAAAATATTATGAAAATGAGATATATTAAAACAACTTTTCCGCTTTTCGCCGCAGCTTTCGCGCTCGTTCCCCTTGCTGCGTTTTCACGGACGGATTATTATTTCAACCCCGAATCCTCCGGACAGACAAAATTCTTTTCCGGAAGCGCGTGGACTTACGATGCCGCCGGCGCCGAACGCACTTCCTCCGCGCCGTTGAGCGATGATGCCGCCTATATTCTGAACAAGGCCGGCGATAAGGTTTCTTTGGAACTCGACACTGCGGACGCCTATCTGGGGGAACTCGTCGTTGCCGGCAACGCCCAGAACGCGGCGATGATAGTTTTCGGCAATGCCGCGTTGGACAATACGGCGGTGTTCGAAATCGGGGGTTCCATAAAATCCCTCGTCGGTCAGACTTCCCAAAACTATTTTACCCTTGGCGGAAGTTTTTGGACGGTGACCGGGCAGACGGCGAATGTCGTCGTGAAATCGAAGGGCTTTGAGCTTGGCGCCGGCGGATACGGCGGCGGCTATTCGGGAACGGAGACGCTTCGCAACGTCTTTTCCGTCGATTTTGGCGCGAACAAAGTTATTTCCCGCAGCGAGTTTGCCGTAGACGGCGACATGAAGCTCGGCGGCTACGGCTATTCGGGCGCGAGCGAGACGTCGCTTGTGCTGAACGTCGACCGCGCGTCGGTTTCGGGAGTCGTCAACATGCAGAGCGACGGCATCGGGTGGACAAACATAAAAAATGCGAAAAACGGAATGGTTCTGGAAATCGGCGGCTTGCAGCTTTCCGATGAAACGCATATAGATTGCGGCGTATACAATTCCCCCAACAGCGGCGTTTCCTCGACGCTCGTATTCACGAACGCAGCGGGGACGGATTACAGGTTTAAGGGGAATGTCTCCGACTTCGGCTATCTCGCGACTCCCCACACGGGCGGCGAACAAAAGCTGGATGTGGTGATGGACGGCCCGGGAACCCAGCGCATACATATTTACAGGGCCGGCGACATGGGTTATACGACGCAAAGCGGAACTTTTACGATAAACAACGGAAGGTTTTTTATGGGCAACGAACAGATAGGGGAGGAATACCGCAACGCGGCGCTCGTTTTGAACGGCGGGGTTTTCGGCGCGTACAGTTCCGGAACGGCGCAGGGATTTGCGTATTTCAAGGAGGCGGTTTTCAGGAGCGGCGGAATCGCCGTCGACACTCCGGATTTGTACGCTGCCGGTATTCCCGGGCTGATTGCGGTTTCCGGAACGCTTTCAAAAGAGGGCGGCGAAAAAATAGCGGTCGATTTTTCGGGATCCTACGGCAATTTGAATCCCGCAGGGTACGGGGTAGAACTTGCGGATTTCGGGGCGGAGTACTCCGAGATAGACAACTGGACGGAAATTCTCACGGCCGCCGATTTGGGCGGCTTCGACCTCGGTTCGGAACTTTCGGAAAACGTCTACGACGCATCGGCGGACTTCTATGGCTCCGGCCTTGAAGGCGCCGTTGCCGTTTTCAGATGGGTGAAAGATTCTGCCGGATATTCCCTTCAAGTCGGAATGACGCAGGTGCCGGAGCCGCAGGTTGCCGCCGCTATTCTCGGCGCGGCGTCGATCGTGCTGGCCGCCGCGCGCAGGCGTTTCAGGTAGAACGGGTTTGTCGAGAGATAAAATCCTTTGAACGAAACGGCGCGGAGATGTATTTCCGCGCCGTTTCCGTCCCGTCCATGAGACGGGGTTCCACCGGAGGTTCGGTGGAATCCCCACGCGTTTGGGCACGCCCTGCGCGGGGCGAAACCGTATGCCGCCGCATCTTGAAATTTGATTTTGAAAATATGAATTAAATCCGGGAACGTCCTTTTTTGGGGAGATCGGGGCGTTGCAGGGGGGCGTTCGGAGAATCCGCAAAGGGGAATGCAAGCCCTTTTAAATTCTGTCCCAACCGTCGGGCCGCAGGTTGTCTGAGGGATAGGGGGGAGTTGACTCTAAGTTCTCAGATGCCGTTGCCGGAGCTGCGGGAGACTTTCGGTTCGGCGCGGAAAGCATTTGCCCTCCGCCGCAGGCGCCTTCCTTGCATACATGATAATTCTCTTGTGCCGGCGGGAAAATAATATTAATCCCTTGCTCATGAAAGCGAACATATTTCTCGCCTGCTTGGCATTGCCGCTTTCCGCGTTTGCGGAGCGGGATGTCGTAAACGAACCCTACGGCGTCTGCGCGCATGTGAGCCGCGGGCACGAGAAGCCTTTCATATCGTCAACTTTCGAGATGGGCAGGGACGCGGGCATAACGTGGTACAGGACCGATTTCGACTGGAACGGAATGGAGAGGAGAAAGGGCGAGTGGACTTTCGGCCACATCGATTCCATGATGGAAGAGGCTAAGAAACGCGGCGTGAAAATCCTGCCGATTCTTGTCTACTCCACTTCGTGGGCGCGGCCCGCTTTCAGGCATCTCGGCGAATGGGAAAATTACGTCAGGACTGTGGTCGGCCGCTACAAGGGGGATCTCCGCCATTGGGAGGTTTACAACGAGCCCAATCTTCCGGGCTTTTGGGGCGAAACTCCCGCAAAGGGTTCCGACTACGCCAAGCTGTTGGAGCTCTCTTACGGCGCCATCAAGGCCGCCGACCCGGACTTGAAAGTCCTGTATGCGGGGGTGGCGGGCGTGCCGCTCTCATACATTGAGGATTCTTTCAAGGCGGGGGCGGCCGCGCATTTCGACATCATGAATGTACACCCTTACCAGTGGGGGAGGGGGTTGGGCTCCGGCGCGATAGTCGAAGAGCTTCGGGGGCTCAAAAAGCTTATGGAAAAGTACGGCGCGGGCGGCAGGCCGATATGGATAACGGAGGTGGGCTGGCCGACTCCCTCCGGATCGGGGGACGCCCTACAAAGCACGCTCGCCCCCGCCTTGAAGCGCGCCGGCATAGACCCCGCGCGTTCGGCCTGCGCCGCGGTGAGCGACCCCGACGCAGGCTATGCGGGGGTTGAGGATTTTGGGGATTCCTCGGGTTTCAAAGGTTTTAAGGAAGTATGCAGGATAAAGCTTTCGCAGATAAAGAATCTCGACGCCGCGAAGTATCCCGTTCTGGTTCCGTCGCAGCGCGAGAGCTTTCCCGGAAAATACATGGATGATCTCGCCGAATACGTGCGGCGCGGGGGGACTATATTGTTTGCGCAGAAGGGGCTGCCGCTCTATTACGCCTCGTCGCCGGAATCGGGCGGGGCGGTGAAAAGGGTTCCGGTCGGGGACAGGTACTTGCGCAACCTGCGCGTCGGCTACGACGTCTGGTGGCAGAAGGAAGGGGTTCCGAAGAAGGAGTCCTACCAAAAACCCGCGCCGGAATTTGCGGAAATGGCCGGCGGATTCAAGTTCAGAAAGGCCTGCGCTTCCGGGAGATTTTTAAGCCCGAAATTCCTGTCGAAGGGGGACGAATTCATTCCGATAATCGAGGCTGGAGACGGCGACTACAAGTCGGCGGTCGCGGCGATATACAAACTTAAAGGTATGGGCAATGTCATCGTTTACACGAACGTAGACTATCCCATAACGGAGCTCGAACAGGCGAGGAATCTTCCCGCCGCGTACATAGCGTCGCTCGCGAACGGTGTCGACAGGATATTTTGGTACAATTTCCGCGCCGCCGAACGAGACGCCGCGGACCCCGAGTCGCATTTCGGCGTTGTGCACAGGGATCTCAGCCCGAAGCCCGCGTATAAGGCGTGGAAAACGCTGTCGAAAATGTGTCCGGACAAATCTTCCCGCCCGAGTTTCGCGGAGTCGAATGGCGCGTTTCTCTCGGGGTGGACAAGGCCCGACGGCTCGAAAATATGGGCTTTGTGGGCGGAGAGGGAGCGGAAAGTTTCCCTTAAAGCTGGCGCGGGAGTCAAGGCGGTTTGCGGCTTCATGGGCAATCCGCTGCCCGCCGAACTTCCGTCAGTGGCGTCGAAAGACCTCGTGTACATAGAGTGCGGCGGCCCGGTCGAATTCTCCGAATAGGGGGGGATTTCCCCCTGCGCCCTCGCGGCGTCAGGAGGTTTTTGCCCGCCGGAACGCGCGGCGCCGAAGGCCGGACACATTCTTTGGCGCCATTTCCCCCGGGGCGTTTTAGGCCGGACGGCGGAAAATCTTTTGAATCGGCAAGGCGCGAAAGGCGGATTCCCGCCGGCCGCCCCGCTACGACGCCACCGCTATCAGCGTCGAGAAGACGGGCAGTATCCTCTGGAACTGCGAGACTTCCTCATGCGGCAGCTCCGTTTCTTCGGAGAGCTCCCACGACGAGTTCTTGGCGATTTCCTCCTTTGCCCATTCAAAGTATTCCGCGTGGTCGGTTCTGAAATACATTCTGCACCCGACGGAGCAGAACTGCCTTATGTAGTCGAGAAATTCCCCCCTTATCAGCCGCCTCTTGTGGTGTTTTTCTTTCGGCCACGGGTCGGGAAAGAATATGAAGATTTTTCCCAGCCGCGCGTCGGCGGGCATGGCTTCCAAAAATTCCATCGCTTCCGCCTTGACGAAAAACGCGTTGCCGGCGCCGCGGTTTTTTGCGCGCCGCCTCCCGTCCTCGACCCTCTTGCTTATGAGGTCGATTCCCACGCATGTCTCTTCCGGAAAGCGCGCCGCGTAGGAGCTCAAATAGTGCCCCTTTCCGCAGCCGATTTCGAGGGTGACGGATTTTGAGCGGCCGAAGATCGGCGCGCACGCCCCTCTCAGCGCGGCGACGCGGCCGGCGCGCCTTTCGAGCGCCTCTTGCAGGCTCATGGAATTACGCTTCCCCCTCTTCTTTGGCCTTGTTTGCGGCGGCGAGCTTGGTGTACTTCTTCGCCCAGTATTCGAGCCCCTTTTGCGTTTCTGCGTCGAGGGTTTTCACGACTTTTGCGGGCGAGCCGAGCACGAGCGAACCCGCGGGCACTACCGTATTCTTGGTGACGAGCGCCCCCGCGCCGACGATGCAGTTGTCGCCGATGACCGCCTTGTCGAGGATTATGGAGCCCATTCCTATGAGGCAGCCGTCGCCTATGGTGCAGGCGTGGATTACCGCGCCGTGCCCTATCGTCGTGTTTCTTCCGATTTTCACGCCGGCGTCGTCGGCGAGGTGCACCATGGTGCCGTCCTGTATGTTGGAGCTTTCCCCGAGTTCTATCGAATTGATGTCGGCCCTCAGCACGCAGCCCGGCCACACGCTCGCGTTTTTGCCGATTTTCACGTCGCCCACAAGGGTGGCGCGGCGGCTTACGTACGCGGTCGGGTCGATTTGCGGGTCTTTGCCGAGGTATTTTTCGAGTCTTTCTTCTATCGTCATTTTCAGCCTTTCACAGGGCGGGAATCAGAGGGCGATCATTCCCTTTTCGCCCGTTCTTATGCGGTATGCCTGTTCAACGGGCATCACGAAAATTTTGCCGTCGCCGATTTTGCCGGTGTGCGCGGATTTCATTATTGTTTCGACCACCTTGTCGGCCATGTCCGAGGGCACGCAGATGTCCAGCACTACTTTCGGCAGAAGTTCGGCGGTGTACTCGCTGCCCCTGTATATTTCGGAGTGTCCCTTTTGGCGTCCGAACCCCTTGACTTCGGTGACCGTCATGCCCTCCACCCCGATGTCGGCGAGCGCCTCCTTTACCTCGTCGAGTTTGAACGGTTTGATAATCGCTTTTATGAGTTTCATGGTATTCTCCTTATCCTTTAATTGTCGGCGCGTCGCGCGCAAAAGTCAAATTCAAACGCGGCGCGTCAGAGGCTCTCGACGTCGATTTGCGGCATTCTGACTTTCGGAGTTCCGCCCTTTCCGCCGCCGGCGGGGTTCTTCATTTCCCTTATGTGTTCGAGCATCGGGCTGAGCACTTCATAAGAGACCTCCGGAATGTCGCCGTGCCGGAGCGCCCAAGCGCAGTACTGTTCCACGAGCGGGTATTTGCTGGCGTTTATCGCGACGGTTTTCAGCGCGGCTTTGTAGAGCCTGCCGAGCATGTATTTGTCCCATTCCGCCTGCGTCTTGGGCGCGCGGGATTTCTCGGAGAGCCCGTCGGCGAACGCAGCCTCCTGGGCGTGCGAAAGTATGTTCAATATTCTGCGTATCGGTTTGTATGTACCGTTGGCGAAAAATTCGCCCCATAGCATGTCTATTTGCGCCGCGCCCAGAAACGGATCCCAGTCGCCGTACGGGTCGGGGAGCTTGAATGCGCGGATTTGCCCCTGGTAGCGCCTCTCGGGCTCCGAGAGCGCGGAGGCGTCCATCTCCTTTTCTCCGAGCACCGCCAGAATCAGTATGAATTTGGCGCGGTTGAGGTCTGAGAGGGACTTGAAGGAGTCGCGGATATGGCTTATCAGAAACATGTTCTTTTGGAACGCCGCTTTCAAGAACCCCAGATATGTGTAGTTCAGCGAGTTCGGCGCGCCCTTTTGTTCGAGGTCGAAGTCGTCCGAAAACGCTATCGAATAGAGCGCCTCGGGCGAGGGTTGCAGGGAATACGCGCGCACGTAGTCGGAGACGAGCTTCTTGCCCGTGAAGGGAACGGGGGCCGACCACTCCGCGAGCCGAATGTGGTTTCCGTATTCGGACGTTTCTCCGGAAATTTCGTCCTTGGCGGAAATGGAAAATTTGTAGAGCCCCTCGGGGAAGCGCCCGTCGAGTTTGAAGTCTATCACGTCGGGGCAGGCGACCATTATGTCGTCGGCGACTTTTGTCCCCTCGAATTTCGCGCCGCGCACGACTTCCGTAACGGAGCCTCCGGGGGATTCCATGGTTATCGAGTACGATATGGAGAATTTCCCCTCCCTGACTTTTGCGTTGTCCGCGAACGGGAAGAGGGAGAACTCCTGGTTGTGGAAGATTTTTTTGAGCTCCGAAATGTGCGGGGCGAAGCCTTCGGGAACGTTGAACCACCACTCCATCGACGGATCCTGGACGCTGACGTAGAGCATGGCGTCGAACGCCCCGCGCGCGGGTTTCGGCACTGCGGGGGATTGGGCTTTATCCGCCTGCGCCTTGATTCCCGAGGGCTCGTTGGAAAGCGTTTCCGCCTTTTGCGGCTGCGCGAGGGCGGATACCGCCATCGCGAGCGTTGCGATAAGGTATGTCTTCATAAATTTTCGCTTGCGCGCCCGGCGCGCGGTTCAGATTCTGCCTTCGGATTCGAGAAATTTTTCGACTTCCCCCGCGTCGGCCCTGTAAGTGACGCCCTGCCAGCGCTCATCTGTGGGCATCACGGCGGTTTCGGCGAATTTTTCGGCGACGGCGCCGTCGACGGCTTTCGGCAGGTAAAATTCCGCTTTTTCGCTCTTGGAGTTAACCGACAGGAATTTTTCAAAGTCCGTTCCGAGCCTTTCCATGAATTCCTTAGGGAAAGCCCAGAAGTTGAGGGAGACAAATTCGCCGCCGCTGAATTTTTCGCCGTCTTCGGATTCCACAAACTTCGTCCCGTCGGCGGCCGTCCTTTCGCGGAGCCCCGCGCATTCGCGTATCGACACGAGGCGCAGGTTCCCGTCGGTTTCGCATATCCCGCGCGAGACGCCGCCGTTCTTGGACAGCGTGTTTTTAAGGCGGTATCCCGCGAGCGCGTACCGGTGCGGGTCGGGAGAATCCATGAAATTCGCGGCGAGAGCGTAGACGCTCCTCCCGTAGTAGTCGTCGGCGTTTACCGCCAAAAACGGCCCCGAAATTTCGTCCGCGCACGCGAGCACCGCATGCCCCGTCCCCCACGGCTTCGAGCGCCCTGCCGGCAGCGGCTGCCCGGACTCGTCCTGGAACACGTACCGCACGTCCGCCAGGTTTTCGTATTTGCCGGAGACGCTTTCGCGGAAGATTTTTTCGATGCCGCGGCGTATCACGAAAACGAACTCCTCAAATCCGGCTTCCAGGGCGTCTTCGAGGGCGAAGTCGAGCATCGTCTTTTGCGATTTCCCGAATTTTGCGGCCTGTTTCAGGCCTCCGAAGCGGCTTCCCATTCCGGCCGCCATCGCTATGAGAGATTTTTTCATATCCGTATCTTGTGGGTAAATATGTGTGTTATCGCCGCGGCGCCCGCGTCGGATTCGTCGGGCGGGAGGATTTCCCCCATTTGCAGAAGCGCCATAACGGATCTCCCGACCTGCTCCTTGCTCGCCCTGCCGTAGCCGATGACCGCCTGCTTGATTCTCAGCGGCGGATACTCGTAGACTTCGCGCCGCCTGTGGGCTGCGGCCGCTATCGCGGCCCCCCTCGCCGATCCGAGAATCATCGCGGTCTTGAAGTTTTGCACATATACGCTCTGCTCTATCGACACCCAGTCGGGAGAGTATTCGTCTATCATGCGCAGTGTTCTCTCGAATATCCGCGCGATGCACTCCGCCATGGAGAGCGACGGGGGGTTGCGCACGGTTTCGGAATCGACATAGCGCATCTTGCCGCCGCCGAGTGCCTCTATCGCCGCAAGCCCCGTTCCGCGAAGGCTCGGGTCTATGCCCAGCACGACGCCCCTAATCTGCTCCCCGCCGATTGCGCGCGCGGCGTCGTCGATTTTTCGGCGCATGTAGGCGGAGCTTCTCGCGGCGGCGGCGTCAATGCTTTCGGAAGTCCACGCCCCCTTTGCGCGGGCGGGGTTTTTGCCCGCGCCGCCCTCGAGTATCTGGGCTGTCCAAAGCTGTCGCGACGATTTTGCCATTTTTTGCGGCGCGTTTAATCCAAAAGTGTCCGCCATTTTTTATTTTTAATGCGGCGTTGCAAGCGAATACACCGCGCGGAGCGGCGAAAAAATTCGGCGCCGCCCCCGCCCGCCTGCGCGCGGAGATTCCGGCGGGATTTGTCCGTAGCCCGCGCGCAAGAATTTCCGGAGGGGCGCGGGCGGCGTATCCCGAATTTTGGTTTTGGAAAAAATGAGGTTAAATTAGGAGAACTTCCGGCCTTTGGAATTTCCCGCAAGGGGCGTTCGGAAATTTTTGCGCGCGATTTGCAAAGTTCCCGCAGCTTTGCCGCGGAAAAACGCGGGACGTTGCGGAAAGACTGCCAAAACGTTTCAATGCGGCGGGGGAAGATCGAAGGCGGGCAGGGCGCCGCCTTGCCCGCAGTGCGTATTCTGCGTTCGCGCGCATCGGCTGCGGGAGGCAATCGGACGGCATGTTCGGCGTGTACGGAGCTGCCGTTGTTGGCGGCTTTGCTTCCGGAGGCGGCGCCGCCGCATGGCGCGATATTGCCGCCCGTTCAAGCCCCGCCTGCCGTTGCGCAGCGAATATTTCCCGAAACCCGGGAAAAGATGCGCGGGAAGCCGCCTTTCGCGGATTGTCCGCCGCCATTGGTGTTCGCATTTTTTTCGGGCGCGCGGAAGCCCGCCGGATTTTCCCGCCGCGGCGCGCAGGCCGGGGAAAATGCGTTGCAGGCGTTTTCGGAGCGGGAGACGGCGGCGTTCCGGTTGCGCGCTTTCCTTTCTCGGGATAAGGATTGGCGCTTCCGAGACGGGGGCAGGTTGGGGGATTTTGCGCCCGATTTTTAGGGAGATTTCCGCGGAACGGGGATCGGACTGGGAAAATAATTAGAGAAGTCTAACAATTTCCCTTGACAAGTTAGTGTAATCTAACTTTTATTCCGTTCAAAATTTCGCCGCAAACCGTTTGCCTTACGCCCGGAAATGGGCGGCGCGCACGGCGTGCCGGGCGGAAAATTTTTTGGGACAAAAGTTAGTTTAAACTAATTTTTGCGGCGGTTCCTCCGCGCAGGATTTTTTGCAAACAATAAAACTAAAATGAACAGATCCGAAATCATATCAAAATGCCCGATTGCGGCCTTTGCCGCTCTCTCAATCGCAGGTTCGGCGTTTGCCGCCGAATCCGCGCCAGCAGCAAACCCGCAGGGATTGAAGTCCGCCGACGCCGCGGCTTCTTCCGAAAAGTGCCCCGCATGGAACGAGCGTGAAAGCCTGTTTATCCAGGGCGCCGTGGAAAAATACGCCCCCGACAGCGGTTTTTCCCCGTTCGTGACGTGGACGGGCGAGGCGTGGGCCGACGTGTCGCGCGGCTCCAACGTGCACAGCCTTTTCGACTCCCTCTTCACCGTGGGCTTCGAGCAGGATTTGTCCGCCGTCGGGGGTTCCGAGGGTTGGGGCAGGATAGGCGTGAGCGCCTTTTATTACACCCAGTCGAACGACGGCAGCCTCGGTGGGCTGGATTCCTCGCAGGGATGTTTCTCGAACATCGTGGCGGGCGAAATGGCGAGGGTTTTTGAAATCTATTACGCCAACGACTTTGAGACGAAGTTCGGCAACATAGGTTTCAGGATCGGCCAGCTCGCCGCCGACGAGGACTTCATGGGCATGGACTACTCCGACGTATTCCTCAACTCTTCGCTCGGGGCGATTCCCAACGTCGCGCCCGCGCAGATGTTCTCGCAGTACAATGTGGCGACGCTCGGGCTCGTCGTCTACTACTCCTACGAGAATTTCGACCTGACTCTCGGCGTTTACAACGGCAACGTCGGCGCGGACATATCCTCCAACAACGGTTTCGACTACTCGAATACCTTTGAGACGATAGCCTTCTGGTACCAGCTCGGGTACAATTACGAGCTCGGCGGCCTTGCGGGGCGCGTTGTATTCGGCGGGAACTACCACAGCGACCCGTCGAAGGTAAACTTCGACCAGATCGACGCGGGAAGCTTCTATTCCTTCTTCGTCGGCGTGCAGCAGGCGCTGGTGAACGATTCCGAAGGCAACGCGATGTTCGGCGCATTCGCGCGCTTCGGCATCGCCCCCGACAGCAAGTCGTCCGACCAGAATTTTTATACCGACTTCGGCATAAACTGGTTCGCGCCGATTCCGGGCCGGGACGACGACGTGTTCGCGGTGGCGTTCTCCATCGTTGAAAACGAGCACGCCGCCCGCGCCGACTACGCCCACTACGAAAGTACCCTCGAAGTGACATACAGGTGCCAGCTCACGCCGGCCATCGCCATACAGCCCGACATGCAGATTTTCATGACCCCCAACAACGGCGACACGGGAGCCGCGTATGTCGTGGGCGCGCGCGTTGAGGTGAATTTCTAAAAAGCATATCGTTGTAGTATATTGTAGTTCTAAGCGCGGGGGCGACTCCGCGCTTATTTTTGCGCGGCGCGGGCTGCGTTTGCGGCCTGCGATATTTGAAGAATAAACCCGGAAACGCGAAATTGCGGGAAACTTGAAGGCGTCGGGGCGGATTCGGCTCCCGGATTTGAGTTTGGAAACTTTTTGCGCCGGACCCCGAAAATGAAATGGGATTTGGAAAGTTTTCACCCCGCCGATTCTTCGCGGGACATATCGTTTTACGCATCGGATCGGAAATCAAAATTCCCCGCAAAAGGTTTATAAGGGTCTTGAAACGGGATTGCGTCGCCATTCTTTTGCGCACGCACCCGTTGGCCCCGACTGTTGAATCAGTAGGGCGCGGAAATGCCTGTTGGCGGCCTCCATAAGGTCTGGCGGTTTTCGGAAATCCCGCATGTAATACGGAACCCGCCGCGGCAGGCGCTCAGTCGGGCGGCGCGTGCCTGTCCGACACAAAGGGCGCGCAATGCGGGGATTATGCGGGGTTATATCCGTTCCGCCTGTCTCTTTGAAACGCCCAACGGGGGAAGGGGGAGATTGTGCCACGATTCCACCTTGCGCTGAAAGCGGCGGTTATATGTTGCGCGCGTACCAGAAGAGCGGAAGTCCGTAACGCGCGGGAATGCGGCCTTTCTCGCGCTTTTTCCGGAACTCTCCGACTGCGGAATATCCGTTCCGCGGCAGAATGCCGGCGCGGGATACGACGGCGCCTTACGCGGGACGGCAACCGCGCCCGCGCAACGGGAGGCGGAGGTCCGGTGTCCGGCGGTTTGCGTACGCCGAGCCAAAGGTCTTTTGCGCTATCGGTACCGGCGGCGCGTCGGGAAACGCCCTGCGAATGTCCCGCAGCCCGCCGCCGTTGCAGCGGAGTTTTAACGGACTTATAATATCCTTTCCGAAAATCTCCGGAATATGGGGCTTCCTCAAATTCAGCTTCATTTTCCCAAAATCGAATTTCGCGATAATGCATGCGGCCCCGGGCGGCGAAAATTTCGGAACCGCGCCCGCCGCGGTGCGCGGCATGCGCCGCGCGTTAATCGCGCCGGGAGCTTGGTGGGAACGGCGCCCAAAACGACGGATTTTATGCGGTTCCCGCGCGGCCTCCGGCGGGTTTCCCGCAAAACCGCTTCGCGGGACATTGCGTTTCCTATTTTTTTCGGGAAGCCGCCGTCCGCTTTCCGCCGGCGTTTCGCCCCGAAGAAAAAATCCGGAAAATTTGCTTGCAATTTATATAATTGATTACGTTATTTGTTTCAGAAAAACGTTATTATGGATTTTTTCGACAGAACCGGACCGATGGCCGTCGGAAGCAGGCTTAGAATGCTCTCAGACGCCGTATCGAAAGAGGCCGTCCGCATATACGCGCTGGGCGGCGTGGCGTTGAAGCCGAAGTGGTTTCCCGTCTTTTTCGCGCTCTTGCGCGGGGAGGGCAAAACGGTCACCGACATCGCCGCGGAAATAGGGCACACGCACCCGTCCGTCTGCAAAATCTCGCGCGAGATGTCCGCTGCAGGAATCGTCGCCGAATCGAGGGGGGAATCCGACGCCCGCAAAAACGTTTTGAGGCTTTCCGAAAAGGGGAGGGCAATGTCGGGCGCGTTTGCTGAACTTTGCGGCGACGTCGACAGGGCCGTAAGGAAAATCGGGAGGGAGTCGAAATGCGACCTCTGGGGCGCGCTCGGGGAGTGGGAGCGCCTGCTGTCCGAGAAATCCCTTTATGAAAGGGTGAAAGCCGAAAGGGCGGCGAGAGCCGGGCGTCTTGCGGAAATCGTCCCCTATTCCAGGAAATACAGGAAGTTTTTTATCGACACGAGCATTCGCTGGATTTCCGAACACTGGAAGCCGGAACCCGCCGACCTCAGGGTTTTGTCAGACCCGAAGAAGTATATTTTGGACCGCGGCGGCAGAATTTTCGTCGCCCTTTTCAAAGGGGAGCCCGCCGGCGTGTGCGCGCTTCAAAAGCTCGGGGGTTCGGCAGATTCGTACGAGCTCTCCAAGCTTGCCGTCGCTCCGGAATCGCGCGGGCTCGGGATAGGGAGAATGCTTTGCGAGGCGGCGATTGCGGAGGCGAAGAAGCTCGGAGGCTCGCGCGTTTTTCTTGAAAGCAACACCGTTTTGAAGCCGGCCATCAAACTTTACAGGAGTTTGGGATTCAGGGAAATTCCGGTGGAAAATCCGGAGTACGAGAGGGTGGACATACAGATGGAACTCGCGCTCGGGCGGCGCCGCAGGGGTTAGTATAATTTTCAATCCTGGCGATTGCCGATGGAAACTGTGCGCCGTGAAAAACCGGACGTTTGCGGGATAAAATTCCCGCGAAGTTTTCGGAAAAGATAAAGGGGGTTGCGGAGACGGCGAAAGCGTTGGGGAGCGTAATAGGTCCGGATTTCTTTCTCCCTGAACGCCAGTCCCGCCGTCGCGGCGGTGCAAATCTACTCGACAGCGGCAAGGATCGGGAAAAAAATACGCGCCTTGCGGGATAATCGACCCGTCAACCGGCTTCCGTTTTTATGTCTGGCGGATTGGGGAAGGGTATCGCATTCCTGTAATTCAGCGGGGATATTTTCTGCTTTGTCGCGGCGCGCCCGCGGATAGTCCGGCGGGAATGCGCCGAGCTTTTGGGGCGCGAATAATTTTTGCCGGCGCGGCGTTTGCCTGGGGATTCGGCGTAAGTCGCCCGCCTTTGCGGGGTGGATTTGCCGAGGGGCCGAAAGCCCGCGTTCGCCGCGCGCGAAGCCGTTTGCGGCGTTGTCTGCCAATTCAGGTTTTCCTCGTCGCCCTTGCAGGGCGCGGCGCGCGGAGACATTTCGGCGAATAGGCGTATCTGCGCAAAAGCTTTCCGCCAATGTACCAGACTGCTTCGGATTGTCCGGCTTAAACTCCTTGCAGTTGTCTTAAACCGAGTATCCCGTAAGGCACGCGTTGGATCCGGCGAAGCGGAATCCCGTCATGATTGTGCCGGCGTGGCGGCCTATGGGGCGTGCGCCGCCGCTTGCGATATTGAAGCGCACGGAATTTTCAGGCATTTACGGAAGTTCGCCGCCCCCTGCGGGCGTAATGGGGCGCCGCCGGCCGTGGGAGCGTGCAAACTTTGCGCCGCCGCTCTTGTGGACGAAAACTTCGGTGGACAGTACGCGAGCAAGCTGGAAAAATGGTTGCCGCCGTCTATGGGCATGCCGACGTTTCCCGTGAGCCTCCCGAGCCATTGTGCGGCGCGGGCATGCGTCGTTTGCGGCGGGTTCGTACCTTCGACAGAGGGCTGGCCGGAATTGTTCATTTCTAGCCCCGCAGTTTGCGCGTTTCTTAGGTCAAATCGCGCGGGACGCGGCGGCGAATTTTGCCGGCAATTTGTACATGCCGGTACATGCGGTTCCCCAACCCCATGACTGCCCGCGGCAAAATCGGTTTTCGCGCGCGGCGCCGTTTACTCGGGACGGGACTCGAACCCGTACGGCCAAAGGCCAGCGGATTTTAAGTCCGCTGCGTCTACCATTCCGCCACCCGAGCCAAATTGCTTATTTCCAAGGCATCTGCCTATTTTATGGCGCGCCGCCTGCCCTTCGGACAAGCGGATTTTGAAATTGGAGTATTCAGAAAATCCGCCGCAAATCAAGGCGTTTTTGGCCGGCCGGCAATAATGGTTTTGGGAGGCGGGCGGCGTTTTTTTGCTTCAAAAGCCTTCAAAAATTTTGTTAGAGTCCGGAAAAATCCAACAATCCTGACATGGAAAATACAGCCTCCGAAAAACCCTTCAAACTTCTCTTTGCGCCGAACCCGAGCGGCTGGTGCCGTCATTTCGCGGGAGCGTGCTCCAAGCTTTCCGACGCCGACAAAGTGGAATATTTTTACGACCGCGGCTTTCGGGCCATGGAGTACAACGAATACGCGGATCTTCCCGCCGAAACGCAGGAGGCCATCGCCGCCAGAATGCGCAAGCTCGGAATGCGCATGGGCGTATTCGCCCCGCGCGTCGGTAGCTGGGAGGTCCCGAACCTTACGGGCAATATTCTCGACCCGAAGTCGCGCTCGCGCGACAGGGAAGGCGTAAAGCGCATGGTGCGCTCGGTCATGGAGAAGGCCCTTGCAGCCGCGCGCCGCTCGGGCGCCGAATGGTTTACCGTCGTTATAGGCGCGGAGGATCCGAGCCTCGAGTACGAATACCAGTTCGCCAACGTTGTGGAGCATCTGAAATGGGCGGCGGAATTTCTGGAAAAGAACGGCGGGCCGGCTATGGTTCTCGAATCGCTCAACATCAAAAACCATCCGGGCCTTTGGCTCAAACGTATTCCGCAGGCGTACGCCGTGTGCAAGGCGGTCGGCAGCCCGAAGTGTAAAATTTTAAACGATCTCTACCACCAGCAGGTGACGGAGGGAAACCTGATACCGAACATCGACGCCGCGTGGGACGAAATCGCCTACTTCCAGATAGCGGACAACCCTGGGCGCAACGAGCCCGGGACGGGCGAAATCAACTATGCGAAGATAATGGAGCACATCGCCCGAAAGGGGTACCGCGGTATAATCGGGCTCGAGCTCGTGCAGTCCAACGCTTCCGCGGCGGGCGACAAATTCTTTTTGGACAGCGTCCGCGCAATAGACGTATCGTAACGGCGCACGGCATTCCTCCAACGCTTCCGGCGGCGCCTTTGCAAAAGTTTTTGCAAGCGAAACGCTTGAGTTGCATTCTTTGCGCATTTTTAATTTTTGAAAATCCTTCATCGAAATGACAATTCCCAAAATAATTCTCTCGTTTGCCGCTTTTGCGGCTTCCGCCGCAATGCTTGCGGCGCAGGCGGCGAAGCCGGTAAAATACGTCTTCCTCTTCATCGGGGACGGCATGTCGATTCCGCAGCGTATGACTGCCGAAGAGCTCGCGCGCATAAACACCGGAAAGGGGCTTGCGATAAATTCGATGCCCCACCAGGCACTCACGACCACGCGTTCCGCCAACTCGTTCATAACCGATTCCGCTGCGAGCGGAACGGCGATTGCGTGCGGCTCCAAGACGAAAAACGGCATGATTGGCGTGGCTCCGGACGGCGGAAGGTTGGAGTCAATCGCGGAGGTCGCGCGCGATTCCGGCAGGAAAGTCGGTATTCTCACGAGCGTCACCCTCAACCACGCAACCCCCGCGGCGTTTTACGGGCACAACCGCAGCCGGGGCAACTATTATGATCTGGGGCTCGACCTCGTCGACTCCGGCTTCGACTTTTTCGGGGGCGGTGGGATAGCCGAGTTCGACAACAAAAAGGCGAAATCTTACAAGGGCGACATTTACGAAATTGCGGAACGGAAGGGGTACAAGGTCGTCCGCAAGGATATGAACGCCCTCGCCGCCCTGAAACCCGGGTGCGGAAAGGTGATCGCTGCCGGCGCGGACGGCGCGCTTGCGTACAATTTGGACGCGGGGGACTCCCCGAGAATTTCGGATTTCACCAAAAAGGCAATCGAGCTTCTGGACAATGACAAGGGGTTTTTTATAATGGTGGAAGGCGGCAAAATCGACTGGATGTGCCACGCCAACGATGCGGCGACCGTGATGGCGGAGGTCGCGGACTTCGACAACGCCGTGAAAGTCGCGCTCGAATTCGCCCGCAAAAACCCGCGCGACACGCTCGTCGTCGTCACCGGAGACCACGAGACGGGAGGGCTTACCATGGGCTTTGCAGGTACGGCGTACAATTCGTACATAGACCGCCTCAACGCCCAGAAGTGCTCGCGCGAGGCGTTCAATTCGGCTTCCAAAAGACTCGCGGGCTGTGGGAAAGACATCAAATTCGAGGATGTAATGCCGCTTCTTTCGGAATCCTTCGGGTTCGTGTTCGACGAAAATTCCAAGTCGCCGTTTGCGCTTTCCGAGGCGGAGCGCGGGGAGCTCGAAAAGGCTTTCGGGCGGTGGAAGAAGGACGCGTCGAAGGGCGCGCTTTCGCTCGCCGCGGCGAAGATTCTCAACAATAAGGCGGGGCTCGCGTGGACGAGCGAAGCGCACACGGCGCTTCCGGTCGAGACTTCCGCGCAGGGCGCCGGCGCGGAGGTTTTCTCGGGCACAATCGACAACACAGACATCGCGAGAATATTGAAGGAGTTTGTTAGGTAGGCGCGCGCGGCGGTAGGCCTGTGCGGACTCCCTAAAAGGTTGAAATGGCTTCCAAAAGGGCGGCAGACTGGCTGATGTCCGCGGTTTTCGCCGCCGCGTGCGCGGCGGTCTGGCTGTTCGACTTCTATCCGCCGCAGTCCGACGCGCAGGGCGAAAAGTTCGCGGCCAAGGTTGTCGCGGCGGACAATTCCGCGGTGTCGGACGTGGGTCTTGTGCTGCGCGGCGAGCAGCGTCTGAAAGTGGAAATTTCCTCCGGGACGCGCAAGGGGGAGCTCTTCGACGCCGTGAACCTTTTGCGCGCGCAGATGGATCTGGACAAGGTTTTTGAAGTCGGGGACTCGGCGTGGGTGTCGGTTCCGCACGGCGCGCGGCCGGGCTCCGACACCGTAAACGCGCAGGATTTCTACCGCATAGGCAAGACGGTTTTTCTTTTCGCCTTTTTCGCCGCCCTGCTCGTGGCGTTTGGCGGGTTTGTGGGGTTCAAGGCCCTCCTGTCGTTCGTCTTTGCCTGCCTTGCCGTATGGAAGATAGTGGTCCCCGCATGCCTTGCGGGCGCGGACGCAGTGGCGGTGTGCCTCGCCGCGGTGTGCATACTTTCGGCCGCCATAATTTTTCTGGTGGCGGGGTTTTCGAAAAAGGGTTTTGTGGCGTTTTCCGGAACCGTCCTCGGGGTTCTCGCCAGCTGCGCGATGGCGTGGTATTTTTCGGGCGAGTTCAAAGTCAACGGCGCGGTGATGCCCTATTCCCAGGCGCTTCTGTATTCGGGGTACGAGTTCCTAAACCTGTCCGAACTCTTTATCGGCGCCCTCTTCCTGTCGTCTTCGGGAGCGGTTATGGATTTGAGCATGGACGTGTCGGCGGGCATGGCGGAGGTCCGAAAGGCGAATCCGCAAATGGGGCGCGCGCGCCTTCTTGCTGCGGGATTTTCGATCGGCAGAAGCGTGGTGGGAACGATGACTACCACGCTGCTTTTGGCGTATTCCGGAGGCTATCTTACGCTGATGATGGCGTTTGCGGCAAACGGAGTCGGCGTAGGGGATTTCATAAACAACCCGTACGTCTGCGCCGAGGTCGTGAAAACCCTCGTGGGCAGCTTCGGGCTCGTGCTGGTGGCCCCTTTCACGGCGGCTGTCGGCTGCCTTGTCTTTTCGGGGGCGGGGGACGAAGCGCAGCGGGGCTCGAAAAGCAGCTGCGCCGGCGATAAAAAAAATTGACGCGCGCCCGCGTCCGGTTAGTTTTCCGACAATACGAAAATCCCATGACGGAAGAAGCAGAAAACAGACAAATGCATTTTATCAGGCAGATAATCGCCGAGGACGTCAAAAACGGCCTTCCGCCCACCGCCGTCCGCACGCGCTTTCCGCCCGAGCCAAACGGGTGCCTGCACATAGGCCACGCAAAGGCGTTCTGCCTCGACTTCGGCATGGCGCTCGAAAACGGCGGGCTCTGCAACCTGCGGTTCGACGACACCAACCCCGACAAGGAGGATACCCGCTTTGTGGACTCGATACGCGAGGACGTGCGCTGGATGGGTTTCGACTGGGGAGACCGCGAATTTTACGCCTCCGACTATTTCGAAAGGCTCTACGGGTTCGCCGAGGAGCTCATACAAAACGGCAAGGCGTATGTCTGCACGCTCTCTCCCGAGGAATTCAAGGAATACCGCGGGGTTCCCGGGCAGCCGGGCAGGCCGAG
>ERZ827168.1761-NODE-1761-length-28250-cov-25.344104_pt1 | contig 28250 bp, 24 predicted proteins | sample MGYA00519868_ERZ827168 | MGnify/ENA primary metagenome ERZ827168 (study PRJEB31778, sample SAMEA3449271) | human gut metagenome | biome: human gut; feature: human-associated habitat; material: faeces | place: United Kingdom | collected 2010/2012 ...
CCGGGAAGGTGACGGCCAGACGGCAGCCGCGGTGACCCATCATCGGGTTGAACTCGTGCAGGGAGGCGATGATGTTCTTGATCTGCTCAACGGTCTTGCCCTGCGTCTTGGCGAGAAGCGCGATTTCGGACTCGGTGTTGGGCACGAACTCGTGCAGCGGGGGATCGAGGAAGCGGATGGTTACCGGCATGCCTTCGAGAGCTTCGTACAGCTGCTCAAAGTCGCCCTGCTGATACGGCAGGATCTTCGCAAGAGCGGCCTTGCGCTCTTCGACGGTGTCGGAGCAGATCATCTCGCGGAACGCGGCGATACGGTCGGCTTCGAAGAACATGTGCTCGGTGCGGCAGAGGCCGATGCCCTCGGCACCCAGCTCGCGGGCCTTCTTCGCGTCGCGCGGGGTGTCGGCGTTGGTGCGGACACGCAGGCGGCGGTACTTGTCGGCCCAGCCCATGATGCGGCCGAAGTAGCCGGAAATGGTGGCGTCAACGGTCGGGATGATGCCGTCGTAGATCTTGCCGGTGGAGCCGTCGATGGAGATGAAATCGCCTTCGTGGAACGTCTTGCCGCCAAGGGTGAACTTCTTGTTCGCCTCGTCCATGGCGATGTCGCCGCAGCCGGAGACGCAGCAGGTGCCCATGCCGCGGGCAACGACCGCCGCGTGGGAGGTCATGCCGCCGCGGACGGTGAGGATGCCCTGGGCGGCCTTCATGCCGGTGATGTCCTCGGGAGAGGTCTCAAGACGGACGAGAACGACCTTCTCGCCGCGCTTCTTCCACTCGATGGCGTCGTCGGCGTTGAAAACGATCTTGCCGCAGGCAGCGCCCGGGCTGGCGCCGAGGCCCTTGCCCATCGGGTTCGCCTTGGCGAGCGCTTCGGCGTCGAACTGCGGGTGGAGCAGGGTGTCAAGGTTGCGCGGGTCGATCATCAGAACGGCCTGCTTCTCATCGATCATGCCTTCATCGACGAGGTCGCACGCGATCTTGAGCGCGGCCTGCGCGGTGCGCTTGCCGTTGCGGGTCTGGAGCATGAAGAGCTTGCCGTTCTCAACGGTGAACTCCATGTCCTGCATATCGTGATAGTGGTTCTCCAGCGTGGAGCAGACCTGCACGAACTGGTGGAACGCTTCGGGGAACTTCTCTTCCATCTGGGCGATGGGCATCGGGGTGCGGACGCCGGCGACGACGTCTTCGCCCTGCGCGTTGGTGAGGAACTCACCCATGAGCTTCTTCTCGCCGGTGGCGGGGTCGCGCGTGAAGGCGACGCCGGTGCCGGAGTTATCGTTCAGGTTGCCGAACACCATCGGCATGACGTTGACGGCAGTGCCCCAGGAGTAAGGGATGTCGTTGTCGCGGCGGTAAACGTTCGCGCGCGGGTTGTCCCAGGAGCGGAACACGGCCTTGATGGCTTCGTACAGCTGGGTCTTCGGGTCGGACGGGAAGTCCTCGCCGATCTGCTTCTTGTACTCTGCCTTGAACTGCTCGGCGAGCTCCTTGAGGTCGGCGGCGGTCAGCTCGACGTCGAGCTTGACGCCCTTCTTGGTCTTCATCTCGTCGATGAGCTGCTCAAAGTACTTCTTGCCGACTTCCATGACGACGTCGGAGAACATCTGGATGAAGCGGCGGTAGGAGTCGTAAACAAAGCGCTCAAACTTGGGATCCGGGTTGCCCTGGATCATGGCGTTGACGACTTCGTCGTTCAGGCCGAGGTTCAGAATGGTGTCCATCATGCCGGGCATGGAAGCGCGGGCGCCGGAACGGACGGAAACGAGCATCGGGTTCTTGAGATCGCCGAACTTCTTGCCGTTGATCTCTTCCATCTTGGCGATGTTTTCCATGATCTCCGCCATGATCTCGTCGTTGATCTTGCGGCCGTCCTCATAGTACTTGGTGCACGCCTCGGTGGAAATCGTGAAGCCCTGCGGAACAGGGAGACCGATGTTGGTCATTTCGGCAAGGTTCGCGCCTTTGCCGCCGAGAAGCTCGCGCATGGAAGCGTTGCCCTCGCTGAACAGGTAAACGTACTTGTGGCTCATGGGATAACCTCCTGTATATAAATTACTTAGTATTGCGGACGATTCCCAGGGTAGATTTACTTTTCAAATCATTATGCCCGAAATCAGTTTCGCATTATATCATTATTTCGGACAAAAACCAATACCAAAAATGAAATTTTTAAATCGTTTCCACGGATTATTTTTCTCTTATCGATAAAGAGGGCAACGAACCCCTCAGTCACGGCGCTGCGCGCCGCGACAGCTCCCCTGTTAGGGGAGCCAAGTTAGTATTCGTAATCCCGCTTGCCTCCCCTGCCAGGGAAGGCGGCAAAACCGCAGGGTTTGACGGAGGGGTTTCCTCGTCCTATTTTCCCACACAGAAGCGCGAGAAGATCTCCTGCGTCACATCCTCGCGCACCGACCGGCCCGAGAGCGCGCCGAGCGCGTCCATCGCGCCCTCGCACTCGGTGAGCACCGCGTCGGGCGCAAAGCCCGCCGCCATCGCCTCGCGCGCGGCGCGAAGATACTCGAGCGCGCGGCGCACGGCGTCTGCCTGGCGTGCGTTCGTCAGTATCTCGCCGCTGTCCGCTTCCGGCATCGGGAACGCCGCCGCGACCGCCGCGCCGAGCGCGTCCAGCCCCGTCTTTTCCTTTGCGGAAACGACGCAGACGCTGTCAAAATGCGCCGAAAGGCGCGAGACGTCCCACCGGGGGGCGCAGTCGCTCTTGTTCGCCGCGGCGATGCGCACGGCGGCCTTTTCCGCGATGGCGAGCACAGCCTCGTCCTCGGCGTCCCAGGGGCGGGAGAGATCGAACACGGCAATAACGAGCTGCGCTTCCCCCGCCGCGGCGATGGCGCGCTCCACGCCGAGCGATTCCACGGCGTCGGATGTTTCGCGCACGCCCGCGGTGTCGGTCAGCCGCAGCGCCACGCCGCCGAGAAGGCACCGCTCCGAGAGCGTGTCGCGCGTCGTGCCGGGGATGTCGGTGACGATGGCGCGCTCAAAGCCGAGCAGCGCGTTGAGCAGCGAAGATTTTCCGGCGTTCGGGCGGCCGAGAATGGCCGTGCGCACGCCCTTTTCAAGAAACTGCCCGCGGGAAAATGTGGCGAGCAGCGCTTCGAGCGAGCGGATCGACGCATCGAGCACGGCGGCGTATTCCGCGAGCGTGAACGGCGGTATATCCTCGTCCGGGTAGTCGAGCACCGCGTGATAGTGCGAGCAGATGTGCGTGAGATTCTGATAGATCTCCTCCGTGCGGCGGGAGATCGCCCCGCCGAGCTGACTGGCGGCGTTTCGTGCTGCGAGAGGCGTTTCCGCGTCGATGATATCGACGACGGCCTCCGCCTGCGTGAGATCCATGCGCCCGTTCAGAAAGGCGCGCTTGGTGAACTCACCCGCCGCTGCCTGCCGCGCGCCGAGGGCGAAGAGAGCTTCCAGCGCGGAGCGCAGCACGACGGGCGAGCCATGGCACTGAAGCTCTGCGGTGTCCTCGCCGGTGTAGCTTCGCGGCGCGCGGGAGAGCGTGCAGAGACAGAGATCGAGCGTCCGTCCCTTCTCGTCGAGCAGCTTGCCGTAAACGAGCTGCCGGTCGCGGTGCTGCGACATGGCCTTTCCGTCCGCCGGGCGGAAAAGCGCGTCCATCAGCGATACGGAAAGGGGACCCGATACGCGCACGATGCCGATGGCGGAAACGCCTGCGCCGGTCGCAACGGCGGCAATGGTATCACTCATTTATCGTCCTTCTTTGCCCAGGGGTCGTTTTTGCTCTCGTCGTAGGCGTCCTTGAATTCCTCCAACGTGATGCCCTTGCGCATGATGTATTCCGCGGCGACCTCGCCGACATAGCGGAAATGGCCGGGCTCCGGGTCGCGGCCGGTATATTCCTCACGACCTTCGGGATAGCGCAGGATGAAGCCGTATTCCGCGCAGTGCTCGCGCATCCATTCCAGCACGGGCGTGGAGAATTTCGCCTCGGCGTTCTCACCGACGAAGTTGACGGCGAGACCCGTCTGGTGTTCGTCCGCGCCGGGGTAGTAGCCCATCGCGGCGACTTCCTTTTCCGCGTCCGCGAGCGACATCTCGCCGCGGTCGTAGATCGTGCTCGCCATGCCGTTGAAGCGCGTGCGCTGGTCGGGGTAGGACATGTAGGTGCGGGAAATGCTCACCGTGAAGCCCTGCGCGCGGGCCGCGGCGAGAAATTCCTTGAGCGCGTCGGCGGCGCGGCGCTGGAAGAAGTAGCCGTTTTCGATCTCGACCATGTCGGGGTAGTAGTTTTCACGCAGGTAGTTCTCCTGCGAAAGGCCATTCACGAGCAGATACCGCCAGTTGGAAAGGCCGGGCTGTTCCTCGTCGCCGAGCGTTTCCTTGTCCGGAAGATCGGAATAATCGACCCAGCCGGGGGGATACTGCCAGTTGAGCTCGCCCTGCGCGTCTTCCGCTTCCGGAACGGGGGTCGCGGCGGTCTCGGGCATGGGGGCGCTCTCCTCCGTGGAGAGAGAGCTGTCGGTATTCGGACGGAGCAGCACGAACAGCACCGCCGCGAGCGCCACGCCGCCGACGATGATGCGCCGGGCGCGGAGGACCTTCGGGTTTTTCGGTTTGATTCGCATATAGCCTCCTTTCTCCCCGCGCGAGGCGGGGCGTTCCCGGAAGAAAAAGCGCGGGAACGGGAAGAGCGGGGTTGACATTCCCCGCGAATACTTTATATAATATCGAGTACTATCCCTGCGCCGCTGCCGGCGGGCGGGGACGATTTTATGCGGGTATGCGGAAAATTCATAATATTATACCATTTTATTTGGAAAGATGCAAGTTTTCCAAGCATACCGCCGAGAAGGAGACACATCCATGCTGGAGCTGAAGAATATACACTATTCCGTGGACGCGCCGGAGGGCCGCACCGAGATACTGCGGGACATTTCCCTCACCATCCCGGACAAAAAGCTCATCGTTCTCACCGGGCCGAACGGCGGCGGCAAAACGACGCTTGCCAAGGCGATCATGGGCCTTGTGATGCCGACAGGCGGCAGCATCCTCTGGAACGGCGAGGATGTGACCGGCCTTTCCATCACCGAGCGCGCGCGCCGCGGCATCAGCTACGGCTTCCAGCAGCCGCCGCGCTTCAAGGGCATCCGCGTGAAGGATCTTTTGACGATCGCGTCGGGACAGAAGTTCCTGCCGCGGGGCGAGGCCTGCAAGTATCTCACGCAGGTCGGCCTGTGCGCGGCCGATTATCTTGACCGCGAGGTGGACGCCTCCCTCTCCGGCGGCGAGGTCAAGCGCATCGAAATCGCCACGATCCTCGCGCGGCAGCCGCAGCTCATGATCCTCGACGAGCCCGAGGCGGGCATCGATCTCTGGAGCTTCGCGCGCCTTACGGAAACGTTTGAGGAGATCCACACCCGGCAGGACTGCACGATGGTCATCATCTCCCATCAGGAGCGCATCATCTCGCTGGCGGACGAGATCCTTGTGATCGACAAGGGCGTGATCGCGCGCCGCGGCACACGCGACGAGGTCTTTACCGACATCGTCCACAGCACCACGGGCGGCTGCCCGGTCATCTACGGGGAGGCGAAGAAATGAGCGAGCTCAACCGCGTCGATACGACGCTTCTGGAAGTTATTGCCGGCATGAAGGACGGCAAGGCCGAGGGCGCATTCAATATCCGCAAGGACTCCGGCTGCGCCGGGCGCGTCAACACCGAAAACGTCACCATCACCACGAAAACCGATAAGCCCGGCATCGATATCCGTTTTGTCCCCGGCTGCAAAGACAGCTGCCATATCCCGGTCATCATCACGGAGTCTGGCCTGCGCGAAACGGTGTACAACGATTTTTACGTCGGCGAGGGCGCGGACGTCACGATCATTGCCGGCTGCGGCATCCACAACTGCGGCTCGGACGCTTCCGAGCACGACGGCGTGCACACGTTCTACGTCGGCAAAAACGCCCACGTCAAGTACGTTGAGAAGCACTACGGCGAGGGCGACGGCAACGGCAAAAACGTTATGAACCCCACGACGATCGTCTATCTTGAAGAGGGCGCGTCGATACAGATGGACATGAGTCAGATCGGCGGCATCGACTCCACGCGGCGCGATACGCGCATCGTCTGCGGCAAGGATGCGGACGTCGTCATTACCGAGCGCCTTCTCACCCACGGCAGTCAGCGCGCCGAGTCTGACATGGTCATTGAGCTCAACGGCGAAAACTCCCGCGGCCGCGTGATCTCCCGAAGCGTTGCGAAAAACGACTCCGTGCAGGTGTTCCGCCCGTGTGTCGTCGGCAACGCCAAGTGCTTCGGCCATGTGCAGTGCGACTCCATCATCATGGACGAGGCAAAGATCCGCTCCGTGCCGGAGATCGCGGCGAACGATCTCGACGCGCAGCTCATCCACGAGGCCGCCATCGGCCGCATAGCGGGCGACCAGCTTTTGAAGCTTGAAACGCTCGGCCTCACCGAGGAGGAAGCGGAGGACCGCATCCTCAAGGGCTTCCTTGCGTAAGAAAATTTATAAGACAAAGAGCCGGTGACGGGAAGTCACCGGCTCTTTGTTATATTAAACCGAAAAGAATTTATCCCCCTGGGGGGCTTCCCTCCGAGGGTGGATAGCTTTATAATTAAAAGACCATTATACAGAGACGCCGATCAAAAAGAGAAAGGAGCGAACGGCCGTGAAAGCAAAGTCCCGCGCCCGGTATATTATCGCCGCGCTCGCGCTCGCGGTGCTTATTATGGCGCTCGTCTGCCTTTTTGTCGGCGCGTCGCGCATGAGCTTTTCGGACGGCGTCGCCGCTCTTTTCGGAAAAGGCTCCGCCGCCAACGTGCGCATCCTCCGCTCGATCCGCGTGCCGCGCGTGCTCGCGGCGCTCATCGCCGGGGCCGCGCTTTCGGTCTCTGGTCTCGTCATGCAGACGACGCTCTCGAACGCGATGGCCTCGCCCTCCACGATGGGCGTGTCCAATGCCGCGGTGTTCGGCGCGAATCTCTCCATCATCGTGTTTGCCGGGGGCTTTCTCTCCACGGGCAACAATCTTGCCAGCTATACCGCCGGGGTGAACCCGTTCGCCGCGAGCGTGACGGCCTTTCTCTTTTCGGCGCTTTCCATTCTGCTCATTCTCGCGCTCTGCCGCGTGAAGGCGTTCTCGCCGAACGTCGTGGTGCTCGCGGGCATTGCCGTCGGCGCGATCTGGACGGCGGCAACGACGCTTCTGCAGTTTTACGCCACGGACGTCGGCCTTTCCGCCGCGGTCGTGTGGAATTTCGGCGATCTCGGCCGCGCGACATATAAGACCGACCTTCTCATGCTCTGCGCCGCGGCGCCGGGGCTGGCGGTATTTTCCGCGCTCGCGTGGCGGTATAATGCCCTTTTGAGCGGCGACGCCGCTGCGGGCAGCATGGGCGTGAACGTTTCGCGCCTGCGCTTTTTTTCGCTGCTGCTCGCCTCGCTGATGACGGCGGCGTGCGTATCGAGTCTCGGCATCATCGGCTTTGTCGGCATCATCTGCCCGCACGTGGCAAAGCGTCTGCTCGGGCAGGATCACCGCGTTTCCATCCCCGCGTCGGCGCTCCTGGGGAGCCTGCTCCTTCTCTGCGCGGACGCGCTCTCCCGCTCGCTCGGCAGCGGCAGCGCGCTGCCCGTCGGCGCGATCACGTCGCTGCTCGGCGCGCCGTTCTTCCTTACGATCATCTTTTCGCGGAAGGAGCACGGCCAATGTTAGAGCTGGAAAATGTAGTCTTTCGGTATTCCCGCCGGGCCGAGCCGGTGCTCCGGGGCGTTTCGCTCACGCTCAACGACGGAGAGATCGGGATCCTCCTCGGCAAAAACGGCGCGGGCAAAACGACGCTTTTTCAGTGTATTCTCGGCCTTGCCGCGCCGGAGAGCGGCTCGATCCGCTTCGACGGCGGGGATCTTTTGAAAATGCCGCGGCGCGAGAGGGCAAAGCTCGTCGCTTATGTGCCGCAGCACATCCATTTCGGCGCGCTGAGCGTGTTCGACTCGATCCTGCTCGGGCGGGTCTCCCGCTTCGGCATGCAGCCGGGACGCGAGGATATCGAGGCCGCCGAGCACATTCTCGCCGAGATGCATCTTGAGCCGCTCGCCAAACGCAACGCGGAGGAGCTATCCGGCGGCGAGAAGCAGAAGATCGCCATCGCCCGCGCGCTCGTGCAGGAGCCGCGTCTGCTCATTTTCGATGAGCCGACCGGCAATCTCGATATCGCAAACGAAGAGCTCATCATCGACGAGGCGAAAAAGGCGGCGCGGCAGCGCGGCGTCGCCATTTTGAGCTCGCTGCACGATCTCAACCAGGCGCTGTGCCTGGGTGATAAGTTTTTCCTGCTCCGGGACGGCGCGGTGCGCTACGCCGGAGACGAGAGCGTACTCACGAGCGAAGTGATCGGGGACATTTTCGATATTAAATCCCGCATCATCACCGTAGACGGAAAGAAAGTTATTTTGGGAGGAAAGTACTATGAAGAAAGCTAAGCTCCTTTCCCTGCTGCTCGCGCTTGCAATGCTCCTTTCACTTGCCGCGTGCGGCGCGGCCCCGGCCGAGACCCCGGCGGCCACGGAAACACCGGTCGAAGCGACGGAAGCGCCCGCCGAGAGCGCGGAGATCACCGTTGCCGACCTCATCGGCCGGGAGATCACCGTGACGCCGGGCTCGTATCAGCGTGTCGTGTGCATCGGCGCGGGTGCGCTGCGGCTCTACAGCTACATCGGCGACGTATCCCTGCTCTGCGGCGTGGAGGACATCGATAACGAAACGCTCTCCGAGCGCCCGAAGATGTTCGATTCCGTCGCGCGGCCCTATGTGCTCGCCCACAGCGATATGTTCGCGTCGCTGCCCTCCTGCGGCGTCGGCGGGCCGAATGCCCAGAGCCCCGAGGCGGAGAAGATCCTCACCTGCGAACCGGATATCGTCATCTCCCTTTACGGCGATGCGGATAAGGCCAACGCCCTGCAGGAGCAGCTCGGCGTCCCGGTCGTGACGCTGATGAGCGGGCCGGACAGCGTGTTTGACGAGAGATTCAACGAAAGCGTCCGTCTCCTCGGCACGATCTTTGAAGAGAGCGAGAAGGCAGAGACACTCATCGGCTTCATCGCCGCCGAGCGCGCCGGGATCGAAGCGCGCACCGCCGATATCGCCGAAGAAGACAAGCCCGCCGTTTATATCTGCGGTCTCGGCAACTGGGGCACGACGAACCACCTGATGACTGCGCAGGACTATGTTTCCTTCCGCGTGGCGAACGTGAAGAACGTTGTCTCCGACCTTGGAGCGCCCGGTGCGCAGCCGATCGAGGCGGAGAAATTCGTCGCGCTCGGCGAGGACATGGACGCCATGATCTTTGACGCCGCCGCCGTGAAGAACATCAAGCCTCTTTACGCCGAGGATCCCACGATGTTCGATACCTGCCGTGCCTGGCGCGAGGGCGAGGCGTATCTCCAGCTTGCCTACAACGCCTACTATACCAACTATGAGATCGCGCTCATCAACACGTGGTTCGCCGCGAAGACCGCCTATCCCGATCGCTTTGAGGATGTTGACATGACCGAAGTGACGGACCGCGTCACGACCGCGTTCCTCGGAAAGCCTCTGGCCGAAGAGATCTACGCCTGCCCGAACAGCTTCGGCGGCTACCAGAAGATCGACACCGCCGCGTTCTTTGCGGGGACGCAGGGATGATCGAGCAGAAGGATGTGATCGCGTTCTTCGATGAGCGCGCCGGAGGATGGGACGCCGGTATGGTCCGCAGCGACGAGAAGATTGGCCGCATTCTCGATAATGCGAAGGTGACGGCGGGCAGCCGCGTGCTGGACATTGCCTGCGGCACGGGCGTACTCATCGGCGACTATCTGCGCCGGAACGTCGAGAGCGTCACCGCCGTGGACATCTCCCCCGAGATGGTCCGCATCGCGCGCGAAAAATTCCCGCAGGAGAACGTGCGCTTCGTCTGCGGCGACGCGGAGACCGCGCCGCTCGGCGAGGGCTTTGACGCGATCGTCATCTATAACGCCTTTCCGCATTTTCCCGACCCGGAGCGGCTCGTGGCGCGCCTTGCCGCGCTGCTCGCCCCCGGCGGTCGGCTCACCGTGGCGCACGGCAGCTCGCGCGCGGACATCGACGCGCACCACCACGGCGCGGCGAGCCGTGTCTCCAACGGGCTCATGGAGGCCGAAGCGCTCGCGGCGATCTTCGCGCGGCACCTTCGCGTGACGGATGTTATCTCGACCGACGAAATGTATCAGGTCGTGGGCGAAAAAGAATAAAGGCGGCACCACATAATTCGGCGAGAGCGGGCGGCGAGGGATTTTGCTGCGGAAAATAGGCGCTTTCCCGCAGCAATACTTTGTGTATTGCAAGGGAGAGCAACGACTTTTCAGCGCAAAAGCGCCGCCGGACGCCGATGACGATATTGTGCGGTGTTGCCTAAAAAATAAAGCGATAAAAAGTGCCGCAGGAGCAAGAGACCTCTCTCTTGTCCTGCGGCGCTTTTTCTGATACGATGGGGCTATAAAAAACAGGGAGGCCGCTATGAAGATCTGTTCGGTATACGATGCGGAGTTCGCGCGCTACGGGCGCGTGCATTCCGGTATAGAGAGCGCGGCGCTGCTGCGCGAAATGGAGAAGATCCCCCTGCCGGAGAGCGGCACGGCGTATGAGCCGTCCGTTGCTGCGCTCGAGACGTGCGAAGCGTTCGCGGACTATCGGACGAGCGTGTTCGGCGGCATGCCGGTGCAGCTCGGCATGTGCTGGGGGCGCAATACAAAGCTTAACTGCCTTGAATACCACCGCGACAGCGAATTCAACCTCGGTCTCGGCGACTTTATCCTTCTGCTTGCCAAGCAGGACGAGATCGAAGACGGCGTGCTTGATACCGCGAAGGTGAAGGCGTTCCGCGTCCCCGCCGGGGTGCTCGTGGAGGTCTACGCCACGACGCTGCATTATGCCCCCTGCCACACGGACGAAACGGCGGGCTTTCGCGTGCTCGTCGCGCTGCCGCGCGGGACGAATACGGAAAAACCCGCGCTGCGCGGCGGCTCGCCGGAGGACAAATATCTCGCTGCCTGCAACAAGTGGCTGCTCGCGCATCCCGAGAGCGCCGAGGCAAAGAGCGGCGCGGCAGTCGCGCTGCGCGGCGAGAACATCGATATTGCCCCGGAGCTTTGAGTGCCGATGGATATCGCGGATAAGATCATCGAAGCGCTCCGGGAGAAATACCGTCCGCTCGGCATCGCCGTATACGGCTCGTTTGCCGACGGCTCGAACAACCGGAACAGCGACTTTGACGCGCTGCTTCTGCTGCCGGACGGCGAGACCGGACACGACGATTCGGTGCTTTTCGGTACGGAGCTGGACGTCTGGCTCTACGGCGCGGCGCGTTTCGCCGCGCCGTATGACGCGGAGGATTTTTTGCAGCTCCATGACAGCGTGATCGTTGAGGATGCGACCGGGCGTCTCTCGGCGCTGCGGGCCGAGGTGAACGCCCATATCGAGAGTGCCCCGCAAAAGACCGAGGCGGAAAACGCGCAGTCGCTCTCGTGGTGCCGGAAAATGCTCCAGCGCACGGAGCGCGGCGACGCGGAAGGCTGCTACCGGCTGCACTGGCTGCTCACAGACAGCCTGAGCATCTATTATGATCTGCGCGGCGAGTATTACTTCGGGCCGAAAAAGGCGCTGCGCCGGATGGCAAATACCGCGCCGGACGACGCCGCGGTCTATGAGCGCGCCCTGCACGAGCCATCGCCGGAAAATCTCGCCGCGTGGGTCGGCGTATTGGAAGAGACGTTTTCCCGGAGATACCGGCCGTGAGGAAAAGAAAGCACCGGTAAAACGTTGACAATCTCTCAAACGAGACCCACTTCGTTGGGCTCTCGTTTGAAAAGGCTGCGGCTCGCCGCAGCGCACTCGCTGCGCTCGCACGTTTGCGAGCCGAGAAGTATTTTTGCCGATGCGCATGTCATCGGCAAAAATGCTTTGCACTTTATTTGCGCCTGCGGGCGCAAACTCTGCGAGGCTTTTTCTGTCTTTTTTCAGAGCGGCTGCTTTTTGATCATGGCGAACCGGCGGGGATATTTCGCCGGGGTGGGCGCGAATTTCGGGATGATAACGACGCTGTGCACGGCGTCCGTGCCGGGAACGGTGTATTTCTCGATGCGCGGTTTCCCGCCGCCGAGCGTGCGGATGCAGCGCGCCGCCTCCTGCACCTCTTCCTCCGGCTCCGGCCCCTTCATCGCGGCAAACACGCCGCCGACGCGCACGAGCGGCAGGCAGAGCTCGCAGAGCATCGTCATGCGCGCCACGGCGCGGGATGTGACGACTTCAAAGCTCTCGCGCAGCGCGCTCTCTTCCTCGGCACGCCCGGCAAGGCATGTGACGTTCCCGAGACCGACCGTATCGCACACCTCCTGCTGGAACGTCACGCGCTTCTGGAGACTGTCGATGAGCGTGATGTCCGCGTCCGGCGCGAGGATCGCCGCGACAAGTCCCGGAAAGCCCGCGCCGGAGCCGATGTCCGCGGCGGTCTTGCCGGAGAGACGCACATACCGGAGCAGCGCGGCGCTGTCGAGAAAGTGCAGGCGCGCCGTCGCCTCCTCGCCCTCGATGGCGGTGAGATTCATCACCTTCGAGCGCTCGTCGAGCAGCGTATAGTAAGCCCGGAGCTGCGAGAGCTGCGCCGCCGTTGCCGGGACGCCGAGCTCCGCAAGGCCGGACGTGAGTATTTCTTCCATGGTCATGGTATGTACCTCCATATGAAGCTCCGCTGATTTTTCAGCTCTTCCGGTCGAATCGGTGACCGCAGCGGGGGCAGGTGACCTGAATGCGACCCTTACCGCGCGGCACGCGCAGATAGCTGCTGCAGCCGGGACAGGAGAAAAACCGGAAATCGCGGCTCTGCTTCGCGCGATGCAGCGCACCGGAAATCTTTTCCTTCGCGCGGTCGTATTTCTCGCGCGCGACCATGTCCTCCGCCTGCCGCATGGGAAGATTGCGGGAGAGCGTCCGGAACAGGGCGTAGCCCGCTATAAGAAACGGGACGGAGCCGATCCGCCCCGGAAACAGCAGATTCAGCCCGGCGATGATGGCCGCAATGCGGAAGAGATGCTTATTGAGAAAGTCCACGCCGTTTCGCCCGAGCATGAACATATTCAGCCGTGTCCGCATAGTCCGCGTCCCCCTTTCGTCCGGATGTTTTATAATTCTATCATGCCGGGGCGAAAGGCGTCAACAAGCCGTTGGCATATTCTCTACCGCCGCGCCATAAGATAGATAGTATCGATGGGCAAGGGAGGCGGAACGATGAACCGGAAGGGAAAGCTGCTGTGCACGGCAATTATGGCGGCGCAGCTGGTATTCCATGCCGGGGCGCTGGCCCAGCCGGTCGAGCGCGCCGCCGAGACATATGAAAGCGGGCGTCTCGGCGCGGCGCTGCTCGCGCTCGAACTCGGCGACGCGCACGCTTCCGGACAGCTCCTGCTCGCGGACAACCTTCCTATCGAAGCGTCGGCGCCGGAGATCACACCGGAGCCGGCCGCGGAACCGTCGCCGGAACTGACACCGGAACCAACACCGGAGCCGACGCCCGAACCTACCCCGGAACCGACGCCGGAGCCGACGCCGGAGATCACGCCCGAGCCCACGAGCGAGCCGACGCCGGAGATCGTGCCGTTCACGGACGATACCGGTATGGAGATCCGGAACAAAACGGACCTTGAAGCGGATATCGCCGCGCTCATGGCCGAGCCGCTCGTGCAGAAGCTCGGCGCGGAGGGGCCGCAGATCTTGATAATACATACGCACGGCACGGAGGCATATCTCCCCGCGGCGGGCGAGGAATATACGCCGAGCGACCCCTTCCGCACGACCGATCCGGGGCGCTCGGTCATCCGCGTGGGCGACGTGCTGTGCGCCGTGCTCGAGGAATACGGCCTTCGCGTGCTGCACGACCGCACGCTCTACGACTATCCGAGCTACGCGGGCTCTTATGAGCGCGCCGCGGCGTCCATCGAGGCGTATCTTGCCGAGTATCCGGACATCGCGCTCGTGCTGGATGTCCACCGCGACGCCATCGGCGACGAATCGACCGTCTATAAGACCTGCGCCGCCGGAAGCGGCATGGCGCAGGTGATGCTCGTGTGCGGCACGGACGAATATCTCGAGCACCCGCTCTGGCGGGAAAATCTCAAGCTCGCGCTCGCGATGCAGGCCGCGGCGGTATCGGCAAACGGCGCGCTCATGCGCCCGATCCATCTTGCGCCGGAGCGGTACAACCAGCAGTATACGACAGGCTCTCTCATTGTAGAAGTCGGCACGAACGGCAACACGCTCTCCGAAGCGCTCGCCGCCGCGGAGCTTTTCGGCCGCGCCGCGGGGGAAATGCTCGCCTCTCTCGCCGCGCCGGGTTAAGAGCCGCGCCGATTGTCCATACTCCCTGTAAGGAACAAACCGAACAGGGAGGATATATTTATTATGGAAGTTCAGGAGATCATGACGGCAAAGGTCATCACCGTCGGACAGGACGAGCCGGTCACGGCGGCGGCACGGCTACTGCGGCGGTGGAATCTCGGCGCGCTGCCCGTGACGGACAGCACCGGGCGGCTGCGCGGCGTGCTCACCGACCGGGACATCGTGCTGCGCTGTCTTGCGCTGGATAACGACCCCGCGGACACGCGCGTTTCGGAGGTCATGTCCCGCGCGGTCGTGACGGCGCGGCCGGGCGACAGCGTGCAGAGCGCCGCCGCGCTCATGGCGCGCGAGCAGCTGCGCCGTCTGCCCGTGGCGGAAAACGGGCGGCTCGTCGGCATGGTGACGGCGTGCGATCTCGCCCGGCGCGAAAAGCTCGACGCCGAATTTGCCGAAGCCATGCGCGGCATCAGCGCCAATCTGGTGCGGAGATAAGGCAGAAGCCGCCGTTCAGAGTCGGCCGCGCCCAAATTACCGATCATCGCGGCGCGATCGTGCACCGGATGCTGCGCTCCCCGCGGACGACGCTCGCCCCCGCCGAGGAGGAAGCGCTGCCGGCGCGGCCGGAGGAAATGGATCATACAAAGCCTTGCGTTTGAGCGCCGGGTACGATAAAATAAAGAAAAACGATATAGGAGCAGCCGAGAGATCCTTTCTTCCGCCGGATCCCGATCTTTGCGCCGCGTCTGTCCTCGACGCCGGGCCGCCTCCTGCGGCGGCATCCTGACGCAGGGGCACGGCACGATCGGGGATTATGAGTGCGAAGCCGCGGGCATGCTGCGGTTCGGTCAGCTGAGCGCGGACGAGTATTTTGTCGGCGCGGAGGCCGCGGCGAAAGGCGTTACGGTCACGAACAAATCGTGCGAGGCGCTGGTCATGCTCAAGCACTTCGGCCCCAACCATCCCGAAAAGCCGTAAAAAAGCCAAAGATATAAGGAGGAAAAAGCCATGCTCAACCACATTTCACCGGTATTCTCTCCGGAGCTTCTCGCTGCGGTCTACGCGATGGGACACGGGGATACGATCGTGCTGGCGGACGGGAACTTCCCCTCGGACGGGGTGAGCCGCCGCGGCGCGGCGGAGATCATCCGCGCGGACGGCCACGGCATCCCGGAGCTTCTCGACGCCATTCTGGCGCTCATGCCGCTGGACACCTACACCGAAAAGCCGGTGCTGTACATGGCAAAGTCCGAGTGCGACCGCGATCTTGCGCTTCCCATTCTGGACGAATACAAAAAGATCATCGAGAAGTACGACAAGCGCGGCGAGGCGTGCACGGGCTATCTGGAGCGGTATGCGTTCTACGATAAGGCGGAGCAGACCTGCTACATCGTGCAGAGCGGCGAGACCTCGCAGTATGCGAACATCATCCTGCAGAAGGGCGTCGTCAAGCGGAATAAGTGATCGTTTCTTTTCTCCTTTCGGGGCGTCTGTGCCGTTTCGGCCGGACGCCCCGTTTTCGCGTTTTCGGCGGAAAAGAAAAAAGGTGTCAGCGGGATCGCTCCGGCTGACACCTTTTTTGTCGGGTCGATTACAGAACATTAAAATTCATGTTCATGATGTACTGCTCCATGAATTCGGCGCTGGCGTTGAGCTCCACATGATGCGTGACGGCACGGATGTGCTCGCAGCGGGCGCTCTCCGCGCGGTCGCGGAGATAGCGGCACATCGCGCCGGCCCGCGCGGTGCGTGCGCCCGGCGCGTGGTTTCCGCAGACAGAAGCGGCGGAGTGTCCGGTAAGCGCTTGACGCGCGGGGCACAATATGGTATTCTGTCATAACTATATAAAAATGGAGTGTGATGACCCCACATGGACGGCGACAGTTGGCTGTCTTGGATACCTATCGTTTTTCTTCTCTGCATGGCGGCGTATTTTGCCGTGGCAGAGACGGCCGCCACGTCCGTCAGCCGCATCCGGCTCAAGACGCGGCTCGATCAGGGCGACCAGAAGGCGAAGAGAGCCCTTTACGTACAGGACAATTTTGACCGCGCAATTTCCGCGATCCTCATCGGCACGAATATCGTCCACATCTCCACCGCTACGCTCACAACGGTGCTCGTTACGCGCACCTGGGGCGCGAGCTGGGTGGCGCTTGGCACGATCGTGTGCACGATCGCGGTGTTTTTTGCCGGAGAGATGCTCCCCAAGAGCATCGCCAAGCGCTACAGTGAACGGTGCGCCCTTGCGACGGCGCCGTCCCTGTGCTTTTTTATGCGCATTTTCGCGCCGCTGGCGAAGGCACTTTCGCACATCGGCGAATTCTTCTCGAATCTCGCCAAGGGCGAGCCGGAGATCACCGTGACCGAGGATGAGCTCTACGACATCATCGAAACGATGACCGACGAGGGCGAGCTGCCCGAGGACCGGGCGGAGCTCGTCCACTCGGCGCTGGAGTTTGCGGACGTAACAGTCGAGCGCGTGTTCACGCCGCGCGTAGACGTTGCGGCGCTCGATGTGAACACGCCGCCGGAGAAGATCCTCTCGTTCATCCGCGAGCAGCGCCACAGCCGCCTGCCGGTGTACGAGGGAAGCATCGACAACATCATCGGCGTGCTGCAGATCCGCAAATACGTCCGCGTATACCTGCGTGAGAGGAAATACCCGGAGCTTCGCAGCCTGCTCGACGCGCCGTGCTTCGTGCACCAGAGCACGTCCATTGACGAGCTGCTTGAAGAGCTCAACCGGCAGAAGGTCTCTCTCGCCGTCGTCACGGACAACTACGGCGGCACGATGGGCATCGTGACCGTCGAGGACATCATCGAAGAGCTGGTCGGCGAGATCTGGGACGAGGACGACGTCGCGCAGGTCGAATTCCGCGCGCTCGGCGGCGATACCTACGAGGTCAGCGCCGACATGGACATGGAGGACCTTTTCGACGAGCTCGGCTACGACGATCCCGAGGATACCGACTGGGAGCACAAGCCCGTCGGCGAGTGGGTGTATGAGCAGTTCGACATGATCCCCGCGCAGGGCGAGAGCTTCACCTGGCACCGGCTGAAGGTGACCGTGGAGGCCATTGACCACCGGCGCATCCGCAAGCTCCTCATCCGGCTTCTGCCCGAAGAGACGCAGGAAGGGGGCGAGGAGGCATGACAACGTGGATCTATGTGCTTTTGATGCTCGCGCTGCTTTGCGGTTCGGCGTTTTTCTCGGCATCGGAAATGGCGCTCTCGTCGGCCAACCGGATGCGTCTTGCGTCCGCCGCCGAGGAGGGGAACCGCGCCGCCGGGATCGCCTGCAAGGTGATCGACAAATACGAAAACGCGCTCTCCGCCATTCTCATCGGCAATAACCTCTGCAACATCGGCTCGGACTCGATCGTGACGGTGCTCGGCATTGCGCTGCTGGGAGAAAAATATAACGGCTGGGTGTCGGTCCTCATTACGCTCTGCATGACGGCGATCATCATCGTGTTCTGCGAATCCGCGCCGAAGATCGCCGCAAAGAAAAACGCGAACCGCTTTTCGATGACGGTCGCGCCGTTCGTCCGTTTTCTTATGATCGTGCTCTCGCCGGTCATCTTCCTCGTTTCGCTGCTCATCCGTCTTATTACGCTTCCGCTCAAGGACGAGCACAGCGGCGAAAATACCGAGGAGGAAGCCGCCGCCGAGCTGCAGTCCATCATTGAGACCGTCGAGGACGAGGGCGTCATCGACGAGGACCGCAGCGAGCTTCTGCGCAGCGCGCTCGACTTTTCCGAGATCGCCGTCATGGACGTGATGACCGCGCGCGTGGACGTCGAGGCGCTCGATATTGACGACGACTGGCGCGAGCTTTTGCTCTCGGGCGAGGATCTGCCGTATTCGCGCATCCCCGTGTATGAGGACAGCATCGACAATGTCATCGGCGTACTGTATCTCAACCGCTTTTACAAGGCGCTGCTCGACGATCCCGACGCGGACATCCGCAGCAACCTTATGAAGCCGCTGTATATCTATAAGACCGTGAAGCTGCCGGACGTGCTCGCGCAGCTGCGCAAAAACCAGCAGCATCTCGCCGTCGTCACGGACGAATACGGCGGAACGCTCGGCATCGTGACGCTCGAGGACGTGCTCGAAGAGCTTGTCGGCGACATCTGGGACGAGACCGACGAGGTCGAAGACGAGATCGTTGAACGGCCGGACGGCATGTATGAGATCGACGGCGATCTCCCCATCGGCGATCTTGCGGAGCTTCTGGACGTGACCGAGGAATCGCTCGACACCGCGAGCGCCACCGCCGGCGGCTGGACGATCGAGAAGTTCGGCGCGTTCCCCAAGGTGGGCGATACCGTGGAGGCGGACGGTCTTCGCGTAAAGGTGCTCGCCATGGGCGAGGACGGTCTTCGCGTGGAAAAGATCCTCGTGGAAAAGCTGCCCGAGGATGAAACGGACGATTGACCGGGAGGGTTTACCCATTCAGGACTTGACGCAGAAAAGAGAACGGGCGGTGCTCGCGGGGCTTTCCGCATCGAGCATGGACGCCGAGGAGCGCTCCACCGAAATTTCGATGGAGGAGCTTGCTGCGCTCGTGGATACCGCGGGCGCGGACACGGTCGCCATGGTCTTGCAGACCCGCCAGTCGCCCGACCCGCGCAGCTTTCTCGGCGCGGGCAAATTGCAGGAAATAAAGGAGATCGTAACGAACAACGAGTGCGATCTCGTCGTGATCGACAACGAGCTCTCGCCCTCGCAGGCGCGGGCGATCGAGGAAGAGCTCGGCGTGCGCGTCGTGGACCGGAGCGGACTCATTCTCGATATTTTCGCCCAGCGTGCCCGCACAAAGGAGGGCCGGCTGCAGGTGCAGCTCGCGCAGTATGAATATCTGCTGCCGCGGCTGACCGGCATGTGGACGCACCTCAAGCGCCAGGCCGGTACGAGCGCGCCCATCGGCACGCGCGGCCCCGGCGAAACGCAGCTCGAAACCGACCGGCGGCATATCCGCCGGATCATCCAGAATCTGCAGGCCGATCTCGAACAGGTGCGCCGCGTCCGCTCGACGCAGCGCCGCCGCCGCGAGAAAAACGCCATGCCGATGGTTGCGCTGGTGGGTTATACGAACGCCGGAAAATCCACGGTGCTCAACCGTCTGACGCGCTCGGACATCCCGGCGAACGACCGCCTTTTCGATACGCTGGACACGACGACGCGCCGTCTCTGGCTGCCGGAGCTTCAGCGGGAGATCCTGCTCTCCGACACCGTCGGCTTCATCCGCAAGCTGCCGACGAATCTCATCGAGGCGTTCAAGGCCACGCTCGAAGAATTGCGGTACGCCGATCTCCTGCTGCACGTCATCGATGTTTCCGCGCCCGACTGGGAGGAGCAGGCGAAGGTCACCGACGCGCTCATCCGCGAGCTGGGAGCGTCCGCCACGCCGGTGCTGCGCATTTATAATAAGTGCGACGCGATCCCGGCGCTTACGGAGCTTCCCCACACGCGCGACGGCGTGTGCATTTCCGCGCGCACCGGCGAGGGCGTGGACACGCTGCTCGCACGCATCACGGAGGAGCTGAAGCAATGACGCCGTACCGTACCGCCGCCGGATACGGCGAGGCGGAATATGAGGACAAACGAAGCCGGTTTATCGGCCATATAAAGCCCGTGACATCGGAGAACGAGGCAAAGGCGTTCATTGACGAAATGCGCCGGACGTATGCCGACGCGACGCACAACGTTTTCGCCTACGTCCTGCGCGATGGGAACATTCTCCGCTGGTCGGACGACGGCGAGCCGGGCGGCACATCCGGCCAGCCGACGCTCGCCGTGCTGCAGGGCGCGGGGGTGACGGACGTCTGCTGCGTCACGACGCGCTATTTCGGCGGAACGCTGCTCGGCTCGGGCGGGCTCGTGCGCGCCTACTCCGCCGCGGCCCGCGCCGCGCTGCGCGAGGCGGGCACCGCCGTCATGCGCCCATGGCGGCGCGGGAGCTTTGCGTGCTCCTACGCCCGGTACGAACGGCTGCGCCGCCTTTTGGAAGAGCGCGGCGCGCGCGTTGAGGAAACGCTCTTCGGCGCGGAGGTCGAGATCGTTTTTTCCGCGCCAGAGACGCAAAGCGAGAGCTTTGTGACGCTCCTGCGCGACGCGACCGCCGGAGAGGCCGAGGTGCGTCTCGGCGAGAGCGTTTTCCGCCCGGAGCGGGAGGAAGAATAATTTAAAATTTTTTTCTCCGAAAAGCAGGGAAAATCGCGGGCAATGTCGTATATAAGTAATGCAGAGGTCTTCTGCATTACTTTTTTGCTTTCAAGGAGGCGGAGCGCATGACTTGTCCGCGGCAGGAACGCGAGGAGCTGGAAAAAATTCTGGTGGGTGACTTCGGCGTGCGCGCCGCCGATTCCCACGGCCGCCGCCGCGCGGAGGAAGAGGACCCCGTGCGCACATGCTTTCAGCGCGACGCCGACCGCATCACGCACTCGAAGGCGTTCCGGCGTCTCAAGCACAAAACGCAGGTCTTTCTCCAGCCGGAGGGCGACCATTACCGCACCCGGCTCACGCACACGCTGGAGGTAACGCGCCTTGCGCGCACCGTCGGGCGGGCGCTGCGGCTCAACGAGGATCTGTGCGAGGCCATCGCTCTCGGCCACGATCTCGGCCACACGCCGTTCGGCCACGCCGGGGAGCGGGCGCTCAACGAAATTTACGGCCCCGGCTTCCGGCACTACGAGCAGTCGCTGCGCGTGGTGGACTGCATCGAAAAGGACGGCCGGGGGCTCAATCTCTGCCAGGAGACGCGCATCGGCATTCTTGCCCACACAAAGGGCCATCCCGAGGAGAGCCGCGAGGCCGTCGTCGTGCGGCTGTGCGACCATGTGGCGTATCTGAATCACGATCTGGACGACGCGATACGCGCCGGCATCGTCGCGGAGTCGGAGCTGCCGGAGATCATCGTAAAGCGGCTCGGCACGCGCAACAGCCGCCGCATCAACTCGCTCGTCGATAACATCATCCGGACGAGCAGCGCGGGAAATGTCGGCATTTCGGACGATATGCAGGAAGTCTGGGACGTGTTCCACGAATTTCTTTACGACCGCGTGTACCACAACCCCGTCGCCAAGGGCGAGGAGGCCAAGGTCAAGAACATCCTGCGCGGCATCTGGGAGCATTACTGCCGGTATCCCGAGAAGCTGCCGGACGATTTCCGCGGCATTATGGAGCGCGACGGGCTTGAGCGCGCCGTGACGGACTATGTCTCCGGCATGACGGACGACTACGCGATCTATCAGTACGGCGAGATATTCATCCCCATGGCGTGGAGCGTGAAATAAGCGCTGCGCAGCAAACGAAAGAAGCCCGGCCGGATGCCGGGCTTCCAACCAAAATTTATTGCAATAGGAGGCGGACGTATCATGGCATTTCCCGAACGGTTTCTCGACGAGCTGACCGAGCGCAACGACATTGTGGACGTGGTGAGTCAGTACGTCCGGCTGACAAAAAAGAGCGGGGCGAACCTCTTCGGCCTGTGCCCGTTCCACAGCGAGAAAACGCCATCGTTCTCCGTTGCGCCCGATAAGCAGATCTACCACTGCTTCGGCTGCGGCAAGGGCGGCGGCGTCATCAACTTCATCATGGAGATCGAAAATCTCTCGTTCCCGGACGCCGTGGCGTTTCTGGCGCGGCGCGCGAACATGCCTCTGCCGGAGGAAGCGCAGAGCGAGGATACGTCCCGCCGGGCGCGGCTATTGGAGCTCAACCGGGACGCGGCGCGGTTTTTCCATGATATGCTCAAATCGCCGCAGGGCGCCCCGGCACAGGACTATGTCCGCCGCCGCGCCATTTCTCCCGCGATGGTCACGCGCTTCGGTCTCGGCTTTGCGCCCGATTCGTGGGAATCGCTCGCGAATGCGATGCGCAGGAAGGGGTACAGCGATCAGGAGATGTTCGAGGCCGGGCTCGTGAAGCACGGCAAGTCCGGCGGCGTGTACGACGCCTTCCGCAACCGCCTCATGTTCCCGGTCATCGATGTGCGCGGCAGCGTGATCGGCTTTTCCGGCCGCATACTCGGCGACGGCGAGCCGAAGTACTTAAACAGCCCCGAAACGCCCGTTTTCAGCAAAAGCCATAATCTTTTCGGTTTGAATCTGGCTAAAAAGTCAAAAAACGGGTATATCATTCTCGTAGAAGGCAACATTGACGTCGTCTCCCTGCATCAGGCGGGGTTTGACGGCGCGGTCGCCTCGCTCGGCACGTCGCTCACGCCCGAGCAGGCGCGGCTTATTTCGCGCTACACGAACGAGGTCGTTCTCTGCTACGACAGCGACGAGGCGGGAAAAAAGGCGGCCTCGCGCGGCATCGGCATTCTCGAGAAGCTCGATCTCAAGGTGCGCGTATTGCAGGTGCCGGGCGCGAAGGACCCGGACGAGTTCATCAAGAAAAACGGCGCGGACGCCTTCCGCAATCTCATTGACGCGAGCGCCGGACAGATCGAATACCGGCTGCGCGACGTGGAAGCGAAAAACCCGCCCACGACCGACGAGGGGCGCGTGGACTATCTCAAGAGCGCGGCCTCGCTTCTGGCGTCGCTGCCGGGCGCGGTCGAGCGCGAGGTATACGCCGCGCGCGTGGCGGAAAAGGCGGGCGTATCGCGCGAGGCGGTGCTGCAGGAGGCCGAACGGCTGCGCCGCCGCCGCATTGCCGACGCGAAAAAGCGGGAAGCGCGCGACGCCGCCCGCCCCACGCAGACGGCGCAGCCCGCGCAGCGCTCCATCCGGTACGACGATCCGCGCTCGGCGCGCGCGGAGGAAGGCCTGATCCGGATACTGTATCTCGATCCGGGCGCGGCGAAGGGCAAGACCCTGCCGCCGCCGGAGAGCTTTTCCTCTCCCGTGCTCGCGCGGCTCTACCGCGAGCTTCTGCGCCGCGTGCAGACCGGCGAGACGATCTCCATGGCGGTGCTGGCCGGACAGTTCACCGGCGACGAGATGAGCCACTTCACCTCGGTGCTCGGCGCGCCGGAGGACCTTTCCCACGCGGACAAGGCCATATCCGATTACATAGCCGTTATTACCGGACGCACGGAGGACGCCGAGGACGATCTCCGCGCTCTGGCGGAAAAATACAGAAAGACAAAAAGTTTTGGAGGATAAACGATGAGCGAGCAGAAAGAAAAGAACATGCCGGAAGAAAAGCTGCCGGAGGCGAAGCTGCCCGAATCCGCGCCCGTCAGCGAGGGAGAGGCTCTTACGGCGCTGGCCGACGCCATTCTCGCGACCGACGAGCCGGAAGAGATCGCGGACGTTCCCGAGGATGACGAGCTTGAGCCCACCCACTGCGCGCGCGGCAAGAAGGAAAAGCCGGAGGACACGCAGAAATCCCGCGAGGAGCGCCTGTCCAACCTGATCGAAAAGGGCAAGAAGGCCGGAAAGCTGACGCTCAAGGAGATCGCGGACGTCATCGACGGGCTGAATCTCTCGCAGGAGCAGATGGACCGGTTTTACGATACGCTTGAAGAGCTGAACATCGAGACCGTCGGCGAGGATCTGCCGCCCATCGACGATGACGAGCTCCTTCCCGCGCTCGACGAGCTCGAGGAGATCGATGAGGTCACCGAAGAAGAGATCGCCGAAGCCGACAGCATGGTGGATTCCTACTCGACCGACGACCCCGTGCGCATGTATCTCAAGGAGATCGGCAAGGTCAGCCTGCTCACGCAGGAGGAAGAGATCGAGCTCGCCGTGCGCATGTCGCAGGGCGACGAGGAGGCCAAGCGCCGCATGGCGGAGGCAAACCTCCGTCTCGTCGTGAGCATCGCCAAGCGCTATGTCGGCCGCGGCATGCTGTTCCTCGATCTCATTCAGGAAGGCAATCTCGGCCTCATCAAGGCCGTCGAAAAGTTTGACTATACCAAGGGCTACAAATTTTCGACCTACGCGACGTGGTGGATCCGTCAGGCCATCACCCGCGCCATCGCCGACCAGGCGCGCACGATCCGCATTCCGGTGCATATGGTCGAGACGATCAACAAGGTCATCCGCGTTTCCCGCCAGCTGCTGCAGGAGCTGGGCCACGACCCGAGCGCCGAGGAGATCGCCGCGGAGATGAACATCCCCGTGGAGAAGGTGCGCGACATTCTCAAGATCGCGCAGGAGCCGGTCAGTCTCGAAACGCCGATCGGCGAGGAGGAGGACTCACATCTCGGCGACTTTATCCCCGACGAGGACGCCTCCGAGCCGAGCGAGGCCGCGAGCTTCTCGCTTTTGAAGGAGCAGCTCATGTCCGTGCTCGCCACGCTCACGCCGCGCGAGGAGAAGGTGCTCCGCCTGCGCTTCGGCATCGAGGACGGCCGCACCCGCACGCTCGAGGAGGTCGGCAAGGAGTTCAACGTAACGCGCGAGCGTATCCGCCAGATCGAGGCCAAGGCGCTGCGCAAGCTCCGCCACCCCAGCCGCAGCAAGAAGCTCCGCGACTTTTTGAACTGAGACTTCTTTTAAGGAGGAAAAACCATGTTCCGACCCGTGCGAAAAAAGAAAAATGAGATCAGCGCAGAAGCGGCAAAGCAGCTCCTGCACACGGAGCGCCGGGGCGTTTTCGCCGTGAACGGCGACGACGGCTACCCCTACGCCGTCCCGGTCAACTTCTTCTATGACGAGGAAGCCAACCGGATCTATTTCCACGGCTCCCGCGCCGGACACAAGATCGACTCCGTCCGCAAGAGCGACAAGGTCTGCTTCACCGTGTACGGCAACGAGACGATCCGGGACGAAGCCTGGGCGCCGTATATGCAGAGCGCCGTCGTGTTCGGACGCTGCCGCCTGCCGGAGTACGGCGAGGAGAGCATGGCGCTTCTCAAGCGCTTCGCCATGAAGTATTACCCCGAGGAGAGCATGGTAGACGCCGAGATCGCCGACGCCGGAAGGGCCGCGCAGATGTATGTGATCGACATTGAGCACATCAGCGGCAAGGAAGTGCAGGAGAAGTAAAACCCGATACATAAAATAGAGGAGAGTTCCGTTCCGCGGTGTTGCCGCGGAGCGGAGCTCTCTTTTTTAACACGTTCTTTATGCCGCCGGCGGGCGGGATATGATAAAATATTCTGTCAAATCGCGTCGAACGGAAGGAGAGCGCCGATGCAGACCGATCGCGGAAAGAAATGGAACGAAATACGCATGCGCCTTTTCAAAATGGTGTCGGTGGGCGTGGTGGACGATCCGATCAACCAGGGGTACGACATCGTCAGCACGCTGATGCTGATCGTGAACCTTGTCGGGGCGTTTGCGAACACGTTCGACGGCGTGCGCGCGCAGTACGCATCGCTCCTCGATCTCACCGAGGAGATCACGGTCGCCTTCTTCGCGCTCGACTATGCGCTGCGGCTCATGACGGCAAAGTGCCTGTACCCGCAGCTCACCGAGGGGCGCGCTCTCACCAAATATATGCTGTCCGCGGGAGGCATCGTCGATCTTTTGTCGTTCCTGCCGTTTTATCTGCCGGTCTTTTTCCCGAGCGGCGCGGCGGCGTTCCGGCTGTTCCGCGTGGCGCGTATTTTCCGCCTGTTCCGCATCAATGCGTATTACGATTCGCTCAACGTCATCACCGAGGTCATCGTCGGCAAAAAGCAGCAGCTTTTATCGTCGGTGTTCATCATTCTCGTACTGATGCTCGGCTCGAGCCTGTGCATGTACTCGCTTGAGCACGACGCGCAGCCGGAGGTGTTCAAAAACGCCTTTTCCGGCGTGTGGTGGTCGGTGTCGACGCTGCTCACCATCGGCTACGGCGACATTTATCCCATCACGCCCGCCGGAAAAGCGATGGGCATTTTCATCACGTTCCTCGGCGTCGGCATGGTGGCGATCCCGACCGGTATCATATCCGCCGGCTTCGTGGAGCAGTACACGCGCCTCAAGCGTCTCGGCGATTATGCCGAGGAAGAGGATCTGCATTTCATCAAGACCGAGCTGCACCGCGGCGATCTCTGGGTCGGGAAGACGGTGCGCGAGCTGCATCTGCCGCAGGGCGTGATCCTCGCGGTCATCCAGCGCGGCGGCGATACGATCATCCCCCGCGGCGACGTGGCGCTCAAGGCCGGAGACCGGCTCGTCATCGGCGCCGAGCACCTGAAGGGCGACCGACCGGTCAACCTGCGTGAGATCACGCTGCGCAAAAACCACGACTGGAACGGCGTTGCCATCAAGGATATCGACATTTCCCGCCAGTCGTTCATCGTTATGGTGCGGCGCGGGAAGAAGCTGATCGTACCCTACGGCAAGCTCGTCCTCGCCGAGGGCGACACCGTGATCCTCTACAGCAAGGAAGCGCCGAGGCCGACGATCACATTCTGAAACAAGAAAATGGCGGGACTGACCGAACGTCAGCCCCGCCGTTTTTTACTTGTGCGCGAGAAGCTCTTTGCCGGGGATGCCCGGCTTTGTGAGATTCATGGGATCGAGGATCGTGTCGATCTCCTCTTCCGTAAGGAGCTTTTCCTGCAGTATGAGCTTCCGGACGCTCTGCCCGGTGACGATGGCGCGCTTGGCGATGTCCGCGGCGTGCTGATAGCCGATGTGCGGCGTGAGCGCCGTGATGACGCCGACGCTGCTCTCGACAAGCTCCCGGCAGCGCTCCTCATTCGCGGTGATGCCGGTGACGCAGTTGTCCACGAACGTGTGCACGGCGTAGGTCAGCGTGCCGATCGACTGGAACAGGCAGTAGAAGATGATCGGCTCAAAGGCGTTGAGCTCGAGCTGCCCGCCCTCGGCGGCCATGGTGACGGTCATGTCGTTGCCGATGATGAGGAACGCCACCTGATTGATGACCTCCGGAATGACCGGGTTCACCTTGCCCGGCATGATGGACGAGCCGTTCTGCCGCGCCGGGAGATTGATCTCGCCGAAGCCGGTGCGCGGCCCGGACGACATAAGACGAAGGTCATTGGCAATTTTCGAGAGCGTCACCGCGCACGTCTTGACAGCGCCCGATACCGCCACGAACGGGTCCGGGTTCTGCGTGGAGTCGATGAGATCGCCCGCCTGCGTGAGCTCCATGCCGGATACCTCGCTCAGCACGGGGACGATGCGCCGCAGGTACGTTTCGTCCGCGTTGATGCCGGTGCCGATGGCCGTGCCGCCCATGTTGAGCGAGCGCATCTCGTCCATGGCCTTGCCCACGCGCACGGTGTCGCGCCGCACGGCGTCGGCATAGGCGCGAAACTCCTGCCCCAGCCGGATCGGCACGGCGTCCTGCATCTGCGTGCGGCCCATTTTGATGACGTGGTTAAATTCGCGGGATTTGTCCTCAAACGCGGCACGCAGCCGGTCCAGCTCGGTCTCCAGCTTTTTCAGAAGGCGCAGCGTCGTCATCTTTCCGGCGGTGGGAATGACATCGTTGGTGGACTGGCCGCAGTTGACGTGGTCGTTCGGGTTGACGAGCGAGTAGTCGCCCTTGACGCCGCCGAGCAGCTCGATGGCGCGGTTGGCGATGACCTCGTTGGCGTTCATGTTGATGGAAGTGCCGGCGCCGCCCTGCACGGGATCGACGATGAACTGCTCACGCAGTTTTCCCGCGAGGATCTCGTCGCAGGCGCGCACGATGGCGTTTGCGATACGCTCGTTCAGCAGTCCGGCCTCAAGGTTCGTGAGTGCCGCCGCCTTTTTGATGTAGGCAAGACTGCGGATGAGCTCCGGGTTCATCCGCAGCCCCGTGATGGGGAAGTTTTCCGCGGCGCGCAGCGACTGCACGCCGTAATATACGTTCGCCGGCACGTCCTTCGTGCCGATGGAGTCTTTTTCTACGCGGTAATCGGAAGTATGATTTTTCATTTCTCTTTCTCCTGCGTCTCCTGTGATGAAGCTCAATTTGATTATAGAGCGGGATATA
>ERZ827168.1763-NODE-1763-length-28187-cov-3.801792_pt1 | contig 28187 bp, 22 predicted proteins | sample MGYA00519868_ERZ827168 | MGnify/ENA primary metagenome ERZ827168 (study PRJEB31778, sample SAMEA3449271) | human gut metagenome | biome: human gut; feature: human-associated habitat; material: faeces | place: United Kingdom | collected 2010/2012 ...
TGCTGGACAGCGCGCCCCTGGTGGCGGAAGATGCCCGCCATCTGGCCACGCTGCCCCGGACAAGGGCCGGAAGGAACCTTTCTTTCTGCCTCGTGCACTATCCCGTGCTGCTGGGCCGGAAAAATTCCGGCGTTTCCTCTTTGACAAATTTGGATATTCACGATATAGCCCGGATTTCCCGCAGCTATGCGATGGGACCGTTCTATGCCGTGACCCCGCTGGAGGACCAGCAGCGTCTGCTACAGGCCATAGTCCGGCACTGGACGCAAGGCGCGGGAAGCAGGGGCAACCCGGACCGGGCCCAGGCGCTCGCCACGGTTTGTCCTGCCGAATCCGTGGATGCCGCTGTGGAACATCTCACGGAGCGCACGGGCATGCGGCCCAGAGTGGTGGCAAGTTCCGCCTCCTGGCCCGCTCACAAGCACGCGCCCCCGCCGCTTTGTCCGGCGGATGTGTGCCGCATGTGCGAAGAAGGTCCTGTGCTGCTGTTGCTGGGTACGGCCCAGGGGCTGGCCCCTGAGGTGCTCGCCCGGTGTGACGGGGTGCTCAGACCCATACGGTATCTGGGCTACAACCACCTTTCGGTGCGGAGCGCGGCCGCTATCCTGGCCGACAGAATTTTGGGCGATTACAAGTAAGCGCCACAGTTTTTCTTCACGACGACAGCCGTCCCAAGGCTGCGTATTTAAGGAGTAGGGCATGGATATCATTAAGAAAATTGAACGTGAAAACATGCGTATGGATATGCCCGTGTTTCGCTCCGGCGACACGGTGAAAGTGCATCTGCGCATTGTGGAAGGCGAAAAAGAGCGTATTCAGGTGTTCCAGGGCAACGTGATCCGCATCCAGCGCGGCACCACCGACGCCACCTTCACCGTGCGCAAGATCTCTGACGGCGTGGGCGTGGAACGCATCTTCCCCCTGCACTCCCCCTTCATCGACCATGTGGAAGTGGTGAGCCAGGGCCGCGTGCGTCGCAGCCGTCTGTACTACCTGCGCGCCCTCAAGGGCAAAGCCGCTCGCATCAAGCCCCGCGGCCGCTTCTGATTCGCAGCCCAGCGGAATGTCCATGGCGGCCTGAGGGTCCTGTGAACATGCCCGGGCAGAATACGAACGGAATGAACCTCACCCTGCCTTGCGCGGGGTGAGGTCTTTGGCGTTTTAGCAACCGAGTGAAACACGATGCCCTCTCGCCGTAAAAGATCCTCCGCCGCACCGGCCCCGGAACAGGGCCTGCTCTGCGCCCTGCCCTCCCGTCCCCTGCTCATGGCGGGCATCGATGAGGCGGGCCGCGGCTGCCTGGCCGGTCCCGTCGTGGCGGCGGCCGTCATCCTGCCGGAAGAATACGACCTGCCGGGCCTCACGGATTCCAAGGCCCTGAGCGCCGCCCAGCGGGAACATCTGGCGCCCCTGATCCGCCAGTGCGCCCTGGCCTGGGGGCTGGGCGTGATCTGGCCCGCCACCATCGACCGCATCAACATCCTGCAGGCCACCTTCGAAGCCATGAGCCGCGCCGTGGCCGGCCTCAAGCGCAGGCCCGACCTTTTGCTGGTGGACGGCAACAAGACCGTGCCCGAGCCCGTCCTGCTGCCGCACTGGCGCAAACGTCATGCCGACGCCCCCGGCCTGCCCCGCCAGAATGCCGTGGTGGGCGGGGACAGCTCCGTGCCCGCCATCTCCGCTGCCTCCGTCCTGGCCAAGACCTACCGGGACATGCTCATGGAGCATCTGGAGCGCCGCCATCCCGGCTATGGTTTCGCCCGGCACAAGGGCTACGGCACGGCCGACCATTACGAGGCCCTGCACCGTCTTGGCCCCTGCCGCCAGCACCGGCTGACGTTTCGCGGCGTGCTGCCCGACAGGGACGAAGGCCCCGGTACCCGGCAGGGGAGCCTGCTGTGAGTTTTCTTTCCCGCCTGCGCCGCCTGGCCGATCCTTCCGGGCCACCGGCAGGGGACGACCGTGCGGGCGGGGACCACAAGGCCGCCCTGGGCCGTGCCGGGGAAGACGCCGCCGCCACCCTGCTGCATGCGCGCGGCATGCGCATCCTGGCCCGCAACTGGCGCAGCGGCCCGCTGGAACTTGACCTTGTCTGCCGGGAAGGCGACACTCTTGTTTTCGTGGAAGTCAAAACGCGCGGTCCGGGCAGTCTGGGCAGCGCCCTGGACGCGGTGGGGCCGCGCAAGCGGCAGACCCTGATCCGGGCCGCACGGGCCTGGCTGGCCGCGCATGACCAATGGCACCTGCCCTGCCGCTTTGACCTCGTCTGTATCGAACCGGGGCCCACGGGCCCGCACATGGAGCACATCCGCCATGCTTTCGACCTCTCCGGCTCCGGGCCATCTGTGGATAGTGGCCACGCCTCTTGGCAACCCTGGTGACCTTTCTCCCCGCGCCCGCGAAGTCCTCGCCGGCGCCGACCTCATCCTGGCCGAGGACACCCGCCGCGCCGGGCTGCTGTGCAGCCAGTGCAACATCCCGGCCCGCCGCTTCCTGAGTTTCCATGACCACAACGAGAGCGAACGGCAGGAAGAGGTCCTGCGCCTGCTGCGCCAGGGACAGAACCTGGCCCTGGTCTCGGATGCGGGCACGCCCCTGCTGGCCGATCCCGGCTACCGTCTGGTGCGCGCCTGCCGGGCCGAAGGCCTGCCCGTCTCGCCCGTGCCCGGCCCTTCGGCGCCGGTGACGGCCCTTTCCGCCGCGGGCATCCCGCCCCTGCCCTACACCTTTTTGGGCTTTTTGCCGCGTGATGCCGCGGGCCGCCGCGCCACGCTCTCGGCCTTTGCCCGCACGCCGGGCTCGCTCATCTTCTTCGAACGCAAGGACCGCCTGCGCGAGAGCCTGGCCCAGGCCGCGGAGCTGCTGGGCCCCCGGGCCGTGGCCGTGTGCCGGGAATTGACCAAGACACATGAGGAATTTATACTTGGCCGTCTGGAGAAATGGCAGGAGCTGCCCGAAGAACTGCTGGGCGAGATCACGGTCATCATCGGCCCGCCGGAACAGAAGGAACGCGCCGATGAAGCCGAAGCCCGCCGGGCCCTGGAAGCTGTCATGGCCGCTGCGGACGAGCGTCTCAAGCCCAAGGAAGTGGCCCGCCGGGCCCAGGAGATGGCCCCCGGCTGGAGCGCCAAGGAGCTTTACGAACTGCTGACCCGCGCCTGAGCCTTTCTCCGCCACGGAACCGACCGCCCAACCAAGCGAGCCCGTCATGTTGCCCACCCGGACAGCCCTTTCCTGCCTTGCGCGAAGCTGCTGCATCAACGCCGCCGTCACGGCACGCGGCATGCAGCAGCTAGGATTGCTGTTCGCCCTGGAACCGGCACTGCGCCATCTGTATCCCGAGGCCGAAGCACGGGCACAGGCGGCGGCCCACTACAGCGCCCACAGCAACACCCATCCCTACATGTTGCCCTTCTACATGGGCCTGTTGCTGAACATCGAAGAACAGGTGGCCGAAGGCAAACTGCCCTCCAACGCGCTGGACACGGTGCGCCGCACGCTGGGCACTACGCTTTCCGCCGTGGGGGACGGTTTTTTTGAAGGGGGCGTCTTCCCCTGCTGGGCGTTGTGCTGCATCTGCTTCCTGCTGGCCGGGCACACGCTGCCCGTCATCCTGCTGACGGTCCTGCTGGCCGTGGCCCTGCTGGCCTTCAGGACAGGCACGTTTTTCTTTGCCCTGCGCTACGGGCTGGCTGCCCTGGCCTGGCTCAAGCGTCTGGGGCTCATCAACTGGACCGGCCGCATCAAGGTCGTCAATGCCTGCCTGCTGACCGTGGCGGCCGCCATGCTGCTGCCCTACAGCGGGGACAGGCATACGCTCCTCTGGTGTATGGGCGGCGGCGCTGCCGTTCTGGCCGCCGCCTGGATCATCGGGCGCCTGCATTTGCCGCGCATCGTGCTCTGGCTGATCCTGCTGACCTTTCTCGTGCTCATGGACACGGGGCTGGTCGGCCTGTAAAGGCCCTTACCGCCACGGCAGGGAAACATCCGGCCACACGGACGGGAAAGGCGCGCTCCGCAGGGCCTGCGGCCGCCTCAGACGACAGGGACGTATACGGCATGGCATCCTTGCCGCAAGGCCCCCGATGCGGTGCGGGGGACCGTCAGGAACAGATCGTACAGGTCGCCCCGGGCGACCAGGGAGAATATATCATGGCAGAAGTTCAGGAAACACCCGAAGGCCTCGTCCTCCCCGTCACGCTGCATACGCGTGGCGGGCTGCACGCACGGCCTGCTGCCCGTCTGGCGCAGGAGGCCCAGAATTTTTCCTCCGACATCCAGATCCAGAGCGACAACGGTACCGCCGATGCCAAAAGCATGCTGGATATCCTCTCCCTCGCCATCTCCACAGGCTGCACGCTGACCCTGCTGGCCCGGGGCGATGACGCCCGCGAAGCCCTGACGGCCCTGGCCGATTATCTGGAAAATCTGCAGGACTGATATGGCACGCTCTCTTCTTTTCGGTACGTCCGTCTCTCCCGGCATCGCCATCGGGGTGCTGCGCTTCGCCCACAATGTCCAGACCGTGGAGATGCGCCGCATCAGCCCGCGCGAAGTGGAAGGCGAGCAGGAACAGCTGCGCGCCGCCGTGACCAATGTGCGCGCCGCCCTGCAGGAAGCCATGGCCAAGGTCCCGGAAGACCTTTCCGAATACCGTGAGGTCATCGCCGCCCAGATCGAACTGGCCCGCGATCCCAAGCTGGTGGGCAGCGCCCTTTCCCGCATCGAGAAGGAACTGGTCTGCGCCGCCTGGGCCCTGGACAGCACGGTGGAACAGCTGTGCAGCATCTTCCGCAACATGGACGACCCCTATCTGCGCGACCGTGCGCAGGACATCCGGGCCGTGGGCCTGCGCCTGCGCGAATGCCTGGCCGGCAGCTGCGCCCTGCCCGCCGCGGCCGGTGCCGGTATCCTGGCCGCCCAGGATCTTTCGCCCGCCGACGTCATGGACATGGATTTCAAGGACGTGCGGGCCGTCATCACGGCAGAGGGCGGGCCCACGTCGCACACGGCCATTTTGTCGCGCGGCCTGCATATCCCGGCCCTGGTGGGCGTCACCGGCCTGCTGGAGACCGGCAAGCCCGGTGAAAAGGTCATCGTGGACGGCCTCAACGGCTGCCTGCTGCTGGATCCCGATGCCGACGACCTGGCCACCTATGAAGAGCGCCAGCGCGAGTATCAGGAGTGGGAGGCCCGCACCCGCAGCGAATCCCACTGGCCCGCCGAGATGCGCGACGGCGTGCGCGTGAGCGTCCATGCCAACCTGGAACGCCTGGAAGAAATGGACGAACTGCAGGCCAGCGGCGCCGAAGGCGTGGGCCTGTACCGTACGGAATTCTCCTTCCTGCGGGAGCATCTGCCCAGCGAGGAAGAGCTCTATGCCGAATACAGCGCCGTGGCCCGCAAGGCCGCGCCCGCGCATGTGGTCTTCCGTACCCTGGACGCCGGTGCGGACAAGATGCTCCGCGCCCAGGAAGCCCTCAAGGAACCCAACCCGGCCCTGGGCCTGCGAGGCATCCGCTTCTGCCTGCGGCACCAGAAGATCTTCCGCAGCCAGCTGCGCGCCCTCATGCGCGCCGGGGTGGAAGGCAATATCTCCCTGCTGCTGCCCATGATCTCCGGCCTGGCCGAGGTACAGAGCGTGCGCCGCATCATGCAGGAACTGCAGCAGGAGCTGCAGGCCGCCGGTCTGCCCCACGCCGCCGATCTGCCCCTGGGCATCATGGTGGAGACCCCGGCGGCCGTGCTCATCGCCGATGCTCTGGCCCGCGAATGCGACTTTTTCAGCATCGGCACCAATGACCTTATCCATTACCTCATGGCCATCGACCGCAACAACCTGCATGTGGGCTACCTCAACGAGGCCCTGCATCCGGCTGTGGTCCGCTCCCTGAAGCGCATCATCGACTCCGCCCACCGCGAGGGCATCGGGGTCTCCGTCTGCGGCGAGCTGGCCGCCGACCCCTACGGTCTGGCCCTGCTGCTGGGCATGGGCGTGGACACGCTCTCGGCCTCGCCGCGCTTCGTACCGGGCATGAAGCACATGATCCGCCGCCTGGACGCCCAGACCTGCATGGACATGGCCCACAGCGTGCTCATGAGCACCGACGTGACGGCCTCGCAGCGCATGCTGCGCGAACGCCTGCAGGAGAGCCTGGGCTCGGAGCTGGCCTTCCATACCACAAGCATCATGACGAACAGTTAGGAATATGAGCAAAAAACCATCCCCGTCCACCATCGCCATCAACAAGAAGGCCCGCCACCTGTACGAACTCTCCGACTTCGTGGAAGCGGGCATCAGCCTGACCGGCCCTGAAGTCAAAAGCATCCGGGCCGGAAAGATCAACTTTCTGGACAGCTATGTGGATTTCCGTGACGGCGAGGCCTTCGTGCTTTCGCTGCATATCGCCCCGTACGACAATGCCGGCTATGTACCCCAGGATCCCGACCGCCCGCGCCGCCTGCTGCTGCACGCCGCCGAGATCCGCCAGATGGCGGCCCGCGTGGAACAGAAAGGCCTGACCGTGGTGCCCGTGCGCATGTACTTCAAGCAGGGCAAGGTCAAGATGGAGATCGCCCTGGGCCGCGGCAAGAAGCTCTTCGACCATCGCGAGACCCTCAAACGCAGGGCCGAAGAACGCGACGCCGCCCGCGATCTGGCCTGATATCATGTGGCGTCCGCCGCTGGCCCCGGGCCTTCTCTGGCAAAGCTGGCTCTTATGCTGGCTGCTGGGCCTGCTGGCGGCACGCTGGCCCGGACCCGCGCTTTGCGCGGGTCTTTGCGTCCTGGTGGCGGACAGCCGTTTGTGGCGTCTCCCCCGCCTGCTGGTGGGCTGTGCCGTCGCCCTGCTGGGCTGTGTCACGACCCAGGCCCTGCTGCCCGCTTTTCCCGTGCCTCCCGTACTGGAACAGCTGTACGAGGCACGCACCCCGCCCCGCCACTGGCCTGTGCTGGAAGCCAGGGTGAGCGATGTACGCACCCTGCCGGAACAGCGCCTGCGCATCAGCCTGACCGACCTGCATCTGCAACAGCCTGACGATCAGACGTTGACCCGCCTGCCCGGCAACCTTGCCTGGACATGGGAGCAGGCCGCCGTCTTCCCGCTGCCGGGCCAGACCATACGCCTGCAACGCAAGCTGTTGCCCGTGGATACCCAGCGCAACTTCGGCCTCATCGACTGGGGCTTCTGGTGGCACAGCCACGGTACCGGCTGGCGCATCTGGAGCCGGGGCACGGGTGGTCAGCCCGCCGTCGACGGCGCCCCCTCTCCCTTTGCCCGGCAGCGTCTGGAACTCATTCGAAAGTTCCTTGCCGTGCTCCTGCCGGGCAGGGACGATCTTTTGCCGCCCACCGCCGCTTCTCCCTCCGGTCTGACGGCCGCAGCCCCTCCCCAGATCCCTGCCGCCGCGCCTTCCACGCCTTCCGCAGCACCGGTGCCCCAGGGCAAGGCCATCCTGCTGGCCCTGCTCTTCGGGGAACGCTTCCTGCTGGAGACGCCCACCGTGAAGGCCTTCAATGCCGGCAACCTTTCCCACAGTCTGGCTCTTTCCGGGCAGCACCTGCTCGTGGCCGGTCTGGCGGGGATGCTCCTGGTCTGGCTGGCGGCCCGTATGCATCCGGGTCTCTATCTCTGGCGCCCCCGTACCGTCCTCATCCCGCTGGCGGCCTGCCCGGCGGCCCTGGCCTATCTCTGGCTGGGCAATGCGCCGCCTTCGCTGCTGCGGGCGGCCGGGATGCTCCTGTTGCTGGCCACGGGCATGGCACTGGCCCACCTGCGCTGCATGCCGCTGCCCCAGACGCTCCGGGAGCGCCTCCCTTCCAGCGGGCTGGATGTCCTGTGCTGCACGCTGCTCTGCATCACCGTCATCTCTCCCCTGTCCGTCTTCGATACCGGTCTGCAACTTTCCGCCCTGTGCGTGTCCGTCATCTGCTGCGCCACGCCGCTCATGGGGCAGCTGTTGCGCCGTATCCCGCGGACGTCCCCCGGGCAGCGCCTGCTCCGTTCACTGGCCAGCATTTTGCTGGTCTCCTTCTTTATCCAGCTGGCCCTGCTGCCCCTTTCCCTGCTGCTGTTCAACAACAGCGGGCTGTGGTTCCTGCTCAATGTTTTCTGGCTGCCCGTCCTGGGCACCCTTGTCCTGCCGGGGGCCTTCCTGGGACTGGGGCTCAGCCTGTGCGGCCTTGGCCCGGCAGCCGCTCTGGTGCTGGATGTGGTGGCCCTGCCCTGCCAGTGGCTGGTGGACGGCCTGCTTTTCCTCCAGACGCAGGGCTGGCTCAGCGTCCCCATCCTGCGGCCCCACTGGACGGCCCTGCCCGCCATGGCCTGCCTTTTTCTGGCACTGGCCCTGCGGGCCGGACGCCCCGGCTTGCCGCCGGCGGGAAAACGCCTGCTCATCTGCGGTCTGCTGCTGGCCTGTGTGGGCCCGGCCCTGCGTCTGCACCACAGTCTGGTGCCCCGGCTGGAGCTTTCCGTCCCTGACGTGGGACAGGCGCAGGCCGTCCTGCTGCGTCTGCCGCATGGCCAGACCCTGCTCGTGGACGCCGCAGGCAGCATGTCCCGCTCCTGGAACCCGGGACGCGAACTCCTCCTTCCCCTGCTGGCCTGCAATGCCCGCCCCGGTCTGGACGCCATCATCAACAGCCATCCCGACATCGACCACGCGGGCGGCATCCCTCCCCTGCTGGCGGCCTTTCCCGAAGCGCTCCTGCTGCACAACGGCCAGCCGGGCAGCGGCCAGATGGGGCATATCTGGCAGGCCACCCTGCAAAAACGGAAGAACACTCCCCTCCATGCCGGAGATACCCTGCAACTGGGCGATCCCGAAGACGGGCTGGCTCTGCATGTGCTGCATCCGCCCCGGCCAGCCCCGGGCGCCTATATCTGGGAGGGCAACAGTGCCTCCCTGATCCTGCGCCTGGTCCACAATGGGCACGGCCTGGCCCTTTTCCCCGGTGATGCCGACGGGGCCGCCCTGCGCCACCTGCTGGCCAGCGGCCGGGACGTGCAGGCCGATGTCCTGCTGGCACCGCACCACGGCTCGGACAGTTCTTTTTTGCCTGAATTCCTGACGGCTGTGCGCCCCCGGCTGGTGGTGGCCTCCTGCGGCGCCTTCAACCGCTTCGGCCATCCGGGGAAACAGCTCAGACAATGGCTGGAAGAACAGCATATCCCCCTGCTGCAGACAGGCCGCCACGGGCATGTCCGTGTGACCTGGCCCCTGTCAGGCGACAGGGACGTCCCTCTTCTGGACTGGGACACCGCCCGGCCGGTACGGCCCTGAAGACGTACGAGAAAGGAAATCCTCCCTACTGCTACCGCTGCCTGCCGGACGCGGGACGACCTTGCCCGCAGGACGTGTGGGCCTCATCGACGAACGCATGCCTGCAAGACGGTGGCAGGGTGGAGAGTCCTCCGGATAAAAAATTGCTGTCGTCCTCCGCAACGTACGGTATTCGCTCGGCTGACGCGATGACAGTGGCAGCAGTGCGGTGGTTGTCCGGCGACCTTTGTGCGCGCACCACATGGATACAGGCTGCGCATCACTCTACAGCCTGCGGCCTCAAGCTCTGGAAAAAAGGATACCCTTGCGCACACTCCTCTCTTTGTACGGCGCCGGATACGGACAACGGGCCGCTCCCCGCGGGGAACGGCCCGTTGCTCATCACGGCTGCACATCAGCCATACACAACTGTTTGTCAGGCTGACGACCCGAAATGCCCGCCAGACCGAGGTCTGCTGAGAGAGGGGAAGGGAGCTTTACCGCAGCCCGCTACTTCTGGCACTGCGGACAAAATACCGTGGCCCGGCCAGCGATGCGCCCTTTTTCCAGTTCCGTGCCGCACCGACGGCAAAGCTGCCCGCCACGGCCATAGACGAAAAAGGTATTCTGGAAAGCGCCCACATTGCCGTTGGCATCCCGATAGTCACGGATGGAGCTGCCGCACTGGGCGATGGATTCCCGCAAGACCTCCTGCAAAGCGCAGCGGAGACGTTCCGCTTCTGCCTCCGAAAGCTCCCCGGCAGGCCGACGGGGATCGATACCGGCCCGGAACAGGGACTCGTCCGCATAGATATTGCCGATACCGGCCAGTACGGTCTGATCCAGCAGGGCGGCCTTGATGGCCCGGCGTCCGTGCAGACGCGGCCCCAGAGAACCGGGCCCCATGTCCAGCGGTTCCGGCCCCAGCGAACGCCAGAAGTCCCAGCGCTCCAGCAGCTCCGGCGTGGCGGCAAAGACCAGGCCGAAGGAGCGCACATCATCGAAAAAGAGCTGCGCCCGGCTCCCGTCAGGCCGCTGCAAATGGAAGATGATGCGCGTGTGCTTCAAAGGGGCGGCCCCTTCCGGGTGGACCATGAAGCGCCCCGTCATGCGCAGATGCACGGCCAGAATCGACGGCACAGGCAGAGCAGCGGCCACGGCGGGCGGCTCCAGATCCAGCAGGGCCAGCTTGCCCCGGCGACGGGCAGCGCTGATGCGCGTCCCCGCCAGTCGCTCCACAGGAAGGCTCAGGGGATGCAGGGAGCGCTCGCGCAGCACCTCCACCCGCTCTATGCAGCATTCCAGTACCTGCGGCCGCAGAGTACGGACGACGGTCTCCACTTCCGGCAATTCGGGCATGATCCACCTCATACGAAAAGACCTGCCGAGGGCAGGTCCAAAACAGCAGGGGCCGGAACCCATCCGGCCAGGAAAAAGACAGCCCGTGTTGCGGACAGCACGGGCAGCAAAAAAGACAGGCAAAAAACAGGGAACAGGACAGTCGTATGGACGGTCCGAAATGCCCGCCGCAATCCGGCGGCAAAACCGACTCCACAGGCTAGGCCTGTTCGTCACCGCCCAGATAGATGTCCAGCAGGCCTTCCGGCGGCGCGATGTGGATGCACTCCCCTTCCAGGTCGAAGCCTTCGATGAACGAGGCTTCCGCAGGGAACAGGACTTCCTTGCCGTCATCGGTCACGATGCTCCAGACCTCCAGACCGGCAGGATATTCCACATGATCCAGCACGCCCAGGCGGGAGCCGTCAGGCAGGATGACGGCAAAGCCCAGCACGTCCTCCACGTAGACTTCGTCTTCGTCCACAGGGGGCAGCAGGTCGCGGTCCACAAGAATCTTCTGGCCGCGCAGGGCTTCGATGTCGTTACGGTCGGTCACCCCCTCCAGCAGGAGCAGGGGACGACCTTTGTGCATGCGCCACGAACGGGCCCGGGCAGGACGCGGCGGGGCATCGCCCGCCTGCAACCAGAAAGGACCGTCCAGCAGCGAAGGGGAGTCTGCGTACCAGTCGACGCAGATCTCCCCCTTGATACCGTGCGGGCGCGCGAGCGTGCCCATATGGATGCGTCGTGCCATGAGGAACTATTCCAGGATCTCGAGTACGACGCGTTTTTTGGCCTTGGTGGACGCGGCGCTGAGCAAGGTGCGCATGGCGCGTGCCGTGCGGCCCTGCTTGCCGATCACCTTACCGAGATCTTCCTTGGCGACCTTCAATTCCAGCACAGTGGTCTGTTCGCCTTCCACTTCAGTGACCTGTACCTGATCAGGCGCGTCCACGAGCGAACGGGCGATAAATTCAATCAAAGCTTTCATTGCTGGCCTCCCGCAAGTCCTGCCGTGACAAGACTGTTGGTGTGAGCGGGCGCTGCATCTCCGCGGGAAAAGCCCGCGGGAAAAGCGCCATGCGCCTGCGGTGCGGTACATCCATCAGGCAGCCCCCTCAGGGCTCTGCCGCGTCAGTACCGCACACCGGAAGAACATCGGGCCAGTACCGGAAAGACCGGTACGATGGTATCCTGCAAAGATACCCTTAGGCCATCTTCTTGAGCAGAGCGCGGACGGTGTCGGTGGGTTCGGCACCGCGATCCAGCCAGGCCTTCACCTTTTCGGCGTCCAGCTTCACTTCGGCGGGATCGGTCATGGGGTTGTAGTAACCCAGGAATTCCAGCGGACGGCCATCACGACGGGTTTCGTCGTTGGCGGCCACGACGCGGTAGAAAGGATGCTTCTTGCTGCCCAGACGGGTCAATTTCAGCTTAACAGCCATGATTATCTCCTGTTTGTGCTATGGTAGCGTTGCGGGGGCAAAAGAGCAAGTTTGCCCTCCCCCCATTATATCAATGACCAGTGCGCCGCAACGATTTTTTTATCGCGTCTCCGGCATCGCCGCAGCCGTCTGGCGATGAGGTTTCGCCGTGCTCTGCCGGGGAACGGACGCTGATCCGTGCGGACAGACCGCACGGACGGGCCTATTTCTTTTTGCGCTTGGCAGGCCGTTCGCGCTTCTTGCGCTTTTTGGCCGCCGCCGACTTGCCGTGTCCGGCATCCGGCAGCCCCATGGGCGGCATACCGGGCATGCCACCCATCCCCGGCATCATGCCGGGCATCCCGCCCATGCCGCCGGGCATGCTCATGCCCCGGGGCATCCTGGGCATGGCGGGCATCCCCTTGGCCTTGCCGCCCATCATCCCCTTCATCATCTGGCGCATCTGCTCGAACTGGCGCACCAGCTGGTTGACCTGCTGCACCGTGACCCCGGCGCCCTTGGCGATACGCGCCCGGCGGCTGCCGTTGAGGATATCGGGGTTGCGGCGCTCGGCCATGGTCATGGAATTGATGATGGCTTCGGTACGGGCCATTTCCTTTTCAGGCATGGCCCCGTTGGCTTCGGCCAGCTTTTCGCGCAGGCCGCCCATACCGGGGATCATCTTCAAAATACTGTCCAGAGAGCCGAGCTTCTTGATCCGGCGCATCTGGGTACGGAAATCTTCCAGGTCGAAGCTGGCCTTGCGCATCTTTTTGGCAAGGGCTTCGGCCTCGTCGGCGTCGATAGTGGCCTGGGCCTTTTCCACCAGAGTGAGCACGTCGCCCATGCCCAGGATGCGGCCCGCGATGCGGTCAGGATGGAAGACCTCCATCTCGGACAGCTTTTCGCCCATACCCACGAACTTCACCGGGGCACCGGTCACCGCCCGGATGGACAGGGCCGCACCACCGCGGGCATCGCCATCCATCTTGGTCAGCACCACACCGGTCAGGCCCAGACGTTCGTTGAAGGACTCCGCCACGGTCACGGCATCCTGACCGGTCATGGCGTCGGCCACGAACAGGATCTCCTGCGGGTTCACCGCCGCCTTGATGGCGGCCAGTTCCTGCATCAGCGGCTCGTCCACATGCAGACGGCCGGCGGTGTCCAGCAGGACCACCGTAGCCTGCTGCTCACGGGCGGCTTCCATGGCCTGACGGGCGATGTCCACGGGATTCATGTCCACCGTGGACGGGAAGCAGGGCATGTCCAGCTGCTTGGCCAGCACGGTCAGCTGATCGATAGCCGCGGGACGGTACACGTCGGCAGGCACCAGATAGGGACGCATCTTCTGCTTGCGCAGCAGATTGGCGATCTTGCCCGCCGAGGTGGTCTTACCGGAGCCCTGCAGGCCCACCAGCATGATGACGGCGGGTTCCTGGCCCTGAAGGTTCAGCCCCGCTGTCTCACCACCAAGCAGCCCCACCAGCTCTTCATGGACGATCTTGACGACCTGCTGCGCCGGACTGACGCCCTTGATGAGTTCCTGTCCCAGGCACTTCTGGCGGACGTTCTCCACAAAGTCCTTGACGACCTTGAAGTTGACGTCGGCCTCCAGAAGGGCAAGACGCACCTCGCGCAGGCCGGCCTGGATATTTTCTTCCGTCAGCTGGCCGCGTCCGCTGAAGGAGCGGAACACACCGGAAAGGCGATCGGAAAGACTTTCAAACATGGGAACCCCGCTATCAAGTTACACTGAAAGACCCTGCCCTCCCTGCCGCAGGACATGGCGGCAGATCACGCGGGCCCGGCCAGCGCATACAGAATTGTGATTCATAGGCTGTTTACGCCGTTTCGTCAAGAAAAGACCGCAGTGGCGGCCATCACGGCTTTTTACCAGGCCGTACCGGCCTGTCTGTGGCTCACGGATCCCGGGGGACAGGCCCCTCACGCTGCCCCTCCCTGCCCAAAAACAAAAAAGGCCGCCCCCGAAGGAGCGGCCGGACGTGCTGAAGGACTCAGACTAGAAGGTATAACGCAGGCCGAGCATGAACTCGTGGTTGCTGGGCTGGTTCTTGACCTTGCCGCCTTCGGGGAGGTCCACTTCGTAGTAGCCCAGGTTCACATAGCGGTAACCCAGATCCACGGCGAAGTTGTCAGTGATGTCATAGGCCACACCGGCGCCCACGTTCCAGGCGAACGTGGTACGGTGGTCATCGAAGTTGGCATTATAGCCCCGGGCAGAGAAGGTATAATTGGCGTAATTGAAGGCCATGCCCAGACCGGCGCCCACATAGGGAGTGAAGGCCGTGCTGTTACGGAAGTCATAGTAAAGGTTCAGGAACAGCGTGGAAGCGTTCCAGGCGCCCTTGAGATCCAGAATCTTGTCGTAGTTCCAGCTTTTTTCACTGTTGCCGCGCAGGGCGTATTCCACTTCGGCGCGCACGGGCACACCGAACTGGCTGTTGAAGTCATAGCCCAGGGCCAGAGCGCCCCCCAGAGTGAACTGGCTGTACCCCTCGCTCACATCATTGGGGCCGATCTCTACCGTAGGATAGTTGTTCTGGATGCTCATCAGGAATTTGGGGGCCAGGTACATGCCGGTACCTTCGGCCTTGGCCACACCGGACAGGGCCAGAGCGCAGATCAGCGCCAGGGCAGCAAAACAACGTTTCATGTTTTCTCCTTTCTTTGGGAAGTTGACTGCGCTGTCCGTGGTAACAGGCAGTGTTTGGGATTTTCTTCCCTAGCAGAGGAAGAGAGAGGTTTCAAGAATAATTATTATATGCCATATTTCATAATATCTGAAATATATTATATTTTTGCTGCATCTTCTTTTTAACAGCTGACTTGCGAACTGTATATCGCTTGTTCATGACAATATATGATACATATAATATGTCAAAAATAATGACGATGTAACTCTTATGACACTTTTGTAACAATCACTTAAATCACCACATCAATACGGAGATTTCATATTTTTTCCGGATTCCTGGCCGTCCCTTCCTGGTGGATAAAATATACTTATTTACTACCATTAAAATATACGACAAAAAAGGCCGCTCCCGAAGGAGCGGCCTTTTCAAATCGCGGGTAATACGCTTTAAAAAGCGAAGCGCAGGCCCAGCATGAATTCGTGGTTGTAAGGACGGCTGCCCACCTTGATCTGGTCACCGCCCAGGGAACCGCTGGCTTCGGTGTAACCCAGGTCCACATAGCGGTAGGCGGCGTCAATATACAGGGCATCGTTCACATTGTAAGCCACACCGGCGCCCACGTTCCAGGCAAAATTGGTGGTGCTGTCGCTGCGTGACACGTCGTTGCCGCCACGATGCAGGTCGAAGCCCAGGTAGTTGAAGGACATACCGATACCGGCGCCGATGTAGGGCACGAAGGCGCTGTCGTTGCGGAAGTCATAGTACAGGTTGGCGAACAGGGTGGAGCTGTTCCAGGTGCAGTCCACGCTGCCCCAGTTGCTGCCCCAGCTCTTTTCGCTGTTGCCGCGCAGGGCGTATTCCAGTTCCACACGCAGGGGCACCAGATACTGGGGCCAGAAGTCGTAACCGGCAGCCAGAGCGCCGCCCAGGGTGAACTGGGAGTATTCGTCCACGCCGCCCATACCGGAACGTTCGATGGTGCCGGTTTCCTGAATGGTCATCAGGAATTTGGGAGCCAGGTACATACCGGTACCTTCGGCCTTGGCCATGCCGGGCAGGACCAGAGCCACCAGCAGAGCCAGTGCAAGGATGGTGCGTTTCATTGCTCTCCTCCAAAGAGATGTTTCCTGCAAAGCAGGGCCTGTTCAGGCGGATAAAGTTTAGACTTTCTCAAACGGGACTATAGAGACTTTCTAGCCGCTGGTCAAATAGTCTGTACGCAGGGCATGAAAAAAGGGCGCCGCCCCAAGGACGACGCCCCTAAGATCTGCCGGAAAGCAGACTAGAACTTGTAACCGAAGCTCAGCATATAGATGTTGGCCACGGTATCCTTGGAATTGCCGCCGGTGATACCGGATGCCAGACCGGGGGTACGAATACCACTTGCATCAGTGTCATCATAGTTGGTCGGATTGATCCACATGTGGCAGTAAGCGAAATCCACAGTAAAATCGTTCCATTCCACGCCCGTGCCCAGGGTCAGGGCCGTACGGCCATTGGTGGGCACCATGAAATCGGCATGGTCTTCGTTGACCACAGGGGTCTCATACCAGAAACCGGCACGCAGGCTCCACCAGTCCAGAGGCTTGTATTCCACGCTGGCATTGAAATTCCAGCCGTCTTGCCAGTTTTTGTGACTGATGGACTGGTTACCGTTGTCCATATAGATGTTCAGAGAGTTGTAGGTGGACCAGCGGGTCCAGACAGCGCCCACTTCGAAGCTCAGATTGTCCAGAGGCTTATAGGCCACGCCCAGCGCCAGAGAGTCAGGCAGCTGCACGGTACCGTGAGCATCGCAGTCATCAAAAGATACACCGGGAAGCAGACTATTCTGCTCATGCTTGGCCTCCCCGTAAACATTGGCCGTGACCTGGGTCTTGTAGGACAGGCCCACAGACCACTGGTCATTGAGGCGGGCATGCAGGCCAAAATGGCCGCCCACGCCCCAGCCGGAACCCTGAACCTGGACATCATTGTCGATACCAGGCGCAAGCTTTCCTCCGGGCATGAGGGCAAACCCCGGCATTTTCTGTTCCGTGGTCAGGTTGATATTCATGATCTCCAGACCGGCGGACACGGAGAGGATGTCATTAATCTTCCAGGCCAGAGTGGGCACGGCGGAGATGGTCTGCAGGTTGACGCTGTACAGATTATAACGGCCGGTCCAGTTCTGGTCATAGCTGTTGCCCAGACCGAAGCGCGAGAATACGCCCAGGCCAAGCCACAGGCTGTCGTTGAGCTGCCAGCTGGCGTAGGCGTGCGGCGCGGCCCACACAGCGGGCTTGGTGGTGGTCTCCTGCTTGCCGTGGGCCGTATCCAGCGACAAAGTCCCCATGGGAGCGATAAGGCCCATACCACCCATGACCTGGACGCCGGGCAGCTGGGTGATGCCGGCCGCGTTGTAGGCAATGGCCGACACGTCGTCGGCGCGGCCCACCATGCCGCTGGCCAGACCCAGACCGCGAGCACTCCACTCGGTCAGCGCAAAACCTTCAGCCATGGCGGACGACGCCATTCCCAGAACCAGGGCCACCCACAGGCCCACCACACGCAAAGCTTTCATTCTTCCTCCCTTGACCATGAAGCACCGGACAAGCTCCTTCCGCCCGGTACTGACTCCTGCCCTGCCGTGCCCGGCCATGGTACATGCCGGACGCTCCGGCATCAGGGCCGGTCAAAGGCCGCAAAAATGCCGGGGCAGGCACCGCAGAGCTTTCCCCAGTAAAATCCCGCTACGGGAAAAATAAATCGCAAGATTAGAGCATATTGACAGGGTCAAGGTCAAGGAAAAGCCGCAAGCGGCTGGCGCACTGCTGCCGCAAAGCTTCATGGTACAACACCCTGACCGACTGCCAGTCGGCACTTTTGATGAGGCAGGAAAAACGCCTGCGGCCCCGCAGCATGGCCAGGGGCGCCGGGATAGGCCCCAGCAGGCGCACGCCCAGCTCACGGGCCCTGGTTTGCAGCAAACGGGCCAACTCCCCCAGCGCCGCGGCGCCACCGGGATCTTCCGCAGGGAAGGAGATGCGCAGCAACGCCAGACGCACGAAAGGCGGGTAGCCGTATTGTCGCCGCCGGGCCAGCTCGGCGGCATAAAAACCTTCATAATCACCGCTCTGGACATACTGCCAGCAGTAGTGATTGGTATTGCGGGTCTGGATCAGTACCCGCCCGGGTTTGTCGCCACGTCCTGCCCGGCCTGCGGACTGGACCAGCAGCTGGAAGGACCGCTCCGCAGCCCTGTAGTCCGGCAGATTGAGCCCCAGATCCCCGTCCGCCACGATGGCCAGGGTCACATCAGGGAAGTGGTGGCCCTTGGAAAGCATCTGCGTACCTACAAGGATGGGGGACTCGTGCCGGGCAAAAGCCGCCAGTATCTCTTCCATGCGCCCGGGCCGCCTGGTGCTGTCACGGTCGAGACGCAGGACAGGCTGCCCGGCCAGAGTGGACAAATATTCTTCCAGCCTTTCGGTCCCCTCCCCCATGGGCAGGAAGTTCATGCTCCTGCACTGCGGGCAGGGACTGGGAAAGGGAACGGCATAGCCGCAGTAATGGCAAACGAGCCGCCCCCGCCCTTTATGGTAGGTCAGGGCGATGTGGCAATGCGGACAGCTGACGGTCTCCTTGCAGTCCAGGCAGTACAGCAGGGGCGCGTAACCGCGCCGGTTGAGCAGGACAACGGCCTGCTCCCCGCGTTGCAGCACTTCGCGCAGGGCCTGCTCGCTGCGGGCAGCCAGCAGCCCTTCCCCGGCCAGGCCGCTGGTATCCACCAGCTCCACCGGCGGCAAAGGCCGCCCCCCTACCCTCTCCGGCAGGCGAAGAAGATCTATCTGCCCCTGACTGGCCGCATGGAAGGTCTTGATGTCCGGCGTGGCCGAGCCCAGCACCAGCAGGCCGCGCTGCCGTGCGATGCGCGACCAGGCCAGCTCCTTGGCCTGATAGGGCAAAGACTCGTCCTGCTTGAACGAGCTGTCATGCTCTTCGTCCAGGATGACGCAGCCCAGCTGCGGTACAGGCAGGAAGAGCGCCGAACGCGTCCCCACCACGAGGCAGGGCTCCTGCCGGGTGGCCAGACGGCGGAAGATCTCCTCCCGTCGTGCCGGAGGCTGGTAGCCATGATAGAAAAACAGGGGCACATGGGGAAGGACGCAGGCCGCATCCCGGCGCAGCTTGCAGGCAAGAGCCACTTCGGGAGCCAGCAGGAGGACGCTCCTGCCCTGCTCCATGCAATGCCGGATCAGCTCCAGATAGACAGCCGTCTTGCCGCTGCCGGTCACCCCAAACAGCAGGACCGATGCGGGCCGCTCCGTCTCCAGCGCAGCACGCAGGGCCTCCAGGGCCCGCTGCTGGTCTGCATTGAGCTCAAAGGCCCGGGGCGCGGGCGGGAGCAGCTCGTCAGCGGGCTCATCGGCCTCCGCGTGGCGCAAAGCCACGAATCCGGCCTGCAGCAAAGATCGCAGGGCCGGAGCACTGCCGGCTCCCAGATCCCGAGTCAACCGGCGACGGCTGACCTGTCCCCGTTCATGCAGATAGTCCAGTATCTCGCGCTGCCGTGCGGCCTGCGGCCGTACCGGCCAGGGAGGATCCACCCGCAGCACACAAAGTTCCTCCCCGGCGGCATCCCGGCCCGGAGCGACAAGGCGGGCCTCCCCCCGGCACAGGGCCACGGCCAGGGCCTGGCGCAGATCCGGTTCCAGTTTCGTGACCTGCTTCACCGTACAGGAAAAATCCCTGTCCGCCGCCAGCCAGCGGATGCGCAGATCCACCTGACGCAAGCCCTGCGGCAGGACATGCCCGAACACACAGCCCGGCTCCAGACCCTGCCGGATGGCCAGATCCCGTGCCAGCGCCCTGATCTCCTCCGAAAGCAGGGGGGCGGTCTCCAGCGGCCAGGCCACCTCCTTGCAGGTGACACCGTCAGGAAGATCGCTGTGCTCCAGCCGCTCCATCAGGATGCCTGCCCGCAACGCACCACGGCCCAGGGGGATGGCCACGCGCAGGCCTTCCTGCCAGAACTCTTCGGGAAAGATGTCGGGCAAGGCGTACGTCAGGGTGCTGTAAGGAGCGGAAAGCAGAGCGATACGGGCAAACATGGGACCTCGTGACAAGAGGGGAATCTGTCGGGCCTGCCAGGCTGCACGGACACAGCGGCAGAAAGTTGCATCGCTCCCGCCAAAAGAGAGCTATGCATCCGAAGGATGCCGCAGCATAGACGCAGGAGACAGGCAAGGCAAGGACGTCTGATACGGCTGCCTCAAAAACGGAAAAGGGGGGCTTGCGCCCCCCTGAAACATCCCGGTCGGGAAAGACTAGAACGTGTAGGCAATGATCAGCTGGGCCTTCCAGGCATCCTGCTTCTTGTAGGAGTCGTTGCGGTAGCTGCGCTTCCAGGTGTCGTCATCCACCATGTTCACGATATAGCTCAACTCCAGGTTGGCTTCCAGATTCTCATAGATCTGGTAGCTGTTCACCAGGTTGAATTCCAGCAGGCCGTCATTGGTGGTCAGGTACGGACCTTCGGGGGTACCGTTGTCCCAGCCATAGGCGTCCTTCACATACTTGGCCATGGCAGGGCTGTTGGTACCCCCCCAGTAAGCCACACGGAAGGAGTGCTTCAGATCTTCCACAAAGCTCATGTCGTGGATGCGCAGACCCACGCCCCAGGTACCGGCATAGGTCAGGTTGCGGTCATACAGACGCGGGTCGCCCCAGCCATAGTTGCCGTCGCCCATGAAGGACATGAAATTAGCGCAACCGGACATGGTGGGCATACGCTCCGAACCGTTCTTCACGTTGCCGTCATCACCGGAGGAATACCAGCCGAAGATGCCGGGAGTACCCCAATCCAGCTTGTATTCCACCAGGGCCTTGACCAGCCAGCCCTCGCGCTGGGTATCGCCACGACGCCAGGAACCGCTGTTCAGCTGCTGCACATCATAGCGCCCCATGGATTCCACATAACCGTAGTTGATATCGACTTCGATGTTCAGCGGATCAAAGGCCGTGACGGCAATGGGCAGACCGGCCCAGAACGCAGAGCCATAGGATTTGTCGGTATCCAGCGTCCCGCCGTTGTAGGCCAGCGGATAAGGACGCAGGCTGTAGGGAGGATAGCTGCCCATATGCAGCCCGTTATCCATGGCATCCCAGGAGTTGACGCCGATCATGCCGTACATGGCCCAGGGGGTCAGCTTCACACCTTCGAAGGTCAGCGGCAGCATGAGGGCGAACAGGTCCACGTTATCCTGGTAGTTGGCATCATCGTCAGGAGACCAGCGGTTGGCGGCACTGCTCTCGTTCCAGTTGTCGTTGAACAGGCGGGCCCAGAAAGCTGTCAGGCCAACATTTTCGTTGAACTGGTAGTTGGCTACGACAGCGGCGGCATCGTCAAACAGCACCGCGGAGCCACCGGCCACATTGGGCATGGAGAGCCCCTGGATACCCATACGGAACTTGAGGTCGGTATTGGGCACCGTCCAGTCGATATAGGCGTTTCTCAATTCCACGATGGTCTTGTCAGCGCCCAGGGCGCCGCCGGAAGATGCCTGGCCCCACATGGTGTCGCCGATTTCGAAGTAGACCGTACCGGACAGCGACTCGGAAGCCACCGCATCCAACTGCAAACGCACGAGCTGCATGGCACTGAGGGCATCATCGGTATCCCGGGCCTTATTCGACGTCGCACCGGCCTGGCGGGTATGGCTCACGAAGGAACCATCCCCGGCCCCCACGCCCATCAGCCACATCCCCTGGGCTTTGAAATCGATAGCGAGAGCACCACTGGCAGCCCCCAACAACATGCCCGCAGCGAGCGCAAGAGTCATCAGCTTCTTCATGATAAAACCTTCCTCCCTAAATGAAAAATTTCCAGGCCTGAGAACTCCAAGTCCTTCCCCGAGACATCTCCGGCAGGCCATCGACCTTATAGGACTCATCAAAAGAGTCTATTATCTTGTTGCGTTAGCATGGGCATATGGGTGGGTCAAGGCGATTGGTCAATTTATTGAATCACTCGACAGCGTCGTAAAAAAAAGAAGGAGCGAGGAAGAAAAAGGAGGCTGTCCCCCTAAAAAAGCGCCAGAGACTTGTGTGGAAAAAGCCATACAAAAAACTGTCCCTGCACAATCTATTCTGTCCCCAAACATCTGCATGAAACGCCTGCTGCACCAGGCATAGCCTTTGCTCCATCCGCTCTCCCCTCCTCCGGGCAAAAGAAAAGACGACCTCCGCCAGGCGAAAGATCGTCTTATCCAAGAAAAAAGGGGGGGCTTGCGCCCCCCCTTGAAAGCATCGTTGTCGTAAAGACTAGAAGCTGTAAGCGAAGATCAGCTGGGCCTTCCAGGCGTCCTGCTTCTTGTAGGAATCGCTGCGGTAGCTGCGCTTCCAGGTGTCGTCGTCCACCAGGTTCACGATGTAACCCAGTTCCAGGTTGGCTTCCAGGTTTTCGTAGATCTGGTAGCTGTTGACCAGGTTGAATTCCAGCAGGCCATCGTTGGTGGTCAGGTAAGGACCGTCCTTTTCGCCGTAGCCGTCAGCATTGAAGTTCTGCCAGCCGTAGGAGCTGTTCACGTACTTAGCCATGGCCGGGCTGTTGGTGCCGCCCCAGTAGGCCACGCGGAAGGAGTGCTTCAGGTCTTCCACGAAGCTCAGGTCGTGGATGCGCAGACCGATACCCCAGGTACCGGCGTAGGTCATGTTGCGGTCATACAGGCTGTCGGAAGTGGACCAGCCGTAGTTGCCGTCGCCCATGAAGGACATGAAGTTACCGCAGCCGGAGATGCTGGGCATACGCTCGGAACCGTTCTTCACGTTGCCGTCGTCACCGGAAGCATACCAGCCGAAGATGCCGGGGGGACCCCAATCCATCTTGTATTCCACCAGGGCCTTGACCAGCCAGCCTTCACGCTTGGTGTCGCCCATGCGGAAGTCGGCAGCAGAGCCATAGCGTTCGGCCTGGTAACGGCCCATGGATTCCACGTAACCGTAGTTGATGTCCAGCTCGACGTTCAGCGGATCCCACAGGGTCAGGGAGATGGGCAGGCCGGCCCAGAACATGGAACCGTAAGCCTTGCCGGTGGTGGTATCATCGAACGCGTAACCCTTGTTATTGATATAACGGGCATACGGAGCGGTAGAGGTCAGGCCGTTGGTGTTGGCACCAGCCATGCCGTACATGGCCCAGGGGGTCACCTTCACGCCGTCGAAGGTCAGGGGCACCATCAGGGCGAACAGGTCCATGTTGTCATGGTAGTTCACGCGATCGGTGCCGGTGTAGTTGTCGTTGTAAGGACGGGCCCACATGGCGGTCAGAGCCACGTTTTCGTTGAACTGGTAGCTGGCGGTGATGGCAGCCACGTCGTCATCCAGGATGGCGGAACCACCGGCCACGTTAGGCAGCTGGATGCCCTGGATACCCATGCGGAACTTGAGGTCGGTGTTGGGCACCATCCAGTCGATGTAGGCGTTCTTCACTTCCACGATCTTCCGGTCAGCACCAAGGGCGCCACCATTGCTGTTCTTGCCCCAGTAGGTGTCACCGATTTCGAAGAACACGGTACCGGACAGGGCTTCGGAAGCCACGGCGTCCAACTGCAGGCGCAGACGCTGGGAAGCACCGAAGATATCATCGGTATCAGCGGCCTTGTTGTGGTTGCTGGCCTTGTTGTCCTTGACATGGCTCACCAGGGAGCCGTCACCGGCGGAGAAGCCCATCAGCCACTGGCCTTTGGCCTTGAAATCAATAGCGCTGGCGCCGGTAGCGGCACCCAGCAGCATGCCCGCAGCAAGAGCGAGGGTCATCAGCTTTTTCATGATAAAAACCTTCCTTCCTGAGAGAAATTTCCTGACGTGCATGGGACGTTCCTCCCCAGGGACATCCCAGCCAGACATAGCAAAAATGTATCCGTTTTCCACGTGAGTACAAATTTTGCTACGCAAGCATACGCATGCCCTTTCTCGCCGTCAAGAGGGAAAGGACAATTTTTTGAACCGTGTCATAAAGTGACAGGATCGGGCAATCCGGGATGGCGGAGGATTCTGCTGACGATTCTTTCAGCCCGGGCTGTGCGGATCAGCCCTTCAGGAGAAGGCTGCTCCACCATTCTCCAGAAAAACATCACATTACACAGTATATGCCCGTGCATCTCAGGCACGCTCTATCTGAAACAACAAAAGCCCCGCCGAAGCGGGGCTTGAAACCGAGGGGGCCGAAGCCCCCACGGTCGAACTTCTCAAGCCGAAGCTTAGAAGGAGTACACGAAGGACAGGTTCACGTTCCAGGCGTCGTACACGCCGTCGCCGCCGTTGTAACCCTTCATGGGGTTCTTACCCCAGGTGCTGCGGCTGTCGTCCAGCCACAGGGCGATGTAGGCAGCATCCAGCATGATGGTGAAGTTGTCGTACATCTTGTAGGTGTTGGTCAGGCCCACTTCCAGAGCGTAGTCTTCGGTGGTCAGGTACATGGGATCATAAAAATCAGTACCGGCAATAGCGTAGACACCATGCTTGCCGATGGGCTCATAACCATTTTCACCGGTACGCATGTACTTGGCCATCTTGGGAGAGTTGGTGCCGCCCATGAAGTTCACACGCAGGGTGTGCTTCAGGTCTTCCAGGAAGCTCACGTCCTTCAGGCGGGCGCCGATGCCCCAGGTACCGGTCATGGTGCTGCCCAGTACGCATTCGCGGGCGATGTAGGGGTTGCCGTTGAAAGCGAAGTTGGAGAAGTCGTTGTTGCCATTGGCGCTCACAGTAGGCATGCGCTCGGAACCGTTACGGGGGTTGCTGTCGTCACCGGAGGCGTACCAGCCGTACAGACCGGGAGTACCCCAATCCAGCTTGTATTCCAGCAGCAGGCTGGCCAGCCAGCCTTCGCGGTTCATCTTTTCATTTTCATAAGCAGCGGAACCGTAGTTCACATCCCAAGCGATGCGGAAAGGATCCCAGTAGGTCACTTCGCCGGTCACGCCAGCCCAGAAGGCATTGCCGTAGGTGTCGACATTATCATAACCGAACGCCCCCGAAATCATACCAGACGCGGCACGATCCCAAGCATTGCCGTTCAGCTTGGTGCCACCATCATTGAACATGCCGGGGCCCATGGCAGCGTACATGACCCAAGGAGTCACCTTCACACCGTCGAAGGTCAGGGGCAGCAGCACGGCGAACATGTCCATATTGTCCATGTAGTTCTTATTGTCGCCGGTCGTGCTGTTATACTTGTAACCGTAGTTGTCATTGTAGGGGCGAGCCCAGAAAGCGGTCAGGCCAACGTTTTCGTTGAACTGGTAGTTCAGGCTGATGGCGGCCACGTCATCGTCCATGATCTGGGAGGCATTGGTGGTGAAGCTGGGCAGAGCGATGCCCTGGATACCCATGCGGACCTTCAGATCGGTCTGAGGCACCATCCAGTCGATGTAGGCGCGCTTCAGTTCCACGACCTTGCCGTCAGCGCCCAGAGCGCCGCCGTTTTCATTCTGGCCCCACACCTGGTCGCCGATTTCGAAGAACACGGTACCGGACAGGGCTTCGGAAGCCACGGCGTCCAACTGCAGGCGAACGCGCTGGCGGGCTTCGAATTCGTCTTCGTTCTTGAAGCCGGAGTTGTTCTTGGCCTTGCTTTCACCAAAGTTGCCGTGCATGCCGTAGTCGAAAGACATGATCCACTGGCCCTTGGCCTTGAAGTCGATAGCGTTGGCGCCGGTAGCGGCACCCAGCATCATAGCGGCAGCCAGAGCGAGAGTCATAAGCTTCTTCATGATAATACCTTCCTTCATTACTTCCGCATCTTTCGATCCCATCCACTACGGGATCTTTTTCCCTTGCGGGACCCCATTCCTGACCTGTGCGGAGCGGGACAGGAATCCCGGCCAATACGGCCGGAGCTAAAAGCTCATTTTTAAAAGCCCGCGGCAGCGACCTGCTTGTCCGTCGAACTTGTAAAAATTTTTAAACCCCTTTTATCAGTTTGTCAATATTAAGTGATAAAAAACGATATAAGCATACTTATTGTTACAACACAGAAAAAAATAATCTTTTTTTACAGCACGATAGAACATATCCACCTAAAGTAAGCATAAAAAGGCTTCCCATCAAAAATGGAGGTCTCACAGCCCTGAACGGTAGGATCCCGCCAGAGGAACACCGCACGTTATTTGGGCTTAGCCTCAAACTGCGTTCGGCAAGGGGCCCAACGGACAGGATCCCTAAATCTGTCAAAGGGCTGCGAGGTACCTAGGAGATCTCACCGGCAATATCGCTGGGGAGACAAGAAAGAAGCAGGGCCGGCTCTGCTCCACATACCACACGGCCAGACCGCGCAGCCCGTCCCGGACTTCGAAACGCCGGCAGCACCCGAAGCACTCCATATCATTTATTCCTTCCCGTACGGCTCCCTTGCGGTCTTTCAGACGTATCGGACACAACCGTCCAGGACGGCCATCCCATCCATAGGCGCACCGCAACATTAATATATGGACAAGTCGACATGACCGGGAAGCCCCGCCTCTTCCCGGAACATCTGCTCCTGTAAACGCTGTCCGCCGTGTCCCGTGTTTCCGGCCCTTTTCTTGCATTGACATAGATACGAGGAATGTATATGATTATATATTAAATTTTGTTGAACAATTCCAGCACATTACGAGGCAAATATGTTCACCAATCGCGGCAAGGCCCTGACTTTTGACGATATCTTGCTTGTCCCCAGCTATTCGGAAGTGACTCCCGACGCCGTGGACATCTCCACCTGGCTCACTCCTTCCATCGAATTGCGCATCCCCCTGCTCTCCGCTGCCATGGACACGGTCACCGAATCGGCCATGGCCATCAGCATGGCGCGTATGGGCGGCATCGGCATCATCCATAAGAACATGCCCATCGAACGCCAGCGCCTGGAAGTGGAACGCGTCAAGAAGAGCGAAAGCGGCATGATCCTTGACCCCGTTACCGTTTCCTCCCGCAACTCCGTGCAGGAAGCCCTGGACCTGATGGCGGATTTCCGCGTCTCCGGTCTGCCCGTCGTGGATGACGGCAAGCTGGTGGGCATCCTCACCAACCGTGACGTGCGCTTCATCGAAGACGCCTCCGCCATCCGCGTGGGCGAAGTGATGACCAGCAAGAACCTGGTCACCGTGCCCATGGGCACCTCCCTGGAAGAAGCCAAGCGCCACCTGCACGAACACCGCATCGAAAAGCTCCTCGTGGTGGACGAGAACGAGCGTCTGCGCGGCCTCATCACCATGAAGGACATCGACAAAGTCCAGAAATACCCCAACGCCTGCAAGGACAGCGCCGGCCGTCTGCGCGTGGGTGCCGCCATCGGCATCGGCCGCGACTGCGACGAACGCGCCGAGCAGCTCATCCAGGCCGGTGTGGACGTGCTCGTCCTGGACTCCGCCCACGGTCATTCCATGAACGTGCTCAAGGCCATCCGCAAGGTCAAGACCGCGTACCCCAACTGCCAGCTGGTGGCTGGTAACGTGGCCACCTACGAAGGTGCCCGCGCCGTGCTCGAAGCCGGTGCCGACGCCGTCAAGGTGGGCATTGGCCCCGGCTCCATCTGCACCACCCGCATCGTGGCCGGTGTGGGCGTGCCGCAGGTGACCGCCGTCATGGACGGCAGCCGCGCTGCCCGCGAGATGGACCGCTGCTGCATCGCTGACGGCGGCATCAAGTTCTCCGGTGACATCGTCAAGGCCCTCGTGGTGGGCGCCCACTCCGTGATGATCGGCTCCCTGTTCGCCGGTACCGAAGAAAGCCCGGGCGAAACCATCCTCTACCAGGGCCGTACCTACAAGATCTACCGCGGCATGGGCTCCATCGACGCCATGAAGGACGGCAGCTCCGACCGTTATTTCCAGGAACGCAGCAAGAAGCTGGTCCCCGAAGGCATCGTGGGACGCGTGCCTTACCGTGGCCATGTGATGGAAGCCATCTACCAGCTCATGGGCGGTCTGCGTTCCGGTATGGGTTATGTGGGTGCCCGCACCCTCAACGACCTGTTCGAGAACACCACCTTCTGTGAGATCTCGGCGGCGGGCCTGCGTGAAAGCCACGTCCACGACGTCATCATCACCAAGGAAGCCCCCAACTACAAGGTCGAAAACTAACATCACGGCCCTGCTTCACCCCAATCCGGCGAAGCAGGGCCTCAACGTTCTGGAAATCCCATGTCCAAAGTCATCATTCTCGACTTCGGTTCCCAGGTCACCCAGCTCATCGCCCGTCGTGTGCGCGAGGCCGGTGTCTATTCCGAAATTCATCCCTGCGTCACTTCCGCAAGCGCCGTGGCCGCCATGCATCCCGATGCCATCATTCTTTCCGGCGGCCCCGCGAGCGTGGGCGAAAAGGACGCTCCCCGTCTCGACCGCGGTCTGCTGGAACTCGGCGTGCCGGTGCTCGGCATATGCTACGGCATGCAGCTGCTCTCCTGGTCGCTCGGCGGCGAGGTCTCTCCCTGCTCCTCCAGCGAATACGGCAGGACAAAGATGCAGGTAAGCACCGATTC
>ERZ827168.1768-NODE-1768-length-28162-cov-4.771658_pt1 | contig 28162 bp, 25 predicted proteins | sample MGYA00519868_ERZ827168 | MGnify/ENA primary metagenome ERZ827168 (study PRJEB31778, sample SAMEA3449271) | human gut metagenome | biome: human gut; feature: human-associated habitat; material: faeces | place: United Kingdom | collected 2010/2012 ...
TAGGACCCCATGATTAACAGTCATGTGCTCTAACCAACTGAGCTATTCAGGCATTGTAAAGAACGTTGTGCTTTGTTCTGTTTTGCGAGTGCAAATATAGAGGCAATTTTTCGTTCGTGCAAATAAATCGCAAAAAAAATGCAAAAAAAATATAACTTTGCTCCCGATATGGGACATACATTATATAATAATCGGATATCGGCGCTGTCGGCCGTGGTGCTTGCGGCGCTCGCGGTTTGTTTTCCGTCGGCTTTGCGGTCGCAGGAGAAGGGTGACGGCCGACCGCAGACGGTGCGTTTCGACCATGTGAAGTGGAATTTCGGCGATGTGGCCGAGGACGGCGGCAGTGTGGAGCATACTTTCGTGTTCACCAACACCTCGTCGAAACCCGTCGTGGTTCTGGATGTAGTGTCGGGTTGCGGCTGCACGACGCCCGTCTATTCGCGCAAACCCGTGATGGGCGGCGGACGGGGCGAGATCGTCGTGTCGTTCGATCCGATGAACCGCCCGGGTTATTTCTCCAAGGGCATATCGGTGCAGACCTCGGCATCGACCGAGCCCATGACGCTGCTCGTCGAGGGGACCGTGATCCCGCGCGTGAAGAGCACCGAGGAACTTTATCCGTTCGATATGGGCGGCGGCGTACGCTTCGATTCCAATTTTCGGGCTTTCGCATACGTCGGCCGCGGCGAGACGGTCGAGGCGAGCATCGGTTGGATCAACACGTCGGATCGGAATGTCAGGCTGTCGGTCGAGGAACTGGAGCGGAGCGGAATGCTTCGGGTCGAGGCCCCCGATATTCTGAAAGCGGGCGAGAAGGGCTCGATCGTCATCTCTTATCGGGTGCCGACGGACAGCGACCGTTACGGCACCCTGAGCGACGTGCTCGGAGTGGATATCGACGGGCGCAGGGCGCGTACTCTGCTGAGCGTGCATGCCATTGCGGTGGACCGACACGACACCTCGGCGGACGATATGTCGTCGCCGATTGGTGAATTATCAAAAAAATTTATTAAATTTGGCGATGTAAAACACGGCCTAACGGTGACCGATGATTCGGTGAAGCTGTCCAATACGGGCAGCAACGATCTGATTATCCGTGCGGTGGAGTGGCAGAGCAAGGCCTTGGAATGTTCTCTCAAGGCGGGTGACCGCATTGCGGCGGGCGGCAGTACGGCCGTAAAGTTCACGCTCGACACCTCGGAGGCCGATTACGGCGTGTGGGTCGACCGCGTGAGAATCATTACCGACGATCCGTCGCGGCCTATGCAGACGCTGCGCGTGACGGCCGTCGTGGTCGAATGATATCGAATATTTTTTAACTGCGTTTTATAAAAAAACGCGGGCAAACATAACCCCCGATACAGAGTTCATAATGGAGAACTCACGTTTATTATGTTTAGGATAGTAGAGAAGAGACCGCTCGCAGAAAATATCTGGCTGCTGCGGGTAGAGGCTCCGCGAGTGGCGCAAAGCGCTTTGCCGGGGCAGTTCGTCATCGTACGCGTTGACGAGCAGGGCGAGCGGGTACCGCTCACCATCGCCGATTTCGATCCCGCCGACGGCACCGTCACCATCGTCATTCAGACCATAGGTGTGTCGACGCGCAAGATGTGCGCCCTGGAAGCGGGCGATTGTCTGGCCGACTTCGCGGGCCCGTTGGGCAATCCGTCGGAGTTCGTGCGCATGTCGCCCGAGGAACTTCGCGGCCGACGCTATCTGTTCGTTGCGGGCGGCGTGGGCACCGCTCCCGTATATCCGCAGGTGAAGTGGCTGCACGAACACGGCGTCGAGGCCGATGTCATTATCGGCGCCAAGACCGAGTCGATGTTGATCTATACGGATGAAATGGCGGCCGTGGCCGACAACCTCTATATCGCCACCGACGACGGCAGCCGCGGATTCAAGGGTCTGGTCACGGGCAAGATCAAGGAGCTGGTCGAGACCGAGGGCAAGCGTTACGACGAGTGCGTGGCCATAGGTCCCATGATAATGATGAAGTTCGTCACCCTCACGACCCGCGAATATTCGCTGCCCACCACCGTGTCGCTCAATGCGTTGATGGTGGACGGCACGGGCATGTGCGGCGCCTGCCGCGTGAGCGTGGGAGGACGTACGCTCTTCACCTGCGTCGACGGACCCGAGTTCGACGGCCACAAGGTCGACTTCGACGAGGCTATGCGCCGCCAGTCGATGTATCGTTCGCACGAGGCGCAGGCTAATGAAAAACATAAATGCGACTGTTATGGCAAATAAGATTCCGCGTGTGAGCGTGCGCGAGCAGGATCCTCGCGTTCGCGCTGCCAATTTCGACGAGGTGTGTTACGGATACGATGGCGAGGAAGCCCGCACCGAGGCTTCGCGATGCCTCGGGTGCAAGAACCCGCGGTGCGTGGCTGCGTGTCCCGTCAATATAAATATTCCCTCTTTTATCGCCAAAGTGCTGGAGGGCGACATGGCCGCGGCATCGGCCGTCATAGCCGAGGACAGCTCGCTGCCGAGCATCTGCGGCCGCGTGTGTCCGCAGGAGACGCAGTGCGAGGGCTCGTGCATACTCGGCATAAAGGGCGAGCCCGTGGCTATCGGCAAGCTGGAGCGCTACGTGGGCGACTGGAGTCTGGAGAACGACTGCAAGAGCTGCGACAAGGCTCCTGCCAACGGCCATCGCGTGGCCGTGATAGGCAGCGGTCCTTCGGGACTGGCATGCGCGAGCGATCTGGCAAAGATGGGTTACGACGTGACGGTGTTCGAGGCGTTGCACAAGTTAGGCGGCGTGCTGGTGTACGGCATCCCCGAGTTCCGCCTGCCGAAGGAGAGGATCGTTGCGCGCGAGATAGATTCGCTGCGCGAGTTGGGCGTGAAATTTGAGACCGACGTGGTGGTGGGACGGACCATTACCATCGATTCGCTGCTCGACGACGAGGGCTTCGATGCCGTGTTCATCGGTTCGGGCGCGGGTCTGCCGCGATTCATGGGGATCGAGGGCGAAAACTTGAACGGCGTGGTGTCGGCCAACGAGTTCCTGACGCGCGCCAACCTCATGCGCGCCTACGATGAGGAATACGACACGCCCATCTACGTAGGCAAGCGCGTGGCCGTTGTGGGCGGCGGCAACGTGGCGATGGATGCCGTGCGTACCGCCAAGCGTCTGGGAGCCGAGGCGACCATCATCTACCGCCGCAGCGAGGCCGAGCTGCCCGCGCGCCGCGAGGAGGTGCACCACGCCAAGGAGGAAGGCATCGAGTTCCGCATGCTCACCAATCCCACGCGTGTGCTGGGTACCGATAAGGGTTGGGTGCGCGGTCTGAACTGCGTGGAGATGGAGTTGGGCGAGCCCGACGAGAGCGGACGCCGTTCGCCCGTGGTGAAGGAGGGTTCCGACTTCGAGCTGGAGTGCGACGTGGTTATCATGGCGCTGGGCACTTCGCCCAATCCGCTGCTGAAGCAGACCACCGAGGGGCTGGAGACCAATCGCCGCGGCTGCATCGTGGCCGACGAAGCGGGAGCCACCACCCGCAAGGGTGTCTTCGCTGGCGGCGATGCCGTGACGGGTGCCGCGACGGTCATTCTGGCCATGGGTGCGGGGCGACGTGCCGCGCGCGCCATCGACGAATATATAAAAGGCGGCAAGGCCTGACGAGCAGGGTTCGAGCCGCATAGTGTTGCGGCTCGAATTTTTTTAGAGAAGGATAGGATTTGAATAACGGCGAAAGCGGTATCGTGAAACTGTGTATAAAAAATATGGTTTGTCCGCGTTGTATCGCGGCCGTGCGCGAGGCGTTGACCGAATCGGGCGCCGAGGTCATGTCGGTGACGCTGGGCGAGGCCGAGATCGTGGGCGATCCCGACGACGGGCGCAAGCGGGAGATTGCGGCGCGGCTCGAAAAGGCGGGATTCGAATTGCTGGAGGATCGGCGGTCGCGGATCATATCGTCGGTGAAGAACGGCATCGTCGAGTTGATCTACACCCACGAAGTGATGCCCGAGGTGAACCTGTCGGAGTATCTGTCGGACCGCCTGCACCTCGAATACAAGTATATCAGCACGTTGTTCTCCGAGACCGAGGGCCGCTCGATCGAGAAGTATTTCATAGCGCAGAAGATCGAGCGGGTGAAGGAGCTGCTGGTCTATGACGAGCTGACGCTCGGTCAGATCGCTTTCCGCTTGGGTTATTCGAGCGTGGCGCACCTCAGCATGCAGTTCAAGCGCGAGACGGGGATCGCGCCGAGCGTCTACAAGCGTTCGGGCGTGCGCAACCGCCGTTCGTTGGACGAACTGTGATCTGCGGCGGGAGTCGCCCGCCGTTAACTTATTCCGAAAAAAATATAACGCTCTCGGAGCGGGCGAAGGTTATCTTTGCGGGAAATGACATGCTCGTGTGTGACGAATATGCTTTGAGGCGGCCGTTGTTTCGACATCGCCGTGCGATGTCGGCAGTTCGCCGCCGCCCCACGCGGCGGACTGCAACTCGCCGAAAGGCTCGTGCAATCCTGCCGCCGACGGCGAACAGCGTATGCCGTATACATGCGGGCAGTAAAACCAACCGCTTATGCAAGAGTATTTATATCCGTTCCTGCATCTGGTGAACGAAATGTCCCCATACCTTTTACTGGGATTTCTCGTGGCGGGCATCCTGCATGTCTTCGTGCCGCGGGGCGTCTATTCGAAGTATCTCGCGGGCAACGATTTCCGTTCGGTGGCTTTGGCCGCTTTGTTCGGCGTGCCGTTGCCGCTGTGTTCGTGCGGCGTGATCCCCGCCGCCATGTCCATGCGCCGCGAGGGGGCGTCGCGGGCCGCCACCGTGTCGTTTCTGATATCCACCCCGCAGACGGGTGCCGACTCCATTCTGGCCACAGGATCGCTGCTGGGCCTTCCGTTCGCGCTGCTGCGCCCCGTCGCGGCTTTCGTGACCGCTTTGGTCGGTGGCGTGGCGACGGGCGCGATGGGCGGCGATGATGGGGCCGATGCTGCGGAGGCTGGTAGTACCCCCGTTCGGCATCTCTCGTTTTGGGGCAAGTGCCGCGAGGCGTTGCGCTACGGGTTCGTCGACATGGTGCAGGACATAGGGCGCTGGCTGGTGGTCGGCCTTGTCGTCGCGGGCCTCATAACCGTCTTCCTGCCCGACGATTTCTTCGCCGCTTTCGGCGATTATCCTTTGGCCAACATGCTGCTGGTGCTGGCTCTGTCGGTGCCCATGTATCTGTGTGCCACGGGATCGATACCCATCGCCGCCGCGCTTATGCTCAAGGGCCTTTCGCCCGGGGCGGCGCTGGTGTTGCTCATGGCGGGACCCGCCACCAATGCCGCGGCCATCATGGTCGTGGGCAAGGTGCTGGGGCGCAGGACGCTGGCGGTCTATCTGACCTCTATCGTGGCGGGAGCCGTGGGATTCGGGCTGCTGACCGATTACGTCCTGCCCGCAGAGTGGTTCGCGCTCGCGCAATCGGAGCATGCGGCGGCATGTTGCGGCGCGGCGGAGGCGGGATTCCTGAAAACGGCGTCGAGCGTGCTGCTCGGGTGTCTGCTCGTGGCGGCTGCGGTGATGAAATATGTGAAACACGAAAAAAATATAGAAATGCAGAGAGTTTATCGTATCAAGGGGATGATGTGCAACCATTGCAAGAACAATGTCGAGAAGGCTCTGGCCTCGGTCGAGGGCGTCACGGCCGTCAGGGTCGACCTGGCCGAAGGCGCGGCCTATGTGGAGGGCGACGCCGATGCGGCGAAGATAATCGAGACCATCGGGAGGCTCGGTTACGAATATGTGAAGTAGGCTTTCATCCCATCTGTCGGACGGGTCGCGCTCGGCGCGGCCCGTCTTCGTATTGCCGTAAAACGTCCGACGGCGATTTTTGTGTGCCGTTTGTTATGATAATCCCCCGAAAAAAGTTAATTTTGCCTCCGATAGGGCGACATGAAAAACAGTTTATCACCGAGAAATTAGCTGATATGAAGATACTCGTTACGGGCGCGGCCGGATTCATCGGCCATCATCTGAGCCTGAATCTGTTGCGGGCGGGATACGAAGTTACGGGCATCGATTCGGTCAACGACTATTACGACGTGCGTCTGAAGTACGCCCGCCTCGCGGATCTGGGCATAGTAGGGGAGGTCTCGGCCGAAGGCGCCGCGCATCGCAGCGCTAAATACCCCTCTTTCGAGTTTCTGAAAATGCGGCTGGAGGATGCCGAGGGCATGGACCGCCTCTTTGCCGAGCGGCGTTTCGACGTGGCGGTCAACCTCGCCGCGCAGGCGGGTGTGCGCTATTCGCTGGAGAATCCGCGCGCGTATGTCGACAGCAACGTGTCGGGTTTTCTCAACGTGCTCGAATGCTGCCGCCGCCATCCCGTGCGTCATCTGCTCTATGCCTCGTCGAGCTCCGTCTACGGCGGCAATACGAAGGTGCCTTTCTGCGAGGATGATGCCGTCGACAATCCCGTGTCGCTCTATGCCGCCACCAAGCGCAGCGACGAACTTATGGCGGGGGTCTATGCCCGTCTGTTCGGGGTTCCCTCGTCGGGACTTCGGTTCTTCACCGTCTACGGTCCGTGGGGCCGTCCCGACATGGCGCCCATGCTCTTCGCCCGCGCCATCATGGCGGGCGAGCCGCTTAAGGTGTTCAACGGCGGCGACATGGAGCGCGATTTCACCTATGTGGACGACATAGTGGAGAGCGTGGCGCGTCTTGTGGACAAAGCCCCCGAGGGCGATGTGCCGACGACGATATACAATGTCGGCTGCGGCCGTCCCATGCGGCTGCTGGATTTCATAGCGACGCTGGAGGATGCTCTGGGCCGCAAGGCCTCTCTGCGCATGATGCCCATGCAGAGCGGCGACGTGGTGCGCACGTGGGCCGATACGGAGCGTCTGCGCTCGCGTACGGGTTACGCTCCGTCGACGCGGCTGGAGGATGGCATAGCGCGCTTCGCCGAGTGGTACATGTCGGCGGAAAATCCCCTGAGGGAAAACTAACGGAAATTTATACATCGAATGAATAAGACATCGCAATACCGATTCACGGTCGTGGTCCCCGTCTACAACGAGGCGGAGAATATCGATCGTCTGGAGGAGGCTTTCGCCCGATATATTTCGGCGGCTCCCGTGAAGACATGCGTGCTGTTCGTTAACGACGGTTCGACCGACGGCAGCCGCGAGGCGCTGGCGCGTATCTGCGCCGCGCACGACGACTTCTATTACATCTCGTTCTGCCGCAACGCGGGGCTCAGCGCCGCCATAAAGGCAGGCATCGATTACGTGTGCTCGCCTCTGGTGGGGTATATCGACGCCGATCTGCAAACCTCGCCCGAGGATTTCGATCTGCTGCTCCCTTACGCCGACGAATACCAGTTGGTGACGGGCATCCGCGCCGCGCGCAAGGATACCTTCTTCAAGCGTCTGCAATCGAAGATCGCCAACGGTTTCCGCCGCGCCATGACGGGCGACGGCGCTACCGATACGGGTTGCCCCCTGAAGGTGATGCAGAGCGAGGCGGCCAAGCGCGTGCCTTTCTTCAAGGGCATGCACCGTTTCCTGCCCGCGCTGATACTGTTGCAGGAGGGGGCGCGTTACAAGGAGCTGCCCGTGCGCCATTTCTCCCGCACGGCGGGAGTGTCGAAGTTCCATCTTTGGAACCGACTCGTGTCGCCTTTCATGGACTGCTTTGCCTATCGGTGGATGAAGAAACGCGCCATCAACTATCGGGTGGCGGAACATAATCTGTAAGGGCCTATGTGGATATATGCCATAGGCTTCCTGGCGCAGGCCTTCTTTTCGGCGCGCATCATCATACAGTGGGTTCTCTCCGAGCGGGCCAAGCGGGTGGTGTCGCCCGCGGCCTATTGGGTGTGCAGTCTGGCGGGGTCCTATCTGCTGTTCGTATACGGATGGCTGCGCGACGATTTCGCCATCATACTCGGGCAGATGGTCTCCTATTACATCTATCTCTGGAATCTGAACGCCAAGGGGATATGGGGCCGCCTGCAACGGGTGCTGCGGATAGTGCTGCTGCTCACGCCCGTGGCGGCGCTGGCAGGCATCGCGCACAACGCGTCGCACTTCTTCGACACCTTCATGCAGAATGACAGCATACCGTTGTGGCTGCTGCTGTTCGGCTCGGCAGGCCAGCTTATATTCTCGCTGCGTTTCGTATACCAGCTCTACTATTCGGCGCGCCGCCACGAATCCGTCCTGCCGTCGGGTTTCTGGGGCCTGAGCCTTCTGGGATCGTCGATGATAGTTGTTTACGGCGCCATACGTCTCGATCCCGTGCTTATACTCGGGCAGTCGGTGGGCTTCGTGGCCTACACCCGCAATCTTTTGATCGGAAGAAAAAACGTTTGCAATGAAAAATAGACTCCGTTATCTGCCGTACGTTTTCCTGCTGGCATTGCTGCCCGTGATGGTGCTGCGCGACTTCACACCTTCGAACGAGCTGCGCTACCTTAGCATAGCCGACGAGGCGCTGCGCGACGGACATCTGTTCGCATTCACCAATCAGGGCGAGCCCTACGCCGACAAACCGCCACTCTATCTGTGGATCGTCATGCTGGGCAAGATGCTCTTCGGCGGTCACCGCATGTGGTTTCTGACGCTGTTCTCGTTCGTGCCCGCGATCGTGATACTGCGCACCATGGACCGCTGGGTACGTTCCTCGCTGGACGAGCGGGCGCGTCTCTGCGGCGCTATGATGCTCATGACCTGCGGCCTTTTCCTTGGCCTCGCGGTATTTCTGCGTATGGATATGCTCATGTGCATGTTCATCACGCTGGCGCTGCATACTTTTTGGCGAATATATTCCTCGCCCGACGGCGGATCGTCGCGCGACCGAACGCTGTTTCCCGTTTTCGTGTTCGCGGCGCTCTTTACCAAAGGCCCCGTCGGGGTGCTGGTGCCGCTGCTCTCCACCGTGGCGTTTCTCGCCGTGGCGGGGCGGTTGCGCACGCTGGGTCGCTACTGGGGCCTGCGGACGTGGGCTATTCTGGCGGCGGGATGCGCGCTGTGGTTCTTCATGGTGTGGCGCGACGGGGGTACGGAGTATCTCGACAACCTGCTGTTTCACCAGACCATCGACCGCGCGGTCGACGCATTCCACCACAAGGCACCCGTGTATTACTATCTGGTGACGATGTGGTACTCGCTCGCGCCGTGGTCGCTACTTATGGCGTGCGTGTGGGGTACGGCCGTGGTCGGACGTATAGCGCTTACCGATCTGGACAAGTTTTTCCTTACGGTCATATTGTCGACGCTGGCGATGCTTTCGGCTTTCAGCTCGAAGATCGCGGTGTATCTGGCGCCGACGTTCCCGTTCTTCGTCTATGCTACCCTGCTTGCGGCGGGCCGCATAAGGCGCAACGGATGGATCACGGCGGCGGTCGCCGTGCCTGCGGTGCTGTGGTGCGCGGGCCTGGCGGGAGTGATCGTCGCGGGATATGCGTTCGACGTGGCCTTGGTGCGCAACGGCTGGTGCGTGGCGGCGGGTGGCGCTTTGTCCGTCTCGGGCGTGTGGGCTTTGATGCGTTTGCGCCGTGGCGATTTTCCCTACGAGTCGATAAACATCTTGGCCGCGGGGTTGTTGGCCGCCGTGTTCGTGGGCGGGTTCGCATTGCCGCGGATGAACGACGAGATAGGTTACGGAAATCTGTGCCGTGCCGCCGAGGAGGTCTCGGCCGAGAAGGGGCTGTCGGGCTACTACGTGTGGCGGATGCACCGCCCCGAGAGCATGGATGTCTATTTCGGCGAGGACGTTGTGCAGGTCGATACCGACGAGGTCGTCGCGGGACGGTGTGCCGACGGAGTTCTGATATTGCCCGAACGCAGACTGGAGCGCGACGAGGAGATGCGCCGTTTCGTGGCGGGGCGCGAGGTGCGCCGCGTGGGCGGGTATATGGTCATAGGTATGGATTGATGATATTCGCATCGCGGAGCGATGCTATCCTCGGCGGCTCGCACCTTCGGTGCCCACCCCCGCCGAGGATAGTCTTTGATGGTTTATAGGGAAGCGGGTCGCAGCCTGCGGAGTGAGCGACAGCGAGCCTCCGCGGGGCGAGGCTGCGGCTCGCGCGGCTCCGAAGAGCCGCAATTATTATTCGGTTTGTGTCTCTTTTCATAATCGGTAGCATTTTTGCGGTATCCGTTGCATTAACCGTAAAATGATGACGTTTATGAAAAAGATTTTTTTATTTGCCGCGACGGCGCTGCTTGGCGTATTCATGGCGGCCGCGGCTTTTGCGGGCGACGACCGCACCATAAGTTTCGACAAGCTGCCCGAGAAGGCGCAGCAGTTCGTCAAACAGCATTTCGGCGATAAGGCCGTGTCGTCCGTCACGCAGGATACCGACTGGCTCGACGGCGATTATGCCGTGCGTTTGGCCGACGGCACGGAGATCTCGTTCCGTTCCAACGGCGAATGGGAAGAGGTGGAGTGCAAGGGCGCGCAGGTTCCCGCCGCCATCGTCCCTGCCAAGATAGCGGCTTACGTTACCGAGAAATATCCCGATGTGCGCATCGAGGAGATCGACCGCGACATGCGTGGCTACGACATAGAGCTGTCCAACGGCGTGAAGCTGAAATTCGACCGCAAGGGCGAATTTGCGGGCGTGGATAAATAGGCATAATCTACCTTCTTTTTCGCAGTCCGTCGCATTATGTGCGGCGGACTTTTTCAGTCGGTTGTTGGATAATCGGTCTTGTATTCGTATATTTGTAAAATACCGATACATACCTATCCTATGAAACCTTACTCTGTTTTTAAAATCGTCTTTTGCATCGCAGCCGTTCTTTGCGGCTCGGCGGCCGCTTTCGGCGGCAGCAGGAAAACCGCGTCCGACGACAAGGTGATCGTCGCCTACGTCACCTCGTGGAGCTCCGTTGTGCCCGACCCCTCGGTCATGACCCACATAAACTATGCTTTCGGCCATGTGAACGACAATCACGACGGCGTGCGTATCGATAACGAGGAACGCCTGCGGAGCATCGTGGCGTTGAAAAAGATCAACCCGTCGCTCAAGGTGCTGCTCTCCGTGGGAGGCTGGGGCAGCGGCGGCTTCAGCGAAATGGCGGCCAATAAGGATTGGCGGTGGCTTTTCGCAAGCCATTGCCGTTTTCTGGTCGAGTCGTTCGGGCTCGACGGCATCGACATCGACTGGGAATATCCCTCGAGTTCGGCCGCGGGAATATCGGCCTCGGCGGGCGATACGGCCAACTTCACGCTCCTGATGCGCGATCTGCGCAAGGCGCTGGGCAAGAAATATCTTCTGACCATAGCCACGGTGTGCAACGCGCAGTACATCGATTTCCGTGCGGTGATGCCTTATCTCGATTTCGTGAACGTCATGGCCTACGACATGGGTGGCGCGCCGAAACACCATGCCGCGCTCTACCCGTCGGCCAACAGCGGCTACATGACCGCTTCGGGGGCGGTGGAGGCTCATCTGGCAGCGGGCGTTCCCGCCTCGAAGCTGGTGATGGGCCTGCCTTTCTACGGCCGCGGCGGCAGCCGTTATGCCGATTTCACCGATTACGGCAAGATACGCCCCTCGGCCGAGTTCGAGGAACGGTGGGACGATACGGCTAAGGTTCCGTACCTGGCCGACAAGACTACGGGCGAGCTGGTGTTAGGATTCGAGAATCCGCGCTCGCTGGCCGTAAAGTGCGAATATATCCGCTCGAAGGGGTTGCGCGGCGGAATGTATTGGGATTATGCGGGCGATAACGAGCACGGCGACATGCGGCGCGCGGTTTACGACGGCATTTTGGGCGACGGCATCTTGGGTGACGGCGCGACGGAGGCCGATTCCGAGCGGCGCATTCTGGTCCTTACCGAGCGCGGCGGGCAGCACGGCGGTTTCACCGACGCCGCCATGAAGTGGCTGGCGGAGTTCGCCGCCGACAACGGTTTTGCGCTTGCCGAGATACACGACACCGAGAAGATCGACGACGGGTTTCTCGCGCGCCACAAGGTGTTCGTGCAGCTGGACTATCCGCCCTACAACTGGACCGACAGGGCCAAGGCGGCTTTCGAACGCGCCGTGTTCGACGGCACGATCGGCTGGGTGGGCTTCCACCATGCCTCGCTGCTCGGCGATTTCGACGGATTTCGGATGTGGGACTGGTTTTCTGACTACATGGGCGGCATAAGGTTCGAGAATTACATAGCGCCCACGGCTTCGGGCCGAGTGCATGTCGAGCGGCCCGACCATCCCGTAATGAAGGGCGTCGCGGCGTCGTTCGACATAACGCGCGAGGAGTGGTATACGTTCGACCGCTCGCCGCGCGGCAGGGTGCAGGTGCTGGCGCATGTGGACGAAAAGAGCTACTCGCCCGCGTCGGAGGTGAAGATGGGCGACCATCCCGCGGTGTGGACCAATCCGCGGGTGAAGGGGCGCAACGTATATTTTCTCATGGGGCACGATGCCGAGCTTATGGCCAATCCCGATTTTACGAAGATGTTCGCCAACGCCCTGAACTGGGCTGCGGGGCCCGCCAACTGGTTTCCGCGGTTTCGGGTGCTGGTTCATTACAACGACAAGGTGGAGGAAGCGCACCGTCAGTTCGCGCACGACGGCGTGAAGTTTTTCCGCGACATGACCATCGGCGACGGGATGGTGGTGGACGTGACCGACGACATAGGCGATTTCAACGACGAGAAGCTGCGTTCGTACCATCTGGTGATATCGCTCAACGACAACCCGGGCCATTCGCCCGAGCAGCGCGAGGCGTTCCGACGCTACATGGAGAGTGGCGGCGCGTGGCTGGGATTCCATGCCGCGGCCTATAACGACGGCAGCACCAAGTGGCCGTGGTTCGTCGATTTTCTGGGCGGCGCGGTGTTCCACCGCAACAACTGGCCGCCGCAGTCGGCCAAGCTGCTTGTCGACGACGCGTCGCATCCCGTGACCAAGGCCATGCCCCCATCATACATCTCGCCGCAGAACGAGTGGTACCAGTGGAAGCCGAGCCCGCGCGAGCGCGACAACGTGAAGGTGCTGGTCACGCTCTCGCCCGAGAACTATCCGCTGGGATTCAAGGATACGGTGACCGACGGCGATTTCCCCGTGGTGTGGAGCAACACCGATTACAACATGGTCTATATGAACATGGGCCACGGCACCCGTATTTTCGTCGACCCCACGCAGAATTACCTTATATATAATGCCGTGCGTTGGCTTATGCGCGAGCGCTTCAAGTAGTTAAATCCGCGGTGCGGCGTTACCGTTTCGTGACCGCGATCATGAAGGTCACGGCAGCGGTCGCGACAGCTATGCCGACGACGATGTTGGTCGTGAGCGCCTCGCCGAACATAAGTGTTCCCACCAGGATTGCCGTTATCGGCTCGAACACGCCCAGCACCGAGGCTTTGGTGGCTCCGATGTTTCGGGTCGCTATGGCCAGCGTCGTGGTGGATACGATCGTGGGCAGCAGTGCGAGTCCCGCGAGGTTGAGCCAGTCCGAACCCGCGATGCCGTCGGCGACGGCCGTGTCGGCGATGACGATCCTGCCGAGGAATATGACGGTTCCCACGCACAGAGAGTAGAACGTAAGCAGGGTGTTCGATATGCCCGCAATCGCCTTGCTGCGGTTGATGACGACTATGAAGAGGGCGTATGTGGCGGCCGAGACCAGCGACAGCACCACGCCGACGGGATCGATCGTCTGCGCCGAGCCGCTGCGTGTCATGATGAGCACCCCGCCGAAGGTCGCGGCGATGGAGAGCCACACGGGCCACGAGGGCACGACCTTCAGGAACACCATGATTATGGCCACGAGTACGGGATATAGAAATACGAGCGTGGTGGCGAGACCCGAGGCTATGTATTTGTATGCCTCGAAAAGGAACAGGCTGCCCGACGAGTAGAAGAGTCCGAGCGCGAGCAGTATGCCCGCTTGTTTTGCCGAGACCTTGAAGCTGTGCCTGCCGAGCAGCAGGAAAGCGCCCAGAATCAGTACGGCGAAGAGGTAGCGGAAGAAGAGTATCGACTCTGTGGCGACCCCGTTTCTCATCAGGGGAACGGCGAACAGCGGATTCAGGCCGTAGGTCACACCCGTGATTATGCCTGCGGGATAGCCTATGACGGCATTCTTGCTTAGGGTTTTCATTTTCGCATAGAAGTAAGTTTCCAAGGTGCAAAATTAAAACAAAATAGGGCGGATGATTATCGCGAAGCGATTTTTAGCGCTCTTTCTTCTCGGCACGGCGCGGGACGCGGCGTCGGGATCCCTGCCGTGGTGCCGTTTATGCACTGCGGGATAAAGAAACAGCAGGGAATCTCGCGATTGCCTGCTGCCCTCGGAACAAGACGTTCCATAAACTACTAACCCAAACTTAAATAAATGAAGAAACCTCGCTACGGCGGTGTTAACCTGCCGCAGTTGTCCTATCAAGTTGCAAAGCGCGTGCCATTCGCGTCGCGGGATCGATTTCGGTCCCGATATGCTATCTTGCCGCCCGTATAAGCTGTTTTTCGTGACGCGCGGGATTTTCGGTCGGCGGTGTTCGGGTCGCGCAGCCCGCCGTAGGGCCGCAAAAAAAAGTACCGCCTCTTTCGGGGCGGTACTTGTCGTTGTATGTCGGGTGACGATTACTTCGTCATGGCCTGCTGAACGGCAACCGCAACAGCTACGGTAGCACCCACCATCGGGTTGTTACCCATGCCCAGGAAGCCCATCATCTCCACGTGTGCGGGAACCGACGACGAACCTGCGAACTGTGCGTCCGAGTGCATGCGGCCCAGCGTGTCGGTCATACCGTACGAAGCGGGACCCGCAGCCATGTTGTCGGGGTGGAGGGTACGGCCCGTACCGCCGCCCGATGCCACCGAGAAGTACTTCTTGCCGGCCAGTACGCGCTCCTTCTTGTAGGTGCCTGCAACGGGGTGCTGGAAGCGGGTGGGGTTAGTCGAGTTACCCGTGATCGACACGTCCACGTCCTCTTTCCACATGATGGCTACGCCCTCGCGAACGTCGTCGGCGCCGTAGCAGCGGACCTTCGAACGCAGACCGTCAGAGTAAGAGATGGTATCCACCACCTTCACTTCGCCCGTGTAGTAATCGAACTGGGTCTGTACGTAGGTGAAGCCGTTGATACGCGAGATGATCTTGGCGGCGTCCTTGCCCAGACCGTTGAGGATCACGCGCAGGGGGTTCTTGCGCACGCGGTTGGCCATCTCGGCGATCTTGATGGCGCCCTCGGCTGCGGCGAACGACTCGTGACCTGCCAGGAACGCGAAGCACTGGGTCTCCTCGCGGAGCAGACGGGCAGCCAAGTTACCGTGGCCGATACCCACCTTGCGGTCGTCGGCTACCGAACCTGCGATGCAGAATGCCTGCAAACCCTCGCCGATGGCCTCGGCGGCGTCGGCGGCGTTGGTGCAGCCCTTCTTGATGGCGATGGCTGCGCCTACCACGTAGGCCCACTTGGCGTTCTCGAAGCAGATGGGCTGCGTCTCCTCACACATCTTGTAGGGATCGATGCCCTTTGCGTCGCAGATGGCTTTGGCATCCTCCACGCCGTTGATTCCGTACTGTGCGAGCACCTCGTTGATGTGGTCGATTCGGCGCTCGTAGCTCTCAAATAAATTTGCCATATTTTATCTCTCTTTTTTCGATTATACAAAATGCGATTACTCCTGACGCGGATCGATGTACTTCGCAGCCTCCTTGAAACGGCCGTACGAACCCTTGGCCTTCTCCAGAGCCTCGGCGGGAGCGATGCCCTTCTTGATGAAGTCCATCATCTTGCCCAGATGCACGAACTCGTAACCGATCACCTCGTCGTTTTCGTCCAGAGCCATGCGGGTGCAGTAGCCCTCGGCCATTTCGAGGTAGCGCGTACCCTTGGCCAGAGTGCCGAACATGGTACCCACCTGCGAACGCAGACCCTTGCCCAGATCCTCGAGCGAGGCACCGATGGTCAGACCGCCCTCCGAGAAGGCCGACTGGGTACGTCCGTAAACGATCTGCTTGAACAGCTCGCGCATGGCGGTGTTGATGGCGTCGCACACCAGGTCGGTGTTCAGAGCCTCCAGAATGGTCTTGCCCGGGAGGATCTCCGAAGCCATTGCGGCCGAGTGGGTCATGCCCGAGCAGCCGATGGTCTCGACCATAGCCTCCTGAATGATACCGTCCTTAACGTTGAGGGTCAGCTTGCAGGCACCCTGCTGGGGCGCGCACCATCCCACACCGTGGGTAAGACCCGATATGTCCTTGATCTCCTTAGCCACAACCCACTTGCCTTCCTGCGGGATGGGTGCCGACGCGTGGTTGGCGCCCTTCTTTACGCAGCACATCTGCTGCACTTCGTGTGAATAAATCATAGTAGAATAGAGTTTATTTGTTACTATAACAATCTGTTTTTCACTTGTTACGACTCGTTTGCAAAAGTCACGGGCAAAGATAAGGATATTTTCGCGCAATAGCAATCCGAGGTTGCAATTTGTTCACTATTTTATACCTTTGTGGAAAATAAAATCTCGCGATTGTACATTTCGGTCTGCCTTTTTCGGAGCGCAGCGACCGAAGTCCCCTCCTAAGGAGGGGATATGGGGGAGGGCCAAATCTGCAAACGCGGCCTTAGGTCGCGGGCGGACGGTCTTCGGATTTGATTCTGCGGTAGTGAAACGCGGGTGCATCGGATGTATAATTGCCTAAAATTTCTTTTTATGGGCGATATGTTACCGTCGCGGCGGGTGCTTGTGGTCGCGGCGCTGGAGGAGGAGTTCGGTGCGGAGGGCGCGAGGCGTCTTTCGGAACTTTGCGACATTAGGTTTACGGGTGTAGGCAAGCTGCGCGCCTTCGAGGCTACGGCGGCGGCCCTGGCGGGCGGCGATTACCATGCGGTGCTGAATGCGGGCACGTGCGGGTCGCTGCGTCATGCCGCGGGCGAGGTGCTGCGGCCGTCGGTGATAGTGCAGGGCGACATATACATCGACTCGATCTTCGCCACGCGCCCCGAGCATGCCGACACGGGTGATGCTGGGGTGTCGATCGTCTCGTCCGACGATTTCATAGGTCCCGACACTTCGGCCGAGAAGCGCGCGACGGTGGCGCGTTACGACTGTTTCGATATGGAGAGCTACGCCGTGGCGCGTGCCGTGGAGTTTCACGCGAGTACACATGGCGGCAGGCGGCCGCTCACGGCTTTCGTGAAGGTGGTGAGCGACAATGCCGACGGCAGCGCCGAGGAGTGGAGCGTGCGTATAGCAAGGTTGCGTCCCGCGCTGGTGGCGGCTGCGGAAAAGGCGATAGGGGAGCTGGTATATGATTGTAAATGAAAAATAATCGGATAATGAAACGAATATTGTTATTCCTGCTGCTTTTGAGCTGCGGCATGGCCGCGGCGCAGCGGATCCCGTCGCGCGGCCACGATCTCTACGGTGCGGTGCGCGACGACGATGGACGCCCCGTGGCGGGCGTGGTGGTCAGCGACGGCTTTACCTGCTGCAAGACCGACCGCAGGGGAGTGTACCGCCTCGACCGCAATCCCGACGCGGCGTTCGTCTTCTATTCCGTCCCCTCCGAATACGCGGTGAGCGCCGAGACGGGTAACCCCGTGTTCTACGAGCGTCTCGATGCCGACGGGCAGCGTTACGACTTTACGCTGAAACGCCTGCCCGAGGGTGCGGAGCACGCATTCCGCCTTTTCTGCCTGGCCGATCCGCAGTGTCAGACCGAGCGCCACATAGAGCGTTTCCGCAGCGAGACGGTGCCCGACGTGAGGCGGGTCTCGCAGGAGCGCGACGTGCCGAGCTACGGCGTCACGCTGGGCGATGTGGCCTATTCGTCCGATAAGGTGAATGCCGAGTGGGTCATGGAGCGTATGCGGCGTGCGATGGACCGCCGTCTGATCGGCATGCCCGTGTTCCAGACCATGGGCAACCACGACAACACCTTCGTGCCCGTAGAGGCGGAGGCGGGGAGCAGTACGATAAACATGAAGTACCGCCGCGCCTTCGAGCGTGCGTTCGGTCCCGCCGACTATTCGTGGAATCGCGGCGACGTGCATTTCGTGTCGATGAAGAACATCGACTACAAGAGCGGCGAGCGGTCGAGCGAATACGCGTTGGGCTTTTCGGACGAGCAGATAGAGTGGCTGCGCAGCGATCTGAGCTTCGTGCCGCGCGACAGGATGGTGGTGCTGTGCGTGCATATCCCCATATGCACGAGCAAGGACGAGAATGCCTTGAAGGTGGTCGAAATGCTCGGCGAGTTCGCCGAGGCGCACATCATGGCGGGACATACCCACTACAACCGCAACCATATCCACCCCAACGGCGTTTACGAGCACGTCCACGCGGCGGTCTGCGGCGCGTGGTGGATCTCGCGCCTGAACGGCGACGGCACGCCCTATGGCTACGGCGTATACGATATCGAGGGCGCGACGATGCGCGATTGGCGCTATCGCGGAACGGGACTCGATCCCGACTTTCAGTTGCGCGTCTACCGCGGCGATGCCCTCTTCGGCGGCGAATACGAGACGTTCGCCATGCCTTTCGGGCGCGGCGTCATTCTTGCCAACGTGTGGAATGCCGATCCCGAGTGGCGGATCGAGGTGTTCGAGGACGGCCGTCTGTCGGGCGTCATGAAACCTGTCAAGACGACCACGGGAGTGGAGAAACCCTCGGTGAAGTCGAGCAAGGACTGGTGGGCCGTGGGCTACCATATAGGCGTCGTGGGCCGCGGCCATCGCGGCGGCCACAGCGCTCTGGCGGGCGGCAGCCGCAAAAGTTACATGACCACCTGCCGGCACATGTATGTTTACGAATTGAAGGATCCCGACGCCGAGGTCGAGGTCGTCGCGACCGACCGTTTCGGGAATCGTTTCCGTCAGACGCACGTGATCTCGGGCTCGGAGTACGAGGGCGCGGCGTCGCCGTTTTAATTGAATCGCTATGAAACTGAAGGCTAACTGCAAGATAAACCTCGGGCTCGACGTGCTGCGTCGGCGCGAGGACGGCTATCACGATCTGAGCACCGTGATGTATCCCGTGCGCGGGCTTTACGACGAGCTGGAGATCACGCCCGCCGAATCGGACGGCGTGGAGTTCGTCGCCGCGGGCATGGCGGTGGACTGTCTGCCCGAGCAGAACATATGCGTGAAGGCTCACCGACTCATGCGCGCTCGGTACGGCGTCGGCGGGGTGCGGATCGTGCTCGACAAACGCGTGCCGTTCGGCGCGGGACTCGGCGGCGGGTCGTCGGACGGCACGGCCGTCATTATGGCGTTGAACGAACTGTTTTCGTTGCGCTTGAGCGAGGCGGAGCTTATTGCGGCGGCCGCGGAGCTGGGCAGCGACACCGCCTTTTTCGTGAGGAACACCCCGCAGCTGTGCGAGGGGCGCGGCGAGATCATGACCCCCGCGGCGGTCGATTTGGGCGGAATGACGATCGCGATAGTGAAGCCCGCGGCGAGCGTCTCCACGCGCGAGGCCTATTCGGGCGTGCGGCCGTCGTTGCCCGCGCGGCCGTTGTCGGAGCGCATAGCCGAGCCCGTTGCGAAGTGGCAGGGCAGCGTGAAGAACGATTTCGAGGAGTCGGTGTTCGCGCTGCATCCCGAGATAGGGGAGGTGAAACGCGTGTTGCTCGATGCGGGGGCCGTCTATGCCTCGATGTCGGGCAGCGGTTCGGCCGTATTCGGACTGTTCGACGATCCCGCCGCGGCCGAGAAACTGCGGACCGTGACGCCGTATATATTCGGGATGTAATAGATTATGATTTCGCAATGCCCGATTTCGGGCATTGCAATCTTCGGCGGCACGCACCTTCGGTGCGCCCCCCCCCTGCCGCCGAAGATTTTTTATATTTATTTGCAGGCGATCTTCTCCACGCGGCGCACGTGGCGGCCGCCCTCGAACGAGGTCGACAGGAATTTGTCGACTATCGCCACGGCCTCGTCGTTGTCGATGAAGCGCGCGGGGAGCACTAATATGTTGGCATCGTTGTGCAGGCGCGTGAGCTCGGCTATCTCGGGAGCCCAGCAGAGGCCTGCGCGTATTCCCTGATGCTTGTTGAGGGTCATGGCCATGCCCTCGCCCGAGCCGCAGAGTCCGATTCCCGTCTCCGACTCGCCCGTCTCGACCGAGGTCGCCAGAGCGTGGGCGAAATCGGGGTAGTCGACGCTTTCCTCCGAGTACGTGCCGAAATCGGCCACTTCGTAACCTTTGGTCGAGAGGTAACCCACCAGGAACTCCTTCATGTCGTAACCCGCGTGGTCGCATGCTATGCCTATCTTTTTCATGATCGTATTGTTTTAAGGTCAATCTCTTTTTCGGACGCAAAATTAGGAATTTTTCGCCGTTTTAGCATGGGCGGCGCCTCATATTTGTCGGCAATGATTAATTTTGCGGCGATGAAAACACTCCTTTCGTTTCTCGGCATCGTGTCGCTCGTGCTGGGTATAGCGGGCATATTTCTGCCGCTGCTCCCCACCACGCCGTTTCTGCTGCTGTCGGCGTGGCTCTTCGTGCGTAGCTCGCCGAGGCTGTACGGGTGGCTGATGAACCACCCCAAACTGGGCCCCTACATCCGCAATTTCCGAGAAAACCGTGCCATTCCGCTGCGCGTGAAGATCGTATCGGTCACCCTGGTGTGGATGACGATAGGGTATTGCGTGGTGGCGGTGGTCGACGAGTGGCTGTGGGTGCAGATCGCCATGCTGCTGCTCGCCGCGGGAATAACGCGGCACATACTTTCCTATGCCACGCTGAAAGAGGAGTAGGTGGGCCGAAGCGTCGGCTATGACGAAGATTGTTCGGTTTTGTCCGCAGGAGGTGTCTCGATGGTTTGATTGCCGGAGATAGTTTGTCAAGGAGGACATAGTTGCGGGCATATTGACATCACCGAACAGGTTGTTGCTTTCGACGGAAGTATTTGAATGTTCCATCATCACCTCCGTATCTGACAACGGTCAGGTCGTGGAATTGTTTCCCGAAGAGAAAAATCGGCCTATCATTCGAACGTAGCCGACAAAAACGGGCACTTACGACCGACCGACTGATTGTTCGAGGATTTCTGTGAATGCCGTGTTTTACAGTAGCTTATCCCGAACGAGAACAGGAAGCCGCATATAAAGGCGTTTATACGCATATGGCTTTGTATATCAACAAATTCCCCCCCCCAAAAAAAAACATGAAAATAACTGAAAATTTGGAGGAAAACAATTAATTTTGCAGGTGTAAAGATGGATGCGGGCGGCAGTCCTGAGATTCTGCCGTCGAGTTCGGTCTTCGAGAATGGAGAAATGGATCACAGACAATCGGATAGTATCAGGGAAATTCTATTGAAGAAAATTGCCGATCGGGAAATCGTGGCAGGTGTTGTGGGGCTCGGTTATGTCGGGTTGCCGTTGGCGGTAGAGATCGCGAAAGCCGGATTCGGGACCATAGGCTTCGATATTGAAAAAGAGAAGGTCGATTGGGTCAATCAGGGCCGCAGCTATATCGGAGATGTCGTCGGTTCCGATCTGAAAATGCTTGTCGGGAAAGGCATGCTTGCCGCTACGACGGATTTCGGCGAAATCGGCAAGGCCGATTTTGTGGCGATTTGCGTGCCCACACCGCTGGACGAGCATCGACAGCCTGACATCAGCCATGTGGAGTCATCGGTAAGATCGATCGCGGAACATCTCCGCAAAGGGATGATGGTGGTTCTTGAGTCGACCTCTTATCCGGGCACCACCGAGGAGCTCGTGAAACCTATCCTCGAATCATCGGGTCTGAAATGCGGCGAAGACTTCTGGCTCGGTTTCTCTCCCGAGCGTGTCGATCCGGGCAACGCAATCTATAAAACCAAGAATATCCCCAAAGTGGTGGGCGGTCTCGGAGCCGATGCCTGCGAACTTATTTCTGCCATGTATGAGGCGGTGTTGGAGAATAAGGTGTTCCGAGCCTCTTCTCCCGCCGTGGCGGAAATGGCCAAAATGCTGGAGAACTCTTACCGTAATGTCAATATAGGTCTCGTCAACGAGTTTGCCATCTTCTGCAACAAGATGGGCGTCGACGTATGGGAGGTGATAGAAGCCGCGAAAACCAAACCTTTCGGGTTCGCTCCGTTTTATCCGGGTCCCGGATTAGGCGGTCACTGCATACCTGTCGATCCCTGTTTCCTGAATCATAAGGCTGGTGCGTACGATTTCCGATTTTCGACGATAGAGGCATCGACGCAGGTCAACGACCGTATGCCCGCATACTGTGTACAGCGTATCGGTGATATGCTCTTCCGCCGCTTCCGCAAGCCGCTCGACGGATCGAGGATACTTGTGCTCGGCGTCGCTTACAAGTCGGATGTTGACGACTGTCGCGAATCGCCCGCAATCCGTATCATCGATAAGTTGCGCACGGAGGGCGCCGACGTCATGTTTTTCGACCCGTATATTCCCGAATTCCTCCACCGCGGCAAAGTATATGAGGGCGAGCTGGAGCTGACGGCCGACCTTATCCGAAGCGTCGATATGGTGGTCATCGCCACCCCCCCCCACAGTAATGTGGATTACGCCTTCGTAAGGCGTCATGCAAAGGCCGTTTTCGACACGGGGAATGCCACGGGGGATCTTGCCGACAGAAGCAATATAGAACGGCTTTAATCATCCGATATGGAAGACAGGAATTATTTTGTACATCCGTCAAGCTATATCGACGACAATGTTACCGTGGGCGACGGCACGAAAATATGGCATTTCTGCCACGTGCAGGCAGGCGCCTCGATAGGATGCAACTGCTCCTTGGGGCAGAACGTGAATGTAGGCAACAATGCCAGGATCGGTAACGGGGTGCGTATTCAGAACAATGTATCGGTGTATGAGGGCGTTGAGATCGAAGACAATGTATTCTGCGGTCCGTCGTGCGTGTTTACTAACGTAATAACTCCGCGTGCGCATTTCCCTGTGCATGGCGTATATGTCAAAACGCTCATCAAAGAGGGAGCTTCTTTAGGGGCGAACTGTACCGTAATCTGCGGTCATACCGTAGGTCGCAGTGCAATGGTAGCCGCAGGTGCCGTGGTGACCGGGGATGTCAGAGACTATGCGCTTGTGGCAGGCGTGCCTGCCCGACAAATAGGATGGGTGTGCGAATGCGGGCGACGGCTCGATGAAACCTTGAAATGCCCATGCGGAAGAGAGTATTCGCTTGACGGAAAGTGCCTAAAGAAGCATTGACTATGCAATTCAAGGATTTGAAACGGCAATATCGGGTCTTGAGGACAGACATGGACAAGGCCATACTCGACGTGGCGGCCTCGGGTGCCTATATAATGGGACCTCAGGTGCAGGAACTTGAAAGGGAGCTTGCCGACTATGTAGGAACGAGACATTGCATATCGTGTGCCAGCGGCACCGACGCCCTGACGCTTGCACTCAAAGCATGGGGCATTCGACGGGGAGATGCCGTGTTCGTCCCCGATTTCACATTCTTTGCCTCGGCAGAAGCGGTATCATTGGAGGGAGCGACTCCTGTTTTTGTCGATGTGGACCGCGAAACCTTCAGTATCGACCCTGCGGATCTTGAGAATAAAATCGAAGCGACGATTCGGAAAGGGGAATCGGTCCCGAAAGTCATAATTACGGTTGACTTGTTCGGGCTTCCCGCAAATTATCATGCAATTCGCCGAATTGCCGACAATCACGGTCTGCTTATACTTGAAGACGGCGCCCAAGGGTTCGGAGGTGCTCTCGACGGGAAACGCAACTGTTCGTTCGGCGATATCTCGACCACTTCGTTTTTCCCGAGCAAACCTCTCGGATGCTACGGTGACGGAGGGGCTTGTTTCACCGACAACGATGAATGGGCCGTGCTGATAGACTCATACCGCATGCACGGAAAAGGCTCTTCCAAATACGAAAATGTCCGTATAGGAATGAACTCGCGCCTGGATGCCATTCAGGCCTCCATCCTTCGAGTCAAGCTGAAGGCCTTTGCCGAAGAACTCGCGGTTGTCAACAGGGCTGCGGCGGAATATACTGCCCGTTTGGCAGGTATCGTGGAGACACCCGTTGTCCCTGACGGTTCTCTGTCGAGTTGGGCACAGTACACCGTCAAGCTGAACAACAAAACCGAACGTGACGGATTGCAGGCATATCTCGAAAGGCAAGGAATCCCGTCGATGGTTTACTATCCGACTCCGATGCGTCGGCAGACGGCATACGTGAACCGAGGGCTGCCCGAGTCGGACTGTACGGTTGCCGACAGATTGTGCGAGACTGTCCTCTCCCTGCCGATACATCCTTATATTGCATTGGAGGAAATCGATGAAGTATGCAGCTCGATCAAAGCCTTCCTTTGTCGCGAGAAAAGGATTAAATAGGGCGGTACTCGAATAAACGGTAAAAACAGGTCTGTAAAACATGAAATCCGATGCGGAAAATACTCTTTTCAAGAATATCCTCAAACTCATATCGGGAGAGGGTATCGGCAGAGTCATCGGATTCATGTCTGCGCCGATCATCACACGACTATACACGCCGTCGGACTTCGGAATACTTGCGGTCTTTGCATCGTTGTGTGCCTTATGCTATCCGTTCTGTACGCTCAGATATACGCTCGCCATTCCGTTGCATTCCAATGAAAAGATCGGCATCAACTCATTGGCGGCATGTTTCTTTGTGCTTGTCGTCAATACCGTGATTGTCGGTATCGCCTTCGTATTTTTCCATTCGCCGATTCTTTCGTTTTTCTCTTCCGAGAACATAGACGCTTTTTGGTGTTTTATTCCGCTGGCATTTTTCCTTTATGGAATATCTGAGACCTTGTCGTATTATTCCACCCGATATCGGGACTTTTCGACCATTGCTAAAGTCACGGTTGTTCAAAAGGCAATCGGGGTATTGACCAAAATAGTTCTCGGACTGTTCTGCTTCGATGTAAGGGGATTGCTGATAGGAAACATCCTGGCTGAAAGCGGAGGACTAACTTTATATATACGCACCTATTGGAAAAGGCTGAAATGGGGCGTACGCTATGTGACGCGGCGAAGAATCGGTTTTGTACTTAAAAGATACATCGCTTTCCCGTTATACAGGGTCCCTTCCCAAATACTTCTCAAGGCTGCGGGAAGTCTTCCCATCCTTTATTTCGCATGGCATTTCGGTACCGTCACAACAGGCCGTATAAGTTTGGCTACGGCTATGTTGTCTGCTCCCGTTTCATTCGCATGCACGTCGGTGGGAAAGGCGTTCTATGGTGAGATAGCATCGTTGGGGAGGAACAACGGCAAGGAGATATACTCTCTTACGGTACGTATAATGATAAGACTGTTTGTAATCAGCCTTATCCCCTTTGCGCTTATCATCTGCTTCGGGCCTTGGATATTCCGAACCTTCTTCGGTGCCGAATGGACACAATCGGGAACTTTTGCCCGCTATCTCTGCTTCTATTTGGTATTTCGGTTTGTATACAGCCCGATAAGCGATGGCATATTCAATGTGTTCGAGCAACAAAAACTCGTATTACGGCTCGAAGTGTCGCGTATCGTGATTGTAGCATCGAGTCTCCTTATATCCTACTTCTACAACTTTTCCGTTGACACTACCATTGTCATTTACAGCCTCGCCCTTACGGTTCAATATATTCTTTCCATTATCTTTGTAATGTATATTTTAAGAAAAGCGTCATGAATAAAATAGATTTTGTGATAACATGGGTGGACAGCAATGATCCGATATGGCAGAAAGAGTTTCGCTCTTATTTGCCTCAAAGTCAAAGTACGGATGATATTCGTCATGTCCGCTACCGTAATTGGGAGAACCTGCGCTATTGGTTCCGCGGTGTGGAGAAGTTTGCTCCGTGGGTGAACAGGGTGCATTTCGTTTCCTGCGGACAGGTGCCCGACTGGCTGAATCTGAATGCACCAAAACTACACTTCGTGAAACATTCGGATTATATCCCGAGCGAATATCTGCCGACATTCAGTTCGCGCCCCATAATACTGAACCTGCACCGCATAAAAGAATTATCCGAGCATTTCGTTATATTCGATGATGACTGCTTCTTGATCGACAAGGTTGAACCGAAAAGATTTTTCAGGAAGGGACTGCCATGTGACATGGCTGCATTCAACGCTTTAAGTCCCTACGGCGTTTTTTCGCATAACATAGTAAGTGATTTGTGTGTCATCAATTCATCGTTTAAAAAACATGAAATGTTGCGCAAGAATTTTTGGAAATGGTTTTCTCCTCAGACGGGAAGCAAACTGTTGCGCACATTTCTTTTGTTGCCGTGGCCTAATATCACGGGGTTTTATGATCATCACCTTCCGCAAGGTTATCGCAAGTCTACTTTTGAAGAAATATGGGAACGACATGAAGATATTCTGCTCCGCACGACGGCATCACGATTTAGAAGCATCGCTGACGTCAATCCGTGGCTACTGCGTTATTGGCAGCTGGTAAAGGGGACTTTTATACCGTTGAATGTACAAAAAGACAGTGCCTGTCTTACAATAAAGGATGATGCTTTGGATAAAATCGTGAAGACCATAGAATGCCATAAGAAAAGGATTGTTTGTTTGAATGACGGAGAAGTATCTTCCTTTGAAGCGGCCAAAGAACGGATAAATGCTGCTTTCCGGAAGATTTTACCCGAGAAATCATCATTTGAAAAATAACTGAATACTCGAAAATAATGGCAGGAAAGAATTTCGCATTGATCGGTGTGGCGGGTTACATCGCGCCGCGCCACATAAAGGCTATTGCCGATACGGGCAATAACCTTGTGGCCGCTTACGATTGCTTTGACAGTGTCGGGCGCTTGGATAGTTCTTTCCCCGAATGCTACTTCTTTACGGAAAACGAACAGTTCGACCGTTTCTGCTCCAAGCAGATGGAGACCGACAACCCGCTGCACTATACGTCGATCTGTACGCCAAACCATACACACGATGCCTTTATCCGTTACGGACTGCGCCTCGGTACCGACGTCATATGCGAGAAGCCTCTTGTGCTCGATCCCGATGACATCGACGATCTGCTGGATATAGAGCGGGAAACGGGACATAAAGCATATACCATCCTGCAACTGCGTCTCCATGACTCTATCGTGGCGTTGAAGAAAAAGGTTGACGAAGGTCCCGAAGACAAAATCCATGATGTGGATCTGACCTACATCACTTCGCGAGGAAAATGGTATTACGCCTCATGGAAGGGTGATGTTCGCAAAAGCGGCGGCATCGCCACCAATATCGGAGTGCATTTCTACGATATGCTACGGTGGATATTCGGCCCTGTAAAACGGAATGTCGTTCATGTGATGAGCTTCGACCGCGTTGCAGGCTATCTGGAACTTGAAAAAGCGCGTGTGCGTTACTTCCTCAGCATCAATGCCGAATGTCTGCCCGAAAATGCCGTGCAGGGAGAAAAGAGGACTTACCGAACCATCAGCATCGACGGTAACGAGTTCGAATTCAGTGCAGGCTTCACCGAACTTCACACCCTGAGTTACCGAAAAATTCTGAATGGCGAGGGTTTCCGTATCAGCGAAGCCCGTAACTGCATTCAGATTGTAAGCGACATACGCCATGCCACGCCCATAGGTCTGAAAGGCGATTATCATCCGCTTGCGAAATTGCCGCTCAGTGCCCATCCTTTCGGTAGGGATGACTGGTGATGATTATTCTTGATACTTTGCGCGGGCTCATTTGCCTGTATAATACGGAACTTACATCGTGTATGATGCCTAAAGAAATTTGGTGTGTGACCCGATGCAAGAATATGGAATCAAGTGAAAAGCAAAGAATCTCTTAAAATCCTGATTTTGTTCCCATACTGTTTGTTCGCGGGAAATTTGATGGGTATATATTGTTGATATGCAAATTATTAAATCTGCATACGAAAACATTTTCAAGTTTTATGACTACAAAACCAGCGTCTGCCTGTTATGACAGATTGCGTCCTCCAACAGTAGTACAAATAATTGAATCCTATAACAAATTGCATGCTGTTTTTGTTATTTCCTTGCGTTATCGTGCGCAGCCTGCTGTTCGCCGAGGGTGGCAGAACTGCGCGATTCTGAAGAGCCGTAAAAATACACACGCGTCAGCCCATCCCGCGGCAGAAGCGATTTCAGGCAGATGGCAGTCGCGGCGACGGAGCGTAAAGAATCGGAGAACGTTTTCGATAAGCCGAGTGCAGAGCCGAACTTGTTCGAGCTTTGCCGAGGCGAGAAAACGTCTGCGTAAGCGA
>ERZ827168.1772-NODE-1772-length-28129-cov-9.696196_pt1 | contig 28129 bp, 27 predicted proteins | sample MGYA00519868_ERZ827168 | MGnify/ENA primary metagenome ERZ827168 (study PRJEB31778, sample SAMEA3449271) | human gut metagenome | biome: human gut; feature: human-associated habitat; material: faeces | place: United Kingdom | collected 2010/2012 ...
CTTGTACACATCGTCGCCGGAGAAGAGCATGCGGCCGAGGAAGGTGCGCAGATAGCTTTCGCGTTTATCCTCAGAAAACTGGCGCATCCAGTCCATGAGGTCATAGTCGCAGTTTTCAAAGTAGCTGTTGTGATCCTTGGGGAAGTAGGCCTGCGTCGTCGATGCGCCCCACTTGACCGTGCCGGAGTCCGGCTCTTCCTCGCCCATAAGAATCTTGAACAGCATCGTAACGGCAAGCTCGTTTTTGCCGAGGATGGCGATCTTGTCCTCCTTGCCGACGATGAAGCTTATGTTGTTTAAAAGCTTCACGCCGTCAACGGTCTTGCTGACCTCGGTGACGAACAGCCTGTCCTTGCCCGGCTCGCGGTCTGCCTTAAATCCGACCCAGGGATAGCGCCTGCCGGAGGCGGGCATCTCCTCAACGGTGAGCTTATCGAGAAGCTTGCGGCGGCTCGTTGCCTGGCGGGACTTGCTCTTGTTTGCCGCAAAACGCGATATGAAGCTTTGCAGCTCGGCGATCTTCTGCTCTGCCTTCTTGTTCTGATCCTTTATGAGCTTCTGCATCAGCTGGCTGGATTCGTACCAGAAGTCGTAGTTGCCGACGTACATTTTTATCTTGCCGTAGTCGATATCGACTATATGTGTGCAGACGTTATTGAGGAAGTATCGGTCATGCGAAACGACGAGCACCGTACCCTCATAGTCCATGAGAAAATCTTCGAGCCAAACTACACTCGCGAGGTCGAGGTTGTTCGTAGGCTCGTCGAGCAGGATGATGTCGGGTGAGCCGAACAGTGCCTGCGCAAGCAGAACCTTGACCTTGAGGCGCGGATCCATATCGCGCATCATCGTTTCGTGGAAGTCCGGCGAAACGCCGAGCCCCTGAAGAATGCGGCTTGCGTCGGACTCGGCCTCCCAGCCGCCAAGCTCGGCAAACTCCTCCTCGAGCTCGGCCGCGCGTATGCCGTCGGCATCGTCAAAATCGGGCTTGTCGTATATCGCGTCCTTTTCCTTGCCGCAGTCGTAAAGGCGCTGGTTGCCCATGATTACGGTGTCCATGACGGTGTAATCATCGTACATGTTCTGGTTCTGCTTGAGCACAGACATGCGCTTTTTCGCGGCGATGGTGACGGTGCCTGTTGACGGCTCAAGCTCGCCGGAGAGAATTTTTATAAACGTCGATTTGCCTGCGCCGTTTGCGCCGATTATGCCGTAGCAGTTGCCGGGCGTAAATTGCAGATCAACGCGCGAAAACAAAACGTTTCCGCCGAAATTTATCGAAAGATCATTGACTGAAAGCATTCGTTATACCTCTACATTAAAAAATCTTATTTATTTTATCATCATCGGCCTGCGTTGGCAATAATTAATAGGATTTTTTGCGGCCGTTTATGCGCAGGATAAATATGAAAGGCGGCGAAAAAATGAAAATGATAATCGCGGCGGCGCTGCTGCCGATAGGGCTTGTGCTGGGCACATCGCTTCTCATATCGCTTGTGGGACGGCTTGTTGCGCGCCTGCGCAAGACGGAGCAAAGCGATGATAACAGCTTGTAACGGCGGAATATCTATGTTATGATTTTGCTATAAAAATTAAGGGGTGATACGGTGAGTATTACATACGAAAACGGAGTTTTTGCACTCGATACCCGGTGCACGAGCTACATATTCCGCGTAACGAAATTCAGGCACCTTGAGCACATCCATTATGGCGAGCATGTCGCCGTAAGTGACGCGCAGCCGCTTGCTTCAAAGCACGATATCCAGCTCGGCAGCAGCGTAATGTACGACACGACCGACGATAACTACTGCCTTGATAATCTTTGCCTTGAGTGGTCGGGCGTCGGCAGGGGGGACTATCGTCAGACGCCTGTTGAGGCCAAAATGCCCGACGGCAGCTTTTCCTCGGACTTTCTGTATGAAAGCCACGAGATCGTTCCCGGCTGCGTTCCCATGCAGAGCCTGCCGACGGCTTACGACGACGAAAAAACGGCGCAGACGCTTATCATAAGCCTGCGCGAGCGCGACAGGGACGCGGCGCTGACGCTTTATTACACGGTGTTTCCGGAGTCGGATGTAATATCGCGCCGCTGCGTTATTAAAAATAACTGCACCGGCGATATCTCGCTCAGGCGCATCATGAGCATGAGCCTTGATATGCCCGACCGCGGCTTTTTGATGCACAGCTTTGACGGCGGCTGGATAAAGGAAGCTCACCGGCATATCCGCCCCGTGGAGTACGGCATGTATGTAAATTCCTCGACCACCGGCGCATCGTCGAACCGGCACAATCCGGGCTTTCTGCTCTCGGAAAAGCACACGAGCGAGGACTCGGGGCGCGCATGGGGCTTTAATCTTGTCTACAGCGGCAACCACTTCGGCCTTGTCGAAAAATCAAACCACGACCTTGTGCGCATCCAGCTCGGCATAAATCCGCATTGCTTTGACTGGACGCTGCACCCCGGCGAGAGCTTTGAAACGCCCGAGGCGGTCATGACCTTTTCCGAGCGCGGCTTCAACGGGCTGAGCGCAAATTTCCACGGCTTTGTCAACAACAACATCGTGCGCGGCGATTGGAAGAATATCGAGCGCCCGGTGCTGATAAACGACTGGGAAGCCTGTTTTTTTAAATTCACCCGCGAAAAGCTCCTGAAACTGGCACGCAGAGCGAAAAAGCTCGGCGTGGAGCTTTTCGTCCTTGACGACGGCTGGTTCGGCGCACGAAACAGCGACACGGCAGGGCTGGGTGACTACGACGTTAATCTGAGGAAGCTGCCGGGCGGCCTCGGAGAGTTTGCCGAGAGCATTGAAAAGCTTGGGATGAAGTTCGGCCTGTGGTTCGAGCCGGAGAGCGTGAACGTCGATTCCGAGCTTTACCGCGCGCACCCGGACTGGGCGATAAAGCCGCCCGTCGGCGAGCCGTGCTTCGGCAGAAATCAGCTTTTGCTGGATCTCACGCGCAAGGAGGTGCGCGATTACATCGTCGAAAGCGTCGGAAAAACGCTCGACGGCGCGAAGATAAGCTATGTTAAATGGGATATGAACCGGCATATGTCCGATGCGTATTCGCCGGCGCTATCCAATCAGGGCGAGTTCGCCCACAGATATATCATCGGACTTTACGAGGTGCTCGACCGCGTATTCACGCCGCGCAGGCATATTCTTTTTGAAAGCTGCTCATCCGGCGGCAACCGCTTTGACCTCGGCATGCTGTGCTATTCGCCGCAGATCTGGGCTTCCGATGACACCGACCCCATAGAGCGGCTCGATATCCAAAGCGGCCTGTCGTATCTGTATCCGCAATCGACCATGGGCGCGCACGTCTCTGCCGCGCCGCACCAGCAGACGCTCAGGGATACGCCCCTGTCAACGCGCTTCAACGTTGCGGCCTTCGGCGTGCTCGGCTATGAGCTTGAGCTTAAATATATGACGCACGCCGAGCTAAAGGAGCTGCGCGGCCAGATAGAGTTTTACAAAGCCCATCGCAGAACGCTCCAGTTCGGCAGGTTTTATCGCTTTGACGAGCGCAAGGATAATAAGGTGCACTGGCAGGTCTCCTCGCGCGACGGAAAAGAGCACATCGTCGGACATTTTCAGAAGCTCTGCACAGCCTCCGAAGGCCCGGACGCGCTTTGCGTACACGATCTTGACTCCAAGGCGAAATATCATCTTTCCTGCAAGCGCCAGAGCCTTTTCATAAAGCGCCTCGGCGGACTTGTAAAGCATGTTATGCCTGTTGAACTTGACCCCGACGGGCTTATCCTGCGCACGGCGAACAAATTTTTCACCATGCCCGACGGCGCGGAGGACTTCACCGCGTCCGGAGCCGCGCTCATGTCCGGTGTGGGGCTTAATAACCAGTTCCTCGGCACGGGGTATAACAATAAAATACACATGTTCGGCGACTTCGGCAGCACGGTTTACACGATAGAAAGAAAGCCTTGATAGGAAAAGGCCAAAGCCGAACATCATCCTGCGGATAGTGAGGACATCAAAATACAAAAAAGTAATGAAAAAAGCACCCGAAAAGGTGCTTTTTTCATGTGTTTCGCCTTATCTTTTTGAAGAACAGAAAATAGATAAGGACGAGGTTTATTAAAATGTTGAATATGTCCGGGTCGCCGAACATGAGGAAATTCAAAACGACCGAGGCCAGGACTATGCCGACGGAAATGAGCTTGCCCACCGCTCCGGGCTGCTTTGCCCTCCAGGCAAACCACGCGAGCACCGGCGTACACAGGGCAAACACCGTCCAGCCGATTATGAAGCTTCTGCCGTAAACGCTGTGGCTGATCATGGCTGCCGCGTAGTAGGTGAGCAGCATGCCGAGGCAGAACGGCAGAATGTTCAGTGCGGCGGCCTTTTTAGTCGGACTGTAAATGGCGATGAGCGTGCCTAAAAGTATCCACACCGACATCTGCGAAAAAATTTCGCCGAGATTGTCGCAATAAATATCCATAAGCCGCGCCGCCGTGCCGATAACAAGACCGCAGACAAGCATTGAAAAGGGGTTTAAAAGCTACCGCATTATTTGGCGATGAAAATGTTATCCTCGCCGATATCCGCGAGCGTGGGAGTGCCGCACATGTTCATCGTGTCGCGCAGTTGGGAAACTATTCTGTCCATATAGACCTTGAAGCCCTCCTCGCCCTCGGCGTAGATGAAGGGAACGACGGGACGGCCGATGAGCACCGCGTCCGCGCCCAGACCGATGGCCTTGAACACGTCAACGCCGCTGCGTATGCCGCCGTCAACAAAGATCTTGATCTTGCCCTTGACTGCCTTCGCGATAGCCGGCAGGACCTCCGCCGTTGCCGGGGTGCAGCCCTGAACTCTGCCGCCGTGGTTTGAAACGACGATGGCGCTTGCGCCGGCCTCGACTGCCTTTTCGGCGCCCTTAACGGTCATGATGCCCTTTATGATAAACGGCTTGCCTGCGTAGTCGATGATCTCGCGCATCTCGTCAACGCTCTTCGAGCCTGCGTTGGGGCTGAGCTTTTTGAGGAAGGGCAGACCCGCTCCGTCAACGTCCATCGCAACGGCGAACACGTTGTGAGCCTTCACATAGTCGAGCTTTTCAAAGACAACTTCCTTGTTCCATGGCTTTATCGTCGGGATGCCGATGCCGCCGATCTTGCTCATTTCGTCAACGGCGTCGGGAATAAGCTGGGGAAACTCGCCGTCGCCGGTCATGGCGCATATGCCGTAGTTTGCCGCAGAGTTTATAAGCACGCGGTTGTATGTGATATCGTCGTACTTATCGCCGTAGTGCAGGGGCAGAGCGCCGAGCGGAGCGATGAATACGGGGGCGGAGAACTTTTTGCCGAACAGCTCAAAGGACGTATCCACGTTGGAATTGGGATTGAGCGTGTCCATATTGACGAATATCTCCTGCCACTTGTCGTAGTTGCGCGCGGCGGTGTTGCCGGGCAGCTTGCTGCCGGGGCCGGGGACGCAGTTGCCGCATGCTCTGCCGTTGCACACGGGGCATGCCTTGCAGTACGGTCCCATAAGGCCGGCTGCTTCCTTGAGAATTTCGTTGTAATCCATAATTGTACCTCCTGTTTATCTTGTAACTTCCTATTTATATCAGACTCCGGTAAGATCAAAATCCGGGATCATGTCATCGGTTGCCGAGCACGGCTCCTGCCAGAAGCCGTTATATATGCCGCGCCGGGTCATATATTCGACAAGAGCATCGTTTGTCTCCGCGGAGACGGTCTTCTGAAGCTCCGGAAAGCGCTCGGTGTTCGGCATGGGTGTGTACTGCGCCATGAGGGAAAAGAGAATATCATCGCCGGGAAAATTTTCGGCAACGAAATCTATGACCGCGCGGCTGTTATCTTCGGCACCGGGCAAAATGAGGTGGCGGATGAGAACGCCGCTTTGCAGCATGTCCTCATCATCAAGCACAAACGGCCCCGTCTGGCGGAACATTTCGCGTATAGCCGCCTTGGCCGTTTCCGGATAATCGGGCGCTGCCGAGTAGCGCTTTGCAAGCTGCGAGTCCATGTATTTAAAGTCGGGCATGTATATCCGCACAAGGCCCTCGAGCTTTTTTAAGCTCTCGACGCTGTCGTAGCCCGAACTGTTCCACGCAACGGGGATGCGAAGCTTTGCCCTTTCGAGCGCTTTTATTATCGCGTCGGTGTAGTGCGTCGGCGTTACAAGATTAATGTTGTGAACGCCTTTATCCTGAAGCTCAAGAAAAATATCCGCAAGGCGTTCGACGGAAACCGTCTTGCCGAGCTTTGAGCGGCTTATCTCGTGGTTCTGGCAGAATACGCAGCGCAGATTGCAGCCGGAAAAGAACACCGTTCCGCTTCCGCGCTCGCCGCTTATGCACGGCTCCTCGCCGTAGTGCGGTGCGGCTCGGGCAATGCACGGCAGGGCAGGGCTTGCGCACACTCCGCCCGGCTCATATTCACTTCTTTCGGCGCCGCAGCGGCGCGGACATGCGTTGCAGATCATTTTTCGCCTCTGAAAACAGTTTCAAGATGTGCAGAATGCCGATTTGACGCTCACTTACGGCACCCGTTGAAGATAAAAGTTGTCAAAAATGCAACAAATCTTAAAAAACTCAAAAAAGTTCATCTTTTTCGAGGAAAATGTGCTAAAATATACGTGTTAAAGAGATATTTGATAACGAAACGGGATAAGATAATGCTTAATATAGTTCTTCTCGAACCGGAAATACCGCACAATACCGGCGCAATTGCCCGAACCTGCGCGGCAACGGGCGCAAGACTTCACCTTATAAAGCCTCTGGGCTTTGATATTTCCGACAAAGCAGTCAAGCGCTGCGGCCTTGACTACTGGCACCTTGTCGATATAAGCGTGTATGAAAATCTCGATGAATACCTCGAGAAAAACGGCGACGATAACCTCTGGCTTGCAACGACGAAAGCGCCGCACGCATATTACGAGGCCGATTTTTCGACCGAGTGTGTCAGCATAATGCTCGGCAAGGAAACCGCCGGACTTCCGGAGGAGCTGCGCATGCGATACTATGACCGCTGCATACGCATCCCGATGGTAAGCGCCGCGCGCAGCCTCAATCTTTCAAACTCGGCCGCGATACTGGCCTATGAGGCACTGCGTCAGCAGGGCTTCCCCGGACTTATGGACATCGGCTCCATGGCCGAATCATAACAGTTATTTATTAATTTTTCAATACCGAGTCGGAATTTCCCGACGGAAAGGAGCTTTATCATGAATTACAACAAGAAAAGCGTGCTCGATGCGGATGTTAAGGGCAAGAAGGTGCTTCTGCGCTGCGACTTTAACGTTCCCCAGAACAAGGAGACAGGTGAGATAACAAGCGATAAGCGCATTGTTGCCGCCCTGCCTACCATCAAGTATCTGCTGGATAACGGCGCTGCCGTCATCGCATGCTCCCACCTTGGCAAGCCCAAGGGAGAGTGGAAGGAAAAGCTCACTCTCGCACCTGTTGCAAAGCGCCTTTCCGAGCTGCTCGGCATGGACGTGATCTTTGCAAAGGACATCATCGGCGAGGATGCGCAGGCAAAGGCCGCCGCTTTGCAGCCCGGCCAGCTCATGCTGCTTGAGAACCTCCGTTTTGATATCCGCGAGGAGAAAAACGGCGACGATTTCGCAAAGGCGCTCAGCGATATGGCAGAGCTTTATGTCTCCGACGCATTCGGCACCGTTCACCGCGCTCACGCCTCCACCGCAGGCGTTGCAAAGTATCTGCCTGCATATGCCGGCCTGCTCGTTGAAAAAGAGCTGTCGGTCATGGGCAAGGCGCTCGACGATCCCGCGCGTCCCTTCGTCGCGGTCCTCGGCGGCGCGAAGGTCTCCGACAAGATCGGCGTTATCAACAACCTGCTCGACAAGGCCGACACCGTTATCATCGGCGGCGGCATGGCTTATACATTTATTAAGGCAATGGGTCACGGCATCGGCAACTCCCTGCTCGAGGCCGATAAGCTCGACTATGCGCTTGAGATGATCGCAAAGGCGAAGGAAAAGGGCGTTAAGCTCCTGCTGCCCGTTGACACCGCGATCGGCAGCGAATTCAAGGCCGACTGCGAGAAGAAGATCGTTTCCGTTGACGCTATCCCCGATGGCTGGATGGGCATGGATATCGGCCCCAAGACCGTTGAGCTTTTCTCCGACGCGATCAAAAACGCAAAGACCGTCGTTTGGAATGGCCCCATGGGCGTTTTCGAGTTCGAGGCATTTGCCGAGGGCACCAAGGCCGTTGCAAGAGCGCTTGCCGAGTCCGGCGCGATCAGCATCGTCGGCGGCGGCGACAGTGCGGCTGCCGTTGAGCAGCTCGGCTTTGCCGATAAGATGACCCATATTTCCACCGGCGGCGGCGCTTCCCTCGAGTTCCTCGAAGGCCGCGAGCTCCCCGGCGTTGCATGCCTGCTGGATAAATAATGTAAGCGGAGGCTGAAACAATGAATACAAAATACAGAAAGACGATCATAGCTGGCAACTGGAAAATGAACATGCTCTCTTCGGATGTTAAGCCCTTCATCGAAGAACTCAAGCCTCTTCTGCCGAAGATAAAAACCTGCGAGACGGTGCTGTGCGTTCCTGCGGTGAACGTTGCGGCGATGCTCAAGGCCGGCAAGGAAGCCAAGATCATGACCGGTACGCAGGATGTGTCGAAGTTTGAAAAGGGCGCATACACCGGCGAGGTCTCGGCCTCGCAGCTTGAGGATATCGGCGTCAAGTACTGCATCGTCGGCCACTCCGAGCGCCGCCAGTACCACGGCGAGGACGATCTCCTTATAAACGCAAAGACCCGCGCTCTCATAGAGCACGGAATAAATCCCATCATCTGCGTCGGCGAAAGCCTTGAGCAGCGCGAGATGGAGCTTACCATGGCGCACATCAACTATCAGGTCCGCGCCGCGCTGAGCGGAGTTGACGCTGCGTCTCTGCGCCGCTGCGTCATCGCTTATGAGCCTATCTGGGCCATCGGCACCGGCAAGACCGCGACCAGCGAGCAGGCCGAAGAGGTCTGCCGCGAGATCCGCGCCATCATCCGCGATATGTACGGCGCACGCGCAGCGCGCGGCGTGAGCATCCTCTACGGCGGCAGCATGAGCGCCAAGAACGCAGCCGAGCTTCTGGCTCAGCCGGATGTTGACGGCGGCCTCATCGGCGGCGCATCGCTCAAGCCCAATGATTTTGCGACCATTATTGCCGCAACGGGGGAAGCAAATGAGTAAGTGCGTTCTCGTTATCATGGACGGCTTCGGCATAGCGCACGAGGGCGGCGGCAACGCCATAAGCCTTGCAAAAAAACCGAATCTTGACCGCATATTTGCCGAAAATGCATATACGCAGCTGTCCGCCTCCGGACTTGACGTCGGTCTTCCAGAGGGACAGATGGGCAACAGCGAGGTCGGCCATACAAACATCGGCGCAGGCCGCGTCGTGTTTCAGGATCTGCCGCGCATAAATAACGCCATAGCAGACGGCAGCTTTTTTGAAAACCCGGCCTACGTCAAGGCAATGGACGATGCCAAAGCTGCCGGCAAGGCGCTGCACATCCTCGGCCTTTTGTCCGACGGCGGCGTACACAGCCATATAAATCACATATTTGCGATCCTCGACATGGCTAAACGGCGCGGCCTTGAAAAGGTCTATGTCCACTGCTTCCTCGACGGACGCGACGTTCCGCCGAGAAGTGCCGTTGAGTATGTAACAAAGCTAAACGCTAAATGCGTCTCCCTCGGCAACGCGAAGATCGCGACCATCCAGGGCAGATTTTACGGCATGGATCGTGACAAGCGCTGGGACAGAGTCGAGGCAGGCTACAACGCCATCGTCTGCGGCGAGGGCGCAATGAACCCCGACCCCGTGAAGGCAGTCGAGGACAGCTACGAGGCAAACGTATCCGACGAGTTTGTTAAGCCCGTCGTCGTGTGCCCCGAGGGCGTCGTGAACGAGGGCGACAGTGTGATATTCATGAACTTCCGCCCCGACCGCGCACGCGAGATGACCTGGGCGCTCACCTTGCCGGAATTTGACGGCTTTGCGCGCAAAAAATGCGTGTATCCTCTGAGCTTTGTATGCACAGCACAGTATGACGAGGCGCTGACTCTGCCGATAGCCTATCCGCCCGAGAAGCTTGAGAGCACGATCGGCGAGATCGTTTCGGCAAAGGGTTATGAGCAGTTCCGCGTTGCCGAGACCGAGAAGTACGCGCACGTCACGTTCTTCTTTAACGGCGGCGTCGAAAAGCCCTGCGAGGGCGAGGAGAGATGCCTCGTTCCGTCGCCGAAGCAGTTCCCGACATACGACCTCATCCCCGAGATGAGCGCAGCCGCCGTTGCGGAAAAGTGCGTTGAGGCCATAAAGAGCGATAAATACGAGATGATCGTCTGCAACTTTGCCAACTGCGATATGGTCGGACACACCGGTGTTCTCGACGCTGCCGTGAAGGCCGTCGAAACTGTCGATGAGTGCATGGGCAAGGTGTATGAGGCGGCAAAGAGCATGCCCGATACGGTCCTTTGCGTCACCGCCGACCACGGCAATGCCGACTGCATGATAAATGCCGACGGAAAAATTAATACGCAGCACACTACCAATCCCGTGCCTTTTGTGGTATGCTGTGACGGTGTTGAGCTGCGCGAGGGCGGTCGCCTTTCGGACATCGCCCCGACGATGCTTGACATTATGAATATCGAAAAACCCGATGTGATGAGCGGAAGCTCGTTGATAATCAAATAAAAGGAGATTGTGAATCATGAAGCAGTATTTTGAGATCGTTGACGTTATGGCAAGAGAGATCCTTGACTCCCGCGGCAACCCGACCGTCGAGGTCGAGGTCACCCTCGATGACGGCACAGTTGGCCGTGCAGCCGTTCCCTCCGGCGCATCCACCGGCATGTACGAAGCATGCGAGCTGCGCGACGGCGACAAGAGCCGTTACGGCGGCAAGGGCGTCAGCAAGGCAGTTGAGAACGTAAACGGCGAGATCGCCGAGGCTATGGTCGGCCTGAACGTCCTCGATCAGCCCGGCATCGACAAGATGCTCATCGAGATAGACGGAACCCCCAACAAGTCTCGCCTCGGCGCAAACGCCATCCTCGGCGTATCGCTCGCATGCGCACGCGCAGCAGCCGAAGCCACCGGCCAGAGCCTTTATAACTACATCGGCGGCGTGAACGCCAAGACCCTGCCCGTTCCCATGATGAACGTTCTCAACGGCGGCGCACACGCAACCGGCTCAAACGTCGATATCCAGGAGTTCATGATCATGCCCGTCAGCGCAAAGAGCTGGAAGGAAGCACTGCGTATGTGCGCAGAGGTTTTCCATGCTCTGAAGAAGGTCGTTCCGGCATCAGGCGTCGGCGATGAGGGCGGCTATGCTCCCAACCTCGATTCCGACGAGGACGCACTCAAGGCTCTTGTTGCAGCCATGGAAAAGGCCGGCTACAAGCCCGGCGAGGACTTCAAGATCGCGATCGACGGCGCAGTTTCCGACTGGTACAACGAAGAAGATAAGTGCTACCACCTGCCCAAGCGCGGCACCGTCATGACCAGCGAGCAGATGGTCGATATGTGGGAAGGCTTTGTCGATAAGTACCCCATCATCTCCATCGAGGACGGCATGGGCGAGAACGACTGGGAAGGCTGGCAGCTGATGACCAAGCGCCTCGGCCACAAGATCCAGATCGTCGGCGACGACCTGTTCGTCACCAACACCGAGCGCATCAAGAAGGGCATTGCTCTGGGCGCAGCAAACGCAGTCCTCATCAAGGTAAACCAGATCGGCACCCTGACCGAGACCCTCGACGCTATCCAGATGGCTCACCGCGCAGGCTGGACGGCAGTCGTCTCCCACCGCTCCGGCGAGACCGAGGATACCACCATTGCCGATATCTCCGTCGCCGTCAACGCAGGCCAGATCAAGACCGGCGCACCCAGCCGCACCGACCGCGTCTGCAAGTACAACCAGCTGCTCCGCATCGAGGACGAGCTGTTCGACGTCGCTCAGTACCCCGGCATGGACGCATTCTTCTCCATAAAATAATTAAATAGCCGTAACTTCTCCCGGAGGGCAGCTTGTCCTCCGGGAGATTTTCGTGGCGACTTGGAAATCCAATATGGGGAAAAGCAGTGGTGGATCGACAATGACGCGCTCACGGATTTTGTGAAAAGCGTTACGGCGGTCGAAAGCTTCGATACTGCGGCTTGATATGTATAACGCAAACGCACGGAACTTAACTGTTCCGTGCGTTTTGAATTTTCAGCTTTTTGCTTTCGGCCTGAACAGAAGCGCGATGATGATTCCGAAGAACACGGCTGCGCCGATGCCGGCTGCGGCTGCCGTGAAGCCGCCGGTGAACGCGCCGAGAACGCCGACCTCCGAAACGGCCTTTTCAACGCCCTTGGCAAGCGTGCTGCCAAAGCCCGTAAGCGGAACGGTCGCGCCGGCTCCTGCCCATTTGACGAGCGGTGAGTAAAGCCCGACAGCTTCGAGTATAAGTCCGGCGACAACGTAAACGGTCAGTATCCGCGCCGGGGTGAGCTTCGTTTTGTCGATAAGGATCTGACCTATGGCGCACAGCACGCCGCCGACGGCAAAAACCTTGATATATTCAATGAGCATATCCTTCACCTCGGACAGGAAGAGATTTTTCTATGGCAAGCGCGTGGCATATGCCGGGGATGCTTGCACCCTGCTGGGTGCTCGTCGGCGACATGAGCGCACCCGTCGGCGCAAACAGAACGCGGCTCCACTTGCCCTCGGAAAATCCGCGCATGATAAGCGAGCAGAACACCGCTGCCGAGCATCCGCAGCCCGAGCCGCCCGAGTGAACGTCCTGCCGCTCGCGATCGAAGATCAGAACGCCGCAGTCGGTGTAAAACTTTCCGAGCTTAACTCCGTCGCGGCGGAAAAGCTCCTCGAGCGTGTCGTGCCCGACGGCGCCGAGGTCGCCGGTCACGATCATGTCGTAATAGTCCGGATCTCTGCCGGTGTCGGCAAAATGCGCCTTTAGCGTTTCGTATGCCGCCGGAGCCATGGCGCTGCCCATGTTGTTGGCGTCCGATATGCCGGCATCGACGATCCTGCCGGGTGTGAGATATGTGATATAAGGCCCGGCTCCGCCGCTTTGCAGTATCACGGCGCCCGAGCCTGTGACCGTCCACTGAGCGGTGGGCGTGCGCTGTCCGCCGTATTCGAGAGGGAAGCGGTACTGCCGCTCGGACGAGCAAAAGTGCGAGCTTGTCGCGGCGCACACCCTGTCGGCAAAGCCGCCGTCGAGCGCCATTGCGGCGAGGGTCATGCTCTCGCCCATGGTCGAGCACGCGCCGTACAGCCCGAAATGAGGCACGCCGGTGTTTTTAAGCGCAAACGCGGAGCCGACGCACTGGTTGAGCAGATCGCCGGAGAATACCATGTCAAGCTCTGCCGGCGGTATGCCGAGCTTATCGCAGCACAGCTCAAAGCATTCCTTCAGCATCGAGCTTTCGGCCTTTTCCCATGATTTTTCGCCGAAGTATGCGTCCAGGCATATCTTATCAAAGCAGTGGCCGATCGGGCCTTCGCCCTCCTTTTGCCCGACCACCGAGGCAAAGGATACGATCGACGGCGCGTTTTGCAGCCGCAGAGTCTGCCGCCCTGTTTTTTTAGTCATATTGATCACCGCTGATATTTTGCCACGAAAACATAAAAAAATACGGCTGCATGATCTGTGCAGCCGTAAATGCTTTTTATCAGAAGATGTCCTCGTTGACCTTTGTGGGAGGAACTTCGAGGATCGAAGGGTCCTGAATGATGCGGTTTATTATTTTGAACACGCTTGCGTAGTAGTGACCGTCGACCGTGCGCTCGTCAAGAACGAACTTGCCGTCAACATACTTGCGGTCAACAACGTTGCCGTGGCGGTCAAGCTCATGCACATGGCGCTTTGCGCCGAACGAAACGAACACAGGAAGCGTGCCGAAGTTGTAGATATGATGGTAAATGGGGCCTATGCCGAGCGAGCCGAGGTCGGTTATTATCATCGAGCCGTGGAACGGGCTTACATCCAGAAGCTTCTTCGGCAGCAGACCGAAATAGTCGGCAACGCGCAGAAGCCAGATGGCAAAGCTTATGACGAAGCGCGGCAGGGAAGCAAACTTGTTTGCAAATTCCTCGGTGCCGTTTTCCTCGTCGGAGTTTTTGATCTCGTCGATGGCGGCGTTCATGCGGCTGTAAACGTCATAGATCGTGTCGGTGGGCTTGAACGTTACCTTGATGGTAGTCTCGCTCGAATTGATGGTCAGACTGCGTTTTACGGCCATGACGATCTCGATATTCTCGCGCGCATAGATGCGCTTGCCGACGCAGAAGCGGTTGAGTCCCGGCAGATACGCGCAGGCGCGAACATATGCCGCAATGAGCAGGTGCAGCATGCCCATGCCCTTGTAGCCAGCGACGCGCTGCTTTCTGAACCAGCGGTCGGCATTGGTGATCTCAAACGATTCCTCATAGTAGTTGAGTGCGTCGTTTCGTGTAGGCATTATAAAAGGAATGAAGTTGTAAAAGCCGTTTAGTGAGCGCAGCCGTCTGCCGTCAACACGGTCGCCGGCGCGCCTTTTATAATTATTAGCCATAGGAAGCCTCCTTGGTATACGAATTTGCCGCATATGTACCAAGTAATTATACATTGCCGATACTCGTTTGGCAAGGAAAAAACGGAGATTTTACCGTTTTGATGCGTTGTGAGCAACAGATTTTACACTGCTATGCATATTGGTTATTGGAAAAAAGCAAATTGTTTATGGAGAAAAAGCAAAAAAATACTTGCAAAATAGCGAATAAACGCTTAGTATGTTAATTAACAAACAATAATTCCGGGCATTATGCCAAACATTTGACCCTGCTGTATCAGGCATTTCGGCAATTGCCAAAGGAACGGAAACACTGGGTAATAATTTAACTATTTAAATTGTTTGAAGTTTGTCAATGAAAACGCACAAAAATCGTTGAAATTACAGCACTTTTTTGGTATTGTATAACATATTAAAAACATTCAATATCACGATAGTGGGATATGTGTTAAGAAAATTAACGAAGGGAGGAGAGCTGATGGCATTTGATGAAATTGCCGGAATAAGCGCGGCGGAGGAGAGCGTGCGCCTTGACATTGCCGAGGCACAGGCGGAAGCAAAAAGAATAGTCGCGCAGGCAGAGCTTGCCGGCAAAACGGATGTCGAACAGGCGCGTGATAAGGCGGCCAAGGAGCTTGCCGCACGCAGGGCCGAGGCACAAGTGGCGGCTGATAAGGAAGCACAGGAGATCTATCAGAAAGCGGAGAACAAAAAAGCTGTGCTTCGTGCCAAGGCCGAAAGCCGTTGTGCGGCTGCGGCTAAACTAATCGCGGAAAGGATCGTGAACGGGTAATGGCCATTGAAAAAATGAAAAAGCTCAGGCTGCTGGCCGTCCGCGATCAGAAAAAGGCGCTTCTGCGCAAGCTCATGCTGCTTGGCTGCATCGAAGTCTCCGAGCCGGAGCTTTCCGAGCTTTCGCCCGAGCTGAGGCAGCACCTTGCAAAAGAGGGCAGCGATGTCACAAAGTGCAGGACCGACTGTGCAACGCTGATTCAGGCGGTGGAACTGCTTGATAAGTATGTGCCGCAAAAAAGTAAGCTTCTGTCGGCAAAGCCGGAGACCGAGGTCGGCACCATTCTTGACGATTCAACGCTTGCGGACACGATCGAGACTGCGCGAAGGATAGTTTCCGTTGACGAATCGGTGCGCCGCGCAAATGCAGAGCGTGCGCGCCTTGCAGGTGCAATGGACTCGCTCAAGCCGTGGCTTGCGCTGGACTATCCGCTCGACGGGCAGGGGACGCAGCGATGCGCCGTAACGCTCGGCTTTGTCCCAGCGTCGGTGCCGCTTGCAGAAGCCGTCCAAAGCCTTGCGGATGTCACCGAGGAAGCGGAGATCATCCCCGTTTCGGCGGATAAGGCGCAGCAGTATCTCGCCCTCGTATGCTTTAAGGAGGATCTTGCCGCGGCGCTCGATGCGCTGAGGGTACATAATTTTTCGATCGCGGCTTTCGGCAATGCCGAGGGCACGGCGGCGGAGAATACCGAAAGGCTTAAAGCCGAGCTTGAGGAGCTTGACCGGCAAAAAGGCGAGCTTATCGACGAGATATGCGCCATGGCCGAGTGCCGGCAGGAGCTGAAGCTTTGCGCCGACAGAATGGATACAAAGGTCGCCTATGCCGAGGCCGAGGGACGGCTGTACGGCATGGAAAGCGTCGTGGCGCTCCAGGGCTGGGTGCTTGCACGCAAGGTGCCCGAGCTTGAAGAGAGTCTTGAAAAATTCGATTGCGCGTGGGAGCTTTGCGACCCCGAGCCGGAGGAATATCCCGAGGTTCCGGTGCAGCTGCGCAACAATAAGATAACAAACGCGCTGAACATGGTGACGAACATGTACAGCCTGCCGTCATACGACGGAGTTGACCCAAATCCGCTGATGGCGCCGTTTTTCATTTTGTTCTACGGACTTATGATGGCGGACATGGGCTATGGACTTATCATGATCCTTGCGGCGGTCGTTGCAATGAAAAAGATGCATCCGCGCAAGGGCAGTCTGAGCTTCTGCCAGCTGCTTTTGTATTCGGGCATCTCGACATTCATCATGGGCATACTCACCGGCGGATTTTTCGGCGATGCGCTCGCGCAGATCGGAAAGATCCTCGGCAAGCCCGACGGATGGGGCGAGCTGTGGTGCCTGTTCAGCCCGATGACCGACGTTATGACGGTGCTCATCGGCGCAATGGTGCTCGGCCTTATCCATCTGAACACCGGCATGGTCATAAGCGTTGTCGAAAAGATCAAAAAGGGCGATGCGGCAAGTGCATTCTGGGAGGAAGGCTCGCTGTGGGTCATCCTCATCGGAGCCGTCATGATGGCGCTGAACGTCGGCTCGGTCGGCGGAGTGCCGGTCGTTTTAGTGGTCGGCTGTGTGATGCTCTTCTACGGAGGAAGCCGCGGAGCAAAGGGCTTCGGCAAGCTCACAAGCCTGTTTTCAACGCTGTATAACACCGTGACGGGCTGGTTCGGCGACATTCTTTCTTATTCGCGTATCATGGCGCTGATGCTCGCAGGAAGCGTTATCGCAACCGTTTTCAACACCATCGGCGGCATAGCAAACAGCCTGTGGCTGTTTATCCCCGTGTTCCTGATAGGACACAGCCTGAACTTTGCCCTGAACCTTTTGGGCTGCTATGTACACGATTTGAGGCTTCAGTGCCTTGAGTACTTCGGCAAGTTCTATAAGGACGGCGGCAGAGCGTTCAAACCACTTGAAGTAAGCACAAAATATTACGATATAGCGGAAGACTAAATAGGAGGATATTAATAATGGAATTTCTGTTTGCACACTCCGGCCTTGCAATAGGCCTTCTCGGCGCAGGCCTTGCCGCATGCATGGCAGGCGCAGGCTCGGCAGTCGGCACCGGTATCGCCGGTGAAGCCGGCGCAGGACTCATCACCGAAGATCCCTCCAAGTTCGGTAAGGCGATGATCCTTCAGGTCATCCCCGGCACTCAGGGACTGTACGGCCTGGTCGTTTTCTTCGTTGCGATCATGAATATGGGTCTGCTCGACGGCACGGCGCTCAACCTTTCGTTCGTTGACGGCTGCCGCTACTTCGCAGCATGCATGCCCATCGCCATCGGTGGCCTCGTTTCCGCGATCGGCCAGGGCAAGGTCGCAGCGGCGTCGGTCAATCTGCTTGCAAAGAACCCCGACCACTGGGCAAAGGGCATGATCCTGTGCATCACCGTTGAGTTCTACGCGATACTGTCCCTGCTCGCATCGATGATGATGCTGCTGTACATCTGATCAAGAAATAAAACGTAAAGGCAGGGCTTTACCATGAAAGGCACTGAAAAAATAATCGCACATATCCGGGCCGACGGCGACGCGGAGGCAAAGAAAATAATCGACGCCGCGTCAAAGCAGGTCGAAGAAAAGCGTGCCGAGAGCTTCAAGGCGGCGCTTTCGGAGTATGAAAAGCTCATGCAGGCCGGCAACGCCGAGTGCGAGGATATCCTCAGCGGCAGCCGCCGCATTGCGGAGATGGAGGCAAAAAAGAGCGTCCTTTCCGTAAAGCAGGAGATGATATCTGCCGCGTTTGACGCAGCACGCGAAGAGATAGTCAATATGCCGCGTGATAAATACACGCAATTTCTTGCGCGTATGGCGGCCGAGGCAGCTGTCAGCGGCATGGAGGAGATAGTCTTAAATGCGCGCGACAAGGCCGAGGTCGGCAAGGCTGTCTGCAAAGCGGCAAACGAGCTTCTTTCGGCAAAGGGAACGCCCGGCAAGCTCACCGTGAGCGAGGACACTGCCGATATTTCCGGCGGAGTTATAGTCCGCTTCGGCGGCATAGAGACAAATTGCAGCATCGACGCGCTCATTCGCCAGCGCCGCAGCGGACTTTCCACCGAAGTTGCGGCAGCTCTGTTTGAATGATGCTCCGGCGCTGCATATCCCGAAAAGGGAGGGAACGAATTGTCAAATAAAAAGTGCGTCAGAGAAAAATATCTGTATCTTTCCGCGATGCTCAGGGCAAGGGAAGCGAAGATGCTCACGCGCGATAAGGCCGAGCGCATGATAGACGCGCCGAGCTTTGACGAGGCGGCAAAGATGCTCACAGACTGCGGATATAAGGATATGTCGGGCTTTACGGCAAAGCAGGTCGAAGAGACTCTTGCCGAGCACAGAGCAGAGATATTTGCAGAGCTTGCGCGGCTTTCGCCGAACGCGGAGCCGGTAGAGGTCTTCCGCATGAGGTATGATTACCATAATGCTAAGATCGTAATAAAAACCGAGGCCGACGGCCGCGACCGTTCGGATTTGATGAGCGCATCCGGAAGAGTAAGCCCGGAGATCTTGAAGCGCAGCTTTGCCGAGGAGAAGTATCTTGGCCTGCCGCCGGTGCTCGCCGACGCTATGGTCGAGGCAAAAAGCGCACTTGCAAGATCGCAAAATCCGCAGCTTGCCGATTTTATACTCGACAGAGCGTATTTTGCCGAGATCTGCGCGGCGGCGAAAAACCTCGGAAGCGCGTTTCTCAAAGGCTATGCGCAGATGCTTATAGACGCTGCAAACCTTAGAAGTGCTGTGCGCACGATGCGCATGAATAAGGATACGGAGTTCTTGAAAACGGCGCTCATACCGGGCGGTGGCATTGACACAGGGCGCATCCTCGCAGCCTTTGGCTCGGGCGATACGCTTGCGTCGATATATGCGAACACACTTTTGGAAAATGCCGCGGCTCTCGGAGCTGCCGCCGTCAAGGGCGGAACGATGACCGAGTTTGAGCTTGCCTGCGACAATGCCGTGACAGCGTATCTCACGGGTGCAAGGCTCGTCTCCTACGGCGAAGCGCCGGCCATTGCGTATCTTGCCGCTGTCGAGGGTGAAACCACTGCGCTGCGCATGATACTCACCGGGATGCTCGCCGGACTTCCGACGGAGACCATACGGGAAAGGCTGCGTGATCTTTATGCTTAAAATTGCTGTAATCGGACGGCGCGACACCGTTATGGGCTTCACCGCGCTGGGACTGGAGGCATATCCGGTCGCCGACGGCACTGAGGCAAAGGCGATACTTCGCACGCTCACCCATGACAGGGAGGACGTTGCGATCATCTACATCGAGGAGGATATCGCCGCCCAGCTTCAAAGCCAGATAGATAAATTCAAGGACAGCCCGAAGCCGGCGATAATACTTATCCCCGGCAGAGAAGGCAGCCTCGGCATGGGCCTTTCGGCTCTCAATGCCGCAGTCGAGCGTGCCATCGGCACGAACATCCTCGAGAATAATTAAGAAAGAAAGGTATCTGTATGAGCGGAACTATAATAAAGGTCTCAGGACCGCTTGTAGTCGCAGAGGGATTGGGCGACGCGAACGTTTCCGACGTTGTGCGTGTCGGTCCCGACAGACTTATAGGCGAGATACTTAATATGACGGGCGACAGCGCGTCGATCCAGGTCTATGAGGAGACCTCCGGCCTCGGACCGGGCGCGGAGGTCGAAAGCTCGGGCATGCCGATGTCCGTCGAGCTCGGACCGGGTATGCTGGAGAATATCTACGACGGTATCCAGCGCCCACTGCCGGAGATCCGCGAGCTGACCGGCGCGACCATAAGCCGCGGCACCGACGTTCCGGCGCTCAACCGCAAGAAAAAGTGGACATTCACGCCGACCGCACACGAGGGCGATGAGCTTACCGGCGGCGACGTTATCGGCACCGTTCAGGAAACCAGCGCCATTCTGCACAAAATAATGGTGCCGCCCAACATGAGCGGCAAGCTTCTGAGCATCAAGGGCGGCGACTTCACCGTAACGGAGACCGTTGCCGTGCTTGAGGATAACAAAGGCGAAAAGCATGAGCTTACCCTGATGCAGAAGTGGCCTGTCCGTATAAGCAGACCCTATGCATCCAAGAGCATGCCTACGCGCCCGATGAACTCCGGACAGAGAATAATCGACACGCTCTTCCCGATAGCAAAGGGCGGTACTGCGGCAGTTCCCGGCCCGTTCGGCTCGGGCAAGACCGTCGTTCAGCACCAGCTTGCAAAGTGGTCGGACGTCGATATAGTTATCTACATCGGCTGCGGCGAGCGCGGCAATGAGATGACCGACGTTCTCATGGAGTTCCCGGAGCTTACAGACCCGAGAAACGGCGAACCTCTGATGAAGCGGACCGTTCTTATAGCAAACACCTCCGATATGCCCGTTGCGGCACGCGAGGCGTCTATCTACACAGGTATCACCATTGCAGAGTATTTCCGCGATATGGGCTATGACGTCGCGGTTCTCGCAGACTCCACCTCGCGTTGGGCGGAGGCTCTGCGCGAGATGTCCGGCCGACTTGAGGAAATGCCCGGCGAAGAAGGCTACCCGGCCTACCTTGCATCGCGTATCGCACAGTTTTACGAGCGCGCAGGCGTTGTCAAATGCCTCGGCTCGGATGAAAGACGCGGCTCCGTCACCGCGATCGGTGCAGTTTCGCCTCCGGGCGGCGATATCTCCGAGCCTGTTTCGCAGGCAACGATGCGTATCGTCAAGGTTTTCTGGGCGCTCGATTCGTCCCTTGCATACGCGCGCCACTTCCCGGCGATAAACTGGCTGACCTCGTATTCGCTGTATGTCGATACTCTGGCCAAGTGGTATAACGAACAGTTCGGCCCCGAGTATATGATCAACCGCGATAAGGCGATGCATATACTTCAGGAGGAAAACGAGCTTCAGGAGATCGTCCGCCTCGTCGGTCAGGATGCGCTCAGCCCTGCCGACAGACTCACGATGGAAACGGCAAAGATGCTGCGCGAGGACTTCCTGCAGCAGAACGCTTTCGTCGATGAGGATGCATATTCGTCCTATGACAAGCAGTTTGAGCTTATGCGCATGATACTCACCTTCGATACTCTCGGCCGCGATGCACTCGGCAAGGGCGCAGATATGAAGGCGCTGTTTGCCATCGGTGCAAAGGAGCGCATAGGACGTGCGAAAATGGCGGCTCCCGATACATACAAGGCCGAGTACGCTTCGATACTTGAGCAGATGAAGAACGAGATCGATGCGGTCATCGCAGGAGGTGAGGACGCATGATTAAAGATTATAAGACCATACGACAGATAGCAAATCCGCTGATGATCGTCGAGCAGGTCGAGGGCGTCACATATGACGAGCTGTGCGAGATCGAGCTTCCCAACGGCGAGGTCCGCCGCGGCAAGGTCCTCGAGGTTGAGGGCGACAGAGCCGTCGTTCAGCTTTTTGACTCGGCTCAGGGCATAAACCTTGCGCAGACTAAGGTAAGATTTCTCGGCCATCCTCTGGAGCTTGCGGTTTCCGAGGATATGCTCGGCCGCGTATTCAACGGCATGGGTCAGCCCATCGACGGCGGTCCCGAGCTTCTTGCGGAGGCTCACCGCGATATTAACGGCATGCCCATGAACCCGGCGGCGCGCGCGTATCCGGCGGAGTTTATCCAGACCGGCGTTTCCACCATCGACGGCCTGAACACCCTCGTTCGCGGCCAGAAGCTGCCCATATTCTCGGCCTCAGGCCTTCCGCACGCTGCGCTCGCGGCGCAGATCGCGCGTCAGGCGCGCGTTCTCGGCGACGGTGAGAACTTCGCTGTTGTCTTTGCGGCGGTCGGCATCACGTTTGAGGAATCCGAATACTTCATCGAGGACTTCAAGCGCACCGGCGCTATCGACAGAACGGTTGTGTTTTCAAACCTCGCAAACGACCCTGCCGTTGAGCGTATCGCAACTCCGCGTATGGCGCTGACTGCGGCAGAGTACCTTGCGTTTGAAAAGGACATGCACGTTCTTGTCATCATAACCGATATCACAAACTACGCCGAAGCTCTTCGTGAGGTCTCGGCGGCAAAGAAAGAAGTCCCCGGCCGCCGCGGCTATCCCGGCTATCTGTACACCGACCTTGCAACGATGTACGAGCGCGCCGGCCGCCGCATAGGCTGCAAGGGCTCGATCACCATGATCCCCATCCTCACCATGCCCGAGGACGATAAGACCCACCCGATCCCCGACCTTACCGGCTACATCACCGAGGGTCAGATCATCCTCAGCCGCGATCTGCACCGCAAGGGCATCGTTCCTCCCGTTGATGTTCTTCCGTCGCTGAGCCGACTGAAGGATAAGGGCATCGGCGAGGGCAAGACCCGTGAGGATCATGCAGGAACCATGAACCAGCTGTTTGCCGCATATTCGCGCGGCAAGGACGCAAAGGAGCTGATGACCATCCTCGGCGAGGCCGCTCTTTCCGACGATGATAAGCTGTTTGCCGAGTTTGCCGATGAGTTTGAAAAGACCTACGTCAATCAGGGCAACAACACAAATCGCAGCATTGAGGAGACACTTGATCTCGGCTGGAAGCTGCTGAGCATCCTGCCCAGAGCGGAGCTTAAGCGCGTAAAGCCCGAGATGATCGAAAAATACATGAAGTAAGGGGGAGTCTTTATGGCAGGCACCACGGTAACCCCTACAAGAATGATGCTCAAGCAGCTCAAGGGCAGGCTCAAGACCGCACGCCGCGGCCATAAGCTTATGAAGGATAAGCGCGATGAGCTGATGCGTCAGTTCATGGACATCGTGCGCCTTAACAAGCAGCTGCGCGAGCGCGTCGAGCAGGGGCTGACGGAGGCTTTCGCCGCCTTGCAGGTCGCAAGCGCAATAATGAGCCCCGAGATGCTCGAGCAGGCGCTTCTGTATCCGCGTCAGAGCGTTGAGCTTGACATGCAGTTTAAAAATATCATGAGCGTCAACGTGCCGCAGTACTCGTTCCACACGCGCAATAACGATCCGTCGGAGATCTATCCCTACGGCTTTGCGCAGACCTCGGGCGAGCTGGACGACGCGCTCTCGCGCATGGCAGTTGTTTTCGAGGATATGCTTCAGCTTGCGCAGGTCGAAAAGACCATGCAGCTTCTGGCCGAGGAGATCGAAAAAACCCGCCGCCGCGTGAATGCGCTCGAGTACGTCATGATCCCCGAGCTTGAGAGCAATATTAAATACATCTCCATGAAGCTTGAGGAGAACGAAAACTCCACCAAGGTCCGCCTCCTCAAGGTCAAGGAAATGGTTCTGCAAAACGCACACGATTTTAAGTGAAAAAAAGCACAGGCCATGCGAATCGTTTGATTCGCGTGGCCTGTGGACATTTTTGCGGCGGTGTGCTATTTTATATCTCGAATGTGAAAGAAAAAAGCTGCGTGCAAACCATGAGCAGAAAGAATAAAATTACAAAAGACACGATGCCGGAGGGGTTCAGCGTACCTCTGGCGCTGACGGATATGATAACTGTCGTGTTTTTCGGCCTTTCGACGGTGCGCATAGGAAGCCTTTTTCGTCGGGCTGCTGCTTGTTTGAATAAAAAATTTCCGTGCGGAAAGCACGGAAATTTTTTATTCGTCTCTGTAGCCGTTGGGGTTAAGGGTCTGCCAGTGCCATGAGTCGCGGCACATGTCCTCAACGTTATACTGCGCTGTCCAGCCAAGCTCGCGGCGGCTTTTCTCCGGCGAGCAGTAGCACTCGTCAATGTCGCCGGCGCGGCGGCCTACGATCTTGTACGGAACGGTAAGCTTGTTTGCCTTTTCAAACGCATGCACAAGCTCGAGAACGCTGCATCCTTTGCCTGTGCCGAGGTTGAAGATAAGCTCACCCGGGTGCGAGTCCATGTACGATATTGCCGCAACGTGACCGCGTGCAAGGTCAACAACGTGGATATAGTCGCGCACTCCGGTGCCGTCGGGGGTGTTGTAGTCGTCACCGAAAACGCGCAGATATTCAAATCTGCCGATGGCGGTCTGTGAGATATACGGCATGAGGTTATTCGGAATGCCCTTCGGATCCTCGCCGATAAGTCCGCTCGGATGTGCGCCGACAGGGTTAAAGTACCGCAAAAGCGCAACGCTCCAGCTCGGATCGGCTTTTACATAGTCGCGCAGGATCTGCTCGCACATATACTTTGTCCAGCCGTAGGGATTCGTGCATTTTCCGGTGCGCGAGGTCTCGTACAGCGGCATGTCGTTATCCGAGGAATACACCGTTGCCGAGGATGAGAAAATGATCTTTTTGACGTCGTGCGCGCGCATTGCTTCGCACAGCGTTATCGTTGAGCCGAGGTTGTTGTCGTAATACTCAAGCGGCTTTTCGACAGATTCGCCGACGGCTTTAAGCCCGGCAAAGTGGATGACGCAGTCGATATCGTGCGATAAAAATATCTCGTCGAGCTTTTTTCGGTCGCGCACGTCGGCCTTATAAAAAGACAGAGTTTTACCCGTGATCTCCTCGATGCGTTCCTTGGCCTTTTCGCTGCTGTTTACAAGATTGTCTATGACCACGACGTCCATGCCCTGCTCGAGCAGCTCAACACAGGTGTGGCTGCCGATGTAGCCCATGCCGCCGGTAACTAAAACTGTCATGCTTATCACTCCTTTGAGCTGATTTTAAAATATAGCAGCAAAAAAGGCAAGCACTTTTGCTTGCCTTTTTGAAAATTTTACTTTTTGTGATAAAGCTTCTTTGCCTGATACTTCGGCTCGTAGGTGATGTTGACGCCGATCTTGGAGAAAAGATTTTCGTCAACGCGTGAGAGAATGACGGTCGAGTGAGCCTCGCAGCCGCGAAGCTTGCCGAGCTGATCAATCGCAAGCTCTGCCAGCGGATTTGTGACAGCGCAAATGGAAAGCGCAATAAGCAGCTCGTCGGTGTGCAGGCGCGGATTGTGATTTCCGAGGTGCTCTATTTTCAGGTGCTGGATAGGCTCGATGACGCTGGGAGCAATGAGCAGCAGCTCCTTATTTATGCCGGCAAGCTTTTTAAGCGCGTTCATAAGGCATGCCGAGGATGCACCGAGCAGCGAGCTTGTTTTGCCGGTAACTATCGTTCCGTCAGGCAGCTCAATGCTGACAGCCGGAGCGCCTGTTTCCTCCGCGCGCGCGTTTGCGGCGGCGACTACGGGGCGGTCGGCTGACGAAAGGCCGATCGAGTTCATGATAAGCTCGATCTTGCGTACCTCTTCGACCGTGCCGAGACCCTGACGCAGTGCGCAGGCCGCGGAGTAGTAGCGGCGGATGATCTCCTGCTTGGAGGCATTGCGGCAGGCCTCGTCGCTTATGATGCAGTTGCCGGCCATGTTGACACCCATATCGGTGGGACTTTTGTATGCGCTCTCGCCGTATATGCGAGTGAGGATAGCGTTGAGAACGGGGAAGATCTCAACATCGCGGTTATAGTTTACTGTGGTCTCGCCGTAAGCTTCAAGATGGAAGGGGTCGATCATGTTAACGTCGTCGAGATCGGCTGTCGCCGCCTCGTAGGCGAGGTTTATCGGATGCTTGAGCGGAATATTCCAGATCGGGAAGGTCTCAAACTTCGCGTAGCCTGCGTTTATGCCGCGCAGATGCTCATGATAAAGCTGGCTGAGGCAGGTAGCCATTTTGCCGCTGCCGGGGCCGGGCGCCGTGACAACGACGAGGCTGCGCTCGGTTTCAATATAGTCGTTCTTGCCGAAGCCGTCCTCAGATACGATAAGCTCAACATTCGAGGGGTAATCGGGGATTATGTAGTGGCGATAGACCTTGATGCCCAGAGTTTCGAGCCGCTTTTGGAACAGCTCGGCCGCAGGCTGGCTGCGGTAGTGGGTTATGACCACGCTGCCGACAAAGAGACCGATGCCGCGGAATGCGTCGATAAGGCGCAGCGTGTCCTCATCGTAGGTGATGCCGAGGTCGCCGCGGCGCTTGCTGCGCTCGATGTCGTCGGCCGAGATGGCGATGATGAGCGAGGGGATCTGGGAGACGAGGCCGTCACCGATGGTCAGGATGCCGTAGATCTCCAGGGCTTCCCCGGCAGAGATGCCGTGCTGGGTGATGCCGATGACGGTACCGCCCACGATGTTCACCACGGCCACGATCATGCCGGCGATACTGTCGCCCTTGACGAACTTCATGGCGCCGTCCATGGCGCCGAACATTTTGCTTTCCTGGCTGATGACATCGCGGCGGCGCTGGGCCTCTTCCATGTCGATGACCCCGGCGCGCATGTCCGCGTCGATGGACATCTGTTTGCCGGGCATGGCGTCCAGGGTGAAGCGCGCGCCCACTTCGGCCACGCGTTCGGCACCCTTGGCGATGACCAGGAACTGCACGATGGTCAGGATCAGGAAGACCACGGCACCAACGACGAAATTGCCGCCCAGGGCGAACTCGCCGAAGGTCTGGATGATCTCGCCGGCGTCGGCGTTGAGCAGGATCAGGCGGGTGGTGGTGATGTTCAGGCCCACGCGGAACAGCGTGGTGAACAGCAGCCTGGTGGGGAAGGAAGAAAACTCCAGCGGTGTCCTGACATACATGGTCATCATCATGATGGCGAAGGACAGGGCCAGGTTGGCGCCGATGAGCGTGTCCACCAGGGCCGTGGGCAGGGGCATGATCATCAGGGCGATGACGGCCACCAGCAGGCCCACCAGGGCCAGGTCACTGTGGCGCGTGGTCAGGGAGACGATGTTGCGTGCGTCGGAGAACAGGCTCACAGGCGGCTTCCCCCTGCGGCAAGATAGGCATTGAGGGCATTGCGGGCCTCGTCGGGGCGCTGCGCCTGCCACAGGGCACGGGCCCTGAGCAGATGCAGCACGGCATCACGGGAGGCCAGCGGTCCGCCCGCCAGGACGAGGTCCAGCTGTTCCAGGGCGCGCTCGGGATCGCCCAGCTCCAGCCAGGCCACGGCAAGACAGCGCCGGGCCCAGAGGTCGGCGGGATCTAGGGCGAGCAGGGCCAGGGCCAGCTTGCGGGCACGCTGGAACTGCCCCATGCGCAGAAAAAGATGGCCCAGCACCTGCAGGGCACGGCCCTGGCCGGTGGTGAGCGGGGAGGTGGCCTCCGCCATGCTAGCCTCCTACCATCAGGCCGGTATAGGCCCGGAGCAATTCGGTGTTCTCCAGCAGTGGCGCCAGCTCGTCACGTACGAAAGCCCGCACGGCGGGCTTGTCGCTGTCCCTGAGGGCCGTCAGGGCGCCCTGCAGCTCCATATGGAAAAGTTCGGGCTGGAGGAGGGAGCCGTCGCCCACGGGCGGACAAAGGGCCGCCTCCAGCTGCTGGGCTGCCTTGCGGCTGTTGTACAGCTCATCCAGACCGGCTTCACGCATGGCGCTGGAGGCCAGCGGACGGGCATCAGGCAGGTGCCCCGCCGTCCCGGGGTCCATGATGTTCTGTATCCCCAGTCCGGGATCCAGCAGGTTGATGGAGGATGCTGCCATGATCAGGCTCCCTGTAGATGGTTCATGACGCGGGCCAGCTCCATGACGGCCTCTTCCAGCAGGGCGGCCGTGGTCTGCCGTTCGGGCAGACGGGTCAGGAGGATCAGGGTATCTCCTTTCATGCCGGCGGTCAGGGAAAAAGCGTGCGTATGCCGGTAATGGCACAGGGCCAGGGCCCGTTCGGGCAACGTGCTGTCATGCGGGGGGAAGGGACGGGCCAGATAGACCAGCAACTCCTCCTGCCCATGCCGTTGCTGCTTCTCGAAATACAGGCGCCCCATGCCGCTGACATCAAGAGCCACCAGCCCCTGCGGTGAAAAGGCCAGCCCGGGCAGGCCCATG
>ERZ827168.1775-NODE-1775-length-28093-cov-4.896747_pt1 | contig 28093 bp, 20 predicted proteins | sample MGYA00519868_ERZ827168 | MGnify/ENA primary metagenome ERZ827168 (study PRJEB31778, sample SAMEA3449271) | human gut metagenome | biome: human gut; feature: human-associated habitat; material: faeces | place: United Kingdom | collected 2010/2012 ...
ACGGCCGTATCGCCCAGTATGGTCTCGGGACGGGTGGTGGCCACTATCAGGCAGCGGTCGCTGCCCTCGATCTTGTAGCGCAGGTAGTAGAGCTTGCCCTGCGACTCCTTATATATCACCTCCTCGTCCGACAGCGCGGTCTTGGCCGAGGGATCCCAGTGCACCATGCGCACACCGCGGTAGATCTTGCCCTTATTGTAGAGGTCGACGAATACCTTTATCACGCCCTCGGTGCGGGCCTCGTCCATCGTGAAGCATGTGCGGTCCCAGTCGCACGAGGCGCCTAACTTGCGCAGCTGCTTGAGGATTATGCCGCCGTGCTTCTCCTTCCACTCCCATGCGTGGGCGAGGAACTCCTCGCGCGTGAGGCTCGCCTTGTCTATGCCCTCGGCCTTGAGCTTGGCCACCACCTTGGCTTCGGTGGCTATCGATGCGTGGTCGGTGCCCGGCACCCAGCAGGCGTTCTTGCCCAGCTGGCGGGCACGGCGCATCAGCACGTCCTGCAACGTGTTGTTGAGCATGTGGCCCATGTGGAGCATGCCTGTCACGTTGGGGGGCGGGATCACTATCGTGTAAGGCTCGCGAGCGTCGGGCTCCGAGTGGAAAAGTCTGTTTTCGATCCAATACTCGTACCACTTGGACTCTATGTCCCGCGGTGCGTACTTGTCTGCTACCATAGCTGTTATGTTGTTTTGTGTTTCTTGCCGTTCGGGTCGCGGGTCCGCTGCGGTGCGCGACGAACCTGAACCGCAAATATATGAAATAATATGCTTATCTGCAAAAACGCCCCTGCCGCCGCCCGATTAGCCTCTGCTTGCGGGCCGCGCGCGGCAATATCGTCCGCGACCTTTGCGAATGTCGCTTTTTTTAGTTATGTTTGTTAAAAATTACTCGACCCATGAACTTCAAATCGATTACGGCGGCCGCGGCGGTCGCGCTTCTGGTCTCGTGCGCGGGGTGTCCCGAGCATGCCGCGAGAAGCATCGACTTTCCGCCGCCGATCTTTCCCGACTATACCGACGTGACGGTGCCGTGCAACATCGCGCCGCTCAATTTCTCAGTCGACGACGCCGATTTCATCCGCGCCGAGTTTTTCGCGTGCGACGCGGCGGCGGGCGAGGCCCTGCCCCCCCCCGCAGCGCTTACCCGATCGCCGCAGCTCACGGTCGAGGGCCGTAAAGGCCTGGTCGACATCCCGATCGACGAGTGGCACGCGCTGCTCGACGCCAACCGCGGCCGCACGCTGGCCGTGCGGGTGTCGGTATGGGGCAGTCAGTGCCCCGACGGCGTGACGTACGCCCCCTTCGCCATCTGCGTCTCGGCCGATCCCATCGACGGGTGGGCCGCCTACCGATTGATGGAGCCCGGGTACGAGGGGTGGTTGCAGATGGGCATCTACCAGCGCGACCTCTCCACGTTCACCGAAAAGGTGTTGGTCGACAACTCGGTGAACGGCATGGGCTGCGTCAACTGCCATTCGTTCTGCGACTATTCGCCCGACCGAATGATGTTCCACTCGCGCAGCGAGGGCGGCGGCACGGTGTTCTGGCAGGACGGCGAGATGAAGAAGGTTAACCTCGCGGGCACGGGTCCCAAGAAGCAGGGCACCTACCCCAAGTGGAATCCGCGCGGGCGTTACGTGGCCTACTCTTCCAACGAGACCTACCAGACGTTCTACGCCAAGGACCGCCAGGTGAACGAGACGTTCGACACCGCCTCCGACATCATCATCTACGACACCGAGTCGGGCAAGGTGCTGACCGACGACCGTTTCATGACTCCCGAGCGTTGGGAGAGCTATCCCGAATGGACGCCCGAGGGCGACTTCCTGCTGTTCGCCTCGGCCGACGGGGTGGCGATGCCCGCCGAGCGCCGCGACCTGCATTACGATCTGCTGCGCGTGCCGTTCGACCGCGCGACGGGGCAGCTGGGCGAGCAGGTCGACACGCTTTATAATTCACGCCTCGACGGCGGCAGCGCGGCCTATCCGCGCGTATCGCCCGACGGCCGCTACCTGATGTACACCCGCGCCGACTGCGGCACGTTCCCCGTGTGGCACAAGGAGGCCGATCTGGCCATGATCGACCTGCGCGACGGCTCGGCCGTCGACGTGTCGGCGCTGAACAGCGATTGCAGCGAGAGCTACCATTCGTGGTCGTCGTCGGGCCGCTGGGTGGTCTTCGCGAGCCGTCGGCTCGACAACCGCTACGCCCGCATGTTCATAGCCCACGTGTCGCCCGAGGGGGTGTGCGGCAAGCCGTTCCTGCTGCCCCAGCGCGACCCCGCCCACAACATGTGGCGCCTGAAGTCCTACAACATCCCCGAACTGGTGAAGGACGAAGTGAAACTGCCCAAGGATCGGCTGCTCGACCTGCTCGACACCTCGGTCAAAAAGGGCGTGAGCAGCAAGGCGGTCAACTGATCGGCTGCCGCGACTTTATCTTCGGCGGCCGGGGGCGCTTTAGGCCTGAGCCCCCGAAAATAGCCCCGCCTCCGGCGGGATCCGATGATATTGAAAAGTGGTACCGTTTTTTGGAGCATAGCGACCGAAGTCCCCTCCCAAGGAGGGGATTTAGGGGAGGGTCAAATCTGTAAACGCGGCCGCGGGCCGCGGGTTGATGCCTTCGGATTTGATTTCACGATAGTGAACCTTGGTACGTTGAAATAAAGTATGTTTTTATGAAAAAAATAATTCTGACCCATTCGGCGATCGCCGTGCCGATGCTGTTCGTATTCTGGCTGGCGGTGTATCCGCACACCATGCGGTGGATGGAGGAGTACTCGTTCTTCAGCACGCTGCCCGACTTCCTGCATCTCCAGGTGCGCCTGCCCGCCGACGCGGTGAAATATGCGGGGGCGTTCCTGCTGCAATTCTATCGGTGGCCCGTCGCGGGGGCGCTGCTCCAGACTCTGTTTGCGTGGATCGTGCTGGTGTGCGCCGACGTGGCGGCCTGCCGCCTGCTCCGCCGCGAGCGCCTCATGTGGACGGCATTCATCCCCGCGGCCGTGTTCGTGGCCGTGCAGTGCGGCTACCGCGATCTGGAAAAATCGCTTCTGTGGTGTCTGTGGGCCGTGGCGGTCGCCGTGGTGCTGCACATCTTCGTGCGCCGTCCCGACGACGACAGGTTCTGCGCCCCCGAAGCGGTCGCGGCGAAGCCCGTGAAGCGCGGGCGCGACGCCAAGGTGAAGGAGCGCAGGTCGCATGCGGGGGCGGTGAACACCCTCTGCCGCTACGTGCTGCCCTGCGCGGCGCTGCTCGCGGGCATGTGGGTGTCCTATGCCGACAAGGAGTTTCTGGTCCGCGAACGCATCCACCGCGCCGAGCATCTGGCCGAGGCGCGGGAGTGGGATCGGCTGCTGGAGGTGGTGACGCCCGAGGCTGCGGCCGAGGACCCCGTGCGGCGGCGTTACGCGCTGCTGGCGCTTTCGGAGACGGGGCAGCTGGCCGACCGCATGTTCGAGTACGGTGTGGAGTCGCCCGACGACTTCTTCTTCCCGCACAGCGACGATTTCGTCGGCATCTACTTCAATTCGCTCTTTTACGAGAATCTGGGTATCGACAACGAGGTGGTGCACATGATGTATCTGCTCAATGAGCATTCGGTGTTCGGCTTCTCGTTCCGCACGCTGCGGCGTATGGCCGATGCCTTCCTGCGTCAGGGCGATGCCGTGCTGGCCGAAAAATATCTGAATGTATTGAGCCACTCCGCCTGCAACGGCGGCTGGGTGCGCTCGCGCATGGCGCAGCTCGACGATCTGAAGTCGGGCGCCGTGCGCCCCGACCCGTTCGTCGCGGGCGACCTGTGCGTCGGCTCGCAGGCCGAGGCGCCGATATTGATGGACATGTACAGTCTGTCGCAGGCCGAACCCGATAACCGCAAGTATGTCGATCTGCTGCTCTGCGGATTCCTCTCGGCGGGGCTTTTAGACGATTTCGAGAAGATGTTCGCCGAGTTTGCCCCGCGCTTCTATGCCGATGCGGAGCGTCTGCCCGCGCATTACGAGGAAGCGCTGCTGCTCGTATCGCTGCGCAATCCCGAGCTGGCGGGCCGCTATAGGATCAATCCCGCGAAAAAACGCGAGTTCGACCGTTTTTCGCAATTCATGAACAAGGGGCTCCGCGGAGCGGTGAAACAGAACTGGCCGAACAGCTTCTGGGCATACCTCTACTGCGATTAGTCCTGCAAATACCGATTTTAGATGAATGTCAGACATATATCGATCGTGTCGGCCGCCGCGCTGCTGCTCTCGTGCGGTGGCGGAGGCGGCGATGCCGCTCGGTCGGCCGATGCCGTGCCCCCGATCTTTCCCGACTACACGGGCGTGACGGTGCCGTGCAACATCGCGCCGCTCAATTTCAAGATCCGCGGCGCCGAACGCCTCCGCGCCGAGTTTGCTTTCGGCGGCGAGGTGTGTCTCGTCGCCGAGGGCCGCAAGGGCGCGATAGATATTCCCTTGAAGAAATGGCGTGCGCTGCTTTCCGCCGCTGCGGGCGGCGAGATCGAGGTTGCCGTGTCGGCGTGGAGCGCGTCCGAGCCCGACGGGGTGCGATACGCCCCGTTCGGCATACGCGTCTCGCCTGATCCGATCGACGAGCGCGTCGCCTACCGCTTGATCGAGCCCGGGTACGAAGGGTGGTTGCAGATGGGCATCTACCAGCGCGACCTGACGTGTTTCGACGAAGATGTGCTGGTCGACAACTCGGTCAACTCCACGGGCTGCGTCAACTGCCACTCCTTTCGCGACTACTCGCCCGACGAGATGCTTTTCCACGCCCGCGGCAAGAGCGGCGGGACCGTCTTCGTGCGCGACGGCCGCATGGAGAAGGTCGACCTTGCGTCCACCTCCCCCCGCCGTCAGGGCGTATATCCCATGTGGAACCCCCGCGGCCGTTATGTGGCCTTCTCGTCCAACGACACGGCGCAGTCGTTCTTCGGCGGCCACGGCCAGCCGATCGAGGTCTATGACCAGAGCTCCGACCTGATGATCTACGACACCGAGACGGGGCGCATGCTCACCGACGAGCGGTTCTTCTCCGAGGCGCGGTGGGAGACCTTTCCCGCGTGGTCGCCCGACGGCGCGACGCTCTATTTCTGTTCGGCCGAGCCGCGCAGCATGCCGCTCGACCGCAAGTCGGTGCACTACGACCTGCTGAGCGTCTCTTTCGACCGCACGACGGGGCAGTTGGGCGAACGGGTCGACACGCTCCGCAATTCGCGTCTCGACGGCGGCAGCGTCTCTTTTCCGCGCGTGTCGCCCGACGGTCGTTTTCTGATGTACACCCTCGCCGATTACGGCACGTTCCCCATATGGCACAGGGAGGCCGATCTGGCCATGATCGATCTGCGCGACGGCTCGTCGGTCGACGTCTCGGTGCTGAACAGCGCCGAGGCCGAGAGCTGCCACGCGTGGTCGTCATCGGGCCGCTGGGTCGTCTTCTCCGGCCGCCGCGACGACGGCCGCTACACGCGGCTCTACATAGCCTCGGTGTCGCCCGAGGGGGTGTGCGGCAAACCTTTCCTGCTGCCGCAGCGCAATCCCGACCATAACGCCTGGCGCATGAAATCGTACAATATCCCCGAGTTCGTGCGGGGCGAGGTGCGTTTGCCGCGCGGCGAGTTGAAAGCCTTGTTCAAATAATACGATGCGATGAGAAAAACCCTTTTGCTCCATTCGGCGCTGCTGCTGCCCGCCGTGTTTCTGTTTTGGATCGCGGCCTATCCCGAGACCATGCGGTGGATGGAGGGCATGTCCTTCTTCTCGACCCTGCCCGATTTCCTGCGTTTGCAGGTGCGTTATCCGTCGGGCGCGCTGAAGTATGCGGGGGCGTTCCTGCTGCAATTCTACCACTCGCCGATCTTGGGCGCGCTGTTGCAGACGCTCTTCGCGTGGATGGTGCTGGCGTGCGCCGATGTCGCTGTGTGGCGCTTGTGGCGCGGACGCATGACGTGGGCGGCTTTCGTTCCCGTGGCGGTGTTCGTCGCCTTGCAGGGCGGTTATCGCGATCTGGAGGGTTCGCTTGCGTGGTGCCTGTGCTCGGCCTCCGTCGCCGTTGCGGTCTGTCTTCTCGTGCGGCGCAAAGCTGTGGGGCATGTCGGCAGCGGCGCGATGCGTATCGTGCTGCCGTGTCTGCTTTTGGCCGTGGGTATGGGCGCATCGCTCGGGCACAGGGAATACCGTGTCCGCGAGCGTATCCATCGCGTCGAGCGCATGGCCGAGCAGGGGCTTTGGGCCGATATTCTGGAGACGGTGACGCCCGAGGTGTCGGCCGAGGATCCCGTGCGGCGGCGTTATGCGTTGCTGGCGCTGACCGAGACGGGGCGGCTGGCCGAGGAGGCGTTCCGCTACGGGATAACGGGTGCCGACGACATGTTTTTCGCGGGCAGCACCGATGTGGTGGGGTGCAATTTCAACGCTCTTCTGGCCGAGAATCTCGGGCTGGACAACGAGGCCGTGCACCAGCTGTTCCAGCTCAACTGTCTGTCGACTTTCGGCTGCTCGTTCCGATCCGTGCGGCGCATAACCGACGCTTTCCTGCGGCAGGGCGAAGCGGCGACGGCCGAAAAATACCTGCGTGTTCTGATGCACTCGTCGTGCCACGGCAGCTGGGTGCGCAGCCGCATGGGCGAACTGTCGCGCATAATCTCCGAACACGCCACGGCGGCAGACGATGCCGTGCTGACATGCGCGCGCAACGATCGGCCGCTGCTTACCGACATGGCGTGTCTGTTCCATGCGCAGCCCGACAACCGCGAGTGCGGCGACATGCTGCTGTGCGGCTTGCTGGCGTCGAGGGATCTCGACGGATTCGCGGAGCTGTTCCCGAGCGTGGCGGGCAGGGTGTACCCGCCCTCGCAGCCGCTTCCGCGCCATTACGAGGAAGCCTTGCTGCTGCTGTCGCGCCGCAATCCCGAGATATTGAATATGTATCCCGTAAACAGCCTGCGGGCCAAGGAGTTCGGTCGTTTCGTCGAATTGATGGACTCCGACCGCCGTGCGCAGGCGTGCGCCATGTATCCCGACAGCTTCTGGGCATACATGTATGGTGCGAGGTAGTTTCCTTGCAGTCGGCGGCCTTGTCCCGCGAGATTTGGAGAACTGCGCCGCCGTGCGGCGTTATCTTCGGCGGCTCGCGCCTGAAGCGCGACCCTCGCAGCCGCCGAAGATAAACAATCTTGCTGTCGGCAGGGCAGTGAGCCAAAATTCGGAAAACATCCGCGTCATTCCACATTTCACCGTTTCGCCGAACGGTGAAATGAATGGAATCTCTAACGAAAACTTTCCGTTTGCGATGCCAATTCTCGCCTGCGGCTCGGTGGCATGACGAGTCTTACAGTCGGCAGGGCGTCGGACTGTTCGGAGCCGCATCGCAAAAAAACGGCAGCCCCCGCGCGAGGGCTGCCGTCTGTCTTATCGGGCGGATTCCGATCAATATCCGAAGATCTGCTCCTGCGTCACCTCGGTCACGGGGCCGAGCGTGCGCAGATAATCCATGTCGAGATCCCGCTTGTCGCCGAGGATCGAGTAGGTGTAGGTGCGTCCCTTCACCCACTTCTGCTGGTAGGCCTTCACGTCCTCCAGCGTCATGTTCTTCACCTGCTCGTATATAGCCTTGTTGCGGTCCTCCTTCACTCCCTTGTAGATCACGTTCGACAGATAGCTGTTCAGCACCTGGCTCTTTATGGTGCGCGAGGTCTCTATCGAGCCCAGTAGCGACTGCTTGGCCAGCTCGAACGCAGCCTGCGACTCGGGCATTTCGTTTATGATCTGCTCGAATGCCTCCACCGCCTGCTGCATCTTGTCGTTCTGCGTGGCGATGAACGCCGAGTAGGTGTAGGGATCGTTGCGCATCATTCCCGTCGACATGTATGCCGAAGCCGAGTATGCCAGTGCGCGCGCCTCGCGCATCTCCTGGAATACGATCGAGTTCATGCCGCCGCCGAAGTAGCTGTTGTAGAGTTGCATCGCGGGGTCGTTGGCCACGTCGAACTTCTCGCCGCGGTTCGAGAACTGGTAGTAATATATCTGCTTGGCGTCGTACTGCGCCAGAACGACCCTGTTTTCGGGCGTGAGCTGCACGGGATACTCCTTGCTCTTGGCCGCCTGCTTCGTGCCGAACGAGTGGTCCTTGAGCGTGCCGCGCAGTCGGTCGAGCTCCGACGGACCGTAATAGGCTATGCGGTGGGCATACTCCTTGAGGCCGTGTATGCGGTCGATCAGCTCGTCCGACGTTACGGCCTGCACCGCCTCGTTGCTCATCGTGCGCGCCTTCACGGCTTCCTCGCCGTAGGCGGTGAACTGGCGCAGGGCCGAGAAGTTGGCCGCCTGACTCAGCTTGTCGTCGGCGCGGGCCTTGAGTATGTCGCTCTTGAGCTGCGCCAGAACGGCATCGTCGCCCTTCACGTTGGCGATGTAATCCTCCACCAGCGCCAGCGCCTTGTCCTCGTTTTCGGCCAATCCGCTGATCGTGAGCTGCAACATCTGCGGCTGCACGCTCACGCGCATGTCGCAGGCCAGGGCATAGAGTTCCGACTGTATCTGCTCGGCGCTCTTGGCGTCGGTGCCCAGGTAGTCCCAGTACTGCTGCAAGGCCATCGACAGTGCGGGGTCGTCGTTGGCTCCCATGTCGTAGATCCAGCTCATGAAGAAGAGTCCGTTTGTCTCGTTCTTCTTGTAGAGTATGTTCATGCCGTCCTGCTCGAACACCGTCAGATCCTTGTCGTAATCCACGAATACGGGCTCTATGGGCTTCGCCTCCGATGCCTGCACCTCGGCGAGGAAATCGCTCACGGCGTCGCGGTTGGTGGCTATGGGGGTTATGTGCGGCTTCTCGATCTTCTTCTGGTCGGGATCCTCGCCCTGCAATTTGTATATTACGGCGTAGTTATTGTCGCCCAGCGTCTTCTGCGCCCACGCCACCACGTCGGCCTTGGTGATGCGCGACAGACGGTCGATGCGCGCCACCTCGTCGGCCCAGTCGGTGCCGCCGATGAAGCTCTCCACGTATGCCTGCGCGCGCCCCGTGTTCGAGTCGAGACGCTGCATTATGCGGCGCTTGTAGTTGGCTACGGTCGCCGTGATGACCGATTCGTCGAAGTCGCCCTTGCGCAGCTTGTCGATCTCGGCCAGCGCCAGCGCCTTCACCTCGTCGAGCGTCTGTCCCTCGCGGGGCACGCCCTCGATCCATATGCCGCCGTAGTCGATGCCTATCATCGGGTAGGCGTATACGCTCTGTGCCTTCTGCTGCTGGTTGATGTCCAGATCGACCAGACCGCACTTGCCGTTCGAGAGCACGTTGCCCGCTATCTCGGCTATGTCGGCATCCTCCGAGCGCACGCCGCCGCAGGGCCATCCCATCATGATGAACTCGGCCTCGTTGCCGTACACGGTCTTGGTGCGCACCTCGGTGATGGGCTCTTCCGTCGGGGCCACATACTCGGGCAGCGAGGGGTTGGGCTGCATGTCGCCGAAGTACTTGTCGATCGTGGCTATCATCTCGTCGGGATCGAAGTCGCCCGAGAGGCATATGGCCATGTTGTTGGGCACGTAGTAGGTCTGGTAATACTTCTTGATGTTGGTGATCGAGGGGTTCTTCAGATGCTCCTGATATCCCAGCACGGTGTGCTGTCCGCTCGGATCGTTGGGGTAGAGCAGCGACAGCATGCCGTAGTAGGCTTTGTTGCCGTCGCTGGTGAGCGACATGTTGTATTCCTCGTAAACCGTCTCCAGCTCGGTGTGGAATCCGCGGATCACGGCGTTCTTGAAACGGTCGCTCTGTATCTTGGCCCACTCCTCGATTCGGTTCGAGGGTATGTCCTCGGTGTATACCGTCTCGTCGAACGAGGTCCACGCGTTGGTGCCGTCGGCCGATATGGCCGCCATCAGCTTGTCGTACTCGTTGGGTATGGCCAGCTTCGAAGCCTCCTGCGACACCGAGTCTATCTGCGCGTATATCGCCTTGCGCTCGTCGGGGTCGGTCTTGGTGCGATATACCTCGAACAGACGCTCTATCTCGTCCAGCAGGGGTTTCTCGGCCTCGTAGTTCTGCGTTCCGAACTTCTCGGTTCCCTTGAACATGAGGTGCTCGAAGTAGTGGGCCAGACCCGTGGTCTCGGCGGGGTCGTTCTTGGCGCCCACCTTCACCGCGATGTAGGTTTGCAGACGCGGGGTCTCGTCATTCACGGTCATGTAGACCTTCAGTCCGTTGTCCAGAGTATAGATACGGGTCTTGAGCGGGTCGCCCGCCACGCTCTCGTATCGGTACTTCGAACACGATGTCGCAACCAGCGCTGCGGCCGCCGCGAACATAAGCAATTTAATTCTCATTTTACCTAAATTTTTTGTGCTTGTGCGTTATATTTTTGTGTGCCTTATTTGGAGCGTAGCGACCGAAGTCCCCTCCTTAGGAGGGGATTTAGGGGTGGGTCAAATCTGCAAACGCGGCCTGCGGCCGCGGGCGGATGACCTTCGGATTCGGTTTTGCGACAGTGAAACTGCGGTACATTGAAATCTATAATTGTCGGTTCTTGAATTTGTACCTGTATTTGTATCGGGCGTCGGGAGCCGCGTCGCCGCGGTCCATGCACTCCGTAATGTCGCCCTCGGCGCAGGCGTTGTCTATCCACTTGAAATCCACGGTGAAGTCGTCGGGATCGTCTATTCCCAACGCCTTCAGCGGCAGGGCGAGTTCCATGTCGCAGCCGTCGACGGCATATTCTGCCTCTGTCTCTGCCGTCCATCGCCATCCTCCCTCCGAACGCTCCAGCATGCCCGTGCGGCGGTTCACCGCGTAGTCGAAACCCTCCCATCGGGGGCCGTCGCCGCGCGTTGCTATGAAGAGCATCATCCACTGCTCGGCAGGTGCGGTGATCGGTCGGGCGCACCTCACCGAGAAGTATATCTTCTCCTTGTCGGAGCATACCCACGTGCGCACTATGTCGTTGCGGCCGCTGTCGTTCGTGTAGCGTCCTATGCGTCCCCAGCCGCGGGCGTCGCGGGGCGAGGTGTCGCCCTCGTAGTCGTCGTATACGGCCTCGGCCCCGCGTCGGTCGCCGAAACGGCCGTCGATGCGCAGCGTGTGGCGCCGCGAACGCACGGGAACGGGCGTTGCTCCCTTGTAGCGGCGTATGAAGTCGGCCATCTGGTAGTAATAGTTGTCGCCGAAGCCTCCGCGCATGGGTTCTATGTCGCGGCTGAATTCCTCGGTGAACTGGTCTACGAAGAACGTGGTCCCCTCGGGGCGTTGGTAGCTGTTGGGTATGTCCATGCCTGCGGGGAACACTTGCCTCTGGGCCGTCCATTCGTTCCACCCCGTGATGAACACGAACCGCGGATCGACCTCCAGCGCGCGTTCCATCTGTTTTGCGAAGTATATGCCCCGTCCCGAGTCGCAGTCGGCCGCTTCGGGCTGCCGCACGCCGTCGTGGCTGCGGCCGTGGAGCGTGTGAGGATGTGTGGCGGGGAGTATCGATATCTGTTCGGGCTTGTCGGGCGACGTGTGCCATCCCGCCTGCTGCGGGTAGTAGTCGCCCCATGTCCAGCGGTCGCGGCCGTCGCCGAACCACTCGCCCTCGGCGGCGGGGTGCGAGGCGAACCACGCGCGGCGTATGGTGAAGAAGTCGCGCTGCTCGTCGGTCGCGGCATCCTCGGGGACGAGGATCAGGGGCTTGCCCTCCCATTCGTACCACAGATCGGCGTGTCGGCGGGGTTTGTAGAACCCGTCGTATATCGCGGCGAGCGTCGGCGCGGGATTGGAGTTGAGTATGAACGCCACCTGCGGCGTGCGGCCCCCTTTCGAGCGTATGTCCTCGTAAACCGTGCAGAGCCTCTCCACTATGGGCAGATAGGTGTAGCCGTTGGTGACGTCGAAAAACACCACATCTACGCCCGCGTCGCCGAGCAGCTGCGCGTGGCGCCGCATCACCCATTCGTCGTCGGAGAGGTAGTAGCCGAAGTGAGGCTCGCTCCAGTGGTGCATGGCGGTGCGGGGACCGAAATCGGGGTAGTCGGGATTCTGCCTCGTGAGCCGACTGTTGTCGAACGGCGACAGGGTGTCGGCGTCGGTGGGCATTGCCACGTCGTTGCCGTTGGCGGGGGTGTCGTAGCCGTGGCATCCGAGCCACAGGAAATAGAATATCCCCACCTGACGGTCGGCGCGCGGGGCGGGGTAGTCGTCGGGATCTATCGTGCGGCCGAGGGCGTCGACGGCCGACCATTGCGACGGATCGGAGGCGGTGGCCGCGACCCTGCCGTCACCGCTGCATGCGGCGAGCGAGAGTGCCATGACGGCGAGAGCGAGAACGGCGCGTTTCATCGGCGGAAAGATTGTAATCGGTTGCAAATATAGACAATAAAGGTTGTCGTTATACTCCGTGATCTTAAAAATCGACGCTGTTCGCCGACAGCGGAGGACCTGCATGAGCTTTTGCGATATGCAGTCCGCCGCGCGGGGTGGCGGCGAACTGCCGTCATCGCGCCGCGATGACGAACCGATGTTTACCACATCGCGCCGAATACGGCGAACATGTCTTTCCAGATGTAGTACATCATGAATGCCGATACGGCGATCTTCATTCCCGAGCCCACGAAGAACGACACCAGTGATCCGAAACCCACCTTCATGGCCTTGTCGGCATTCTGTCTGTCGTGCAGCAGCTCTCCCGCCACAGCTCCCGCGAACGGCCCGAGGACGATGCCTATCGGACCCAGCAGTATCATTCCCGCGAATACCCCTACGGTCGCGCCTATGATGCCTGCGCGCGAGCCGCCGAACATCTTGCTGAAGTAGGCGGGCAGTATGTAGTCGAACACCGTGACCACGGCCGTCACCACGCCCCACAGCCACATCTTGCCGCTCGTCAGGGCCGTCGTGTCGGTCCAATAGGCGCACAGCAGCCCGAAGTAGGAGAGTGCGGGGCCCGGAACCACGGGCAGTACGGCGCCTACGATGCCCGCCGCGCCGCATATCACTGCGAGTATGGACAGAAACAGATCCATTTCCGCGCCGCGAAGGAATTATTTCACCAATCGGTTGGTGGCCGAGTCGGGGAATATCACCGACGGACGGAAGCTCTTGGCTTCCTCGAAATCCATCAGCGCGTAGGATACTATTATCACCAGATCGTCCACCGCCACCTTGCGGGCCGCCGCGCCGTTGAGGCATATGCAGCCGCTGCCGCGCTCGCCCTTTATTATATATGTTTCCAGACGTTCGCCGTTGTTTATGTCGAGTATCTGCACCTTCTCGCCCTCGATCATTCCCGCCGCATCGAGCAGATCCTCGTCTATGGTGATGCTGCCCACGTAGTTCAGATCGGCCTGTGTTACCCTCACGCGGTGAATCTTCGATTTCAGAACCTCTATCATCATGGCTTGTGGCTTATTTAATACGTATGTTGTCTATCAGACGGATCTCGCCCGCCTGCACGGCTATGCAGCCCTGTATGCGGTCGCTGTCGCTCCACGCCTCCACCTGCTGCATCGTAAGGGCGTCCACCGCCTGAAAATAGATCACCTTCAGCAGTCCGTCGCTCTCCACCTCGCGCGTCACCCAATCTGTCAGTTCGGCGGGAGTCATCTCGGTCGCGCGTGCGGCGCATTGCGAGATTACGGCATATATGCGCGGTGCGGCCTTGCGGTGCTCGGCGTCCAGCAGGGTGTTGCGCGACGAGAGCGCCAGCCCGTCGTCGCCGCGGACTATGGGGCACTCCACTATTTCCACTCCGAGCGACAGCTGTTTCACCATCGCCTTTATGACCGCTATCTGCTGGAAATCCTTCTCGCCGAAATAGGCCTTGGCGGGCTCCACGATGGCGAACAGACGGCTCACCACCTGCGCCACGCCGTTGAAGTGGCCCGGGCGCGTGGCACCCTCCATCACCTTGTCTATCTGTCCGAAATCGAACACCCGTCCGTCGGGTTCGGGGTATATTTCCTCCACCGAGGGCATCAGCACGTAGTCGGCTCCCGCGGCCTCCAGCAGAGCCATGTCGGCCTCGGGGGTGCGGGGATAGTTTTTCAGATCGTTCTTGTCGTTGAACTGGGTGGGGTTGACGAACACGCTCACCACCACCGTGGCGCATTCGCGGCGCGCGCGCTCCACCAGCGAGCGGTGCCCCGCGTGCAGGGCGCCCATGGTCGGCACGAAGCCTACGCCCTTGCGATCGACCGTCGAAAGCTCTTTACGAAGGTCGCTGACTTTGTAGATTGTCTTCATTTATTGTCCGAACGCTTAAAAAACGCGGTTTCATAAAACTGCGGCAAAGTTATATAATTAATTCGAATTAAAAATTTTCGGTTGCCGTAAAAACGTCTCCGCGCGGGAAAAACATCGATAATCCGTTTCGGGTACGGATCTTGCCGCGCGGGAAGCCGCGGGGCGGTTTCGGGGCCTTGGGCGGGCATGCGCGTTTGCGAATTAAGGATTTTATATATAATTTTATCGTGAAAAAGTGCGAGCCGTCCGCGGACGGCTTTCGGAAATAAAACGGATCAACCCCGACGATTTATGTAGAAATACCGACGTAATTACATAGTAGATAAGTATTTGCTTTTGTTTGTGCCTCTTGAAATCGCCAAATTCACAATTCACGACAAAAAAGCGAATGCTCGCGCTGTGGTGCGGGCTTCCCTTTCGTGAGCGGGTGTTTGGCGATACCTGAGAGGCAAAGGTAAGAAACCTGCACCAACTTTTTATGCCCATGAGGGAACCCCGAATGAAGAAAGATGTACACATAGGAAATTTGATCCTTCACGAACTGAACACCCAGCGCCGCAGCGCGTCGTGGCTCGCCGAACAGCTTTCGTGCGACAGGACCAATGTCTACAAGATTTTCAAGAAGAAGGATATCGACACCCAACTGCTGCTGCGCGTCTCGCGTATCCTCGGCAAGGATTTCTTTTCGGTCTACACCGACCTTATCCGCGAGCGCGAGTAGTCCTCCCGCCCCGCATGCCTCTCCTTCCCGTCCCGTCGGGCGGCGAAGAGGCATGCGTGCCGCTCTCTATTTCTCTCCCTCCCTTATGAATCGGCATATGCGCTCGCGTGCGCGATGTATGCGGGTCTTCACCGTGCCCATCGGCAGCCGCAGCTTCTCGGCTATCTCGTCGTAGGAGTAGTCGTCCAGAAAACGCATGACGAACAGCCTGCGGTACTGCTCGGGCAGCATCTCTATGTAGCGTTCTATCTGCGAGCGCTGCTGCGAGTTGATGAGGCTCTCCTCGGGCGACGGGCCGTTCGACACGGGCGCCGAGAACTTCTCGTCGATCGATATGTCCTCCTGCCTCCGCCGTTCGAAATCTATGTGGGTGTTGCGCGCTATGGTGTAGACCCACTGCCCGAACGTGTATTCGGGCGAGTAGCGGTGCAGGTTGACGTACACCTTTATAAATGTCTCCTGCAACAGGTCGTCGGTGTCCTCGGGCGAGGTGGAGCGTTGCAGGAACAGCCGCCGTATGGCGTCGCCGTAGCGGTTGAACAGATATTCAAACGCCGCATGGTCGCCCCCGAGCGTGAGTTCCACCAGACGGCGGTCGTCGGCGATTATGTAGTCGGCTATCTCCATACGCTCTTGTCCTTGCGCAGCAGCGCCGCGCGCACGCACAGCATCATGAATGGGTTGAGCAGGTCGAACATGAAATACCGCATCGCCACGCCCTTCTCGCCCGCGCGCTCGGCTATCGATTTCATGCGTGCCGCCGCCATCGCGTAGCGCGCGAGCAGCAACAGCAGCGCCGCCGCCTTGAACTCGACGGGCATGAACGCCACGGCCGCGGCCACGGTGAGGAAGAAGAGCGACTGGCTGCCAAGATCCCACTCTATGGCGTTGCGCACGCCTACGGGGTAGAACGCGTAGGCCGAACCGTAGTGGCGCAGCTGCCCGATCCACCGGCTCATCCCGCCCCACGTGCGGCGGCTGACGGCGGCTTTCGGGGTGAGCGCCACGCTGACGTTTTCGGGCGTGGCTATCTTCTGCACGAACAGGTCGTCCTCGCCGATGTTCATGTTGAGGTGCGTGAAGCCCTTCGATCCGAAGTAGAGGCTCTTGGTGAATCCCAGATTGTGGCGCGTGCCGCGGTAGGCGTTGCGCGCCACGGCCTGCGACAGCCAGTATGTCGAGCATTGCAGCTGCGACATGCGCATCAGGTAGTTGCCGAGTCCCGCGGCGGGCTCCACCCCCGCGTATCCCAACACTATCTCGCCCCGCATGAATGCCTTTCCCATCATCGCCAGCCATTGGTCGGTGACGGGCGCGGCATCGGAGGTGGTCATTACCATGTGCTCGTGGTGGGCCGACTTTATGCCCACGTTGAGGGCCATCTTCACCGATATGGGGAAGCGCGGGTTGTACTCTATCTTGGTCACCGTCAGATTGGGGTGCATCAGCCGCAGCCGCGTGAGTTCCTCGTAGAAGTCGCTGTCGGAGCCTATGTATACTATCACCACCTCGAACGGCGCGGCATACTCCTGCGCGAAGATCTGTGGCAGCCGCTCGTCCAGATAGTCGTAGTCCTCCGTGAAGAGCGGTATTACGACCGACAGGGGCGGTTCGGCTTCGAGGCGCTTTTTTCTTCGCGAATTGCGGAAACGCACTATGCGTCCGTAAGCGAAGATCCAATAGTACGACTGTATGCCGAACAGAATGATGATGATCGCGGCCAGAGCCGCGCCCTGCCATCCGTAATGCTCCGTAATTGTATCGATATATCGCATAGAAAACGGTAGTGAATAATCGTACAAATATACTCCTTTCGCCCGAATCGTCATAGCAAAAAATCAAAAAAGTGAGGCCCGCCGAGGGGTGCGCCGCCGCCTCGGTCGGGGCCGTGTCGCGACAAATTTGCAACACCCGAGGCCCGCAGTCCCCGAAATTACGAAAAAAACAGTAACTTTGTGCGGATTATGCGCCTGCCGATCCTAAGGGCGGCGCACGAAACTTGCGGAACATGAAATTTACGCTCCAACATACTGCCCCTGCGTCGAAAGCGCGCGCGGGATCGATCACGACCGACCACGGTCCGATAGAGACCCCCATCTTCATGCCCGTCGGCACGGCCGCCGCCATGAAGGGCATCTTCCATCGCGACGTGCGCGACGACGCTCATGCGCAGATCATACTGGCCAACACCTACCATCTCTATCTGCGCCCCGGCATGGATATCATCGAACGCGCGGGCGGCGTGCACCGCTTCTCGTCGTGGGACGGCCCGATGCTCACCGACAGCGGCGGATTCCAAGTCTTCTCGCTCTCCGACTGCCGCAAGCTGAAGGAGGAAGGATGCCATTTCCGCTCGCATATCGACGGCTCGAAGCATCTGTTCACCCCCGAGAGCGTGATCGACACCGAGCGCACCATCGGCGCCGACATCATGATGGCCTTCGACGAGTGCCCCCCGGGCGATGCTCCGCGCGACTATGCGGCACGGTCGCTGGCGCTGACCGAGCGCTGGCTCGACCGTTGCTTCAACCGCTTCGCGCAGACCGCCCCCAAGTACGGCCACGCGCAGTCGCTCTTCCCCATCGTGCAGGGGTGCGCCTACCCCGATCTGCGCGCCAGGGCGGCCGAGAACGTGAAGCAGTACGATGCCGACGGCTATGCCATAGGCGGCCTTGCTGTGGGCGAACCTACGGAGGTGATGTACGCCATGATCGAGGTGGTGAACGCCGTTCTGCCCGAGGACCGTCCGCGCTACCTGATGGGCGTCGGCACCCCGACCAACATACTGGAGGCCATCGACCGCGGCGTGGACATGTTCGACTGTGTGATGCCCACGCGCAACGGCCGCAACGGCCAGATATTCACCTCGGAGGGTACGATCAACCTGCGCAACAGGAAGTGGGAGGACGACTTCTCGCCGCTCGATCCCGAGGGCACGAGCTTCGTCGACAGCACCTATACCAAAGCCTACGTCCACCATCTGGTTGCGAGCGGCGAGATGCTGGGCGCGCAGATCGCCTCGCTGCACAACGTGGCGTTCTATCTGCGGCTCGTGGGCGAGGCGCGACGCCATATAATCGCGGGCGACTTCGCCGAGTGGAAACGCACCATGACGGCCAAACTGGGCCGAAGATTGTAACAAAGCAGAGGAATGAAGGAGAAGATCAGAATATCGTTCCCGGGCGTCAAGATACTCGACCGCTACATCCTGGCCAAGTTCTTGGGCACCTATCTCTTCGCCATCGCCATGATCTCGGTGATCCTGGTGGTGTTCGACTATGCCGAGCACGTGGACGACTTCACCGAGATGAAGGCGCCCATGTCGGCCGTGTTCCTCGACTATTACATAAATTTCATTCCCGATTTCGTGAACCAGTTCAGCGGACTGTTCACCTTCATATCGGTCATATTCTTCACCTCGAAGATGGCCTACCAGACCGAGATCATCGCCATGCTCTCGGGCGGCATGAGTTTCCGCCGCCTCATGTGGCCCTATTTCCTCGGCGCGCTGGCCATCATGCTGCTGTCGCTCTCGCTCAACCTGTGGGTCATCCCCCAGTCGCAGATCAGCTGCATCGAGTTCAAGCAGAAGTATTTCCGCAAGGAGCAGAACCGGCAGTACGACCGCCACATCTACCGTCAGATCGAGCCCGGCACCTTCGTCTACGTGCGCGGCTTCACCCGCGCCAACCGTGCCTCCTATCTGGTGCTGGAGCGCTACGAGGGCACCCGTATCGCCGAGTCGCTGGAGGCGTCGGACCTGAGCGTCGACCCCGCGTCGGGCCGCTGGAAGGCGCAGCGCTACATCGTCCGCCGCATGGACGAGGCGGGCGCGGAGAACTTCGAGCAGCGTCGCGACCTCGACACGCTCATCAACCTCGACGTGCGCGAGCTGGGGCGCGTCGACCGCATGGCCCTGACCATGAAGATCGGCGAGCTGAACCGCTTCATCCGCCAGCAGCGGTCGAAGGGCTCGGATTCGATAAACATACTCGAAGTGCAGCGCCACAGCCGTTTCGCCTATCCCATGGCCACATTCATCCTCACGCTCATCGGCGTGTCGCTCTCGTCGCGCAAGGTGCGCGGCGGCACGGGCCTGCACATCGGCATCGGCATAGCCTTGTGCTTCTCCTACATCATGTTCAACCGCGTGTTCGAGGAGTTCGCCAAGAGCGGATCGCTGCCCGTGTGGCTGGCGGTGTGGATGCCCAACATGATCTTCGCCGTCATAGCGGCCTATCTCTATCGTAAAGCACCCAAATAATGGCACACTGGCAAGACATAGCGGCCCGCGTCGAGGCGGGCGGACGGCTCTCGGCCGACGACGCGCTCACGCTGTGGCGCGACGCTCCCCTGTGGCGTCTCGGATCGCTGGCCACGGCGCGCAAACGCGCGGTGAGCGGCGACAAGGTCTATTACAACCGCAATTTCCATATCGAGCCTACGAACCTCTGCGTCTTCAACTGCAAGTTCTGCTCCTACCGCCGCCCCAAGGGCAGCCCCGAGGCGTGGGATATGACCATGGAGCAGATCGAGGACAAGGCGCGCGGCTACGTCGGCCGCGGCGTCACGGAGGTGCACATCGTGGGCGGCGTGCATCCCGAGCACGACATATACTACTATTGCGACATGATCCGCCGCGTGAAGGCCATCCTGCCCGAGGCGGCGGTGAAGGCTTTCACGGCCATCGAACTGTCGTACATGATCCGCAAGGCTGGGCTCTCCGTCGGCGATGGGCTGCGCCTTCTGATCGACGCGGGCATGGATGCCATCCCGGGCGGCGGGGCCGAGATCTTCGACGAGAAGATCCGCGCGCGCATATGCCCCGACAAGGGCTCCACGGCCGAGTGGTTCGAGGTGCACCGCGCGGCGCACGAGGCGGGCATAAAGAGCAACGCCACGATGCTTTACGGGCATGTCGAGAGCGTCGCCCACCGCATCGACCATCTGCTGCGCCTGCGCGCGTTGCAGGACGAGACGGGCGGTTTCAACGCATTCATCCCGCTCAAGTACCGCAACTTCGGCAACTCCATGTCGCAGATCGGCGAGGTGCCCGTCACGGACGACCTGCGCACGCTGGCCATGAGCCGTCTGGTGCTCGACAACGTGCCGCACATCAAGGCCTACTGGGTCATGTACGGCAAGCAGACCACCGAAATGGCGCTGGCGTTCGGCGCCGACGACATCGACGGCACCATCGACGACTCCACGAAGATATACTCTATGGCGGGGGCCGACGACACGCGTCCGCGCATGAGCGTCGGCGAGATGCGCGAGATGGTGTCCCGCGCGGGATTCCGCGCCGTGGAGCGCGACACGCTTTATAACGAATTGTAAAAACCCGAATATTAAGGATGGAAAAGAAGAGAAGCACAGGTAAACGGCACGCCGCGCGCGGAGGCGAACGCGCGGGCGCATTGATCGAGAGGCTGCGCCGCTCGCCCGTGGCGTACCACGTTCTGTTGATCGTGCTGACGCTCACGGCGATAATAGTCGTGTCGAGTCTGCTCATGATGTTCATAACGCGCCACGGCACGCACCGCACGGTGCCCGACTTCATGGGCGTGAAGATCGCCGAGGCGCAGCGCGCCGCACAGAAGAGCGGTCTGGAGATCATCGTGAACGACTCGCTGTTCGTGTCCGCCTACGAGGGCGGCATCGTGCTCGACCAGCTGCCCAAGGGCGGCGTGGAGGTGAAGTCGGGCCGCAAGATATACGTGACCATCAATTCGTTCCGCCAGAAGATGGTGAAGGTGCCCTACGTGGCGGGCCGCTCGCTGCGTCAGGCCAAGAACATGCTCGAAGTGGCGGGTCTGGGCATCGAACGCCTCGTCTACGAGGAAGATATCGCCACCAACTACGTGCTGGCGGAGTATGCCGACGACCGCGAGATCGGTCAGGATTCCGACGTGCAGATCGAGATGGGCTCGGGCGTGGTGCTCAAGGTGGGCGTCGAACCCGAGAAGAACACCACCATCGTCCCCAAGGCCATAGGCCAGACCTTGCAGGAGGCCAAGAGCCGCCTGTGGGAGCAGGGGCTGAACGTGGGCGAGGTGACCTTCGACAACGATGTCGATCTGCTCGACCGCAAGAACGCCCGCGTCTACAGCCAGTCGTTGGGCCACAGTGCGGGGGCGCGGCTCGGCACCGCGGTCTCGCTGCGCCTCACGCTCGACGAGGCTCTGGTGGAGCGTGCGGGCAAGGCGTCGGACAAGATGGCCCGCGAGCTGGCCGAACAGCGTCTGCGCGAGGAACAGGAGCGCCTCGATTCGCTGGAGAGCGCCGAGCGCGACGACGTGGTGCGTGCGCTGCGCGAGAGCGGTGCCGCGCGCGAAGAGGTGTCGGCTACCGACGAGGATGAATTTTTTTAACGGCGGCCTATGAATCCCGACGAAAAGCATATCGAAGCGTTCGATCCCGACGATGCGACCGACATAGCCGACATCGCCGAGGGCGACGCTGCCGACGAGCTCTACGAACATTTCGCTATCACGGTCGACCGCGGGCAGTCTATGCTGCGGCTGGACAAGTTTCTGGTCGACCGCATGGAGCACTGCTCGCGCAACCGCATACAGACCGCCGCCGACAACGGCAACATACTGGTCAACGGCGTGGCGGCCAAGTCGAGCTACAAGGTGAAGCCGCTGGACCGCATAACGCTGGTGATGCCCTATCCCAAGCGCGAGGTGGAGATCATCCCCGAGAACATCCCGCTCGACATAAGGTACGAGGACGACGACATCATCATCGTCGACAAGGCCGCGGGCATGGTGGTGCACCCGGGGTGCGGCAATTACAGCGGCACGCTGGTCAACGCGCTGACCTACCACCTGCGCGATCTGCCCATGTTTCAGGAGGACGACATGCGCGCGGGACTGGTGCACCGCATCGACAAGGATACCTCGGGACTGCTGGTGGTGGCCAAGAACGAGCGCGCCCACGCGCGTCTGGCCAAGCAGTTCTTCGACCATACGATCCACCGCCGCTACATGGCGCTGGTGTGGGGCGATTTCCCCGACGACGAGGGCACCATCACGGGCAACATAGGGCGCAGCCCGCGCGACAGATTGCAGATGTACGTCTTCGCCGACGGCTCCGACGGCAAGCATGCCGTGACGCACTACAAGGTCCTGCGCCGCTACGGCTACGTCACTCTGGTGGAGTGCCGTCTGGAGACGGGCCGCACGCACCAGATTCGCGTGCACATGGCCTGGCAGGGACATCCGCTGTTCAACGACGCGCGCTACGGCGGCGACCGCATACTGAAGGGCACCACCTTCAACAAATACAGGCAGTTCATCGAAAACTGCTTCTCGTTGTTGCCGCGTCAGGCACTGCACGCCCGCTCGCTGGGCTTCGTCCACCCCTCCACGGGGCGCGAGGTGATGTTCGAGAGCGAACTGCCCGACGACATGAAGGCCGTGCTGGCCAAGTGGGACGCCTACGTCGCCGCCCGCGGCGCCGACGGGGAGTAGGGATATTTCGACATAGCAAAGCTATGTCGGCAGTTCGCCGCCGCCCCACGCGGCGGACTGCTGCTCGCACGATGCTCGCGCAGTCGCACCGCCGTCGGCGAACCGAGCGTGCCGTCGGGCATGTGGTAATATTAGCGAAAACGACCTATGTTTTTACCTACAACGATAAAGGAGGTGCGTGCCCTGGGCTGGGATTACATCGATGTGATCCTCTTCACGGGCGACGCCTACATCGACCACCCGTCGTTCGGTGCGGCCGTCATCGGCCGCCTGCTGGAGGCCGACGGTTACCGCGTGGCCATAGTGCCGCAGCCCAACTGGCGCGACGACCTGCGCGACTTCACCAAGTTGGGCGCGCCGCGTCTCTTCTTCGGCGTCACGGCGGGATCGATGGACTCGATGGTGAACCACTACACGGCCAACATCCGCCTGCGCAGCAACGACGCCTACACCGCGGGCGGCAAGGCGGGATTCCGCCCCGACTACGCCGTCACGGTCTACTCGCGTATCCTCAAGCGGCTCTACCCGCACGTTCCCGTGCTCATAGGCGGCATCGAGGCCTCGCTGCGGCGGCTCACGCACTACGACTACTGGAGCAACAGCCTCAAACCGTCGGTGCTTGTCGATAGCGGCGCCGACCTTTTGATGTACGGCATGGGCGAAAGGGTGGTGCGCGACGTGGCCCGCGCCATGCGCAACGGGTTCAACGCCAAACTGCTGCGCAAGATCCGCCAAGTGGCTTTCCTTGCCGACCGCGACTACGTGGATCGGCTCGATCCCGCGCATACGCTCCGCCTGGCCTCCTACGAAGAGTGCCTTGCCGACAAACGCGCCTTCGGCCGCAACTTCGTCGCCGAAGAGACGCTCAGCAACATGATGGAGCCCGAAACTACTCTGGTGGAGCCTACGGGCGACCGCTATGTGGTGGTCACCCCGCCCAACGCCACCCTCACCACCGAGGAACTCGACCGTTCGTTCGATCTGCCCTACGAACGTGCTCCCCATCCGCGCTACCGCGGCAAGGGCGACATCCCCGCATGGGAGATGATAAAGCACTCGGTCAACATCCACCGCGGCTGCTTCGGCGGCTGCTCGTTCTGCACCATATCGGCGCATCAGGGCAAGTTCATCAATTCGCGCAGCGAGCGTTCGATCCTCGCCGATGTGGAGCGCATAACGCGCATGCCCGACTTTCGGGGTTACATCTCCGACGTGGGCGCGCCTTCGGCCAACATGTACGGCATGGGCGGCCGCAACCGCGACCTCTGCCGCAAATGCCGACGCCCGTCGTGCCTGCACCCCTCGAAATGTCCCAATCTGGACAACGACCATTCGCGCCTGCTGGCGCTCTACGAACGCATACGCAGCGTGAAGGGGATTAAAAAGGCATTCATCGGCAGCGGCATACGCTACGATCTGTTCGACGGTTCAGCCTATCTGGAGACCGTCGTGAAACACCACACCTCGGGCCGCCTGAAGGTCGCGCCCGAGCATACCGAGGACCACGTGTTGGCGCTCATGCGCAAACCCCCGTTCGCCATGTTCGAGCGCCTGAACGCCGATTTCCGCCGCATCTGCGACGATAACGGACTGCGTTACCAACTTATTCCCTACTTCATCTCGTCGCACCCGGGGTGCCGCGAGTGCGACATGAAGGCCCTCTCGGAAAAGGTGCTGGGCCGCCTGCACTTCGATCTGGAGCAGGTGCAGGACCTCACGCCCACGCCCATGACCCTCTCGTCGGTGATGTTCTACACGGGCGAGAACCCCTACACGGGTGAAAAGGTCTTCGTGGCGCGTTCGCAGGAGGACAAGCGCAGGCAGAAATCCTACTTCTTCTCGCCCTCGCCCTGCCGCCCCGAGAAGGGTCGCGGACAGCATTACCGACCGAAATCCAAACCTAAACGATAGAGCCATGAGACACACTTTGATTACTGCCGCCGCAGCCGCGGCGATGATGCTGTCGGCGGGATGCCGCGTCGACGCACCCGCCCCGATGAGCGTGGTGCCCGAAGCGCGCCACCTCGACTGGCACCGCATGGAGCAATACGCCTTCGTCCACTTCACGGTCAACACCTTCACCGATCGCGAATGGGGTTACGGCGACGAACCCGAATCGGTGTTCGCCCCGACCGACTTCGATGCCGATGCGATGGTGAAGATAGTGAAGGATGCGGGCCTGAAAGGTCTGATCATCACGGCCAAGCATCACGACGGCTTCTGCCTGTGGCCGAGCGCCTACACCGAACATTCGATCAAGAACTCGCCCTACAAGGACGGCAAGGGCGACATCGTGGGCGAGCTGGCCGAGGCGTGCCGCCGCGCCGACGTGAAGTTCGGCATCTACCTCTCGCCGTGGGACCGCAACCATGCGGGCTACGGCAGCGAGGAATATCTGGAGTACTACCGCAACCAGCTGCGCGAGCTGCTCACGGCCTACGGCCCCGTGTTCGAGATGTGGTTCGACGGCGCCAACGGAGGCGACGGCTACTACGGCGGCGCGAACGAGAAGCGCGTGCTGGAGTCGGGTTACCTCTATTACGACTGGCCGAAGGTGGTGGAGATCATCCGCGAACTCTCGCCCGAGACCGTGGTGTGGAGCTCGTCGCTGCCCGACGCGCGCTGGTGCAGCAACGAACGCGGCGTGATCGCCGAGACCATGTGGTGCACCGCCACCCCCGAAAAGCTCTACCCCGACGGCCGCGACGACGTTGAGGTGCTGGCCCACGGCATGGAGGACGGCACACGCTGGGCACCCGCCGAGGCCGACGTTTCGATCCGTCCCGGGTGGTTCTGGCATGCCGACCAGCAGCCCAAGACCCCCGAGAAGCTGTTCGACATATACCTTACTTCGGTGGGCCGCGGCGGTACGCTGCTGCTCAATCTGGCGCCCGACATCCGCGGCCGCATTCCCGAGGAGGATGTGGAGTCGCTCATGGCGTGGCGCCGCATGGTCGACGAGGCGTTCGCCGTCGATCTGGCTGCCGAGGCCGACATCGAGGCTTCGTCGTCGCGCGGCTGCGGATTCGCGGCGCGCAATGTGGCGGGCGAGGGTTATTGGGCTACGGCCGACGGCGTTACGACGGGCGACGTGGTTCTGACGTGGCGCGAGCCGCAGAGGGTGAATTACGTCACGATTCAGGAGCATATCGAGCTGGGACAGCGCGTGCGCAGCTTCGAGATCGATGTAATGCGCGACGGCGAGTGGCAGCGCGCGGCCGAAGGCACCACGGTGGGTTACAAGCGCATCATGCCCCTCGGCGGCGTGGAGACCTCGGCGGTGCGGGTGCGCTTCACCGATGCGCGCGGCCCGCTGGCCGTGGAGCGCATAGCGGTGTATTGATAAATGACGATTTAATAAAATTGAACTAACCTTTAACTTATTTGATAACGCTTTTAACTTTATGAAACGATTGTTTGATTTATTGCTGTTGTCGTTTCTTCTCGTGTCGGCGGGTCGTGCCGCGGCGCAAGGAGCGGACGGCAAACCGTTCGTCATACCCGAGATCAAGGAGTGGCATGCCGCCGAGGGCCGTTTCACGCCCGACGAGCGCATGCGCATAGTCTATCCCGCAGGCTCCGCCGAGCTGGAGCGCGTGGCGAAGATGATGTCGGCCGACTGCGGCGAGATGTTCGGCCACTCGCCCGAAGTGAAGGCGGGCCGCGGCCGCAAGGGCGACCTGATGCTGGCACTCGCCGCCGACGAGGCGCTGGGCGACGAGGGCTACGCCATCGAGATAGGCGACAGGGTAGTGCTCTCGGCCCCCACGGCCAAGGGCGTCTATTGGGGTACCCGCACGCTGTTGCAGATGGCCGAGCAGAGCGACGACCTCTCGCTGCCGTGCGGCGCGATACGCGACTTTCCCGACTACGCCTTGCGCGGCTTCATGCTCGACTGCGGCCGCAAGTTCATCCCGATGCGATTCCTGCGCGACTATGTGAAGATCATGGCCTACTACAAGATGAACACCTTGCAGATCCATCTGAACGACAACGCCTTCAAGCAGTACTTCGGCGATGACTGGGACCGCACCTACTCGGCGTTCCGCATGGAGTCGGAGACCTTCCCCGAGCTTACGGCGCGCGACGGATACTACACCAAGCGCGAGTTCATCGACTTGCAGATCTCGGCCGAGGAACGTTTCGTGGAGATCATCCCCGAGATCGACGCCCCCGCCCACACGCTGGCGTTCAGCCGCTACAACCCCGAGTTGGGCAGCAAGGAGTACGGCGCCGACCACCTCGATCTGTTCAATCCCGCCACCTACGAGTTCATGGATGCTCTGTGGCGCGAGTATCTGGAGGGCGACGAACCCGTCTTCCGCGGCAAGCGGGTGCATATCGGCACAGACGAGTATTCGAACAAGGATCCCGAGGTGGTGGAGAAGTTCCGCGCCTTCACCGACCGCTACATACGCTATGTGGAGAGCTTCGGCAAGCAGGCATGCGTGTGGGGTGCGCTGACCCATGCCAAGGGTGAGACGCCCGTGAAGTCGGACAACGTGATAATGAGCGCGTGGTACAACGGCTACGCCGATCCCGTGGAGATGGTCAGGCAGGGCTACAAGCTGATAAGCATACCCGACGGACTGGTGTACATCGTTCCCGCGGCGGGATACTACTACGACTATCTCAACACGCGCCGTCTGTACGAGAGCTGGACTCCCGCGCAGGTGGGCGGCGTGAAGTTCGACGAGCGCGACCCCGCCATACTGGGCGGCATGTTCGCCGTGTGGAACGACCATGCGGGCAACGGCATATCGACCAAGGACATACATCACCGCGCATATCCCGCCGTGCAGACGCTGGCGGTGAAGATGTGGAGCGGCACGTCGGCGTCGCTGCCTTTCGACGAGTTCGACGCGCGCCGCAAATCGCTCAGCGAGGCCCCGGGCGTCAACCAGCTGGGGCGCATAGGCCGCGGCAAGGGGCTCGTGTACTCGTGCGACGAGGTGAAGGCGGGCAGTCGCATGCCGCACCGCGAGATAGGCTACGGCTATCGCGTGACCTTCACGATGGAGGTGGCCGACGAGGCGCGCGGCACCGAGCTGTTCCGCTCGCCCGACGCGGTGTTCTACCTGTCGGATCCCATAAGCGGCATGATGGGCTTCGCGCGCGACGGCTATCTGAACAGGTTCGATTACGGCATCCGCGCGGGCGAGAAGGTGGAAATAGCCGTCGAGGGCGACAACATCTCGACGCGGCTCTACGTTAACGGTCGTCTGGCCGACGAGCTGAAGCGGCACAAGCTCTATTTCAACGAGGGCAAGGCCGTCATGAGCTACGTGCCGACGTTAGTGTTCCCGCTGGAGCAGGCGGGCGACTTCAAGAGCCGCATAACCGATCTGAAGGTATACAATACGGCCGAGTAGGCAGCACGATATTACGATGCGAAGGCGTCGGCTCCCATTTGCGGGGGCCGACGTCGGTTTTTTTGTGCGGCGCGGTTGGCTCGTACGGCAGGCTGATGCCCGAGTAGTCCTGCGGACTGCAACACGCTACGTCATGCCACCGAGCCGTCGGGCGAGGATTGGCATCGCAAACGGGAAGTTGTCGGTGGAGATTCCAATCATTTCACAGTTTGTAAAACTGTGAAATGTGGAATGACGCGGATGGTTTTCGTTTTTGGGCCTGCTGTTCGCCGACGGACGATTTCGGGTAAAATTTATCTTCGGCGGCTGC
>ERZ827168.1776-NODE-1776-length-28082-cov-8.090627_pt1 | contig 28082 bp, 27 predicted proteins | sample MGYA00519868_ERZ827168 | MGnify/ENA primary metagenome ERZ827168 (study PRJEB31778, sample SAMEA3449271) | human gut metagenome | biome: human gut; feature: human-associated habitat; material: faeces | place: United Kingdom | collected 2010/2012 ...
TATATCACTAGTAAATAATTATAGTTTTTACCCTTCATGTGCAAATAAGGACTTTTAGTAAAAATATTGGTATCTATCTGGATAAAAATGGTTTTTATACTATTGTATCTCCAGATAACAACGATAAAATCATCGAAAGATTGATTGAAAAATATGGTGTTGTCAATATCTCTCTGAAACCGGAGGAACGTATCAGATATTTGTTTTACTATTTATGTTTTAAGCAAGGATATACAACCATTCAAAACTTAGCAGAAAAAATGAACGTTAGTTATAATACTGCACATTCGTTAATAAAAAAGTTTAATGAACAAACAAAAGATTTTAATATTCAGATAATATCTAATATTAAATACGGTGTTAAGCTGCAAGGCGATGAAAAACAAATCAGAAATCACCTAATCAACATACATCTAGAGAGCAGCAAAAACAATTATCTTGTATTAGATGGCGAAATAATCTGCAATTATATTGGATGTGAATATTTTGATTTTTGGGAAGATAAAAAAGAAGCTATTTTCGATGTGTCTATGAAATATCTTAGCAGATCAGGAACTTATACCAAAGATCAATCTTTGCAATATATTCTTTTATGTGTAGAATTGTCCTTAGCTCGTTCATCGCTTGGCAGAATAATTCATAATCGGCAATTAATATTTGAAAGCACGATAAGCACAAATGAATTTAAATTTGCTTTTGATATGATGGAAGAATTATGCGAGTTGCTTGATCAGGAGTTATATCCAGATGAAGTCTGTTGGATCGCTAATGTAATATCAGGAATTAATACTCCAAGCCATGATGTTAATTCTGTTGATAATTATGCAGAAATCCAACTTGTTGCCTGTAATTTGATCAATGAAATTTCATACAAATTAAACATAAAAATAGATCCTGATTCGACAACTTATAAAAATTTGATAATGCATATTCAACCTGCAGTGTTTAGGATCAAAAACGGAATCAAAATAGATAACCCACTATTAGACGAGGTGAAAGAAAAGTATGCAGCAGTTTATGAGGCGGTAAATAATTCTATACACATTTTAGAAAAATACGTTTATAAAAAGGTGTCAGAAGCTGAAATAGGCTATATATCAATACATTTTGTTCCTTATTATGATTTCAAGGTTACAAATGATACCAGCAGTAAAAATATACTGATTGTATGCGATTCTGGAATTGGAACTTCAGTATTATTATCATCACGAATAAAAGAAATATATGAAATAAATATCGTTAGTGTTATTCCGTTATACGAACTTAAGCAACGTATAAAACTTCTTAAAGTGGATTATATTATCTCAACAGTAAATATCGATCCGAAAATTAAAGTTGATGCAAAGATAATAAGAGTTAATCCATTTTTGAATGAAAAAGATATAAAAGAACTCGATTCACACTTCAAGAAGGTTAATCAAAATTTATCTATAGATAAAGATAAATTCGCGGCTGTAGTAAAAAGATACGCCAAAACAGAGTATTTAGAAAAAATGCTTCAAGATTTGACCGAGGAGCTTAATATAAACTTTAGATGCGGCAAAAAGAAAGAGGACACAATAATGTTAAATGATGCAATGAGAGAAGAAATGATCGAATTAGATTATCCGGCAAAAGATTGGGAAGATGCAGTTAGAGAAGCGGGACGTTTGCTTAAGGATAGCGGTTGTATTGAAGATAGCTATATAGATAGCATGATCCAGACCGTAAAGAGAATAGGTGCGTACATCGTTATTTCTAAAGGAATAGCTTTGCCACATTCAAGAAGTGGCAAAGATGCTAAAAAAGTAGGAATAAGTTTTCTAAGATTAAAAGAGCCGGTTTGTTTTGGACATAAAGAAAATGATCCTGTCGATCTGGTGTTTGCTCTATCATCCATTGACAGCTCGTCACACTTAAGGGCCCTACAAGATCTTTCAAATTTACTAAGTTTCAAAGAGAATGTTTCAAAATTAAGAAAGATCAAGAGTGCTGACGAAGTTATGAAAATGGTTGATGAGGTTAAGTGAAAGGAGGAAAGCTATGGCTGATGAAAAAGAAAAATTGCTACAGATCGCAAGACTTTTAAAGGACAACAAATACGTTTCAGATGGTGTAAACAAAGGAAGCATATCTTTAAAAGATAAAAATGGAAACATAATTGTTAGTCCCAGTAAAGTTTCTTACGACGAATTATCTTCTGATCGCTTGAATGTGGTGGATATTAATGGAGCTCCGATCGAAGAAAATGCCCCATTTTCAAGAGATATGTATTTTCATTTGAAAATTTATAAAGAAAGACCAGATGTCAATGCAATCATTCACACTCATTCCAAATATGCAACTGCCTTGGCTTTAGCAAACAAGGGAATACCATTTATTCTTTATGGAATGAAATTCCATACCAAGGGCGAGGTTAAGGTCGCACCTTTCAGTTTTCCTAACACAAAAGAGTGTAACGACTCAATAATACAATATTTAGGAGATAGAAACGCTGTTTTATTGGGCAACCATGGTCTAGTATGTGTCGGTGAGAATATTGATGAGTGCTATCAAACGGTGGAATTTGTGGAATCACTAAGTGAAAGTTATATTCATGCGCTATCAATAGGAAAAGTGGAAGAAATTAGAAATTGGAGGGAAGTTAATTATGGATAAACTTCATATTGGAGTCTGTTGCACTTTTGGTGCAGGGAGCAGTTTAATGCTAAAAATGAATCTTGATAATGTCTTTAACAGATTGAAAGTAGATGCTGATGTTGTAGTATATGACATTTCCAGCATTAATCAAAGTCTTCTAGATTCATTGGATGCTGTTTTTACCGGAACAGCTCTTGTAGGAGAAATTGAAGGAATGGCAGAAGGTACCAAAGCAAAAATAGTGCCTGTTCATGATTATTTCAATTTGCAAGAGTTGGAAGAGTCGATAAAGAAAACATTTGAAATATAAAATATTTTAGGAGAAGAATATGGAATTGTTAAACTTTTTTATAAATCAAGTTTTTAGAACACCCGCTTATTTTATGGCGCTAGTCGTTTTAATTGGTTGCCTTTTACAAAGAAAGAGCGGCAAGGATACAGTAGTATCGGTAATTAAGACAATTGTTGGCATGATGATTTTAAATGTTGGCTCAGGACAATTAAAATCCGCTTCAGAAGTTATGATCAACATGTTTACTCAGAAAATGGGCATTCAAGGTGTTTCAACTGATATGTGGACAGCTGTCTATGCCTATATTGATGAATTGACGATAGTAGGATTGGGCAATGTTGCAATGGTTATGATTACAGCATGGTTATGCAATGTTGTGCTAGCTAGAATCACTCCTATCAAAACTATTTTCTTGACTGGACATACGGCTTATATGGACAGCGCATTTATCACCTTCTTTGTTTGGCGCATTACCGGTTTTACTGGTTTAGCACTATTCTTTACTGCTGTAGCATTTTGTGCAGTCTATTGGTGGTTGTTCCCGGCTTTGCTAAAGAAATTTTTGGTACCTTTGCTTGGTGAAAATTCACCAATAACGATTGGCCATAATCTTTGCTTGTCAGGTATTATCACTATTCAATTGTCTAAATTATTCAGCAAGAATAAGCAAAGCTGTGAAAAATTAAATCTTCCGGGCTGGTTATCTGTGTTCAAAGATTCAGTTGTTTCTTATTCAGTGATCATGGGCGTTATATACTTGGTCATTACTTTAATTTGTGGGGAAGAAATCGTGGCTGCTCATTCCGGTGGTACCAACTGGATCTTGTATGGCCTTAACCAGGGATTTAATATGGCGGTAGGTGTATATGTGTTGCTATCTGGCGTCAGGATGTTCTTAAACGAATTGATCCCTGCATTCAAAGGTTTCTCAGATCGTTTGGTTCCGGGAGCTATTGCCGCTGTTGATACTCCGATATTTTGGTCGTATGCTCCAACTGCAGCTATGATAGGTTTCTTGTCAACAACTTTAGGCCAATTCGTGGGTGTTGGATTGCTGTTCTTATTAGGATCTCCGGTCATTGCTATTCCTAGTGTTATACCGCTCTTCTTTGGCGGATCTACTTTAGGTGTTTTGGCCAATTCTACAGGAGGCTGGAAAGGAACGATCGTAGTAACGTTTATTATGGGTATCGTAGTCATTTGTGGAAGTGCATTATTAGCAATGCTTCTCAATTATAATTTTGTGCCAGGACATTCTGACTGGTCGACATTATGGTTGATCGTGATTGCGATTGGCAGATTGATCTTCGGCCCTGTTGCAACTCATTAGAATTATGAAGACAATTAAGACTGTTTTGGGTGAAATCAAGCCAGATGAGCTTGGTTTCACCGACATGCACGATCATGTCTGGAAACAAGGTGGAATGGAAGTTTTAGAAGATAAAGATTTTGGAATTGAAAGCATAGAAAAGTCCAACGATGAATTAAAACGTTTCCATGCCGCTGGCGGAAATTCATTGGTAGATATGCAACCGATCGGTGTTGGCCGAAGCATCGAGAAACTTTGCGAAATTGCCAAAGATACAAACGTTAATTTAATCGCAATTACAGGGTTCCATCGAGGAGCATTGTATGATAAAGCACATTTTGTATTTAAGTATTCTGAAGATGAAATATATGAAATAGTAAGATCCGAAGTCGAGAAAGGTATCGAGATCAATGACTTTTGCGGTCCTTTTACTAAACATTCCGGCATAAAGCCCGGTTTAGTGAAATGCGGTACTGGTTATTATAAAATAAATGATATTGAAAAGAAATTGATGCGTGTTGTTGCAAGAGTAAGCAAAGATACCGGCATTCCTATCGGAACCCACACTCATCAAGGGACTATGGGTTACGAGCAAGCATGTTATTTAATCGAACATGGTGCTGATCCAGAAAAAATAATGATTGGTCATTTGGATAGAAATGCAGATTTAGAAATGCATAAAAAAGTATTGAAATTAGGTGTATATGTGCAATATGATTGTTTTGCACGTGTCAAATATCATCCTGTTTGCGACACCATGGATCTGATTAAAAAATTGTCTAAATTAGGCTATAGTAATCGAATAATGGTTGGCGGCGACTGGGGAAGATCATCATATTTAAAAGCTTACGGAGGATCGCCAGGTTTAGAATTTGTGTCCAGAGACATACCGTCGCTAATGCGTGAATATGGTATTGATGAAACTGTAATAAAGGATATTTTCTTTGAAAATCCGAAACAGTTCTTAGCATATTAAGATTATTTGCATTATGAAAGTAACTTTATTAGTTGAAAATAATAGTTTGTTTTGTGTATATTTAAATGCCGAACATGGATTTTCGGCATGGATCGAAGATGAACAAACGAAGGTACTTTATGATTGCGGATTTTCTGATAATTTCATCAAAAATGCGGTAAAGATGAATATTGATCTCAGAACGGTTGATTATGTCGTTTTATCGCACTGCCATCGAGATCATACTGGCGGATTAAAATATCTTATGCAGTATTATCGTGATAATGCTATGTTTAAAAGGCCGAAGTTGTTAATTGCGGACGAGGGAATTTTCACAAAAAGATGGAATTTTAAAAAGAATCATAACTCTGGATTAGATTTAACTTTAGATGATTTATCAAAGTTCTTTGATGTAGAGATCCATAATGATCCTTTTTGGATAACGGACAATCTTTGTTTTATGGGGATATGCGAAAGAACGAACGATTATGAACATATTCATCCACAAAGAGCTAAAAAGCTGATTGACGGAATGTGGGTTGCCGATTGTGTCGACGAGGACACTCAATTGTGTTATAGACATAAAAACGGAAAAGAAGTCAGCATCATTGCTGCGTGTGCTCATTATGGTATATGCAATATTATGGAGTACGCAAAAAAGATAACAGGTTGCAATACAATTAACACATATCTAGGAGGATCGCATTTAAGGATTGACGAGGTTCCGCAAAGCCAATTAGATCAAACAGTATCATATGTAAAAAAGCAAAAAATTAAGCAGTTTTATATATGTCACGATACAGATCTTCATTGCAAAAAAGCTTTATGGAATGCAACACATAGTTTAGAAGCCGGAACAGGTTTGATTTTGGAATTAGATTGACTATAACAGTACTTATCAATGTTGAAGGGCATGATCACATGCCTTTTTACGTACGACAGGCAGTCGTGCTAATAGTTAGTGTTATCACTAGATAATACTATCTGTTTTATTTTATATGTCTAGGTATAAAAGATACTAGTATCACTATATACAAAAGACATGGAAGTAAGACATTCCCAATAGGTTGAAATACCTATCTACTAAGGATATAGCCAAGTAGTATTTTGCTTTACTATTAACAATAAAAACGATTGGTGATAAAACTTTTTGTACAATCTAAGTTCAAAAAATTTCACAAAAAGCGTGAAATACACTGAGCTTGTTCGGAGAAAGAAAGAAGAGATAATTAAAGTAGGTAAGAGATATGAATATACGTCAAAAATATGAGTTAAGTATCCTAATAAGAGATGGAAAATTCAACTTAGATAAGTTGGCGGAGACATTTAATGTTAATGCTAGAACAATAAGAAACGATATTGTTCAAATAGATGATTATCTTAAAAACAAGAATGTCAAAGCAACTATTGAAGTAAAGAACAAAATCATCACTATTAATATGCTTAAAGATATTAAATTGGAAGATTTAGTAGAAATTAATTACCATGATTTCTATTCTGACCGTATCTCAAATGAAGAGAGGATATTGTTAATATTGTCTGATTTATGTTGGTCTGATGGATATCTAACAATTCAAGATTTAGCTGATAAATATTTTGTTTCTAGAGGAACCATTAATAGCGATATCGTTTCTATTAAAGAATACTGTGATAAGAATGGTATTAATTTTGTGTCCGCTAGAGGAAAGGGTATCGGTATAGATGAAGATGAGAAGAATCGTAGAAAATACTTAGCTAGTATTATTAAGGAATTTGCTTATCTTAATCAAAAAGTCAATCTAGATATGTCAATATATGGCCAATGGTTTGATTTGGATGAGATAAATAAAATTCAAGCCATTGTAAATGAAGTTGATGAGATATTTAATGTATCGTTAACGGATGTTGCTTATGAAGCGTTGATTGTGCATATTGCGTTATCAATCGAAAGATTTAAGGCTGGCAACAATGATGAAGAGTTGCCTAGCGAAGAATTGGAGAATATCGATTCATTACAGTACAAAATTGCAAGTACTTTGGTGGAAATGATAAATGAGGAATTTAACATATCACTAGGTGAAAATGAAATTTATTATATTGCTGTTCATACAGCGGCTAAATCGGGGGTTATAGTTGCTCAAGAAAAACGTGGAGATAACTTCCTTGAGTACTATTGTTTAAGACTGATTAATAATGTTGGCTTGTTGTTAAATGTCGATTTGTCCAATGATAAGCATTTATTTAATAGTTTATTTCAACACTTGTGTGCTTGTGAGTATCGAAATAGGAACAATATTTCGCTGGATAATCCTTTAAAAGATGAATTAAAGAATAATTACAAAGATTTATTCGAAATAGTTAAGGCTGTAATTATTGATGTTAATGAACCTGATGTGATTATACCTAGTGATGATGAAATCGCTTATGTAATGTTGCATTTTTGCACGGCGATAAAAAGAGACATCAAACAAATTAAACCTTTAAGGGTTTTGGTTGTTTGTGCAACTGGAATTGGAACAGCTGAGTTACTCAGCTTGGGGTTAAAGGAAAACTTTAATTTTGAAATAGTTGATAAGTTAGCTAAACATCAACTAAAAGATGAAAAGTACTTAAATGATGTAGATTTAATTATTTCAACAGTGCCGTTAAAATCAAGGATACCTAGTGTGACAGTTAGTCCTATTTTAAAGGAAAAAGACATTATAGATATAAAACACTTTATCAATAGACTGGATCTGGTTGGAAAATTAGATATTAAAAGTACAAAGATGTCTAAAACTGCTGTCATGCTCAAGGATTTGTTAAATAAATATCCATCTAATAAAGATGAAGAAATACTTATAGAGAAAATTAAAACATTATTACTAAATGAAAAGGGAGAAGAAAATTATATGCTAAGCGACTTAATAAGGAAGGAAACAATAGCTTTGGGTCTTGAAGTTGATGATTGGCAAGACGCAGTTAGAAAGGCAGGACAGCTATTGATTAACGATGGTTCTATTACAGAAGAATACATTGATGGTGCAATCGAGAATGTGAAAGAATTAGGGCCATACATAGTGATTACTAAAGGCATCGCCTTGCCACATGCTACAAACAAGGTTGGGGTTAATAGAACAGCCATGTCATTAATTACTTTGAAGAATCCCGTAAATTTCGGAAATAAGAACAACGATCCTGTTGATACTGTATTTATGCTTGCCACAACTGATTCAACTTCGCATCTTGGAGCTTTACAAGATTTGTCGGAATTCTTGGGAGATGAAGAGTTTCTTAATATTTTAAGACACGATACTACAATTGAAAAAATTTTAGCTTTTATAGCTACAAATGAAATAAAGAAAGGAGGTAAGTAAGATGAACACCAAAAAAGCATTAATCATGTGTCGTACAGGAATGGGTAGTTCTATGATGCTGAAAATCAAGGTTGATAAATTGATTGATAAAAATAAATATCCATTGGATGTTACACATGATGCGTTTAGCGGATTTGCTGGTCAACAAAATGTTGATATTATCATCACCATGGAAGATTTAATTGATGAATTTAAAGATTCTTCTGCTTATGTCATCGGTGTTAAAGACATCATGGATGTTGATTATCTAGAAAGAGAACTAAACAAGTATTTTGAAAGTCAAAAACAATAATAAGAAAGGGGAGTAAATTATGGCTTTTTTACAATTCATAGTCTATGACGTATTAGGTCAGGCTGCATTATTGATCGGTTTAATGGCATTAGTAGGCCTATTAATCCAACACAAACCTGCTGATAAGGTTATTTCAGGAACAATTAAAACCATCGTAGGTTTCTTAATTTTCGGTATTGGTTCAGGTGCTGCACAAACTGCATTAAATGGTTTCCAATACTTATTCTCAACAGCTTTTGGATTAGAGGGTGTTACACCTATTTCTGAAGCTATTACTGCACAAGCGCAAACCGCTTTCCCTATGGTTATCGCATTAATCATGGTATTCGGATTTGTTTGTAACTTGATTTTCGCTAGATTCACTAAGTTTAAGTACATTTTCTTAACAGGTGGACACAGCTTATTCTTAAGTGCTTTATTAGCTATTCTATTAAAGGCTTTAGGTTTAAGTGATGTTGCTGCTATCGCAATTGGTTCAATCATTCATGGCTTTGCTGCCGCTATTTATCCTGCAATTGCACAAAAGTCTATGAATGCAGTTACAGGTTCTGACGAAATCGCAATTGGTCACTATTGCACATTAGCTTATGCTTTATCAGGTTGGTTAGGTTCTAAAGTTGGCGATCCTAAGGATAGCACTGAAAACATTAAACTTCCTGGTCGGTTGTCAATGTTTAAAGATTATATCGTTTCAGTATCTCTATCAGTAGGTATCTTCTACTATGTTGCTGCTATCGTATGTGGTCAAACTGTAGTTGAAAGTGTTTCTGGTGGTGTTCATTGGTTGATTTATCCATTAATGCAAACATTAACATTCACGGGTGGTTTATACGTAATCATCACTGGTGTTCGTCTATTCTTGGGTGAAATCGTTCCAGCATTCGTTGGTATTTCTGAAAAGTTTATCCCTGGAGCTAAACCAGCATTGGATTGTCCGGTTGTATTCCCATATGCTCCAACTGCTACTGTATTAGGTTTCATCTCAGCTTATGCTGCTGGTTTAATTTGCATGTTTATCATGGCTGCATTAGGAACTACTGTTATGATTCCGGTTGCAATTCCATTCTTCTTTATTGGTGCAACAGCCGGTGTATTTGGTAATGCACGTGGTGGGTGGAAAGGCTGTGTTCTAGGTGCATTTGTTACAGGCATCTTAATTTCTGTAGGACCAGCGTTGATTTATCCAATCATGCAAAGTGTTGGCTTATCAGGAACTAGTTTCCCAGAAACCGACTTTAACCTAATTGGTATTGTATTCAATGTTATTGGTAAGTTACTAGGTAAATGGTAATAGTTTAAGGATGCCTGGTGTTATACCAGGCATCTTAATTGAAAGGATTATATATGGAAGTAAAAGAATTAAAGAAAATTGCTAATAACAATCGTAAAAGAATTGTTGATATGGTTTATCGTGCAAAAGTAGGGCATGTTGGTGGTGCGTTATCTGTTATCGATTTGGTTACTGCTATATCAGAATTGGATATTGATTATTCATCTCCAAATAGAAGCAGAATTGTTCTTTCAAAAGGACATGCTTGCCCCGCTTTATATGCGGAGTTGGTTCAAAAAGGCATTTTAGAAGAAAGCGAATTAAACACTTTTAGAAGATTAAATTCAAGACTTCAAGGACATCCATATACTCTAGATATACCCGAGCTTGATGCTACTACGGGTTTATTAGGACAAGGTTTTTCAATGGCTGTTGGAATGGCAATTGTAAAAAAACAATATGATAAGGATCATCGTGTTTATGCGATTGCTGGAGATGGCGAAATGGATGAGGGACAAATGTGGGAAGCTATCATGATGGCTGCACATAATAAATTAAATAATTTAATTTTCATTATTGACTACAACAAATTGTCTTCTACTCATCCTACTAATGAAATAATCAACCTTGAACCATTAGTAGAAAAGATGAAAGCTTTCAATTTGCATACTATTGAAATTGATGGGAATAATATGGAAGAAATTGTTAGGGTTTTAGATGAAGTTAAGCAGGTAACGGATAAACCTATTGCTATAGTGGCAAATACGGTTAAGGGCAAGGGTGTTTCATTTATGGAAAATGTTGGTAAATGGCATTCAAGCGGTTTGACTGATGAAGAATACAAAATTGCTATGGAAGATTTAAATCGTATTGAGGAGGCATTATAATGACATACAATACAATCACATTAAGAGAATTAATTGGTGACATGTTGAATGAAGTTGCTTCAACTAGAGATGATATTTATGTAATTGATAGTGACTTAGCCAAATCAACTACTACAAATAAATTTGAAACTTTGCATAAGGAACACTTTGTTGAAACTGGTATTGCTGAACAAAATGCTATGTCTATTGCTGCCGGTATTGCTAGGGAGGGTAAAGTCCCTTTCTATGTGAACTTTGCAATGTTCGTGTCTGGAACTGCTTGGACTCAATTAAGACAAATTTGTTATGCAAAAGAAAATGTTAAATTAATCGCAACCCATCCAGGTATGGATGGTGGGTATGACGGAGCCACACACCACGCTAATGAAGATATTGCTTTGATGCGTGTACTGCCAAATTTAAGAGTGTTGGTTCCGTCAAATCCTGATGAATTAAGGGCTGCGATTAACCTAGCTTTAGAATATGATGGACCTGTTTATATCCGTTGTGTAAGAGATAGCGTGCCTAACCTTCCTGCAACAGGAGAGCTTGCTTTTGGTAAATCAACTATAGTTAAGGATTTAGGTGATGATTTTGCTTTAGTTTATGAAGGGACAAGCGCGGATTTGGCGTTTAGATCTTTTGAAGAAGCAACTAAGCAAGGACTAAAAGGAAAATTGGTGAATGTTTTCTCTATCAAACCATTTGATACAGAAACAATATTATCTTTAGCGCAATCTGTTGGCAAAATAGTTACAGTAGAAAATCATTCAGTACTTGGCGGATTAGGTTCACTGGTTGCTGAGACAATTTCTTCATTAGATCATCATGGTAAACTATATAGAGTTGGCGTAAATGATGTATTTACTGAATCTGGTCCTAGTAAGGATATCAAAGAAAAATACGGTCTAAATGTAGAAAATGTATTGAACTATATAAAAAAATAAATAAAAGCACCTCGCGGTGCTTTTTAATCATGTTGACTATTTAAGAACGTATTCTTTAGTTTCACCATTAACCTTAACTACTAAGTATTTAGCTTCTGGCTTAACATATACATCTACTCCCTCAACGCTTTTTAAAGTGATTTTATTATCTTTAAGTACAGCTTTGATTTCAGCATCAAGATCAGTAATGTTTACATCTTTTTCATCAAATTGAACAACAGTGTTAATTTTCATAAGAAATGTCCTCCCTTTACAACAATTCTATGCTTTTTTTAATCAAAATCAAATTTTTCTAATAATTCTCTTAATTCTAATAAAGGACGATTAGGTTTATGCTCAATTTTGTAGTCTTTTTTAAATAGTTCATATCTTTCAATAAATTCTCTAGATGACATTCTATTGGCACCATTAGCGAAGACTCTTAATTGTTCAAGATAGTCACTAGTAACAACAATTACCTTATAATCTTTAGTTAATTCTTTAGTTTTAACTTCAATATATTCATCAGCAGTTTGTTTATTCTTAGTATAGACAATAGTGATGTTGTCATGATTTATGGTTCTAGCTCTTTTTTCTTCTGTCTTGTAAGCATCAAAGACAAGAACACATTGAGCATTCACATAACCGCCAAAGTCACAGACTATGTCAACTAACTTGTCTCTTAAGATTTGGAAGTCTTCTTCTCTATATTCTTTTAGAGTATGTAGAAGGTTATAACCATCCACAATATAGATAATCTCTTTATAGACTATTTCTTTCTTTTCTTCCTTAGTTTCTTCTTTCTTGGTATAAACCCTAGTCTTTTGTTTATAAGTGTTATTAAAGACACGGTTTAATTCTTCATTAGAAATTGTTTGTCTAGCATACACGTACGGTGTATCGTCTATTGGTTCTTCTTCTGGTGGTAGATCATCATCAAAAATGAATTCAGGATCTTCCACATAGTAGGCAATAGAGGCATCGATATTGAATCTATCTTTTAATAGTTTAATAAAGATTTCTTCTACTAAAGGACTACTAATGTAGATGGTGACTTTATCATCGACTAGTTGAATATTTAGTTCTGGTAGTTGTTTATTGATTTGTTTAATCTTATTAAATAAGTCAAAGCTACTAAGTTTTGATTCAATTACCTTATTGTTTAAGGGTGTGGTGTATACTTCTTTTTCTAAAGAAGGAAGATAAGTACCTACATCATATTTAAGGCCTTTGATGGCAACAATATCGTTTTGATTAGCTGCTTGAATAGGTGTGTAGTTATTGCCACTAATTTGGTACATCTCGTTGATTTTGTTGTCTTTATCAAATTGAGTCTTGTTTAATAGAGTACCACTTAAAACTTTAACAATCGCATTGCCATTTTCATCATAACGATAGATGTAGGCATTTAGATTATTGTTGTTGGTGTTGGGTGTAGTGTAGTTTTTGATTGTGCTTAAAAGGAAATCAATATTAATATCCTTTAGGGCAGAGCCTTTAACTAAGGGAATGATATTATGATCTATCAATTCTTGGTTTAGGTTGGTGATTAAGCCTGTTGATAATAGTTCTTCTAAATCACTTACTTCTAAGATATTAGGGCTGATGCCTGATTTTAATCTGTTTAAGATAGTATCATCATCTTCCTTGGCGATGTCCATTTTATTAAGAAAGATAAAAGTTTTGATTTTGTTTCTTTTAAGTTCTTCATAAATAATCTTAGTGTTAGTAAGATTTTGTTCTATGGCAGATACTACAAGGATGGCGTAGTCAAGGATTTTAAGGGCACGTTGTTGTTCAGTTTTAAAGTCCTTATGTCCTGGGGTATCTACATAAATAAAGTCTTGATTATCGTATTTAAAGAAGGCTTCTTTATTAAAAATGGTGATGCCTTTTTCTTTTTCGATTTTGTCAAAATCAAGGAAGGTGTCCTTGTGATCTACTCTTCCTTTCTTTCTAATCATGCCACTTTTATATAAAAGACCCTCTGCAAGGGTTGTTTTTCCTGCATCTACGTCTGCTAAGGCTCCAATAACTATTTTTTGCATGCTATAATTGTATAATAATTGGATAAAAACAGGGGGAAAAGTATGAATGATGTAAGAGTCATTGAGGTAAAGCAGTCCGTTTTCGCCAATAACGAAAAGAGGGCTTCTTTGTTGCGAGATGAACTAAAGAGGAAGAAAACTTATTTATTGAATGTAATGTCTTCACCTGGCTCTGGTAAGACTACTACTTTAGTTAAGACTATTAATCTATTAAAGAATGATTTAAAGATTGCAGTTATGGAAGCTGATATTGATTCTGATAAGGATGCGATTACTGTTTCAAGGGAAACAGGGGTTGATTCTATTCAAATCCATACTGGTGGTATGTGTCATTTGGATGCTGATATGACAGCACAGGGAATTAATGAATTAAGTGGTGAATATGATTTGATTATTTTGGAGAATGTAGGAAATCTTGTGTGTCCTGCAGAATTTGATACGGGTGCTTGTAAGTCTATAAGTATCTTGTCAGTGCCTGAGGGTGATGATAAGCCACTTAAGTATCCTTTGATGTATCAAGTGTGTTCGCTTGTGTTGATTAATAAAATTGATGTATTACCTTATTTCGACTTTGATGTTGAGAAATGTAAGGAGTATATAAACAAACGTAATCCGAAGTGTGGGGTTTTAAAGATTAGTGCTAAAAACGGGGATGGCATTGAACAGTTTGTAGAATGGCTTAAAAAAGAAGTAGCAGATTGGAAGGAGAATTAAATAATGCCAGAAATGTCTAAGACGATCGTTCCGCCAAAGATGGGGGACAAAGAACCTAGTGAGAAGATTCTTGCCTTAGGTAAGAAGATTACTGACGTAGCTAAGCATAAGCTACATGGAATTACTTCAGATGATCCAGAATATTGGGGTTTAGCTGGAATTGTTTCTGAAAAGATGGCCGATGTTGCCTTGAAGATGGATTTACGTACACCATATACTTTTAATGAATTAGTTAAGTTGAATCCTGAATTAAGTGAAGAGAAATTACAAGAATTATTGGATCAAATGTCTTTTATAGGACTATTGGAATATGATTATGGTTATCATTATGATCATAATGGTAGAACAGCTCCTCAAAGCGAGAGACGTTATATTCTTCCTATGTTTGTGCCAGGTTCTGCTGAATTATTTAATATGGATGAAGATCCTGTGACTGGTGAGAATAATAGATTAAAGACTAATCCTGAATTAGCTTCTTTCTTTGAGAGAATGACTTATATCCCTCTTAAGGGTATTACACAATTGGTGCCTCCAGGTGGTGCTGGTATAGGTATGCATGTTGTTCCGGTTGAGAAGGCTATTTCAATGGAGAATAAGAAAGTTGATCTTGAGCAATTATCATATTGGTTAGATAAGTATGAAGGTAAGATTGGTGTTGGTCAATGTTCATGTCGTGCTAGCCGTAAAGTTTTAAATGAGGGTTGTGGTGACGATCCTCAAGCATGGTGTATTGGTGTTGGTGATTTCGCTGATTACTGTGTTGAGACTGGTAAGGGTAGAAATATTACCAAGGAAGAGGCTTTAGAGATTTTAAAGAAGGCTGAGGATTTAGGTTATGTTCATCAAATTACTAATATTGATGGTGATAATAAGATCTTTGGTATTTGTAACTGTAATGTAAATATTTGTAATGCTTTACGTACTTCACAATTATTTAATACGCCTAATATGTCTGCGAGTGCTTATCGTGCTAAGGTTGAGGCAAGTAAGTGTGTTGCCTGTGGTAAGTGCGTAGAGGTATGTCCTGCTGGTGCTGTTAAGCTTGGTCAAAAGTTATGTAAGGCTGATGGTTCAATGGTTAAGTATCCTCGTCATGAGCTTCCTGATGCGATGAAGTGGGGCGAAGATAAGTATGATGAGAACTATCGTGATAATAATAGAATCAATTGTTATGACAGTGGTACTGCACCATGTAAAACAGCATGTCCGGCTCATGTTTCTGTTCAAGGTTATTTGAAAAAGGCTGCAGAAGGCAAGTATGATGAGGCTTTAGCTTTAATCAAGAAGGATAATCCATTCCCTGCGATTTGTGGTCGTGTATGTAATAAGAGATGTGAAGAGGCTTGTACTAGAGGCACAATCGACAGAGCTGTTGCGATTGATGATGTTAAGAAGTTTATCGCTGATTTAGAGCTTAAGGAAGAGAACCGTTATGTTCCTAAGGTTAATATGGCTGTCTCTCCTGCAAGAAAGATTAAGATGGATAAGTGGCCACAAAAGATTGCGATCATCGGTGCTGGACCTGCAGGTTTAAGTGCTGCTTATTACTTAGCTACTATGGGTTATGTTCCTACTGTGTTTGAAAAGAATGCTGAGCTTGGCGGTATGATGCGTTATGGTATTCCTTCATATAAGTTAGAGAAGGATGTTATTGATGCTGAAATCGATGTTCTTAAGAAGTTAGGTGTTGAGTTTAGATGCAATACTGAGGTTGGTAAGGATGTTACTATCGCTGATCTTAAAAAGGATGGCTATAAGGCGTTCTATGTAGCTATTGGTTGTCAAGGTGGTAGATATCCTGGTGTTGATAATGATCATGCTGAAGGTACTTATATCGCTGTTGATTATCTAAAGGATGCTTATGAAAATAGAGATGCTAAGTTTGAGGGTGATGTAGTTGTTGTAGGTGGCGGTAATGTTGCGATTGACTGTGCTAGAACTGCTCATCGTCAGGGTGCTAAGAATGTTAATATGTTCTCTCTTGAGACAAGAGAGACTATGCCTGCATCAATAGATGAAATAAAAGAGGCTCTAGAAGAGAATGTTGTGATTAATAATTCTTGGGGTCCTAAGGAATTAAAGGTTGATGAAAGTGGTAAGGTTACTTCTGTTGTGTTTAAGAAGTGCACAGCTACTATTGTTGATGGTAAGTTTAATCCTCAATATAATGAAAGTGAAACTATGGAAATTGATGCTGATAAGGTAATCTTTGCGATTGGTCAAGCTGTTGTATGGGGTGATATGTTAAAGGGAACTAGTGTTAAGTTCCATCATGGTAATTATCCTGTGGCTGATAAGCTAACTTATCAAACAGATGATGAGGATATCTTTGTCGGTGGTGATGTTTATACAGGTCCTAAGTTTGTGATTGATGCGATTGCACAGGGTCATATGGCTGCTGAAAGATTGCATAGACATGTTCATGAGGGTGCAAGTTTAACAATTGGTCTTGATAAGAGAGAATTTATTGAGCTTGATAAGAATGATATCTTGGTTAATGATTATGATCATGCTCAAAGACAAGTTGAAGGTCTAAAGGGTATTAAGAATCCTGATATGTCTTTCAAGGATAATAGAGCTGGTTTAACTGAGGAACAAGTTCGTATTGAGACCAAGAGATGTTTAGGCTGTGGTGCTTCTGTAGTGGATCCTCATAAGTGTATTGGTTGTGGTTTGTGTACTACAAGATGTGAGTTTGATGCGATTAAACTACATAGAACTCATCCTGAGGCTACTAAGATGATTAAGGCTGAGGATAAGTTTAAGGCTATTCTTCCTTATGCTGCAAAAAGAGCTGTTAAGATTGCCTTACATATTAAGCCAAAAGAAGTTGATGACTAATGCATGAGCTTGGTGTAGTGTTTTATGTCATAGATGAGTGTGAGAAATTAGCTAAGGAAAACAATGTTGAGCATATCAATTCAGTTACGATTGAATTGGGTACTGTTAGTGGGGTAATTGATAATTATCTTGTGGATTGTTGGAATTGGGCTGTTAGTAAGCATGAGATTATGACTAATTGTGAACTGAAGATAGAGAAGATTAAGGCTATTACACATTGTGAGGATTGTGGACAGGATTATAATACGATTGTGTATGGTAAGATATGTCCACATTGTCAAAGCGAGAATACTTATCTTCTTCAGGGAAATGAATTTAATATAAAAGAAATGGAAGTCGTTTAGACTTCCATTTGCTATTTTTTAAAGTTTTTAATATCGACATCTAGTGGTTCATCTATTTTTTCACCAACATATTTGCCGTTTTTCTTTCTTTGTTTGACGCATTCGTTTAAGATGTATTCTATTTGACCGTTGATGCTTCTAAAGTCATCTTCTGCCCAAGCGGCAAGTTCATCATAGAGTCTTTTAGAGATTCTAAGTGGTACTTGTTTCTTGTTGTCGGCCATTAGTATAGTGATCCTGAGTTAACGATTGGTTGTGCGTCTTTGTTGCCACATAGTACTACTAGTAGGTTAGATACCATTTGGGCTTTTCTTTCGTCATCAAGGTCTACTACGTTGTTTTCTTTTAGTCTGTCTAAAGCCATTTCGACCATGCCAACAGCACCGTCAACAATCATTTTTCTAGCGTCGATAATAGCTGCAGCTTGTTGTCTTTGTAACATTACTGAGGCAATTTCTGGAGCATAGGCAAGGTATGTGATTCTAGCATCGATTATTTCTAGTCCTGCTTCTTGTACTTTTTCTTGAATTTCTTCTTTGATTCTTTGAGCTACTATTTCACTAGAGCCTCTAAGGGAACCATCATCGGCAATGCCATCTCCTGTGGTGTCAATATTGCTTGAAACATCATATGGGTAGATTCTAACAACGTTTCTTAAAGCACTGTCACATTGTAAACTTAAGTATTCTTTGTAGTTGTCTACGTTGAATACAGCTTTATAAGTGTCAGCTACTTTCCAGATAACGGCGATACCAATTTCTACAGGATTACCAAGACAGTCGTTTATTTTTTGAACTGCGTTGTTTAGTGTCATCATTTTTAGTGAAATTTTGTTTGATGACATTTGTACTTCATTAGCTGTTATAGTGTTCTTTTTAACATCACCGCTTTGGCTAAGTGTTGTCTTGGCTGCAGGGTTAATTGATGTACAGAATGGATTGACAAAGTAGAATCCTTCGCCTTTTAAAGTTCCAATATAGTCACCAAATAGGGTTAGTACTAATGCTTCTTGGGGTTTTAATACCTTTAGTCCTGGCATTAGGAAGAAGTCACCTACAAATAGGATTATGCTTATTACTATTAATAGTATGTTGTCACTGTTGGCTCCAAATATAAATAGCAATATTGATCCAAAGAATATAAGTGTGATTAGTATTAGCATGCTCATGCCGTTTCTTTTCTTGTTTAGGATAATTTCGTTCATATATATCCCTCCTTTGATATCAATATGATATCACTTTAATATGTGTTGTCAATTATCTTGTTTTAGCGATAAATATGTTAATTAAGGCGCAAAATTGTTATAATATGTACGGTTATAGGAGGAAATTTCAAATGGCTAAAAAATTAGTTACTGATTTAGATGTAACTGGTAAGAAAGTTATCGTCAGAGTTGATTTTAATGTTCCACTAAAGAGCGGTGAAATCACAGATGATAATCGTATCGTTGCTGCTTTACCAACTATTAAGTATTTAGTTGATAATAAGGCAAAAGTTATTTTAATGTCTCACCTTGGTAAGATTGATTACAAGAAGACTGAGGAAGAAATTGCAGCTGCTAAGAAGAAGAATAACATGGCACCTGTTGCAGTTAGACTACAAGAATATCTAAAGGATACTAAGGTAGTTTTCGTTGATGCAACTAGAGGTGAAGCTCTTGAGAAGGCTGTTGCTGAATTAAAGGATGGCGAAGTTCTTTTAATGCAAAATACTCGTTATGAAAAGGGTGAATCTAAGAATGACGAAGAACTTGGTAAGTACTGGGCTTCTTTAGGTGATTTATTCGTTTCTGATGCGTTTGGTTCAGTTCATAGAGCTCATGCAAGTACTGTTGGTATTGCAAGTCATTTACCAAATGCTGTTGGTTTCTTGATTGAAAAGGAATTAAAGTTCTTAGGTGATGCTGTTGAAAATCCTGTAAGACCTTTCGTTGGTATCTTAGGTGGTGCTAAGGTTGCTGATAAGCTTGCAGTTATTTCAAACTTACTTGAAAAGTGTGATACTTTGATCATTGGTGGTGGTATGGCTTATACTTTCTTGAAGGCTCAAGGTAAGGAAGTTGGTTTGTCACTTGTTGATGATTCAAAGTTAGATTATTGTAAAGAGATGATGGAAAAGGCAGAAAGCTTAGGTAAGAAGTTATTACTTCCTATCGATACAGTTGTTTGTGCTGGTTTCCCTGATCCAATTGATGCTCCGGTTGAGACTGAAGTTGTTTCTAGTGATGCTATTCCTAGTGATAAGGAAGGTCTTGATATTGGTCCTAAGACTGCAGAATTATTTGCTGAAGCTGTAAAGAGCGCAAAGACTGTAGTTTGGAATGGTCCTATGGGTGTATTTGAAAACCCTACTTTAGCTGCTGGTACTAATGCTGTTGCGAAGGCTTTAGCTGAATGTGATGGTACTACTATCGTTGGTGGTGGTGATAGTGCAGCTGCTATTAAGAAGCTTGGTTATGCTGACAAGGTAAGCCATGTTTCAACAGGTGGTGGTGCTTCTCTAGAATTCTTAGAGGGCAAGGGACTTCCTGGTGTTGATGTAATTGAGGAGAAATAAGAAATGAGAACACCTATTATTGTTGGCAACTGGAAGATGAATAAGACTATTGCTGAAACAGAAGAATTTTTAAAGGAAATCGATCCATATATTGAAGGTATTACTTCAGCTCAATATGGTATTGCTACTCCTTATACTGATTTATATGTTGCAGTTAAGAATAGTAAGAATTTAGTAATTGGTGCTGAAAACTGTCACTTTGAGGACAATGGTGCTTTCACTGGTGAAGTTTCAATTCCAATGTTAAAGGAAATCGGTATCGCTTCTTGCATTATCGGTCATAGTGAGAGAAGACAAATGTTCAATGAAACTGATGAAGCTGTTAATCTAAAGGTTAAGAAGTTATTAGCTAACGACATTATGCCTATCATGTGCTGTGGTGAAACTGAAGCAGAATTTGATGCTGGTAAGACTGAAGAAAGAATCAGATCTCAAGTTAGCTTAGGTTTAGCTGGTCTTGATGCTGAGGATGTTAAGAAGGTTGTAGTTGCTTATGAACCAATTTGGGCTATTGGTACTGGTAAGAGTGCTAATACTGAAATTGCTGAAAAGTGCTGCGCTATTGTTAGAGATGAAATCAGAAAGATGTATGGCGATGCTGCTGATGCAGTTAGAGTTCAATATGGTGGTTCTGTAAAGCCTAACAATATCAAAGAATATATGGCTATGGAAGATATTGATGGTGCATTAATTGGTGGTGCAAGTTTAAAGGTTGATTCTTTCAAAGAAATTATTGATGCTACAAAGTAAATGAAAAGGTAAGGAGAAAAAAATAAATATGCCTGGAATTATTGATGTTTATGCAAGAGAGGTAATCGACTCTCGTGGTAATCCAACTGTTGAAGTTGAAGTTGTAACTGAATCTGGTGCTTTCGGTAGAGCTATGGTACCTTCTGGTGCTTCTACTGGTGAAAGAGAAGCTCTAGAACTAAGAGATGGCGATAAGAGTCGTTTCATGGGTAAGGGTGTTTTAAAGGCTGTTGAAAACGTTAATGCTATCATCGGTCCTGCTATCTTAGGCATGGATGTTACTGATCAAGCTGCTATTGATAAGGCTATGATTGAACTTGATGGTACTAAGGATAAGAGCAAGTTAGGTGCTAATGCTACTTTAGGTGTTTCATTGGCAGTATGCAGAGCTGCTGCTGATTACTATGGTATGCCTTTATACAAGTATATCGGTGGTGCTAATGGTAAGGTATTACCAGTTCCTATGATGAACGTATTAAATGGTGGTAAGCATGCTGATTCTTCTGTAGATATGCAAGAATTCATGATTATGCCAGTTGGTGCTCCTTCATTCAAGGAAGCTATCAGATGGTCTGCTGAAGTATTCCATACTCTAAAGAAGGTTTTAACTAAGAAGGGTTATAACACTGCTGTAGGTGATGAGGGTGGTTATGCTCCATCTTGTACAGAAGGTAACGAAGAACCTCTTAAGTTAATCGTTGAAGCTATTAAGGAAGCTGGTTATGAACCTTGGAAGGATTTCGGTATTTGTCTAGACCCTGCTTCAAGTGAATTCTACAATCCTGAAACTGGTTGCTACGAATTAACTAAGTCTGGTCAAGGTGTTAAGACTACTGATGAAATGATTGATATGTATGCTGACTGGTGCGAAAAGTATCCAATTCTTTCTATCGAAGATGGTCTTGCTGAAAACGACTGGGATGGTTGGAAGAAGTTAACTGATAGATTAGGTAAGAAGATCCAATTAGTTGGTGATGACCTATTCGTAACTAACGTTGAATACTTACAAAAGGGTATTGAACTTGGTGTTGCTAACTCAATCTTAATTAAGTTAAACCAAATCGGTACTTTAACTGAAACTTTAGATGCTATCGAATTAGCTAAGACTCATGGTTACACTGCTGTTGTATCTCACAGATCTGGTGAAACTGAAGATACTACAATTGCTGATCTAGTTGTTGGTGTAAATGCTGGTCAAATTAAGACTGGTTCTATGTCAAGAACAGATAGAATCGCTAAGTACAACCAATTAATGAGAATTGAAGATGAACTTGGTGAAATCGCTCAATACAAGGGTAAGAAAGCTTACTACAACGTCAACATTAAATAATTTAAGTTAAGGAGCATTTGCTCCTTTTCTTTTATATGCGTTTAATATTTAAACGCATATAAAAGAAAACATCTTTGTGTTTGATATAATTGTGCTATGTCTTTTAAACAAAATTTTTATAAGGTACAAGGTAAATTGTCTTTGTTTATGTTTATATACGATATACCAAAATTTATCATCTTGTTGTATTCTTCGTTGGAACTAAAGGCGATAATTGTTTGGCTGGAGGCTATTCATTGTCTAGGAGATACTTTTAATTCGTTGATTGTTTTTATGTTGTGTAAAATCTTTGGCAAGAATAAGCATGAATTAAATGATACAAAGGTTGAGAAAATAGAAACGATAGTTGGTATTATCTGTGATTTTGCGATTGTGATGGGTTTATGTTCTATGGTGTTTATTTCTATTTCAGATATTATTCATCCTCATAAGACAAATAGTAATTTATTTTTAGTTGTGCCTATAACGATTATAAGTATAATTTTTGATACGATTTTCTTAAAAAGACAAAAAGCTGTTTTAGCTAATAATGATCATATTTTGGCTAAAACAGAGTTATCAACATGTGTTGAGGATATTTTGTTTGATAGTGTAGAACTTGTTTCTTTGTTGATTATTGTGATTTTTAAAAGAGATCGTTTTATAAGGTATTTGGCTCCAATTTTGTGCATATTGATTAGTTTTGTGGCTATGCATCAAGTTGTTAATAGAATTAATAAGCAGAAGGAGCTTTTGGATAAAATATGTGCATAGAGATATTCGAGAATTATACAAGTGATATCGAACAAGAAATGTTTGATAAGAAAAGAATATTAGAAGCTTATGATAAATATAAAGATGAGCTTTTCTATAGGAAATGTGAGATGATGCATTTTACATCTAGTTCGATGATTATCAATAAAAATAGAGATAAGGTGTTAATGGTTTATCATAATATCTATGATTCTTATTCATGGACTGGTGGTCATAATGATGGTGATGTTGATTTTATGAATGTGGCTTTAAAGGAAGCTAAAGAAGAGACTTCTTTAAGTGAATTAAAGGTGTTGGGTAATGGTCCTTGTTCGATAGAGGTTTTGACTGTTAAGCCACATATTAAAAGAGGGAAATATGTTGGTGGTCATTTACATTTGAATGTGAGTTTCTTGTTTGAGGCGGATGAGAATGCTTATGTTCATATTAAAGAGCATGAGAATAGTAGGATTAAGTGGATTCCTATTAAGGACTTAGAAAAAAATATTTCGTTAAGTGATATAGAAATGCTTCCAGTGTATAGGAAAATTCTAAAGAATTATTTATAATAATGAAATATCGGAGGAAACTGATGGATAGAGAGTTAGTTTTAGTTGTTGATTTTGGTGGCCAATATAATCAGCTGGTTGCTAGAAGAGTTAGAGAATGTAACGTATACTGTGAGATTTATTCTTATCGTAACGCTATTGAAAAGATAAAAGAAAAGAATCCTAAGGGTATTATTCTTACAGGTGGTCCTAATTCTGTTTATGAAGAGGGTGCTCCTACTTGCAGTAGAGAACTTTTTGAATTGGGTATTCCTGTTTTAGGATTATGTTATGGAGCTCAACTTATGGCTCATGTTATGGGTGGTGAAGTTAAAAGAGCTGATCATAGAGAATATGGTAAGACTGATATTAAGTTAAATTCTTCTTCTGTATTGTTTAACGGAATCAAAGAAGACAATACTTGTTGGATGTCTCATTTTGATTATATTTCTAGAATGCCTGAAGGTTTTAAGTCTATTGCCCATACCGATAATTGTCCTGTTGGTGCTATGGGTAATGATGAACATAAGTTATATGGTATTCAGTTCCATCCAGAAGTATTACATACACCTGATGGTACAAAGATGCTTTATAACTTTGTAAGAAATGTTTGTGCTTGTAAGGGCGATTGGAAGATGGATTCTTTTGTGGAAGAGTCTATTAAGTCTATTAAGGAAAAAGTAGGCGATGGTAGAGTTTTATTGGCTTTGTCTGGTGGTGTGGATTCTTCTGTTTGTGCAGGTCTTCTTTCTAAGGCTATTGGTAAACAATTAACTTGTGTGTTTGTTGATCATGGTTTGCTTAGAAAAGATGAGGGTGATGAGGTAGAGAATATCTTTGGTCCTAAGGGCAATTTTGATTTGAATTTTATTAGAGTTAATGCTCAAGAACGTTATTATGAGAAACTAAAGGGCGTTACTGATCCTGAAACAAAGAGAAAGATTATTGGTGAAGAGTTTATTAGAGTTTTTGAAGAAGAGTCTAAGAAGATTGGCAGTGTTGAGTTTTTAGCTCAAGGTACTATTTATCCAGATGTTGTTGAATCTGGTTTGGGTGGTGAGTCTGCTGTTATTAAGTCTCATCATAATGTTGGTGGTTTACCTGATTATGTTGATTTTAAGGAGATTATTGAACCTTTAAGAGACTTGTTTAAGGATGAAGTTAGAAAGGTTGGTCTTGAATTAGGTTTGCCTGAAAGTCTAGTATTTAGACAACCTTTCCCAGGTCCAGGTTTAGGTATTAGAATCATTGGTGAGATTACAGCTGAGAAGGTAAAGATTGTTCAAGATGCTGATTATATCTATCGTGATGAGATTGCTAAGGCTGGCTTGAGCCAAGATATTAATCAATATTTTGCTGCCTTAACAAACGTTAGATCCGTTGGTGTTATGGGTGATGAGAGAACTTATGACTATGCAGTTGTTTTAAGAGCTGTTAAGACTATTGATTTCATGACTGCTGAGGCTGCTGATATTCCTTTTGAGGTTCTTCAAACAGTTATGTCTAGAATTATTAATGAGGTAAGAGGGGTTAATAGAGTATTCTATGATATTACTTCTAAACCTCCTGGTACAATTGAGTTCGAATAGTAGCCACAAGTCTGGGAAGCCTTATAAACAGGGCGTTCCCGGACTTTTTCTTTTGAACTGCTACTAAATTGCTACTAACCGCAACTACTCTGTAAGCACTAAAGATTTCCCCACCCTGATAAAATGGGTGTTTAAATGAATAATAAAATATCCCCAAATATTCGGATTGGGAATCCGAATATTAAGGGGAACAATTATTTATTGATTAATAAATGCTTAGGTAGCTTATTTGACCAAGGTAAAAGCTCATTAATATCTTTCTTGTTTATGTTACTTATTACATATGTAAGATATTCTTCACTCTTAAGCCCGTTAGCTCTAGCTGTTTGTACTATTGAGAATAATTTACCAGTTGTAGTGGCCCCATCTGCTGTTTTACAGAATAGGAATGATTTTCTTGCGATGACAAATGGTTTAACTACTCTTTCGGCTAGATTGTTAGATATATCAAGATAACCATAATCAAGATATGTATATAGCTCTTTCTTATTATTGTTGTAATAATTAACAGCTTTAGATAATAATTCATTATTATCTATGTTGATTGAATCAATGTAGTTGTTTAATTTTTCAATAATAGATTGATAAGCACTACTTTTTCTTTGTTTAACTATTTGACTAGCTGTTAATGATTTCTTCTTAAAGTCATCTTCATATTTAAATAGTTTAGACATTAAATTAAGAACTTTATAAGCAGGTGATTTAGTTCTTTCTTTTTCATTATCCAAGACTTTAAGCACATCATTGAAGTACCTTCTAGCGTGTACCATACATCTTTGAATAGTGATGCCTTGTTTTGTTAAACAGTCATAACCAGTATAACCATCACATACTAAGTATCCCTTATAATCACTTAATAATTCTTTTAGATTCTTTGTGCTTCTTGAATCATTGAAGTCATAGATATAAATAGGCTTTTCCCAAAATGATGTTGCGTATACAAACATATAACACTTATCTTTCTTAGAACCGATAACTTTAAGCGGTGTTTCATCAGCGTGTATTACATTAAATTCATTGTGTAATAGATTATTTAGTAATTCACTATATAAAGGTTCTAATAAATCCATGGTACGTTTTGCGTAATTATAAATATTCACATCGCTTATATTTAAGCCATGAGATATTAAATAATTACTATATCTATAAAATGGAATACCTAGATTGAATTTCATTTCTATTAGATTAGCTGCCAATGACGGTGTTAAAGGTGAGTGAGGAAAAGGATCATCGCTTAGTGTTTGATATATCTTATCTTTATCTTTGTATTTCTTTCTTACTACCTTTACTACTTCAAATTTAGCTGGTTTATATTCAATCTTATATGACTCATCTATGCCAAAAGGTTTTATATTACCTATATCTATGCCTTTAAAGTCATAATCGATTATTTCTTCTTTTTCGTATAGTTTCTTTAAATCATTAATGAAGTTTTCAGTAGGAGCCTTCCTTACTTTCTTTTCTTTTATTACTTCAAGTTCATTAATAATTAAATCCTCTTCTATTAATTTCTCGCTTGAAGGAATAAACTGTTCAACTTGAAACTTCTTAGAAGCTAATAACTTATCTTCATACTTGGCTATTAATTCTTCAATCCTTAGATTTAAGTTCCTATTTTCGACCTGAAGCTTTTCAAGTTCTGCGTGTTTAATAGATAAAAGCTTCTCTTGCCTAGTTAATTCTTTTTTATTACGAGCTAATTCTTTATTCTTACTAGCTAATTCTTTATTAGTATCTCTTAGTTCTTTGTTGGTATCATCAAGGAGTTTGTTTTGTTTAGTAATTAAAGCTATTAACTCTTCTTTAGAAAGATTATTATAATTGTCCATAGATTGCACCTTCCTTATAATCATAATGTTTTGTAAGAATCTTTTCTATTTTACTAGGTATAGCTCCAGTATAATAAACACCATTAATAACTAGTAAAGGAAGTAAAGCTATGACTTCTTGTTGTTTTAATGTAAACATAGATATATCTAAACAATCCTTAAGTAAACATAATTTATCTTTACTAGGCATAAAAGATATAGTACTGGCTTTAACCAAACCATTATCTTTGGTAATCTTACCAATATATCTTTGAACGCTTACAGGATAACTCTTATTTTTATCGTATTTACTTGTAGAAGAATAAAGATAATAATTATCGCCAATTTGTTTAAGAGTTGTGCCAGGTGTGTGGTATTTTTCAACCCAATCAGGATACTTTTTCATATAGCGTTATTATACACTATTTTCAAAGAAAAAGCCATAGTTTTGACGATTATTTCGTCTTCTTATGGCCTATTAATTCAATAGTTTTTAATATTAATTTTAATTGTCTTGAATCTATCTTTATTGTCTTATCACACTTAGGGAAAACAAACTTAGCGTTGTTTAATTTATTTTGATATAACCAGACATCATCTTCTTCTATTTCGAGTATCTTTACTTGTTTCTTATCTTTAGAAAAGAATATAAATAACGAATCAGTCAAATTGGAATTAGGGTAATTAACACTTATAAGATTGGATAAGGATTTGATACCTTTTCTAAAGTCTATGCCTTCGCTATAGAGGTAAATATTCTTATCAGGAAACTCTACCATCTTCTTATAATACCCAATACCATTTCTAATTGATCATTATTAAATTCTAGAGTTGTAATTGTCAACCCAAAATTGAGCCACATCATCAATTTAAAAATGAGCCACCTATCAATGTGTTAAATATGGTAGATGGCTCATTTACTTAGTAGTAAATTTCTAGTTGGCCGTTATTATTAACG
>ERZ827168.1777-NODE-1777-length-28082-cov-6.135262_pt1 | contig 28082 bp, 35 predicted proteins | sample MGYA00519868_ERZ827168 | MGnify/ENA primary metagenome ERZ827168 (study PRJEB31778, sample SAMEA3449271) | human gut metagenome | biome: human gut; feature: human-associated habitat; material: faeces | place: United Kingdom | collected 2010/2012 ...
GCACCGGCAAGCGTATCTCCATCAAGGATACCCGCGGCATCATCGACGCGATCCTGAACGGCTCCATCCTGAAGGCTCCCACCAAGAAGATCCCTTACTTCGACTTCGAGGTGCCCACGGAGCTGCCCGGTGTGGACAGACACATTCTGGATCCCCGCGACACCTATGCCGACGCTTCCCAGTGGGACGCCAAGGCCAAGGATCTGGCCGGCCGCTTCATCAAGAACTTCGCCAAGTACGAAGGCAACGAAGCCGGCAAGGCGCTGGTGGCCGCTGGTCCTCAGCTGTAATTCACTGGTTTTCTCAGGGGTGCGCTTTCGGGCGCGCCCCTTTTCCTTTATCAATCTTTTTCGGAGGTGAAACCCCATGTCCATCGTCATTCGCCGGGCCCGGCCGGGAGACCATTTGCTCATTCGGGAGCTTCAGCAGGAAATTGCCGCGCTGCACTACGAAGGCCGTCCTGACCTTTTTCAGAAAGAAGGCCGGTTTTATTCCGAGGAGGAATTTGCCCGGCTGCTGGCCAAACCGGATGAGTTCATCTGGATCGCCGAGGCGGACGGCAAGGCCGTGGGCTATGCCTTCGCACTGGTTCAGCGTGCCCGGAACAACGCGACCTTCCGGGACTTCAACCGCTTCTATATCGACGATGTATGCGTGTCGTCCGCCTGCCAGCGGCAGGGGATCGGCCGAATGCTGATGGACGAATGCAAGCGTCTGGCGCGGCTGTCCCATTGCCATACCATCGACTTGGGCGTGTGGAGCTTCAATCATAACGCCATCGCCTTTTACGAAAGCTGCGGCTTGAAAGAACGGGAAAAACGCATGGAGCTGATTCTGCCGGACGAAGCCATGATCGACGTCAGCGAGACTACGCTGGAAACGGAACGCCTGCTTCTTCGCCCCTTTCGGGAGGATGATCTGGAGGATTTGTACGCCTACGCTAGCGTGGAGGGCGTGGGGGAGAGCGCGGGGTGGCCCCATCACACCAGCATCGAAACCAGTTGCCAGGTGCTGGAAAGCTTTATTCGAGGACACAATATCTTCGCCATTGTCTGGAAGAAAACAGGCCGGGTGATCGGCTCGCTGGGGCTTCACGAGTCGTGGGCGGCGCAGGAGCCGGAGTACCGGGGCCTGCGTTGCGTGGACGTAGGCTATGTGCTGGCCAAAGCATTCTGGGGACGCGGCCTGATGCCCGAGGCCGTCCGGCGGGTGATTCGCTGCTGCTTCGAGGACTGCTGTCTGGATGCGCTGACCATCTGCCATTTTGAGGAAAACGACCGTTCCCGGCGTGTCATCGAGAAATGCGGCTTCCGCTATGTGGACGACGCTCTTTGGCACGCGGAGCAGCTGGGACGCGTCTTCAAGGACAAACGTTATATCTTGATGCGCCCTTGAGAAATACCCCAAAAGTTCATCGAAAAAATCTCCTGCGGAGGCTTCCTCCCGGGAGATTTTTTGCACCCAAATTGGCTCGGGGCATATGGTGACAGTGAAAGGCGCGAGGAAAGAGCGCACGGCGCATTCCTTCCCTTGCGGCCAAACATTAAAGGAGGCGTGTTCATGTCTTTCTATTCTTACAAGAACGCCAATCCCTGTTCCTGCCCCGGCACCATCTCGGGCAATGCGCTGGACGGCCTGCAAGAAAAGGTCTGCGTACAGGTCAAGCGGGTCTACGATAGCTGCCTGCAGCAGGAACAGCTGGACGACAAGGAAGTCACCATCACTAGCTATGCGCAGGTAGCCAACTCCGGCTGCGGATGCAGCTGCAATAACAACGACAATACGGAAACCGTGGCCCCCACGTCCGCACCCGTGCCGCCCATCACCTTCGAAAGCTGCCGCTCTACTACCACGGAAGGTACCATCCGCGACCTGACGGTAGAACGTCTGTGCGACCGTCCCTGCTTCGCCCGGGTCCGCTGCAAGATCGACGTGCCCATTGACATTCTGTTCGTGGACAGCCGCTGCGTGGAGTACATCGGCAAGGGCGTGATCACGGTCAATAAGGATGTGCTGCTCTCCATCCCCGATGAGTCCATCGTGCCTTATGCGCTGGAAAGCATGGTCAGCGCCATCTGCGTGGCGGGCACCTATCAGGGCAATAACAAGTTCAAGCTGACGGTCTGCGTCACCGTGATTCTCAAGGTGCTGGCGCAGGTGGAAATCCTGATCCCCTCGTATGGCTTCTGCACCGTGCCGCCCTGCGAAGAATTTGCGGAGAATGTGTGCGACGTATCAAATAGCCCATACAGACAAAACAAAGAAAATTAAGGCTTCCATTTGAGCAAACGGGGGAAAACATCCAGCTTGAACTGCTTGCTGTCTGTGACGACACGGCCATTGATGATGTTCCCGCGTTCGGATTTGTGATACACGACCTTGGAAATGCAGTTCTTTAACATACGGTTTTTGGAGGCGGCGTCAGCGCCGTTGTAGGCTTCCAGAAGGTTCTGAATGTCATCGCGAAGTTGATAGAGAGGAACGTACTCCGTTTTCAGATCGACGTTCGCATCGGCAATTTGAGCGTCCAGCTCCTTCAGGCGGCGATTGAGGGCGATATGCCGGGTGGTGAAAAGCTCCTCGGAATACACGCCCCGTTCCAGAAGATCATAGAGCTTATTGAGCTGGCTGCCGACAGTTTCCCGCTCTTTCTGCAAGTTTTCCAGCCGAGTCTGAGCATAGGAGGGGAGAGGCGCGGCGGGGGGATCGCCCTGCATGTCGGCCTCGTGAAGCCAGTCCTTCAGGGTGTCCAGAATAGAGGATTCCACTTCGTCGTAGTAGGTAGCCACGGTAGGACAGCCGGGCGTGTGGCAAAAGAGACGGTCCCGCTGACGACCACAGGCGGCCTTCCGGCGGATCACGCGGCCGCACTCTGAGCAGACCAGCAGCCCTGCCAGCGGATTGGCCCGGTGCTTCCCGTCGTTTTTCGGGATGCCCTGCGCGGCATTAAAGCCCGGTCGTTGGTCGCTACCGCGGGGACGCGGACTGTGCAGCTTCCGGGCGCAGGCGTCAAACAGCTCCCGGTCGATGATGGCCGGATGGAGACCGGGCACCAGCGTATAATCTTTCTGGATCAGCCGCTTTTTGCGAATTTCCCCATCTTCCAGCACACGCACCTGCTTGTCATGGCCATCCCGGATCATGCCCAGATAGACCTCGTTGGTCAGCATACGGTGCAGACGGGCTTCGCTCCAGACGGTGCCGTACTGACCCGCAGGCACTCCTGCTTTGGTCAACTGGCGGGCGATGACCACCAGCCCGTCGGCTGTCTGGGCATACTGGAGGAAGATCCGCCGGACAACCTCGGCTTCTTCGGGGTCGATGGCGAGGGTAAAGCCTTTATCTCCCTGAATTTTTACCTTGCGGTAGCCGTAAGCCGGGCGGGAGTAAATATAGCGGCCCTCCAGCACAGACTGCTTCCGGCCTGCCTGAATGCGGCGGTTGATGCTTTTGTATTCCCGTCGGGCCATGAACAGGCCGAATTCAAAGTATTCGGTATCGAACTCGTTATCGGGATCATAGGTCTTGGACAGTGTGATGATCTTCGTATGGCTGAACTGGAAGGTCTCGGCAACGCGGCCCTGATCCATGGTATTGCCGCGGGCCAGACGTTCCACCTCGGTGCAGTAGACCCCGGCCCATTTCCCGGCGGCGACGTCCCGAAGCAGCTGCTGCATTTCCGGCCGGCCGGAAATGGATTCGCCGGAAACGATCTCCCGGTAGATGTGGCTGAACTCGTGCCCGTTGCGCCGGGCGAGGGAGCGCAGCATGGTCAGGTGGCGAGTGAGCGTTTCCCCTTCCCCGCGAGCCTCCGCTTCCAGATCGGCCCGGCTTTTGCGCAGATAGGCGGCGTATTGGGTGGATGACATATGAGATGCACTTCCTATGGATGAGATCGTGTAGAGGAGCAATAAGGTGTTTTGGAGGAAAGAACACTCTCCCAGTTCTGCGGAAAACCCATAAAACTCAAGCGCGCTTCGGGATATTCGTCGATCAAGGCAATGAGCGATGAAAGAAAAGTGCGCCATTCCACAGAATCATTGGTCATGCGCTTGATGACAAGAAGAACTGGAAAAATACGATTGCCGCCATAAGGCTTATATTCTGTGTGCAGCCGAGGCTGCTGGCGAAAAGGCATATTATAGAGCCGGCCATAATGAGCGCAGCGGTTTCGAATCTCTACAAGCGAAAGAATCCAACTAGATAAATATTCGGGATCGATTCCGTATTCTTTGGAGATGGCCTTTTGATCTTCCGATTTCATAACAGAGTAAAGGGAAGAAAGCATTCCAAAGGTAAAAAGTTCTATGGCCGCCCAGATAGGAAAATGGCCTCCATATTCCTCTAGATGGTGCTTGACACACGGTAGGCTTTGCTGGCGTTCAATTTCTTGCTGAAATTTTTGGATGGTATCTGTAAAAACATCTGAACCACTTTTTTTCATCTTTACCAAGAAATGTTCTGGATTCATATACCCTTCAGAGCCGTAGGTAATGGCCAGATGATAGGAAAGTTTAGCCCGAAGATCGATTTCCAGATTTTCAACAACAGAGAATAAAAGTGCACGCAAATGAGCATCAAATTGATAGAGACGAAATAGATGTTCCAGTGTGATGCCTTCCAGATATAATTCTTTATTATTCGGACGCATTAACCCGATTCCATAAGCACTTAAGCGATAAAAATTGACACGGCTTATAATGGAAACCGCAGCACTTTCATCGCTGATCTGCAAGGCATGGTTATTTTTGTATGCATCAATCTGACCGGAATAATCCTTCGCCTCTTTCACAGGCCTCATGATAAAATTCCTTCTCTCAAAAAAGAAAGTCCCACCGTGGTCCGCATTTACCATCAAGGTAACTCAGCGTGGTGGGCTCGATCACTTTTAGCATATGCAAACAGGACCCAAAAAGCAATGGATAAAAAGGGATTTTTTTCAACTTTTTTCAACTTTTTGCTTTTTGCGGCGCTTTATTGCCCCAATCGCTGCCCTAAAGCGTCCAACAGGGGCAAATAGGTGCCTTGGATCCGCTGATAGACCTGATCGGCCACGATATCGTCATACAGGTGGGAAGTTTTGTTGCGAGCATCCAGCAGGGACAACCAGCCCTGTTCGTCCGTAACGAGACCTTCCAGATAGGCCTTGCGCATGACGGCTTTGGGGCTGTGAACGTCCAGATAACCCTGTTCCTCCAGATAGTCCTGAGTGGCCTTCCATGCCAGCTCGGCGCTGATCTCAAAGCGCTGGATGGCACCGTCCCGGACGGCCTGACTGTTGGTCTGTTCGTATTCGGCAATGGCTTCTTTCAGGCGGGAAACGGCGCGTTGCAGCTGGGCGGTCTTTTCGGCGGCGCGACTCATGAGGGGGATCCCTTCTTTCTGAATATTGTGGATCAGCTCCGGCGATGTGTGGTCGGTGATGTGGACACAGTCAAACTCCAGCAGCGTGGGCAGCTGCTCCAGGGCCTCGGCAAAGGCCAGATAGCCGGTATCGGTGCCGTAAAAGGCGATGTCCATATCGCTCAGGGGGCGATGATCGCCCCGGGCCCGGGAGCCAAACAGCACCACACGGGCGGCAAATCGGCGGCCGGCGGAGGCAATTTGAGTAAGAACCGCTTCGGGAATGCCGGTGCGGATGGAAAGACGATGCATACCGCTTCCTCCTTTATTTGAGAAACCTCTTAAATGACACGGCCCGGCCCAAAATGCGGACTTCGCCGTCCTCGCGGGTGATGTGGCGGGGGGGATACTTGGCGGCGTTGTCGGAAATGAGGGTCAGGCTGCCGGACTGGTGGAAGATGCGCTTCAGGGTGGCGCTGTCCTCGATGAGGACGGCGGCGATCTGGCCGTCGTTCACGTCCGACTGGCGGCGGATGAACACCAGATCGCCCAGGCAGATGGTGGGCTCCATGCTGTCGCCCTCCACCCGCAGGGCATAGTCGCAGGGGGTGTCCTCGTCCACGTCAGCATACTCCTCGTGCTCCTCCTGAGCATAGATGGGCTCGCCCGCCGCGATGCCGCCCAGAATGGGCACCTTGCGGGCATGGATGGGGAGCAGGTTGGAGGGGCGCTTCTCCGCGATATAGCCCTTTCCGGGAACAAAGTCCGGGTATGAATCATGAACGATGCCGTCCAGTTCATCCATTTCCCGGGGCCAGCCGAGAAGATAGGCGGGAGTTGTGCCCAATGCAGCAGCTATTTTTTCAATTTTGTCGCTGCGAATGCTGGTGATCATGCCGGTTTCCCATTTGCGTACCGTGCTTTTGCCAACACCGACTTTATTTCCAAGTTCTTCAAGAGTCATTCCATGACTGATACGGAGTGAATGGATCTTTTCACCCAACTCCATTTGCATCACCGCCTTTTCGAATGATAGGATATCATAAAAGTGTCCTATTTGCAACAAAAATAAACGGTTTTGAAAAAAATGTGCCGTAAAATACACTTTAGGGGTTGACAATGAGAAGGAGTGTGGTTATACTTGGCGTGTCCTTAAAGACACAACGAAAGGAGGACAGAAATGGATCGCTACAAACTGGAATACGAGATGAAAAGCAAAGGAGTAACCGTTGAAGAACTGTGCAAAGCCATTGGAATGTCTAAGGCGGCGTATTATCGGAAGTTGAAGGGCAGGACGGAATTTACCCGCGGTGAGATCCAGAAAATGATCGATTTTCTGAATTTGGAGGATCCCATGGACATTTTTTTTACCCCGAAAGTGTCCTAAATGAAACATTGAAAACAAAAGCCAAAAGGCTGAGGACAACCCCCGGCTGCATAGGCTGGAAGCACCGAGGGGCGAGGACACCGCGTAGCGGTACCGCAAGCCCGAAGCCTGCGACGCGAAGCGGGGCAGGCCGCAAAAAGGGTGCGAAGCATCGAGCCGTGAGCACGGCGCAACGCGCCAGCGCAACGGCGAAGCCCACGACGCGAAGCGGGGTGGGCCGCAAGAAAGGAGAAAGCAACTATGGCATGTATCAAGGAATACCGCCGCGGCGCGGCCATCATCCGTATCTTCGACGACGACGTGGTCAAGACCTCGGAGGAACAGCGGCGGCTGCAGAATACGCTGCTGAACATCGGCCGCCAGATACGGCGGGACTTTGCCAGGCTCCCCCGGGAGGAGCAGGAGCGCCGCCTGCAGCAGGGCCGGGAACTGGAGCGCAGAATGGCGGAAACACCGCTGGTGGAAGTGCCTGTCGGTTCTTCCGGGCCGCTTTGATGCGGCGGTCCCGGAAAGGAGGACAAGCCTATGATGACTCAGATCGCCCGGCTGCGCTGGCAGCGGGGCTTTCCCCTGCGGCAGGTGGAGCGGTACGAGATGAGCTTTGCCGACCGAAGAAAGGAGAGGTAACGCCATGCTGCTGATCGAGATCGTGCCCCGGACGGGGCTGAACCTCCTCCGCTACAAGCGCCGCCTGCGCCGCATGGCGTCGGAGGTGTGCCCGCCGGATAAAAGCTGGCAGGTGATCCTGCTGCTGGTAGGCGCAGTGGCCTTTTTCTGCGCGGCCTTCGTGCTGTGGGGGCACGGGCTGGTGTGACGCGCCCGGCACCCCCAAACCTTCGCGGCGAACACAGACCGCGCCTGTGCACGGCGCTTAGCGACGTGCGAACAATCACAAAGGAGTTTTAAACCTATGAAGATCAATAGTCTGCAAATCGAGAACGTGAAACGGGTGAAGGCCGTGACGCTGGAACCCACCCCTAACGGCCTGACCGTCATCGGCGGGAAAAACGGACAGGGCAAGACCAGCATTCTGGACGCTATCGCGTGGGCGCTGGGCGGCGACCGCTTCCGCCCCAGCAGCGCCCAACGGGAGGATAGCGTGATCCCGCCCTTCATCCGGGTGCGGATGGATAACGGGCTGGTGGTGGAGCGCCGGGGCAAGAACAGCGACCTGTACGTGACCGACCCCAGCGGCAAACGGGCGGGCCAACAGCTGCTCAATACCTTCGTGGAACAGCTGGCCCTTGACCTGCCCCGGTTCATGCAGCAGAGCAGCCGGGAAAAGGCCGAGACCCTGCTGAACATCCTGGGCATCGGCCCCACACTGGCGGAGCTGAACCGGCAGGAGCGCAGCGTGTACGACCAGCGCCGGGCCGTGGGGCAGATCGCCGACCAGAAGATGAAGTACGCCAAGGAACAGCCCTTTTACCCCGATACCCCCGACGCGCCCGTCAGCGCCAGCGAACTGATCCGCCAGCAGCAGGAGATCCTCGCCCGCAACGGGGAGCACCAGCGCCTCCGGGCCAGACGGGACGAGCTGAAGGCGCTGGTGGATCGCCTGAGCCGGGAGGCGGCGGAAGTGAACCGGCGGCTGGAAGCAGCGGCGAAAGATCTGTCCCTCGCCCAGAAGGACGCCGCCGACCTGCAGGATGAAAGCACCGCCGAACTGGAAGCGTCCATCCGCAACGTGGAGGAGATCAACGCCCGGGTGCGGGCCAACCTGGACCGGGAGAAGGCCGAGGAGGACGCGCGGGAGTACCGGCGGCAGTACGACGGCCTGACCGGCCAGCTGGAAGAAGTGCGGCAGCAGAAAACCGCCCTGCTGGACGGTGCGGCCCTGCCCCTGCCCGGTCTCAGCGTCCGGGACGGCGAGCTGTGCTATCAGGGGAAGAACTGGGACTGTATGTCCGCCAGCGACCAGCTGATCGTGTCCACGGCCATCGTGCGGCGGCTGAACCCGAACTGCGGCTTTGTACTGCTGGACAAGCTGGAGCAGCTGGACCCGGACACCATGGCCCGCTTCGGCGCGTGGCTGCAGGAGGAAGGATTGCAGGCCATCGCCACGAGGGTCAGTACCAATGCGGAGGAATGCACGCTGATCATCAGTGATGGGGCGGTGTGGGAAAATGAAAAAAGTGGAGGTGCAGGAGGCACTGCCTCCTGCTGGGGTGTGGGGCAAGGCCCCGCAAAACTGTGCGAAGCACAGAATATTCCAGCGAACCAGCGCAGCGCTGTTCGCGGGCATGAGCAGCCAAGCCACGGAACCCCCGCCAACATGGGCGCAGCCTATGAAGCGCTGCTTGCGGACGGTATCGGCCAAGTAGCGCCGGAGGTGATTGCTTCGGCTGCGCGACCGGGCGGCAGGGGAGGGTTCCCTGCCGCGCAAGGGAGCGCTGACCTCACGGACGAGCTAGATAGCGCTGCCGCAGGCAGTGCGCGCTTGTGGAAGGAGGGTGAATTTTAATGGAGATCACCAGCGGAATCATCGGCGGGGCACAGCGGGTGGTGCTGTACGGCCCCGAGGGCATCGGCAAGACCAGCTTCGCCGCCTGTCTGCCGGACCCGGTATTCATCGACACCGAGGGCAGCACGGTGCGCTATAACGTGCGCCGCCTGCCCGCTCCGGAAAGCTGGCCCATGCTGCTGGGAGAAGTGGAATGGTGCATCCAGAACCCGGAGGCCCTGCGCACACTGGCCGTCGACACGGCGGACTGGGCCGAGCGGCTGTGCATCCAGAACATCCTCGCGGCCAACAAGGTGCGCAGCATTGAGGACTTTGGCTACGGCAAGGGCTACGTGATGGTGCAGGAGGAGTTCGGGCGGCTGCTGAACCTGCTGACCGACCTGACCCGCAAGGGCGTGCACGTGATCCTGACGGCCCACGCCTATATGCGCAAATTCGAGCAGCCGGACGAGTTCGGCGCCTATGACCGGTGGGAGCTGAAGCTCAGTAAGAAGGTGGCCCCCATGGTGAAGGAGTGGAGCGACATGCTGCTCTTCGCCAATTACGAGACCTACGTGGTGCAGGATGATAAGACCAAAACCGCTAAGGCCCAGGGCGGTCGCCGGGTGATGTTCACCACTCACAACCCCTGCTGGGACGCCAAGAACCGGGAGAATTTCCCGGATAAGATGGACTTCGACTACTACCAGATCGCCCGGTGCTTCGAGACCATCGAACCCGACCAGAGCCGCACGGACACGCTGGAGGGGGACGCGGCGTTGACGGAAATGAACAGCACCCACGGAAACGCATCAGAAGGGCCTTTTAAGCCGTCAACGGAGAAAGTAGAGGATTCCTCGCCTAAAGCACCAGAGAGGGCAAAGCAGGCCCCTGCAGCGCGAAATTCGGCCATGTCGGAGGACGGAGACGTGGTGAAGCCAACTGTGGCGCAGCCGGGCGCAGGTGGAACCGCCCCAGTGACCGGGGCAGCAAATCCAGCCGCCCCGTCCACCCCTGCGCAAGGGAGCGCTGCCCCGGCCAGTCCGGCCCCGACCGCCACCGGGACGGGCCGCAGCGCGGCGGACGCCAATGGCATCCCCCCGGCCCTGCTCCAGCTGATGCAGCAGGACGGCGTCAGGGCGGACGAAATTCAGTACGCCGTGGCGGCCAAGGGGTACTTCCCCAACGATATGCCCATCAGCGCCTACCCGGCGGACTTCGTGCAGGGCGTACTGATCGGCGCGTGGTCGCAGGTGCGGGCAATGGTAAAACAAAATCGGGAAGACTGCCCGTTTTGAGGGGCCGGGCCGCGAGGATAGCGGCGGAACGGGACCCCAAAAATAAAGCGACAAAATCACCCCCATTGTGAGAATGGATCGCAAAATAGAGCGACAAATTCGCAAAAAACAAGAGAAAAGGAGCCAAAACCATGATGAACGATCGACCCGAACGGAGCTTTGACTGGAACGACACCATCGAGAACGACTCTTCCTTTGTGCTGCTGCCTGCGGGGGACTATGACTTCACCGTGACCAAATTCGAGCGGGCACGGCACCAGCCCGGCCCCAACAGCAAGCTGCCGCCCTGCAATAAGGCGGTGCTGACCCTCGAAGTGACCGACGGCCAGCAGCGCACCAGCGTGACCCACAACCTGTTTTTGCACAGCCGGTGCGAGGGGATGCTGTGCGAGTTCTTTACCGCCATCGGGCAGCGCAAGCACGGCGAGCCGCTGCGCATGGACTGGTCAAAGGTGCTGGGCGCTCACGGCCGGTGCAAGGTGGGCGTGCGGGACTGGATCGGCCGGGACGGCCAGACCATGCAGTCAAACGAGATCAAGCGCTTCTACGAGCCGTCCGCCCCTGCCGCGCAGAGCGCTGCCGCCCCCGCCGCCGGCTACACGCCGGGGCAGTTCTAAGCCAGAGGCCGACCAACCATGGAACAATTAAGTTTTTGGAGCGGGGGGAACCTTCCCCCCGCCCCCGTGAACGCAGCGAACGCGGCACCGAACGCAGCGAAAGCCGCCCCGAACCCCGCTATCACCGCCCCGAAACCCGCCGCCATCACCCTGCGCCCCTATCAGGCCGAGAGCATCGCCGCCATTGAAGGGGAGTGGAAACAGGGCCACCGGCGGACGCTGCTGGTGCTGCCCACCGGCTGCGGCAAGACCATCGTGTTCTGCAAGCTGACGGAGAACCGGGTGCGGGCCGGGGAGCGGGTGCTGATCCTGGCCCACCGGGGCGAGCTGCTGCAGCAGGCGGCGGACAAGCTGCTGAAGGCCACCGGGCTGCGCTGCGCTGTGGAAAAGGCGGAGGAGAGCTGCCTGGACAGCTGGTACCGGGTGACGGTGGGCAGCGTGCAAAGCCTGATGCGGGAAAAGCGGCTGAACCAGTTCCCGCCGGACTACTTCGGCACCATCGTGATCGACGAGGCCCATCACGTGCTCTCCGACGGCTACCAGCGGGTGCTGGAGCACTTCTCCGGCGCGCAGGTGCTGGGCGTGACCGCCACCCCTGACCGGGGCGATATGCGCAATCTGGGCAGCGTATTCGAATCGCTGGCGTATGAATACACCCTGCCCCGGGCCATCCGGGAAGGGTATCTGAGCCCCATCAAGGCCCAGACCATCCCCCTTGACCTGGACCTGCGGAACGTGGGCGTCAGCGGGGGCGACTTCAAGGCCGGGGAGCTGGGCAGCGCGCTGGACCCGTACCTTACCCAGATCGCCGAAGAAATGGCGGCGGTGTGCATGGAGCGCAAGACCGTGGTGTTCCTGCCCCTGATCCAGACCAGCCGGAAATTTCGAGACATCCTGAACCAGCGCGGCTTCCGGGCGGCGGAGGTCAACGGCGAAAGCGCCGACCGGGCGGAAGTGCTGGCCGCCTTCGACCGGGGCGAATATAACGTGCTGTGCAATTCCATGCTGCTGACCGAGGGCTGGGACTGCCCCAGCGTGGACTGTATCGTGGTGCTTCGGCCCACGAAGGTGCGCAGCCTGTACTGTCAGATGATCGGCCGGGGCACGAGGCTGCATTCGGGCAAGGAATATCTGCTGGTGTTGGACTTTCTGTGGCACACGGAGCGCCACGAGCTGTGCCGCCCGGCCTGCCTGATCGCGGGCAGCGACGAGGTGGCGCGGAAGATGACGGAAAATCTGGAAGCCGCCGGGGGGCCGGTGGATCTGGAAGCGGCGGAAGAGAAAGCCCAAAGCGACGTAGTGGCCCAGCGGGAGGAAGCGCTGGCCCGGCAGCTGAGCGAGATGCGGGGCCGCAAGCGGAAGCTGGTGGATCCGCTGCAGTTCGAAATGAGCATTCAGGCGGAAGACCTGGCCGGGTACGTGCCCGCCTTCGGCTGGGAATGCGCGCCGCCCAGCGAGAAGCAGGTGCAGGCGTTGGAAAAGCAGGGCATCTTCCCGGACGAGATCGAAAACGCGGGCAAGGCCGCCCTGCTGCTTAACAAGCTGGCCCTGCGCCGGGCGGAGGGCCTGACCACGCCGAAACAAATCCGCTTTCTGGAAGGGCGGGGCTTCCGGCACGTGGGCACGTGGTCCTTTGACAGCGCCCGGAAGCTGATCGACCGCATCGCCGCCAGCGGCTGGCGGGTGCCGCGGGACGTCGTGCCCGCCACGTATGAGCCGGAGGGGTGGAAGCCATGAACGAAAAATACGACCTGCAGGAGGCCCTTGACCACATCGACCCGCACGACCTGAACTATCAGGAATGGCTGGAGGTGGGCATGGCGCTGAAACACGAGGGATTCCCGGCGGAAGCGTGGGACGAGTGGAGCCAGCGGGACGGGGGCCGTTACCACCCCGGCGAATGCCGGAAGAAGTGGAACGGCTTCACCGGCAGCGGCCAGCCCGTCACCGGCGGCACACTGGTGCAGCTGGCCCTTTCGCAGGGCTGGCAGCCGCCCCGCCGGGAGGATGAAGACCGGGCGTTGGACTGGGACAGCACTATTGGCCGGGGCGGGCCGGAGGCCGTGGTGGTGGACCCCCGCTGGCTGGAAGGCAAGGATGTGCCGCCCCCGCCCGGAAACTTCGACGGCCGGGAGCAGGTGCGGCAGCTGAGCACCTATCTGGAGACCCTGTTCGAGGCCAGCGAGACCGTGGGCTACGTGACGGAAAGCTGGGAGAAGGAAGGGCGCTTCCTGCCCAGCAAGGGCTGCTACGACCGCACCGCCGGGGAGCTGATCGAGCAGCTGAGCAAGTGCGGCGGCGATATCGGCAGCGTATTGGGGGACTACCGGCCCGAGGCAGGCGCGTGGATCCGCTTTAACCCCCTGGACGGAAACGGCGTGAAGGACGACAACGTGACGGACTACCGCTACGCGCTGGTGGAAAGCGACGAGCGGGAAATATCCGAGCAGTACGCCATCCTTCACGAGCTGGAACTGCCCATCGCCATTCTGGTGCACAGCGGCAAAAAGAGCCTTCACGCCATCGTGAAGGTGAACGCCGCCAACAAGGCCGAGTACCGCAGCCGGGTGGACTACCTGTACAGCGTGTGCGAGAAAAACGGCCTGCAGCTGGACACCCAGAACCGCAACCCATCCCGCCTGAGCCGGATGCCCGGCGTTCTCCGGGACGGCCGGCCTCAGTACATCGTGGATCGGAACATCGGCAAAAGCAGCTGGGACGAATGGCGGGAGTGGATCGAGGCGGTGAACGACGACCTGCCCGACCCGGAAAGCATGGAAAGCGTGTGGGACGACCTGCCGGAGCTGGCCCCGCCGCTGATCGAGGGCATTCTGCGGCAGGGCCACAAGATGCTGCTGGCGGGCCCCAGCAAGGCGGGCAAGAGCTTCGCCCTGATCGAATTGTGCATCGCCATTGCCGAGGGGCGGCCCTGGTTCGGGTGGAACTGCGCCCGGGGGCGGGTGCTGTACGTCAATCTGGAGCTGGACCGGCCCAGCTGCCTGCACCGCTTCCGGGACGTGTACACGGCGCTCCAGTGGCCGCCCAGCCACCTTAGCAACATCGACATCTGGAACCTGCGGGGCAAGGCCCTGCCCATGGACAAGCTGGCCCCGAAGCTGATCCGCCGCTCCCTGAAGCGGGGGTACATCGCCGTGGTCATCGACCCCATTTACAAGGTCATCACCGGGGACGAAAACAGCGCCGACCAGATGGCCAACTTCTGCAACCAGTTTGACAAGGTATGCACCGAGCTGGGCTGCGCCACCATCTACTGCCACCACCATTCCAAGGGCGGGCAGGGGGCCAAGAAGAGCATGGATCGGGCCAGCGGCTCCGGCGTGTTCGCCCGGGACCCGGACGCCATGCTGGACATGATCGAGCTGGAAATGACCGACGAGTTGAAAAAGCAGCAGGCCGACCGGGCGTGGTGCGACGCGGTGGCGGCGGTGCTGGACGGTTTACCGGAGACCCTTTGGAGGGTGAACGAAGTGAACCGAGGGGCGAGGACAGCGGCGCAGCCGCTCCACAGCCCCGAAGCCCACGACGGCCCGAAGGGCCGGGGTGGGCCGACGTGGCGGGAACAAATTGGACAGGATGACGCGCTGGTGCCCGCCGACCTGCACGCGTGGGCGAAAGCCGCCCTGCCGGAGAGCGTGGTGCGCTGCCTGACGGACGCGGGGGAGGCCGCCAGCCGCCGGGCCCAGAGCCGCACGGGCTGGCGGGTGGAGGGCACCCTGCGGGAATTTGCCCGCTTCGACCCGGTGAACCTGTGGTTCGACTACCCGGTGCACCGGCTGGACGGCACGGACGTGCTTCGGGACGTGGAGGCGGAGGGCGCGGTTCCCCAGCCGTGGAAGGCGCAGGGAAAGCGCCGCCCCAGTAAGGAACAGCAGCAGGAAAACCGGTCGGAAAGCCGCCGGAAAACGCTGGAAATGGCCTATGAATCCATCCTGTTTGGAGGGGCTGAGAAAGTGACGATCGCCGACCTGATGGCCGAGACCGGGCTGACGAAGAACACCGTGCGCGGCTACATCGACGAGCACCCGAATTTTCATCGGGAAAAAGGGGTCGTAACACGTGAGAAGGAGGGGTCAGAAGATGGGGTCAGATCAGGGGTCAGTTCCTCAAAATAACAGGTCGAAAGGGGTCAAAAGAGGGGGTCAAAAAAGGGGAGTCAAATCCCCCTATATATATAGGGGGATTTGACTTCACCCCATTTTGGACCCCTCTCTCCTCGAAAGCAAATTTGACCCTGCACCTATGTGGGATTTCAATCCACTCTCCCCGTGTGGGGAGAGACCGCAAACGCACACAACTTTTCGAAGAGAAAAAACGGTGTGTCTGCACAACATTATCTCTTTTCGTCAGCAAAGGGGTTTTCCCTACTGACAAATGAAAAAATGCGAAAGAAGAAGAAAAATGCTGGAATTTTTTATGCCGATGATCCCGCCCACCGCCACCCACCAGATGCAGCAGGTGGCTATTCAGGGCGGCAAGCCCCACTTTTATGAACCTCAGCCCGTGGCGGACGCCCGGGCCAAGCTGACGGGCCATCTGGCGCCCCATGTGCCGGAGAGACCCCTGAAGGGCCCTTTGCAGCTGATGGTGAAGTGGTGCTTCCCCATCGTGGGGCCTCACGAGGACGGGGAGCCCAAGACCAGCCGCCCGGACACGGACAACCTGCAGAAGCTGCTCAAGGACGTGATGACCGCCCTGCGCTTCTGGGAGGACGACGCCCAGGTGTGCGAGGAATACGCGGGCAAGTATTGGGCGGAGCAGCCGGGCATTTATGTGCGGGTGGTCAAGTTGAGAGCCTAGTTCCCTTTATGTGAAACTTGACAACTGCAAATTTTTTCAGAAAAGGGGTTGACTTTTTGTACTACAATGATATAATGTGAGTACAGAAAGTGAGGTGATACCATTGAGTCCCAGAACGGGAAGACCGCCTAGCGAGAACCCGAAAGACAAGCGACTTCAAGTACGTGTGGACGAGCAAACCATTACTCTACTTGATGAATGTGCAAAAAAAGCCAACACGAATCGAAGCGAAATCGTTCGTGAAGGCATAGAGCTTGTGAAGGAAAAGCTCGACGGACAAAAATAAAACCTGTGAACTGTTTCACTCTTGCCGGACTGAACAGTTCACAGGCGTCACCCACCAAAGGCGGGCAAGTAAATCTTAACATGCTTGCCTCCTTTGGTCAACCCCTATGACCAACAAGGAGGTTTTTTCTATGACGGTATCGGAACATTGGAATCAGGTAGAAAACGCTCGCTGCAGGCTGGAACAGCTGAGCAGCCTGATGAGCGTGTACGGCACGGATTTTCTGGATTTGTCCAAGGAGGAATTTGTGCGGTATGCCGCCTTCCACTATGAAGACATGAGCGTACTGTTCAGCCTGGCGGAAGACCTGGTGCAGCGCGCCGACGAAATGCTGGAGCAGGCCGTGAACGGCGCGTATGCCCAGATGAGAGAAAAGACTGAAAAAAAGGAGAAAGTACAATGACGCAGGAAATTATGAATATTCAGGGAATCGATTGTTACGAGGAAAACGGGGTTGCCTATCTGAAGCTGGAAACGGTGGCACGGGGACTGGGATTCACGCAGGAAAAGAATGGCGTGGAGTATGTGAAGTGGGAGCGAGTAAACGGCTATCTGGCCGAGCTTGGTTTTTCTCCAGAAGTGGGGAAAGGCACCTACATCCCCGAGAACATCTTCTACCGCCTCGCCATGAAGGCGAAGAATGAGACTGCCGAACAGTTTCAGGCGCTGATCGCCGACGAGGTGATTCCCCAGATCCGCAAGACAGGCGGGTATCAATCGAAGCCGCTATCGCCGCTGGAGCTGTTCGCCCAGAGCGTGGCCGCCATGCAGGCAATGGAGGAGAAACAGAAGGCGCTGGAGGGGCGGCAGGACACGGTGGAAAAGAAGGTGGCCTCGATCGGAGACATTGTGGCCCTGAACCCCAACGACTGGCGGCGGGAGTGCAAACAGATGATCGTGCGCGTTGCTGAAAAGCTGGGCGGGATGAACTACATCCGGGACGTACAGAGCGAAATCTACAAGCTGATGCTGGAACGCTTCGGCATCGACCTGAAACGTCGGCTGACCAATAAGCGCCTTCGGGCCGCGGACGAGGGCATGTGCCGCTCCAAGCGGGACAAGCTGAGCTATCTGGACGTGATCGCGGAGGATAAGCGGGCCATTGAGGGCTATGTGCAGTTGGTTAAGGAAATGGCCGTCAAATACGGTGTGTAACAACGGGCCAAAATTCTGGAACAGGAGGGATTGATTTGAGTAACACCATGGAATACAAAGGTTATCTGGGCAGTGTGGAATTTTCGGAAGCGGACGGCGTTTTCTTCGGGAAGGTGCTGGGCATCCGCGCACTGATCTCCTACGAAGGCACCACCGCAAAGAAGCTGGTGGAGGACTTCCACGGCGCGGTAGATGATTATCTAGCGCTTTGCGCCGCATCTCTGATTCCTTGATTGTGCCCTGCACAGGGGTGAAAACTGAATCGAATATTCAAAGGGGAGAGGCCGTGTGCCTCTCCCTATGCGTAATGGGAAAGGAGAAGGAAAATGGAGCCAGTCAAAAAACCGATACACCCCGCGAAAGTCTACCTCCGCCAAGTGGCCCAGCTGCGGCGGGAGATCGCCGAGACGAAGGAGCTGCTGAGCCGGCTGCGGGAGCAGTCCACCCGGGCCACCAGCCGCCTGAGCGCGGTGCGCTGCTCCGGCACGGGCCAGCACGACAGCATGGCCAACGCCGCCCTGAAGATCGTCCGCAACGAGGAAAAGCTGGTGGAGCAGATCGCCCATCTGGAGGAGGCGGTGGCGGCGCGCATGGCCCTGATCGCGCAGGTGGAGGACGTGCGGGAGCGGCGGGTGCTGGAGCTGCGCTATCTGCACGGGCTTGGCGAGGACGAGCTGTGCCGCCGGATGGGCCTTTCCGCCGCCCAGCTGTGGCGGGTGCACGGCGAGGCGCTGGAGAGCTTGAGAAGGGCGGGGGAAAAGGACAGAGCCGGGGAGTAGATCCCCGCCGTGGCGCTGTTTGTGGGGGCCTTCGTGGCAGTCTCTCCCCGTATGGGGAGAGTGGATTGAAATTGCAAAAATGGCAAAAAAATTTTTTAAAAGGATTGACATACTAATATTAGTATGATATACTATCATCATCAAGAGGGGAAAGGAGGGAACGCCGATGGGAAAGAAAAAGAAGGGGCTGAGCCCCAAAGAGAAAGCGGCGCTGATGAAAGCCGCCGCAAAGCTGATAGCCAGTGTAGCCGCACTGCTGACAGCGATCGCTCTTTGGAGGTGACAAAGCGGGGGACGAAAGTCCCCCAAACCCCTTCTTTTTCATTTTACCATAAAGGGCGGAAAAGTCAAATGATGAAAAGCATTCTTTGGGTGATCGTGGGTGTGCTGCTGGTGATCGTGGCGGTGCTTTTGGCTGTCAGCGGCATCGGGGACATTCGAAAAATCGTTCGGAAGCATAAAAAATAAAACGGAGGAGGAAAAAACATGACGGAAACGGGACGGAAGACCCATACTTCCACGGCGGTAAAACGGAGGTACAACGAAAAGGTCTACACCCAGATCAGCGTCAGCGTTCCGAAGGAAATGGCCGCGGCTTTCAAGGCCAAGTGCCTTGAAACAGGCATTCCGCAGGCGCAGGTCATCAAAGCGGCGATTGAAAAATTTTTGGCCGAAAAGGCAAAATGAGAGTGCATGAGAGTTCAAAGTGTGCTATAATGGTACTGTGAACAAGTATACAGAAACAGAGACCCAACCTGAAAAGGGCGGGTCTTTTTGTTTGCGGCGAAAGAGGGGGTGGCACGATGGGCCAAAAATTGACCGCCAAGCAGCAGCGCTTCTGCGATGAATACCTGATCGACCTGAACGCCACCCAGGCCGCCATCCGGGCGGGGTATTCGGCCAAGACCGCGCAGGCCATCGGGTCGGAGAACTTAACGAAACCTTTGTTAAAACAGTATATCGAGGCCCGGATGGCCGCGAAGGAAGAAAAACTCATCGCCAAGCAGGACGAAATTCTGAAATACCTGACCAGCGTGCTGCGGGGGGAATCGGAGTCGGAGATCGTGGTGGTGGAGGGCACCGGGGACGGCTGGTCCGAGGCCAACATCCTGCGCAAGGGGCCGGACGAAAGGGAACGGCTGAAGGCGGCGGAGCTTTTGGGCAAGCGCTACGGCCTGTACACGGAAAGTGTGGTGGTGGCCGAAGCGCCCAAGATCATCGACGATATCCCGGCCGGGCCGCAAAAGGGGCCCGATGGCTGACGTTCGCCTGTCCCAGCTCATCGCCCCGGGCTTTTTCCCCGTGTATGACGAGGTGCGGCGGGAGCGCTATTCGGAGTACTGGCTCAGCGGCGGGCGCGGCAGCGGCAAATCCAGCTTTATTTCCCTGTGCATCCTGACCATGCTCCTGCGGGATACTCGTGCCAGCGCCGTCATCTACCGCAAGGTAGGCGATACCCTGCGGGACACGGTATTCGAGCAGATGGTGTGGGCGGCGGAGCAGCTGGGGGTGAGCGCGTACTGGCAGCGCCGTACGTCGCCCATGGAGCTGCAGTGCCCTTCTACGGGGCAGAAGATCCTTTTCCGGGGCGCGGATAAGGCGGAGAAGTCGAAGGGCTTAAAAGCCCCGAATGGGGGCTATTTTCGCTTCCTGTGGTTTGAGGAGCTGACGGAGTTCGGCGGCATGGAGGATGTGCGCACCATCAAGGCCAGCGTGCTGCGCGGCACGGAAAGCCGCCGGGCCGTGACCTTCTACAGCTACAACCCGCCCATGAGCGCCCAGAACTGGGTGAACGGCGAAGCCCTGCAGGAGGTGCCGGGCCGCCGGAAGCATCACAGCGATTACCGGCAAATGCCGCCGGAATGGCTGGGCGAAAGCTTCCTCGCCGAGGCGGAAGCCCTGCGGCAGATAAACGAGCGGGCCTACCGGCATATGTACCTGGGCGAAGTGACCGGCACCGGCGGCCAGATCTTCACCAACCTGTGCTGCCGCCCGGTGGCGGCGGACGAGGTGGACGGCCTGCCCCGCTACAACGGGCTGGACTTCGGCTTTGCCAGCGACCCGGACGCCTTCGTCCGCTGCGCCTACAGCCGCAAATACCGCCGCCTGTACGTGGTGGACGAGTTCGTGGCCAGCGGCCAGAGCCACGAGCAGCTGGCCGGACAGATCCGCAAGCGCCTGCGCCGGCCGGACGAACCCGTCATCTGCGACAGCGCCGACCCCCGCAGCCGGGAGGCCCTGCGGCGGCTGAGGGTGAACGCCTCCGGGGCCAAGAAAGGCCCCGACAGCGTGGATCACGGCATCCGCTGGCTGCAAAACCGCTTTCAGATCGTCATCGACACGGCCCGCTGCCCCTGCGCCGCCCGAGAGTTTTCCCAGTACGAATACGGGCGCGACCGGGCCGGGGACCTGATCGGCGGCGTGTACCCGGACAAGAACAACCACACCATCGACGCGGTGCGCTACGCCATGGAGGCCGTAGCCACAGAACGCAGGGCCGTCGTGCCCCGATAAACGAGGAGGATCCCTGACCATGATCGTCATTCCCGCGGAACTGCTCAGCGAGGGCGGTGCGCCGTCCCCCAAGCTGCTCAGTGCCATCCTGCAAAAATGGCAGCCGGAAGCCGAACGCCTGAACGGCCTCAAGAGGCTCTACGACCGCGACCATGCCATCAGCCGCCGGGCCCGTATGGCCGGGCTGCCCAACAACCGGCTGGTGCACGATCTGCCCGGCTACATCGTCACCATTGCCAGCGGCTTCCTGACGGGCAAACCCGTCACCTACACGCCGCCGGAGGGCGCGGAAGGAGCCTTCCAGCCCCTTCAGGAGGCCCTGCAGGCCGCCAGCAGCGCCAGCGTGGACAGCGAGCTTTCGGTGGACGCGGCGGTGTACGGCAAGGGCGTGGAGCTGTGCTACGCCGACGAGAACGCCGAGCCGCGCATGGCGGCGGTGGATCCCCGCAGCTGCTTTGTGGTCTATGACGACACGGTGGAGCACCGGCCGCTACTAGGCCTGATGCTGCGGGAAATGCTGGACGAGAACCTGAACCGGGCGGGCGAACACGTGACCGTGTACACGGCGCAGAAGATCTTCTACTACCAGCGCAAAAGCACGGAAACGCCCCATCTGGTGGCGGAGGAGCGGCACTTCTTCGGCCAGCTGCCCCTGACGGAGTACTGGAACAACAGCCGGGAAATGGGCGACTTTGAGCCGGTGACGAGCCTCATTGACGCCTACGACCTTTTGCAGAGCGACCGGCTGAACGACAAGCAGCAGTTCACCGACGCCATTATGATCCTGAAGGGCGTGGGGGGCCTGAGCCCCGACGACACCGCCGAGGAGGTGCAGACCGAGGACGGCATCGAGGAAGCCACCACCGAGGAAAAGGAGCAGACCCTTCCCTCCGAACGGCTGCGCCGCACGCGGATGCTGTTCCTGCCGGAGGACGCCAGCGCCGAATACATCACCAAGCCGGACAGCGAAAGCGGCAACGAGGTGCTGCGCAACGGCCTGAAGGAGGACATCCACAAGTTCTCCTTCGTGCCCGACCTGTCCGACAAGAACTTTGCCGGGACGGCCAGCGGCGTTTCCATGCGCTACAAGCTTTTCGGACTTGAGCAGCTGGTGGGGCAAAAGGAACAGTGGTTCCGGGAGGGGCTGCGGCAGCGGCTCAGCTGCCTGAACCACTTCCTGAAATTAAAGGGCGCGCCGGACTGCGACACCGGCGCGGTGCAGATCGCCTTCACCCGCTCCCTGCCGGTGAACGATCTGGAAGTATCGCAAACGCTGATGAACTATTCCGACATGGTGCCTCGGAAGCTGCTCTTAAGTCAGGTTCCCTTTGTGGAAGACCCGGACAAGGCCCTGCAAATGCTGGACGCGGAGGAGGAAGAACGCCGCAGACAGCAGCAGGAGCTGTTTACGCCTGGGGCCTTCCGGGAGGACGGGACACAGGCAGCCGAGGACAAGCCGCCCAAGGCGGAATAAAACCACATACGGGGACAAAGCGCCATCAGGCCGAAAAGAACGAACCCAAGAAGGGCGAGCGAAACGGGCCGAACTGGCGCTTTTCTCATACAGACAATAAGACGGCGCGGCAGAGCACACGCCGGATGAAACAGGGAGGAAGCAATTCATATGAGCGAGATCACCGAACAAGTCACCACGAACCAGACGAACGAGGCCCAGCAGTCCGAACAGCAGCAGCCCGAACCGGCCCAGCGCCAGACGCTGGACTTGAAAGAGCTGCTGAAGACCCACCCGGAGCTGCGCAGCCAGCTGGACAAGCACACCACGGCCGCCCTGAATACCGCCCGAACCAAATGGGAGCAGGAGCAGAGCCTGACGGCGGAGCAGCGGGCCGAAAACGCCCTGAAGGAGCGCTCCGCCGCCCTGGACATGAGGGAACGGGAGCTGAAACGGCAGGAACGCCGGGCCAGCGCTGTGGAGCTGCTGACCAGCCGGGGACTGCCCCCGTCGCTGGTGGGCTGCGTATCGCTGGAGGACGATGACCAGATGGCCGCCACGCTGGACGCGGCGGAGAAGGCCTTCCGGGACAGCGTCAAGCGGTCGGTGAACGAGCAGCTGAAGGCCGAGCCTCCCAAGCAGGCCAGCCCGTCCGCCGGTCAGGACTATCTGGCGCGGATGCGGCAGACCATGGGACTGAAATAACGAAAAAACGGAGGAAAGAAACACATGGCTAATTCGATCGCGCTTTTCAAGCAGTATGTGCCCCTGCTGGACGAGGTGTACAAGGAGGCCAGCAAGACCGCCGTACTGGACGGCAACCCTGAGCTGGCCCGGGCGGGCGCCAACGCCAACGAACTCATCATCCCCATGCTGGACATGCAGGGCCTTGGCGACTACAGCCGCAATGACGGCTACGTCAGCGGCGACGTGACCCTGACCAACCAGACCGTGCCCTGCAACTTCGACCGGGGCCGGATGTTCATGGTGGACAATATGGACAACGCGGAATCCGCCGGGCTGGCCTTCGGGATGCTGGCGGGCGAGTTCATCCGCACCAAGGTGGTGCCGGAGCTGGACGCCTTCCGCTTCGCCACCTACGCGGGCAAGACGGGCATCAGCAAGGTTTCCGCCGGGGCCACGCTGGCCAGCGGCGGCGACGTGATCGCGGCTTTGCGGGCGGGCACCAACCAGATGGACGAGGACGAGGTGCCCATGGAGAACCGCTTCCTGTTCATCACGCCTACCCTGCTGGGCATGGTGCAGGATCTGGACACCACCAAGAGCCGGGAGGTGCTGGCCCGCTTTACACAGGTCATCGCCGTGCCCCAGACCCGGTTCTACACCGCCATCGCCCAGAAGAGCGGCAAGATCATCGTCAGCGGCGAGGCGCCCAGCCAGACCACCACCGACGAGACCGCCGGCGGCTATACCAAGGCGACCGGCGGCAAGGACATCAACTTCATGATCGTTCACAAGTCCGCCGTGATCCAGTTCCCCAAGCACATTGCGCCCAAGGTCATCACCCCCGAGCAGAACCAGACCGCCGACGCGTGGAAGTTCGGCTACCGTCAGGTGGGCGTGAACGACCTGTACAAGAACAAGCTGGCGGGCGTTTATCTCCACCACAAGGCCTGACGGCCTTTATCGAAAAAGCTCGCCTTCGGCGATCTTTTCCGCTAGTTACTGGCGGTACTGTTTGCGCTCCAGGCGCAAACTCCCCGCCCGACCGGGTGCTGCGCACGGCGAACCCTTACGGTGCCATTTGCCGACCGCAGGTCAGCCGGGCGATACGATTACAGGCAGAGGGGCTATGCCCCTCTAACGACTCCCCGGTAGGCCACCGAGAGGCAGGCTTCGACAGGGGAAAAGCCGGGGCGGCGGGGTCTCCTGCCGCCCTTTTGGAAAGGAGCAAAACCCATGGCGACCATCGTAGGGCTGGTATTCCCCGAGGAGAAGAAGAAGGGCGGTCAGAAGGGCGACCGGAAGGACGGCCAGAAGGGGGACAAGGAGCATGAAGGACCTGACGAGGCTCAAACGGCGGCTGGACAAGGCGGCTGACAGCACGGACGAGGACGGGCTGCTTTGCGACCTGCTGGACGAAGCGGAGGCCTTTGTGAAGGGCTACACCCGGCGCAGGGCCGTGCCGGAGGCGCTGGCCCCGCTGGTATGCGAGCTGGCCGCCGGGAGCTACCAGCGGCTGGGGCTGGAAGGGCAGCAGAGCCACACCGAGGGCGGCGTGACGCTGACCCTCGAGGGCCTGAACGAACGGCAGCGCCGCCAGCTGGAAGCCTACCGGCTGGCCATCGTGGGGTGAGAAAATGCGGGGAATGCAGCGAAGCAGCCAGCGCGCCCTCACGGTGAAAAAGGCCCGTCCGGGGGTGCCGGGCAACGCCTTTGAGGCAGTCGGGACGGGCCTCACGGCCACGGTGCAGCCCTTGACCGGGTCAGCGGCGGCGCAGCTGTACGGGCTGGAACTGAGCCGGATGCTGCTGCTCCTGTGCGGGCCGGAGACCACGCTTTGCGAGGGGGACGGCCTGTGCGTGGACGCGGCGGCGGACGCAGCGCCGGACTACCGTGTGACGTATGTGGAGCGCTGGCCCCGGCACCAGCGGGCGCACCTGAAATGGATCCCGGAGGATGATCGGGGGGCAGACGAATGAGCGTGCGCATGAACGTGACGCTAAAGGGCGAGCTGGGCGGGCTGGACGGCCTGACGGAGCGGCTGACCGCCGCAGCGGCGGAGGGGATGCGGGCCGGGCTTCTGCCCATGGAACGGACGGCGAAGCAGCTGTGCCCCGTGGACACCGGCGACCTTAGAAACAGCATCCGCGCCGAGGTACGGGTGAAGGGCGGCAGCGTGGAGGGAAAACTCTCCGCCAACTCCGATCACGCGGTGTATGTGGAGATGGGCACTGGCGACGTGGGCAGGGCCAGCGGGGGCAACGGCAGCGGCGTGCAGGTCAGCTACCGGCACGGCGGGTGGTTCGTGCCCCTTGCGAGGGGCGCGGTGATGGTGAAGGACACCATCCTGAAGGACGCGTCCGCCGGTTTCTGGACGTATGGCCAGCCGGCCCGGCCCTACCTGTACCCGGCCTACCGGCAGCACCGGGACGGGCTGGAAAAGGCAATCCGCGCGGCGATGCTGAAAAGCCTGAAAGGGGGCGGCTGATGGACACGGTCAAGCAGGAGCTGGACGCGATCAAGGACGCGCTGAAAGCCCTTCCGGGGGTACGGCTGGTGTGCACCGGCTGGCCCAAGACCTTTGACACGCTGCCCTGCGTGCTGGTGCAGCTGGCGGGCGAGGATGCGGCGGACCGCCGGGACGACGAGGAGTACCTGACCCGGCTGGAATGGTATGTGCGGGTCTTTGCCCGCAAGGAAAGCGAACAATGGGCCCTGTGCGGCGGAGTGGAGGAAGCCATGGCGCGGCTAGGCTACCGCCGCACCTTCCACTGGGAGGAAGGCATGGCGGACGTGCGCCACACGGCCTACCGATTTGAGAAGACCATTTGACGAAAGGATGAAACGACATGAGCAAACGAGCGGCAACGGGATTCAAGGGCATGGCGTTGGCCCCGGTGACGGAGAACACGCTGACCAGCTACAAGACCTCGGCGGCGGAAAGCCTGCCCTACGCGGGCAGCATGAGCCGCACCTCCAAGGAGAGCAGTACTGACCTGTACTATGACGACGACCTGTACGCCCAGATCAAGAACGTCATGGGCGAGGACGTGGAACTGCACATGGCGGAGGTGCCGCTGGAACGCATGGCTGCGCTGGGTCTGGGCACCTATGACGAGGAAAACGACACGCTGGAGGCGGACTTCAACGCCGCCGGGAAGGAGTACGCCCTGCGCTTCGTGGTGGACACGGTCAGCGGCCTGCCCTTCTACTTCAACTACCGGCTGTTCCAGCTGACGGGCATTAAGTTCGACAACTTCACCACCAAGCAGGACAGCGTGACCGTGTGCGAGGTCATCATCACCGGCGTGTTCAAGCGGCCCAACATGGCGGGCCTTGCGCCGTGGGCCGTGATGCAGCTCAAGGACGACAAGAGCAATCAGGCCAAGTGCACGGCCTTCATCACGGCGGCGGAGACGAAGCCGGCCACTTAAAAAAGCAGGCCGGGGGACGGAAAACCATCCCCCGGCGCTTTCTAAGGACGAACAAAAGGAGGCCCCATGACGCGCTCGGCAGAGTACTGGAAGCGGCGGGCGGAAGCCAACATGGACGGCGTGCAGCGGGGCGCGGAGCAGCGCCTTGCCCGGCTGGGCAGGGCCTACCATCAGGCGGCGCGGGAGCTGGAAGGCGAGGTGCAGCGCATCCTCGGCACATACGCGAAGCGCTTTGACCTGACCCCGGAGGAAGCCGCCGCCGCGCTGCGGGAGCCTGCCGACGAGGAAAGCCGGGCCTACGGCTACCGCGTCAGCCGGGCGGAAGCGCTGGAAAAAGCCATCCGGGAGCGGCTGAACGGGCTGGGGGCACGGCTGGAACGGGAGACTGCCGCTCAGCGGGAATGGACGGCCTCTAAGAGCTACCAGAGCGCCCGGAAGATGATGCGGGACATGACCGGCGGGGTGGTGAGCCAAGCCGTGCCCGATCTGCAGGGACTGCTGCGGGTCATGGACACCGCGTGGTCTGGCCGGAACTACTCCGCCCGCATCTGGCGCAACACGGACCATCTGGCGCAAATGCTGGAAGACGAGATCGAAGCCGCCTTTTTGAGCGGCAAGAGCGTCCGCCGGATGGCGAACGTCATCATGGATCGCTTCGGCGTGGGCTACCGGGCGGCGGAATGCCTGATGCGGACGGAGACCAGCTACGTGCAGAACCAGACAGCCGCCCAAAGCTACCGGGACGCGGGCTGCACGGACTACGAAATTCTGACCGCCAGCGACCGGCGCACCTGCAGCCGATGCGCCGCACAGAACGGCAAACGCTACCCCTTTACGGAGATGCAGGCGGGGGAGAACGCCCCGCCCTTTCACCCGAACTGCCGGTGCACGATCTTGCCGGTGGTGGGGGAAGCAGAAGGATTGCAATTTGCGAAAAAAGATGCTATGATACAGGCGTGGGGGAGCAATTACATGAGCATCAGCAGTCCGATTGAAGCGCGGCATACAGGCAAAGGTAATCCTTCCGGTATCGCGATTATTGGGAAGGAACTCAATAATCGACAAAAGATGATACTTGATCGGCTACCAAAGTTTAGCAGCAGGACAGTGGTTGCTAAAAAACAAGTGAGTATGCGCGATTTAGCTGCATTGACAGCCTATACGGGCGACGAATACGCTATGTTTACAAAAGGCGGTCAAAGGTTGCTGATTCGCGGGGATACTTATCATGTGGCGATTTATGAGGATGAAGCTCGTTCTCTTGCTAAAGAGGGCTATAAATGGAGTGGTCATACTCACCCGGGTTTGACGGAAATCTCCACTATGCCGTCGGATGGTGACTATTTTATCCTTCGGTCCTTTGGCCAGAGAAAAAGTGTTATTCTAAACTCTAAAGGGCAATATGTTACATTTGGTGAGGAGGATGAAACAGATGAGTGAGCCGAGCCGCATTCAGACGAGAGAAGGCATCAAAGGCGTTGAAAAAGCCATTGCTTTGGAAGCTGCGAAGGGTTATTGCACCCGGCATGGCTATTCCATGCATAAGCTCGCCGAAAACAGATTCCATCTGATCGGCGGCGTGGCCGTGTTCTCTGTCCCAAGTCCTGTGAAGCCAAATGGACTGATGAATGACAGAGAAACCCAACCATTGCCGACGCTGATTCTTCGTCAGGAAGACGGAAAACTAACGTTTGAAACCACCGAATATACCGAAAAATACCTGAAATAACAGAACCCGGAAATCCAGACCGCCACGCCGAAAGGCAAGGCGGTTTTTTCATACCCATTTTGAAAAAAGGAGACGAGCCATACATGACGAGCAAGAACAGCGCGACCCTTTCCCTGCCCAAGAGCCGGACGGTGCGGGGGTA
>ERZ827168.1779-NODE-1779-length-28065-cov-3.428061_pt1 | contig 28065 bp, 21 predicted proteins | sample MGYA00519868_ERZ827168 | MGnify/ENA primary metagenome ERZ827168 (study PRJEB31778, sample SAMEA3449271) | human gut metagenome | biome: human gut; feature: human-associated habitat; material: faeces | place: United Kingdom | collected 2010/2012 ...
GGGCGATCTTCCCAATCGTGACGGTCGTCGTCCCTGTCGTCAAAGTCGTCAAAGTCGTCAACAACCGGCTCGACGGAAACAACTTATGTAGAAGTTGCAAAATATCCATACACAGGCAACTGCATATACCGCCAAATCCGATAGCTGTCTGCGTCTTTCTGGCATAAAACGACAATGACACGCATAGACATACAGCCGATAATAAAAATACTTAATCCACATCAATACACTGCATTTACATCACCTTCACCGGCACCCATAAAATTATACATCATGTTTTCCAATGACGCCTCTAACGACAGTTATGTACCCCTACCTAATCTATGATTCCGGAATCAAGTACAGAGGAAACCGATAGCGCCTATCAAGAGCATGAAAATAAACTCCTGATTCATCAAATACATCGCCATCAAGATAGGCATATGACTGAGCCCACATCCATGTTAAGACCTTCTCTGTACACAAATCCCAGATACACCTGCTTCCATCATCGTCTTTACACTCTTCCCTACCTTGATAGACCTGCCTCCGATACGCTCCATTCGTTCTTACCATAAATTCTACCTTATCCAAAGACACTTGTACGAGCTGTGCTTTACGTGTTTTCAAATATAGGTCCGTATCGAACCTACACACAACCGTTACAACAATTCTCAATGTATCCTGTACACAAGATGTACTTATCTCGATTTCAGTATCCCAAGAATCCCTATTTACAATAACGGGTACAGCAACATTTTGTGCCTCAATAATTCCTCCCGCACTTATCATAACGTACAAAAGCAACAAGAATATTTTTTTCATAATCTCTGCAACGAACGGCACTAAAGCAATGAATATCAAACGTAAAAGAAACACAATAAAAAGGACAACGGAAAGCTATGACAACTTTCCGTCTTTTCCTTTCTCAATCAGGGAGCAAATGGACGGTTATTCTAAACGACCATTGCATCGTATAGCGCGGAAAAAGATATTCCCTATCCTTCATCTCAGCATAAGGTTGATGCCACATCCATTCGACTATCGTATTCTCACATAATCGCCAGATGCATCTGTCCGGATACCGTTTTCTGATTTCCGATTCACTATAATAACAGGTTGGCCATCGCCCTTTGCGTTTCCGGCCGTCCATATACCCCTCAATGAATTGCAGGCGCACATCCGTAGGGCGGGGCTGCCGACTGATATCCCGCAAATCATTATCGAAAACGACCGAAACAACTACGCCAACATCGGTCGGCCGTTTGACACAGGAGGTGTGTAACTCAAGTGTCTGGTTCTTAATACCAGTGATAAATATAGGTATCTTCGCATCCGACTGTCCGAAGACACTCATACACGATACTCCAACAATCAATATCAACAAAATCTTTTTCATGCTATTACACTTTTTCATCAATAGCAATATAAATTGTCCATCCCTTTAAGCAGTCTATCTCTCACCTCAGTTTTATTTTACCATATCCTATCTGTTCCAAGAAATCTTTTGCGTCATAGATGCTGGAATTAAATACAAAGGGAAATAATACGTCCTGTCAAAAGGCACTCTTTTCAACTCGTCATATTCATCGTATTCATTTCCGCTCAGGTCATCGTACGACTGATACCACATCCACCTAACAACTTCTCGGGCACACACATCCCAAATACAACGCACAGAGTCTGGCGGCATGTCATAGCGGTCATACTTAAGATACCGCACCTTTCCCGAACTATCTTTGACATTAAGAGCCAAAGAGGAGAACGTAACGCTGCTGAGTTTGACCTGTCGTGTTTGTTCAAAAAATTCGGCATTGAAACGTAACGTGACACCTACCCATACACGAACGGTATCCTTCACACAAGAGGAAACCAACTCCACTCGGTTGTTCCAGTCTCTATGTATAATCACCGGAATATCATCCGGCCGAGAAAAGACACATTGTCCGAATAACCCCAATACAAATACCAGCAATAATTTCCTCATAGGCTCATCTTTAGAACATACCCGTTTAAAATACCGGAAAGCATCATAATCTTTCCGGTTGAACGCATGATTACTTCCGAGGCATCAGGTAGAGCGTGACGACGAATGTCCACCGTTTTGTATTTTCCGTAAAGACATAATCCCGACATTCGATAACTGAATACGGTTGATGCCACATCCATCGGACTATCGTATCCTCACACAGTCGCCAAATACAAAGGTCCGGACGTTTTCTCGTTATTTCGCTTTCGCAACGATAAATGACCGGAGACGCTCCTTTTCTTCGTCTGCCCTCCAGATACCCTTCTATGTAGCTTAACTCCACATCTATCGGATGGACCTCCCGGTCAATATCATGCAAATCACTATCAAAAGTCACCCGCACCCCAACCGCTACCTTAGTCGGCCGCCTTACGCATGAAGTCTGCAGCTCCACAATGTGGGTTCGCATGTCGCTGATGAATACAAGCACGCCACCGGATTCCGATTGTCCGAACAGAGGAAAAAACGACAAACAAAAAAACACCGTGTACACTACCTTTTTTATCATACCCTACTCATAGCAATACTAGTGACAGCCATTTTCCCGCAATCTCCGGAGACGACATGAAAGCCATTAAAAACACCGAGACGCATACCAACAGAACAACACCGAACCGCTTCATGGCCGTATCAAAGTTTTTGTCTCTAAGATACGAAATTACCCATAAAAAACATCCGGACAGAACAGTCTCTGTCCGGATGCCCGCACGAATATGCAATCAAACATACGAAGCCATTAGGACTTACTCCCGCTTATTATTATCCGGAACCAAAGTCACAAAAAAATAAATATTTACAGTCCTACTCTTATCGAAAAAATAGCGGAAAGCAGTCGGATAGGACTGCGATAACAGCCACGGCTCAAGCTTTTGGGTACAAAAATTCAAGATACGCCGACGTCGACAACCTAGATATCTATCGCTTTGTAGTATACAAATATATTTGCCTTCAGATGAATAATAACTTACGGATGTCAACTGAGCCCATACAGGCTCCATTTCCGTGGCACAATCCTCTATTTCCGAATTAAAACCTACGCTAACACTTACCCTAATTTTCAATTCATCCTTTACAAACGAGGCCGGAATATCCATCACACTGGTGCCTGCAGGGGCAAAATAGTTATAGGCGAGCGGCGGCATGGTACCCTTGTCCGAATGCTGAGCAAAACCGAAAGAAGAACACAATACTGCGACAAAAAACAATAACAGCTTTCTCATAAACTCCAGAATAATCTGTAATTAACCGAAATAACAAAAACCGCCGAACAAACGACCGCTACGCCCGGCGGTAATGACTGCCTAAATCCCTCTATTCCTCAACGCGATGATAATCACATACCAAAGGAGACAGCGTATACCAAAAAGTCACTCGCAGCACATCATTATTGATGATACGAACAGTATCGGTAAGATGTTCAGGCTTACTTGTTAGCAAGTCTATCGGAGCAGTCTCCAACGGGACTACTCGAATCGCATCATCCCCGACACGCTGCCAGATACCTTGGTGCGACACGTAACCAGACTCTCTTCTCCTATAAAATTCAAACGTTCCCCGACCATGCAAAATCAAACGAACAGGTGCAATAGAATGTTTACTTTGTTCAAAGGTTCCTTGAAACGGCTCAGAAGGAGGTTCGGTACCCATGCCCATGCAAATACCGATGCCCATGCACATTGACATGAACGTCAAAAACAATACTTTCGTTACCATATGAATCCATCATTAAAAACATTTTCCATAACATCTTTCATCGGAGTATCCCCCCAATTTCCATATTGTTCTCTAATGCTTCTCCTCTCACTATGATAAGCACCCAGATACTCATTCCATGTCGAATTGATATTTAGCAGTGCCTGCCCTGTATGATTACTTCCTCCAGGTCCATATGGATGCCCCCCGTTGCATCCTCAATCCCTATTACCCACTCTGCCGTAATATCCGCCATGGAGTAGATATGAACAGAAGGATTTAGACCTTCGACACTCTCCGGAGAGAAAGCATATTGAGCGGCATAGGCGGCCGCCTCATCATAAATATCAATCATTAGAGCATGCTCAGAATTCATCGTAAACGCTATATCCCCATTTTCGAACTGACCGGCATGCGTCAATTCATGCACGAACAACGCATCGTTCCCATACGTTAACGTAAAATGCTGGGTATCGGAAGCGTGTATGAGAGCTCCTTTGCTACCTTCAGAAAAGTTGAGTTCATAAGTATGCGTACTCATCTCAATAATATCCATCAATGCCAGCGACCTCTGCACCGACTGTATCATCATATCGAAATACGATGTATTCGGCTCTCCGGAGTTTCCCTGTGCGTAGAATGCATTGATATATTGCTGTTTCAAAGCAATCCATGAATTCAACTTATCCCGTATCGTCTGACGCAAACGCCCGAACTCTTGAAGACTTCCCTCTGCTATCGTCAACCCGTACGGGTCGATAAAACGTACCGGATTATTGCCGCAATAAGCATAACCCGACAGGGAGCAATACTTCTCTGCCAGCGGGTCTATGGCGTTCCAGCGGCAGAGGACGGGGTCGTAGAGACGGGCGCCGTAATCCAGCAGGTCGGAACCCGGCTGCGGAAACTCCTCCTTTCCGTTATAACGGAACCTGTTGTACTGCGGGGCGAGCCGCTGCCCCTGGAAAACATCCGTACTGTATGCCGTCTCAGACTCCCCGAACGGAGCATACTCGTTATAGGCCGCCGGACGACCGTCCGCCAGCACCACACGCACGCTGCCAAGATGGTCTTGCACATACAGCAGAACGCTATCGCCCGACGGGCCGCTAACCAGACGACCGCCGGAAAACTCTGTCGAAAGCTCCAAATGAGACTGATTGTAGTCGTATATCAAAGAACCGAGGTAGTCCCTGCCCTTGCCGCCTTCCGAACCGAAACCCGCAGCGGATGCTCGCGAGCCGTCCGAAAGCCACGAGTAACGGCAGCCCCCTTCGGGCCACACGATGCTGTCCGTCAAATTTAAATAATTATAACGGAACTGCATCGGCCTTTCCGGATTAAATGTCAGGTTGCCGTTCAGGTCGTAACCGAAAACGTAGTTATCCGATGTTCCCGAAGTCCCCGAGACGCTGCGCGTCATCGACGCGAGCCGGTTGCCGGAATAGGTGTAACGGCGGATTTCGGCACTGTTCGGGGAAGCCGTACGCTGGTGGGCGAGGATGTTTCCGTTGCCGTCGTAATTCATCGTATAGGTGACGCGGTCGTTCTGCTGCACCCTCGTCGCCTGACACAGACGGTTATGACCGTCGTAACCGTAGGTATGTACCACCCCTTCCCGACCGAAAACCTGCGACCCCGTCACAATCCGCCCGATATTACCGCCGGACGAATAGGTCATCTCCTGCGAATAGAGTCCCGGCGCTTCAAGCCCGGTCAGGCGTCCGCGGATATCATACGCATAATGCGTCGTCACATGCGTACCGCCGCTCCCGACCGTCTTGGACGCCAGCCGCCCCAAATCGTCGTAACCGTACGACACGCTCCCTTCGAGGCCGTTCAGCACGACCGTTTCAGCCAACAGGCGTCCATGGGCGTCATACGTATAGGCCGTACGCTTCGTATCGGACTTCTCCCAACGGTCCGACCAACTGTGGCACTCCTCGCTGAGCACCAGCCGCCCCATGAAATCGTACTTCATGCTGTAACGGCTGAGGCTGCCGTGCACGTTGCGTTCGACCACCTGAATCACCCGCCCCAGACGGTCGTAGTAGAACCATCGGCCGACGAAAGCACCGCTCGTCTTCATCCCTTCGGACACGACGGCAAGCGTCTCATGCGTCTTCAGGCCGCGCGTCCGATAATCACAATCGGATGCAGTACAGATTCCCTCGACGGGTTCATAAGCGAACGTACCCCGCACCAGGGTGACAACCGCCTCAAGCAGCCGGTCGGAAGGCGGTACGGACGACAGTTCGCAGTCGTCGTACGCCTGCACCAGGCGTTCCGCCACATCGGCATACTCGGACGGCACATAGTAGGCGAGGAACGGCCGGCCGGAAGGCGTCAGAAACGAACCTATCAGAAATTCGGACTTTATTGCTCCCCCGGCACCGAGGAACGCCTCCGCCGCATCGGAAACTCCCGACCAAACCGTCTCCCGACCGGCATAGACATACAGCCAGCGGTCGTCCTCCACGGCGAGCCGCCGGTATTCGTACCCGAACGGCCGGTCGTAACGGTACGCGGCCAACAGCACTGTCCGCGCGAGTCGCAGCCGAGACGGTATGACACATGTAACGCGACACGAGGCGCCCCAGCGCGTCGTAATCGGACATTACCCAATAGCCTCCGACGAGGTTGCCGTCATCGTCCATCGTCCGCATGTTGGCATCCTGCATGAGCAGTACCCTGCCGCCGAGGTCGTACACATAATACTCCCACCCCTTACCGGGCACCTGCTTCTCCGCGACACGCCCCCGAAGGTCATAGACATAGGCAAAACAGTAATCGACAACGAGCCGGCTATTCGGCGCATACGAGATACCCGCTTCGAGTGCGGCGGCACCTTCCGGAGTGACGACGTAGGCCAGCCGCCCCATGCCGTCATAGACGCGGTAGGTATCGGCCCCGTCGCAGCGCGAAAGGACGGTACGTCCCGCCTCGTCGGTAAACGTTTCGACCGTATGGCCGTCCTCATCGGTCGCGGTACTCTTCTCGAGGAAACCGGCCTCGCCGTAATATGCCTGCGCCACGGAGAATCCGCCCGTCTCCGCCGAATACGACAGGCGCAGTACCGCATCGTCGGCCGCGGCCGCATCCAGGCCGAACCGGGAGGAAACGGAAGCCGAAAACCCCGGCTGAGTACGTTCGAGGAGCAATCCGCGCGGGGACATCTCGAAACAGTTCCTGAAATAAGGCCTCGGCAGAGCCAACGAAAAGGCCGACGCATAATAGCTCTCCTGCTCGGCAACGGCATCCGCGCGGTATCCACCCGCATTGGACGACACCACGGGATAAGGCAGGTAGGAGAGCACCTCGCCGGCCTTCAGAAAAGTGGCGTGGACGGGGGTGACGATATCCTTGCCCGAAGGAGAACCGCCAACCTCGATACGCTGACGCTCCTCTCCCAAAGAGTCGTAATAGGTGACCGTAGCGACATAGTCCTCCGCCGAAACGGCGGTATGTGCAGCCGTATAGCGTTTCCGCACCGTCACGTTGTTGTCGGCAAGAATACCGGCCGACCATGCGTCGCTCACACGGAGAGTGCCGAGCGAAAGGTAGCGGGCGGCATCCACATACCAGTCCGCCGCCGTCTCTCCTCCTATCACACAGGGTTCAACTCCGTCCGCAGGCGATGCAGCAACGGTTTCCGATACGTTTTCGGCATCCGGTAAGGCCATCCGCAAGGACTTCCGACCGTATTCACAGGTCTCCAGCAGGTTACCGCAGTCGTCCTTCACCGCGTTGAGACGGCCGACGGCATCGTAATGGAAAGTCTTCATCCTGCCCGCCGCATCGGTCGCCGAGGTCATGCCGACCATCGGCCGATAGGTGTACGTGGATACGAGGGCGCCGGGCAGGTCGTCGCGCAGGCCGTTCAGGATATTCATGAAGGCACTGTCCGGAATATCGTCCGCATCGTCCCGGTCCCTCAGGGCCGCCGCCACCTGCTCGTAAGAGGCGCCTCGTATCTCGGCCACCGGATACATTCCCCGGTAACGCCACACGTAACAGGTCTCCGGCTGTCCCGTAGCAACGATATGCAGCGGATTGCCGTACTGGTCGAACTCCTTGATTTCCCGTTCGGCCAAAAGCTCTCCGTTGAAATACCGCTCCTCCCGACAGGGCCTGAACACGCTCCGCTCCTCCAGTCCCACGGTCACGGTAACCTCCCCGAAACCGATATATACGGCACTCTTGTCCGTATCGTTCTTCACGATTTCCACTCCGACCGGGGTATGGAGCATGTTCGCGGCACACATTTTCCTGTAAACGGGCAGGTCGTAATCGGTCGGATACAGAAGACGCTGCACATAGACGTCGCCGTCCGTCTCGACCCGCACTTGCCGCAGGAGCAGGCCGGACGTGTAACCCTCCTCCTGCCCCAGCGTACCGTCGGGCCACTGACGGTAAGGCTTGGGAGCGTAATACAGATATCCGGTTTCCACCGTATGTTCCCTATCGCCGTAACAGGTCGTCACACGCATGGATACGGGCCGGAAGAGCAGCAGACTCTCGGTCACGTCGAAATAGAGGCAATCCTCTACCGTACGCATGTGGTTGGTTTCCCGCGCCCACACAGGTCTTTGCAGCGTCGCAGTCGTCACCATGTTCTTCACGAACAGGCCGACAGTCACCAACTGCATCACCTCCGGACTGTACAGGTCGTACGTCCATTCGGTCGTGCGCACCGCACGATAGCTGCCGTCCGGCAATCCTTCGTACTCCACCCGCCGGCCAAGGTTCCCGAAGAACCGCGGTTTCTCCTTGAAATAACCGCGTATCTCGCCTATATAGTGAACGGTACCGTCGGATGCTTCGGTCGTATCCTGAATCGATACGGATTTCCACTGCTCTCCGTCCGGAAAGGCGGGGAAACGGTAGTTCTTGGAGACGAAATCACAGGCCCATAGCCGCGTATCGTACTCATAATCCGTCCGGACGGACTTTCCGTTTCTCACATCCGTCACCTCCTCCGTCACCTCCCCGTAAAACACCCGGGCATTCTCCACCCTGGCTCCCGGAAGGACGGAATCGGAGTGGATGACGAGATATTCGTCCACACGACCGGCGGCAACTCCCACCTGCCTCCGCTCGGTAAAATCGGCTATGTCGAGCCGCCGGAAATCGACGGTCGTACCGCTCTGCCGGTAGGTGAATGTCCGGCGCCTGACAAGCGTACCCTCGTCGTAGGTTCTGATTTCGGCGATTCGCAGGCCGATGCTGACATCACCTGCCACCGCATCGCGATGCGTATTGGGGGCATACAAGAACTCCGTCCGGGAACCCGCCTGACGCGAAATGGCCTTCAGCGCGTTATAACGGGCATGATGGAAAGAGTAATCCCGTTTACCCGCCTGACGGCCCTCTACCGGTCCGTAAGGCGTCAAAAAATTAAGGTCCCTGTTGTCGTTCCGACCGTTGTAATATCCGAAGAAATCCTGGGCGTACCGGCTCTGCGGAGCCTCAGGTTGTGGTTCGATGGAGACGAGCCCCTCCACGCCGTAATACTCGAACGCATAAGAATCGTACAGCACGCTATCGCGGTCATAAAACGAGAGCCCGTTCAGTCGGAAACGTTTGACATCGTGTTCCCCCTCCCGGTTGTCGAACGACACCTTACAGACCAACTCTCCCTCCATATCGTACACCAGCATCGCAGCGAGCCTCCGCTCCGGGTTCAGGTCGAAACCTTCGGGATAACGCGACGGGACGTTTTCAAGTTCCGGTGCCAGCGGCAGCGGAGCATCCGTATAGCGGAACGCCACACGGCCGCCCCGGTGACGTATCCCGGTCAGCAACATGCAACTGTAAGCAAGACAGTGTACCCGGTCGGGAACCTGCCCGGTCACATCCATCTGCAAGAAAAGGTCGGAATCCGGCGCATCCGCCGATTTGCGGTAATAGGCTGCGAAACCCTCCACCTTTTCCGTCAGCATCCCCTTGTCCTCGTATTCGAACTCCACCGTATCGGCCAGGTCGGCCGACGTTATCCTCGTCAGCAGCCACGCCGTAGTAATATAGGCAGAGTTATCGACTGAAATGTCGTCGGTCACGACACCGTCCACCTCATGGCGGAAAACGTTCATAGGCCTCACATCCGCCTTGCAGGCGAATTCATATCGGTTTCCGAGCGGGTCGGTCACGGTAAAACATTCGACGATTTTCCGTTTTCCCCAGAATCCGTCATTCACCTCCGCATACTCGAAGGTTATCGCATCGTCATTACAAGAGGTTTTCACCAGTTCGGCACCGCTGCCGTTGAAATTGATAAGAAAACTCCCCGAACCGCCCGGATAGGAGTAACAATACTTATCCCAACAGGAGTCCTCGGTACCCGCTATCACCCGCGACAGATAGTCGAGCGTAGCCGTGCCGCCCGTCCGGACGGTATGGTCTGCAACCCCGTCATCCATCATACCGCGTATCTCCCTGACCACGGCGCCGCCGGCATTGAACGACCAGCCGAGTCCCACCGCTTCGGAGAGTTCCTCCAGCCGGATACCCGACGCATGGTAGGCAATCGAAAGGGGAACTTCCAGCTTACCGCACACGACACGATGGAGCGGAACCTCGATGTTCGTCAAACCGAGGGAATATTCCACGGGGAAATCCGCATACTTGGCCACATGGCCGGCACTCAGCGAAGGCGACAACCGCCGCATCTCCGGTCCCCACAGGTCGGCAGGCACCCCGTCTGCACCCGCAGCGGAGACAAACACCTGCCCGGTCTTCCGCACCACCCCGTTGCCATGCACCGGCGTCTCCGGTATCCCCGACAACATATCATTCCGTTTTTCCATAAGAATTGAGATTTTGATAAAAACAGCCATGAAAATACGCCGACAAGACACGGCACGGTTTCCACGACTTTCGACTCTCCGGATTGGCCGGGCATTGCCACACCGCCCGCCGACACGTTCCGAATATCCGGAGGCCGTTTTTCTGCAGGAAAGGGATTCGGGCATATTTTTTGTGTAGAGTTGCGAGAGATACAACGATTTGAAACACCGGATAAATCCGCTCTGCGGCCGACCGGCACCCGCCACCGGACGCATATGCTGCGGGCCGCATGCCCCGCAAACGGACAAATACCCAATAAGGAAGAAGAACGCCCGCGCAGCGATTCAGCGCACACACCGTTATGAACACGAACCGATTCGCCCAAGCTCTACTGAACGCCATCAAGGAGTTTCTCACCTGGATAGGACTTCCCCGCGAGATACTCGACACGGCAGATGAAATCATCTTCCTGATACTCATCGTCGCAATCGCTTTCATCGTCGCGGTCATCATACACTCCATCGCCTCACGGGTCACCCGGAGGGTATTGAAGCGCAAGCACGACAATTTCCTCAGTTCGCTCGCCAAATACGGCGTTCTGCGGAAACTGACGGCTATCATACCGCCGCTCATCATCTCGGCCCTGCTGCCCTTCGCTTTCGACAAACGTTCCGAATGGTTCATCATCGGCGATAAAATCACCTGGATTTACTTTTGCGTTGCACTGATATTCTCGGTCAATGCCATACTGAATACGGTCGGGGATACCCTGAAAACCAAAAAAGAGCTGCAAAACCGCCCGATGAAGGGCTTCATCCAAATCCTTCAGGTGATTTTCTCCTGCATCGGCATTATCGTCATCGTCTCCATCCTGATAAACAAATCCCCGTTCAACCTCATCACGGGCCTGGGAGCCTTCACGGCCGTCCTGATGTTGATATTCAAGGACACCATCCTCGGATTCGTCGCAGGCGTACTGATATCGGAGAACGACATGGTACGCATCGGCGACTGGATAGAGATGCCGCAGAACAACGTAAACGGCATCGTGACCGATATTACGCTGACGGTCGTGAAAGTACAGAATTTCGACAACACGACTGTCACCGTCCCGCCCTATTCGCTGGTATCGGGCTCTTTCATCAACTGGCGTGGCATGAGCGACTCCGGCGGCAGACGCATCATGCGCGAATACTCCCTGAAGCTCGACTACATCAAACCCTGTACGCCCGAATTTCTGGAAAAGATGAAAGGCTTCGACGAAGAACTGGGAAAATTCATCACCGAAAAACAGCAACAGGCCGCTGCCGGTCAGACAGTCAATACGGACAATCCGGCCGGATTGGTAAACGGCACCATCGACACGAACGTCGGTCTCTTCAGGGCCTACATGACCCTGTATCTCAAGCGGCATCCCGCCATCAACAAAGACCTGCTCCTCATGGTGCGCACGCTCGCCCCGACGGCAAACGGCCTGCCGGTACAGATTTACTGTTTCTCGGCCAACAAGAACTGGCCGAGCTACGAATCCATCCAGGCGGAGATACTGGAACATTTCGTCTCCGTACTGCCGGCTTTCGAACTCTATCCGTTCCAGAATGCCGACGCACGCGACACGCTCATCAGCGGCTTCGTCGAGTCGGGTAAGGTCGATATCTCGACGATAGACGGTATCCCCTGGCACTCCATCCTCCCCGGGAAGGCTCCAGTTCCTGCTTCCGCCCCGGCCGGCGGGCAACAGGCACCGAAACAACAGGCAAAAGAATAACCGGCCAGCAGCAGGGCCGGACGCGTCCCAGGAACGGAACGGCGATGAAAAACAGCAGGGGAACCGACTAAAAGTTGGTTCCCCTGTTTCATATCCGCAGTCTTCCGACCGCTTTTCCGCCCTTCTCTTATTCGGCCGCCGTTTCAAAACGGTAATCCGTCCGGCCATTCACGGGACAGGAGGCCGCATTGGTAGTCGCATATACGTCGCCATCGGCCGTATTCACATACGCCACAACACGGCAATTGTCCGTATATCCCTTGAGACTGAAGGTGTACTCTTTCACGACCTCGGTATTTTCCGCAACTTCCCCGAGGCTATCGCCGCCGAGCGAGGTCGCCAATACACGCATCGTATTGTCGTGGATAAACCGACTTGTCCCGGACTGCGCCCCCTCTATGCCGTCTTCGAGCAAGATAACCCCCAACCGGTACATACCCGCCTCACTCGGAGTGACCCGCACCGAAACGGTAACATTGCGGTCGGCATCGACCGTAGAGCTCATCGCAATACCCACCTTGGCCCCGGTCGCCTGATACTCCTTGATGATGTTGACAACATCGGTAACACTCATGACTGAAGGATCTTGCTGGTTTTTCTTATCGAAATCGAAAAATACCGCCGGAATTGCAGGCACCGAGAAATATTGCAGGAACAACGGATTATCATTGGACGTATACATATCCGACTGATGTATCGCAACCTCCACAAGCCTGTCCGGATAAACTCCCAACGCCACTTTCAATACAGACATAAATGCACTGCAAGGCCCGCACCATGTCGCTGTAAAACGGTACAACAAAACATTTTTATAAAAGTCTCCAAAACCTACATGAACGGGCTCAGAAACGACCCCATTATACTCGGCCTCGAATGCCACGACTTGCAGGTCGCCGCTGTAAGAAAAACTGTTCGATTCGAGATACTCGCCGGTCGCGAGATTCTTTATCTTCGCCGCATCGGTAACGTCCCCGCCTTCGTACGTCACCTTGAAAGAGGTCGCATCGGAACCGTCCGCCGCGATACGCGGTCTGGTCGCCATTATAACGAGCGGATTGGCCTCTTCCCTCGTTACGACTACTTTCACCGTATTCGACTGCAACCCCTGATACGAAGCTTTGAACTCATATTCATCCGACAAGTAAGAGGCAAAAGAATGCACTCCCCTGTCCCAGGTTTCTCCGCTCGTCTGATTGACAATCGTCGCCAATACCGTCACATCCTGCCCCTCAAACGTCACGGTAAAAGTAGCCCGGTCTCTCCCGTCATTCATAATGGACTCTTTATCCACCGACAGTACGAGTTCTCCCGAAACGGCTATCACCTCAACGGCCACCTTATTCGACTCCTGTCCATTATACGAAGCGACAAATTTGTAACTACCGATAACATCGGTCGCAAATTCGTTCCCATCCAATACCTCGCCGGTAGCCGCATCGGAGATTGAAGCCTGCTTCGTCACATCGTCGCCATCCAGCATCACAGTGAAAGTAACTGCCTCCCTGCCATCACAGACAATGGATTCCCTGTCTGCCAAAAGAATCAGTCCTGCGCCAGCTTCCGCCCTAACGCTCACTTTATTGGATTTCTTGCCGTCATACGAAGCCACGAACTCGTAGCTCCCGACCGTATCCGTCGAGAATTCGCTTCCGGAGAGCACCTCGCCGGTCGCCGCATCCCGTATCTCGGCAAAAGCAGTCACATCCTCTTCGCCATACTTCACGGTAAACGTCACCTTGTCCACACCATCCGCAACAAGGTCACTACAATCTACGGTCAGGCGAAGTTCCTTGTTCCCGCCATCTTCCCCAGCTTTCTCACATGCGACAAACGCAAAAGCTGTCATACAAAACAGACCAACAAAATATCCGACACGCATAACAGTGTTTTTTATGTATTAGCTTTCAAATTTAGCAAAAGAACAACAAATAACCAATATCATTATTCTTTTTCACAAAACAGTTCGGGGAATCGCTTATCAGCGATTCCCCGAACTGTTTATCATCGCGGCAGAAGAGCCGCATACCACCCGGCCGCCTACTCGGCCGCCGTTTCAAAACGGTAATCCGTCCGGCCGTTCACGGGACAGGAGGCCGCATTGGTAGTCGCATATACGTCGCCATCGGCCGTATTCACATACGCCACAACACGGCAATTGTCCGTATATCCCTTGAGACTGAAGGTGTACTCTTTCACGACCTCGGTATTTTCCGCAACTTCCCCGAGGCTGTCGCCGCCGAGCGAAGTCGCCAACGCACGCATCGTATTGTCATGGATGTAACCGCTCGTACCGTTCTGAGGTCCTTCGATTCCATCCTCCAGCAATGCTACGCCGAGGAGGTAGGAACCCGCCTCGCTGGGGGTTACCCTCACCGTAACCTTGACATTGCGGGCTGCATCGACCGTAGAACTCATCGCGATGCCCACCTTGGCCCCGGTCGCCTGATACTCCTTGATGGTATTGACGACATCGGCAGCACTCATTGATACGGCCGACGGACCCTCCTTGTCGAAATCGAAGAAGATGGCCGGAATACCGGAGAACTTGAAGTACGAAGCGAAGTCGTAATAATTATTGGAGGTGTACTCGTCGTTCTGATGAATCGCAACCTGTACCAAACGGTCGGGATACTGCTCCAGTGCTGCACTCAGGACCGACGAGAAAGAGGTACAGGGGCCACACCACGTAGCAGTGAAACGGCAGAACAGAACATTTTTGTAGAAATCCCCAAAACCTACGTTGATGGGTTCCGAAGTAGCTCCCTCGTATTCCGCCTCGAACTCCACGACCTTCAGGTCGCCGCTGTAGGAGAAACTGTTTGATTCGAGATACTCGCCGGTCGCGAGATTCTTTATCTTCGCCGCATCGGTAACGTCTTCGCCTTCATACATCACCTTGAAAGAGGTCGCATCAGAACCGTCCGCTGCAATACGCGGCCTGGTCGCCGTCAGCACGAGCGGGTTCACAGCCTCCATGGTTACCGTAACCTTCACCGTATTCGACCTCATGTCATTGTAGGAAGCTTTGAATTCATACTCGCCCGAGGCAGAGGAGACAAACGTATGGACACCCTCCGCCCATGCCTGGCCGCTCGTCTGATTGACGATGGTGGCCTGAGCAGTCACGTCGTTCCCGTCGAAAGTCACCGTGAAAGTGGCCGTATCCTCACCGTCGTTGACAATGGATTCCTTATCCACGGAGAGGACGAGACCCGAAACGGCAGTCGCATCGACCTTCACCTTATTGGACTCCTTGCCGTCGTAAGAGGCGACGAACTCGTAGCTGCCGGCGGTCTCCGTCGCAAACTCGCTTCCGGAGAGCACCTCGCCGGTCGCCGCATCGGCAATCGAAGCGTTCGCCGTCACATCCTCTTCGCCGTATTTCACAGTAAACGTCACCTTGTCCGTGCCGTCCGCGGTAATCTCGCTCTTCGAAGCGGAAAGGACAAGGTCCTTATCACCTCCCCCGTTCCCGTTGGTGGGCTGCGTACAGGAAGCGAACGCCAGGGCTGCCGCACAAAGCGCATAACTGAAATATTTCATACTCTTCATATAAATAAGGTTTATTTGATATGGTTAAAGATTTACGGAAAAAATATTTAACATTTAACGAAAATACATTGATAAAAACAATCTTTCGCCCCTATATGGAAACTGCACCACGATACGTGGTGCAGTTTTCCGTTTCAGGGTTCAAAGCGAACTACTCAAATGTTACGTCTGCCCAACTGCCGACCGGGAACGATACGACGTTGGAAACGCTCCAAACATCCCCCGATTTGGTGCATACATAACATACGATGGAGCAGTTGTCGATTTCGTATTCGGCATTGGCGGTAATCGAGTACTCCTTGGAAACGGTCTGTCCCACGGTCATGGCACCGAGCGAATCACCGAAAATACTCTCGCTGAGCGTTGCTCTGTATGTATGATTATGCACGTAATTGTCATTACCACCTGTCTGAGGATATATGATACCGTTCTCGAGGAGCAAGACAGCCAGATAGTATTCGTTCGCAGCGGAAGCGGTCACATTCACGTTAACCTTGATGTCGGAGCCGTCGGCCTCCGCATCGGCAGCGATACCTACTCCTGCAATACTCCGTGCCAACGGTTTCACCTTTCCGAGAATAGCTGATGCAGATTCTGCCCCATAGGAATAAACAGATAAATCCATATCATAGTACGTCCACGGTAATGCAGTAACAGGAAAATAATCGGTAAATACATTGAGTTCTTCGGGTATCATTGGGTCACTACCCATCAGTGAATGATGTACTGCAATTTCGACCATTCTGTCAGGATAAGACTTTTCTGCAGCCTCTAAAGCCGAAGTCATTGCTGGACAAGCCATACATTTTGCACTCGTAAATTTCATTACCATCACGTTTTTGTGGAAGTTACCGGAACCGACGCTGAGCGTCTGCGAGGTCTTGTCGTTATATTCTGCCACGAACTGCACGGTCCCTTCCGAACCCATGGTAAAAGTAGCACCGTCGAGGTAGTCACCCGAAGTCACGTTCTTAATCTTGGCGGAAGCGGTCACATCGGTGCCCTTGTCCAGTACGGTAAAGGTAGCGGACTCGCCCGACTGCAGACGCGGCTTGTCTACCACCAGGCGCAACTCTGCGGCAGGCGCGGCCTCCACCGTCACCTTGACCGTATTGGAGGTCAGGTTCCTGTACTTGGCGGTAAACTCGAACTCGCCCACATAGTTCGGCGATACGAACTCATTGGCACCCTGTGCATACTCCTCATCAAGGGTTACGTTCGTGATAGTCGAAGTGGCCGTCACGTCCTCCCCCTCATAGGTCACCGTAAAGGTCGCCTTACCGAGGCCGTTGCTGACAATCGTCTCCGCATCCACCGAGAGCGTCAGCGACGATGCTGTCACGGTTACTTCGTTGGATGTTACCGTCTCGCCGCTCTCCGGGTCTTCGTAGGTAGCGGTGAAAGTGTACGTCTCGGGAGTCGTGCTCGTGAACGTGAAGCCTTCGATAGCAACGGTACCGTTCATGATAACGGCATCGGAAGTAACGTCAACACTCTTCTCCTCCGTTCCGTATTTCACGGTAAAAGTAGCCTTGTCGCGTCCGTCGGACATGATGGACGTCTTGTCTACCGACAGCATCAGTGTCTTTTTATCCGGTGTCGGGTCCACTTCCCCTCCGGTCGGGTTGTTACAAGCCGTCAGCGACAGCGCTGCAGTCATCAGTACGAAACTCAGACTTTTGAATGTTTTCATAATTTTAAAAAGAATTTATTGTTCTACATAGTTTGGTCAATACATCAGAACGAAGTCGTCAATGAGAGGTTGAAACCGGTATAGGCAGGCATCAGGCGGCATACGCCTCCGGAGCATACGTAACCGGCGCGGTTGCGTCCGTAAGAGAGCGCTATCCTCGTCCGCGACTTGGTATAGCTCACTCCCACATTGTAATAATGTACCCTTTCCAACTGGAAATTGTACATGTCGCTTACGAAAACACTGAAGACCGGCGCGAAACTGTATTCGAGCTGCGCAGCCCACCAGTCGCCGTTGTTCCTTCTGTCATCCAACCTCTCTTGAACGGGCCCCTCAGCCCCGGTAGTTTCCATCGTCACAAACGGAGAATAGAGATACTGCAGTTCGAGACGCAGCGAATGTTTCGTATTGAACTTATAAAGCCCGTCGAGGGCGAATACGTACCGGTTGATGGGCACCATCGTCCAATCCTCGCCCATCATCCGCTGGAAAGCGAACAAGAACGTGGTCTTGAACGCCTTGTTCCACTGCTTCTCGAAATCGAAGCTCGCATCGAGGTAGACGAAATTCATCGCTTTCGCATCCTCGGGCACCTTGCCTACATAATACACATCCTTCGGCTGATAAATCAACGAAGCGTTCACATGGAGTTTGGTACCGTACCTTCCGCCGAGCTGCGAGCCGCGGCGGATGTTATAGAAGACATCCATCTGCGCGGCACGTTCCCCCTTGGTCTTGACCTGGAACGGGTCGAGGTTGGCCAGCGAATAGGTGTACTGCCGCGTGAGGGCCGGTATGTAGTTGAGTACATTTCCTAGACCGCTGTACTGCAAATCCTTGGAGTCCGTAAGTTTCATATCCATATGCGACACATTGCGGCCCGTGAGCGAAATGCCCCAGCCGTATCCGCTGTAACCGAGCTCTATCAACTGGGCACGCCCGAAGTAAGCCATATCGATTCCATCGACCAGATAGGCCCCCGGCGTTTTGCCTACGAGCTCTACGCGGCCGGAGAAACCGGCCGCCTCGTACACCATCCGGGCCGACCATGCGCTCATGTCCGAGCTGAGGATAGGCTGCCCCTCCATGTCCGTTATGTTGAGCCGCGCGGCATCATACTGCGACAGGAAACTTCCCTCGAGGGCGAGGTACTGCGACTTGAAGCCGAAGAGCGACGAGAGCGCCAGCGTAGCGTCGGCACCCCGGAGCCACGACGGCGCATAGTCCATATAGAGCCTCGGCCGGCCGAGCATCGCCCGAATGGCGAACGCATCCCCGATGTTCATTCCCGCACGGACACCCTCGACAGCGGAGTTCATACCGAGCGCCCTGTCCTCGTAGGCACGGAAGATAAGGCCACTGCCGTACTGGTCGTAAAAGTCGCCGACCGTCACGAAGAAGTTGTCATCCGTCCAGCTCGCATACTTATTGGTTATCTTGCCGCCCTTGTACTGCTCCTGATAACCGCTCAGTACCGGCGCATACAGCTCGCCCTGCACACCCGCGCTGAATTTGCCAAGCGTATAGTCCAGTTTCAGGTAGTTGTTCGACCCTATTCTGTCCGCCGGCATCGGGTTGCCGTTATTATATACCAAACTGTCCGGCATATACCATATCGTATTGGTTTCAAAACTACCCGAAAGCCGTCCGTAATTGGCGGGCTCCTGAGCGTTTACGATACCGGTCGCCATAAAGGCCGCCGCACATAAAAAGCCTGTAAGCTTCACATTAGTAGATTTTTTCATATGTTTAAGCATTCTTTATCCCAACAAATTAAGAAAAAAATAATCTGATAAGCAAAAGAATCGGCGAAAAAACCGGTACCCTGATTTTTCAGTTCTCTTTATAAGACGCCCCGACGGACCGAAATGTTGCATCGTCTTTTCCGATTCTTCGAAAAAAAGCGGGGATATTTTGTGAAAATATCCCCGCAATACGCATACAGGCGCCTCCATCCGCCGATTACGGGATGTAGAAGGCAAGCACTCCGAGCGCATGAGCCTGGCACCACAGCCAGCAGTTCTGCCCCTCCTTCTTCATGATTTCAAACTCGATGGAGTCGAAATTCTCCACATCTTCGAAACCCTCGCTTTTAACGGAGGCCTGCACCTTTGCCCCTACGCTGCCTATCGGGGCGGCAAATGCCACCTCGATATATTTCGTGCCGTCATTGGAGACTATACGGAACGTATTCGTCGCCTTGTTGAAGTAGAGCTGGTCGGTCGTCTTGTTGAAAGCATACTGGGCCTTGGCCACTTTATAGACACCCTCCGTCACCTTTCTCTCGAACTCCTTCGAAGTGACGTTAATTCCCTTTGGGCGTTCGCATCCGACCAATGCGACTGTCGCGGCCGCCACAGCCAATACCATTAATATCTGTTTCAGTTTCATGGCTATCCTCAGTTAATTCTATCGTACATTGACATACTTGACCAGATACTCCACACCGGCATCGGTGGTGATTTCGGCCATAATTCTGTAATTGTTCCCCGACGAGAGCTTCACGACGGTTCCATCGACCTCCTCGCCATTCACCGTCCACTTCTCAGCAGTGACTTCGGAAGCGATATTCCGGTAATTCAGCACAATGGCCTCGCCCTCCTGATAGGTAGTCTCCATGCCGAGCGTAGGCATCTTCGACAAATCGAGCGCCTCGGTCGTCACCTCCTGCACCTCCATGGGTTCCGTCGCATCCTCGTAATAAATGGATACGGTGTAATTCGTGGAGGGTTTGAGTCCGGTGAAATGGATGGTACGTTCCACCGTGGTCACCGACTGGGATTCGCCCCCCTTCTCCTGACAAACGACCCTGTAGTTGTCATTGAAAGGCGATACGAACGAAACGGCTATATCGAACTGGCCGGGCGTGACGGTCAGGTCCCTGATGGTACCGCTGCTCACCTTCTTCACCTCGAAAGTAACGCCCGTCCCGACATTCTCCTTGATATTATACAGTTCAAACCCGGTCGTAAATCCGTCCCACCCCACAAAATAGGGAGAGTAGCCGGAGGTGAATTCCGTGACATTCTCGGTCCCCGGGAAGAACATCTTGCCGAAACCGCTGAGCACGTAATTCTCCCTTTCGACCTTGGAAGCCATTACGAAACGCATACACTCATGGTCGCCGTAGGCATTCACACGGTTGGCATTGAGGCTCCAAAGGTCGCTGGCACGGTATCCGCCCACCCTGTTCTGGGACTTGTCGATATGATAGACCAACATACCGGAACCGCTGCCCACGATGGCATATGAGGAGTCGGGGTCGCCCGTCTGCAGGTACCTGTCCCACGTACTCAAGGTACCGTTACGGTATTCGAACACGAATATCTCTCCCTCGTTCATCGACTTTATCATGTAGCATTTGTCGTTATAGACCGGTTCGAGGGTATATTCTCCCTCTTCGGTTATCTCGGTCAGGTCGGCCCAGCCGACCATATAACGCTCATAGGCCGACGTGGCCGGCGGAACCCGGCCGTCCTTCACATAGGAACCGGACGCCATCAGCGAGAAGACATCGAGGTTGAATCCCGTGCCGTTCTGCGCATAGTCCGTATCGTAGAAATCGGGCCATCCGAGGATGTGACCGAACTCGTGACAGAAAGTACCGATACCGGCCATCACGGTGCCCGTATTGCCCTTCAGCTCGGAAGTGTACGCGGCCGCCTTCAACGCACCGCCGCCCCACCGGCCGAAACTCTGGTTGGGGTCCGAGAAGAACATTCTGGCAGGGTGCAGATAACCGCCCGTCGCCTCGGCATTGTTGTAGCCGGCATAAAAGATGAAAACATCGCGCAAATCGCCGTCCTCTTCCACATACGGGGAAAAATCCACTCCGTTGGACTGCGCCAGGTTGCAGGCGTCGATGATGAACTGCCCTTCGTTGCCCGGATAGTAAAACACGGACTGGCTGAGCTGGAACGGCCCCACCACATCGAAATGGGGGTTGAACTTTCCGTTGGAGTTGTCCACATAGTAATCGCGGGCACTGCCCATGGCATTGTTCTCGGAGTATCCCTCTTCATTGAGCATCCGGTCGAACGCATCCCGCGGATTGCTTATGCTGAAATCCCTGTCGCTGAACGAAACGAGTATCACGAGCGACCTGAACTCCTCCCTCGTATTCGTACCGGCCGCCGTCGTCCGGAGATGCAAATCGTCCTCCAGCACGGGAGAAGCTCCGAAAGCCACGCCGCTGCCCGCATCGGCCACCATCGCGGCAGCCGCGACACCATGGGGATAGCCGAAGCTCACGGAACTGAGAATACGGCGCTCCTCGTTCGTCCGGTTCATCGGGTCATGGGCCTGTACCCCCGTAGATACGAGTTTCGTTCCCTGTACCTGCGCATAATAGAGCACACCGTTTTCGGCCACGAGGTTGTAGCCGTCCACCGTCGTAACATAGTTGAACCTTTCGTCACCGTACAGACGCACGGTCATGGTCGTCCCGTCGGGCTGCTCGACCCTGATGGGCCGCGGATACGACGGTACGGCACTCAGCTCCCACCCCCAAAACAGCACGAAGAGGAAGGCTGCCAAAGATTTAAAAGTATACGATAAACTCATTTTGTAATTTTGTTTATAGAATTAGCAGATATTGTTTCCTATAATTAACTTTGAATCCGATTACATGCGTAAAGAGTTTCAAAAAATGATACATATTTCACCACATGCAATATTCATATCGAAATATTTGTCATATGTCAAACAAAATCCTCTGTGTTAATCTTTATAAAAAACGTTTTGGCGTCCCAATATAGTACATTTTTCACGAAATTGCATCCCCGTTATCGGCGATAAACATTTATGTACTTGATTCTGTGCTTGGAATAGATTGCAATATGGAGAAAAAAATTTGCCAGAGCTGCGGAATGGCACTCGGAGACCCCGGATTCTACGGTACGAACAGCGACGACAGCAGGAATGAAGACTACTGTATCTACTGTTTCGCCGGAGGCGAATTCAACGAAGAACTCACCATGGAAGAGATGATTGAACAGTGTGCGGAAATGTATGCGATGAACAGCGGCGGCGATGCGGCTGCCGTAGAAGCGGCCCGTACACACATGACCGAACTGTTTCCCACCCTGAAACGCTGGAAAAAGTAGCCCTTTCTCCGACACGGATACGGACTACCGCAGGAAAAGGCGACGACCGTACCGGACCCGCCGTCAGCGGGAGAGGCTGCACGCCCGCCGCAGCGCTGCGGCGGGAAGAAGGAGGAGATACGATATGCTGCCCGGCGGCAAGACATGCAACAACATACCGGTACATCCGCATGGAACAGACAGGCAAGAGGGCCGCACACGGCCCGGAGGAGTTTTATGAGGAGGTTTACTCCATCGTACGGCAGATACCTCCCGGCAAGGTACTCACTTACGGGGCGATAGCCCGCATGATGGGGCGCCCCCGTCATGCGCGGCTCGTCGGGCGAGCCTTGTGGGGCACTCCGTCCGGACGCGGTATCCCCTGCCACCGCGTGGTGAACAGTCGGGGCAGTACCGCTCCCGGATGCGACGGACAGCGGAATTTGCTCGAAAACGAAGGGGTGCCTTTCCATCGGAACGGCCGCGTCGTGCTGGAACGCTGCCTGTGGCAGTCGGACGGAGAACCGCCCAATGAATGATGCAACCTAAGAAAACAGAGGAATGGAAAAGATATGGTTCGACGAGAGCATCTGCCTCCGCGCAGCGAAACTCTCCGATGCCCCGGCAATGTTCCGGATGATAGATACGCAGCGGCAATATCTCGGTCGCTGGCTGCCTTTCGTGGCGGAAACCCGCACTGAAAACGATTCGTATGCCTACCTGCAGTCGGTCCTCTCCGTCCCGTCCGAACGGAGGGAACTGCTGTGCACGATAACCGCCGACGGGCGTTTCGCAGGGCTGGTCGGATTCAAAGATACCGACCGGGCGAACCGGAAAACCGAAATCGGCTATTGGCTCGGCGAAGAGTACCAAGGACGCGGCATCATGACACGGTGCGTGGAGGCGCTTTGCGGCCTGGCCTTCAGCGAACTGGACATGAACCGGATACAGATACAATGCGCCGTAGGCAACACCAAAAGCAGCAACATTCCCCGGCGCCTGGGTTTCACACTGGAGGGAATAGCACGGGCCGGAGAGCTTCAGGCGGACGGACGGTTCTCCGATATCGAAGTGTATAGTCTGCTGCGGGAAGAGTACATACCGCGGGGAAAACGGACGCAATACGACGAACGCCGGAACGAATAGCCAACATGAATATGAAAAAAACGCTTGTCCTGCTCCTTGCCGCAACCGCGGTATTCTCGCCTCTACGGTCACAGGAAGTATCCGGCAGTCATTACGACTCGGTGCTCCGCCGGATTATGGAGGACGACCAACGGGTACGCAGGCAACTCGACAGCCTTGCACGGGCGGGAACCGACGTGACGGAACTGCTCCCTCTTTATGAAGAGATGGCCCGCACGGATGCCGCCAACCAGCGGAAAGCCCTCCCGATACTCGAAGAGTATCTGGCCGGGACCCTTCCGCTTTCGGACGAATCGCTGACTACGCTCTATTATGTCATCCAGCATGCGGACCTCCCGGTACAGGCAAAATACGCACCGTTTATCCGTTCGCTGTTCGAACGGGACATTATCACCAACGTGGAGTTCGCCTGGTTCACCGACCGGCTTCTCGTCAGGCAGCGGAAAGCCCAGACATACGGCCTGCAAAGTTACGTTTACGCAGGAACCGGCGACCCGTTTCTCTATCCCGTTTCCCGGAAGGTACGGAAGGCCTGGCGCAGAATCGGCCTGCCGGTCAGCGACCTGAATGAAATCCTGACCTCCTTCGGAGAGGGATATACCCCACTGCTCCTCTCCGAAGAGGAGTTCGCCCTCTTCGGTCACGCGGTACGGTTCGATGCCGACGACATCGGACGCGGCGTGCCGGACGTTTCCGTCCGTACCGAGGACGGCCGAACATGCACCACCAACGAGAACGGCTTCTATGCCCTCATCGTAAACAAACACGACCTGCCCGGCAAACTCATCTTCCGATATGACGGCCGCGTCTACGAATACCCGTTCGGAGAATTCCCCGACACGGACTGGGAAATCATCGACGCCACGATTCCCTAATCGACCAGGCCGAAACCAACCTCTGCAAGCACGGAGAACGCCCCTCCGTCCTCCAAAACAGTTTTTCGATTGACTGCCATCGGTACCCACAGCCCCCTCGAAAACGCCGGATACCGGTTTAAGCCCCTCTCCGACCAACGCATTGTCCGGCCGCCAAATGAACAACAGGCACACGCCGCCCTACCCACCGGACATTCCGTTCCCCTCAGCCGTAAACATTCCTTCCCGTATACTCCGCAAAAACACCGGACACCGGCTTAAGCTCCCGCCCCCACAACAACCCAATGGGCTACGAGATAAATGGCGCACCTTCGCCAACCGACAGGTCGTCTTCTCCGGTCGCCCGCCCCTTCTATCCCTCTGTCCACCCGACCGAATACAACGAAGGAACCGTCCCGATACCACCGGGGCGGTTCCTTCAAACAACTGCGGCACAACGGCCGCGTTTATCATCAATCGTTCAAAGAGAAGCGCACGTAAGCCACCACTTTGGCCTCCTTGTCCACAGATTGGATGTGCTGACCCACGCTCTCCTTCGGATTCTTCACGAAATCCTGGCTCCAAAGCGTATTCTCCTTGAGGAACTTCTTGACCTTACCGTCGGCAATTTTGTCGAGCATGTTCTCGGGCTTGCCCTCCAGACGGGCCTGTTCACGGCCTATCTCGTGCTCCTTCTCAATCACCTCCTTCGGGCAGTGCGCCTCGTCAATAGCCACGGGTGCCATGGCGGTAGCCTGCATGGCGACATCGTGTGCGAGCTCGGCCGGTACCTCCTTGTTGAACCCGATGAGCGAACCTACCTTGTGGTTGATGTGCACATATTCCGCGCAGTAGGGAGCCTCGATACGGCCATAGAAAGGCAGTTCCACCTTCTCGCCCGTCTGGCCCGACTTCTCGGAAACAAGGTCGGCCACGGTACGGTCGCCCGCCTTGGTCGCCAGCAGCGATTCGAGGTCGGCCACATCGTTTTTCACAGCTATCTCCAATATCTCGTTGGCAGCCTGTACGAAACCTTCGGTCTTCGCTACGAAGTCGGTTTCGCAGGCAAGACAGAGCATGTATGCCTTGGTGCCGTTCACCACGCGCGACACTACGACACCCTCCGTTGCATTCCGGTCGGCACGTTTGCTGGCCACGAGTTTACCCTTCTCGCGGATAATCTCCACGGCACGCTCCATATCGCCGTCCGCTTCTGCAAGCGCATTCTTGCAGTCCATCATGCCGGCCATCGTCATCTTGCGCAGTTTCGCTACGTCTGCAAGCTTTATCTCAGCCATAATAATTCCTTTCTTTAATGGTTATCCTAATGTTATCCGCACAGCCCGCCGGGGCTGCGCCTTAACCGAACTACGGGAAGATGCCCCGAAGGCACTCCCCCGTAGTTTGATTATACCGGTAATCACGGCAGGAGTTACTGGGCAACCTCCTCCTTGATTTCCTCTTCTACCGCAGCTTCGGGTTTCTCCTGTACGGGTTTCTCTTCCGCTGCGAGCTGCTCGGCCTCGAACTCGTCGCTGCCGGCCACCTTCACCGACTTGCGGATACGGGGTTTCGCCTCCCTCTCCTTGCTTTCGGCGGCAGCCGCTTCGGCCTCCTTGTCCTTTTCGAGCTTGCGTTCGGTAAGTCCTTCGGCGATAGCCTGTGTCATCGCATCTATGATGACGGCTATGCTCTTGGTCGCATCGTCGTTCGCAGGTATCACGTAATCAATGTCTGTCGGATCACAGCAGGTATCTACCATTGCGAAAACAGGGATGCTGAGTCTCTTGGCCTCCTTCACTGCATTCTGCTCCTTCTGCACGTCAACGACGAAGAGCGCTGCGGGCAGACGGGTAAGGTCGGCTATCGAACCGAGGTTCTTCTCCAGCTTGGCCCTCTGGCGGGAAATCTGGAGTTTTTCCCTTTTCGAGAAATTGTCGTAAGTGCCGTCGGCGGTCAATTTGTCGATGGTCGCCATCTTCTTCACGGCCTTGCGTATGGTGGGGAAGTTCGTAAGCATACCGCCGGGCCAGCGCTCCGTAACATACGGCATATTGACCGCGGACACTTTTTCGGCAACGACCTCTTTCGCCTGCTTCTTGGTAGCGACGAAGAGTATCCTGCGGCCGCTCTTGGCAATCTGCTTCAGGGCCGCTGCCGCCTCATCGACCTTCACCACCGTCTTGTGGAGGTCGATGATGTGAATCCCGTTCTTCTCCATAAAGATGTACGGAGCCATTTTGGGATTCCATTTTCTTTTGAGGTGACCGAAGTGAACTCCGGCTTCCAGTAACTGATTAAAATCTGTTCTTGGCATTACTGTCTGTTTTTCTAATTTTAATTCTCTTTACATCAACCCGCAGGTAGCGCTTTTAGGCGGTCCGCCGGGTTTTCCGCGAAAGGGCAGCCGTGCGAGTAATACCGCTCCGGGTAGTCTGCACGGTTTGACAACCGCTTTCGTGCTTTGTAAGGACGTAAATACTAACGTTTGCTGAACTGGAATTTCCTGCGCGCTCCGGGCTGACCGGGTTTCTTGCGCTCCACTTCACGCGAATCGCGGGTCAGGAACCCGTTCTTCTTCATCACACCACGCCACTCGGGATTGATTTCGATGAGGGCGCGTGCGATGCCCAGACGTGCAGCCTCAGCCTGCCCGTGGATACCGCCGCCCGTGAGGTTGATGGTAATGTCATAGCTTTCCGGGTTCTCGAGCACCAGAAGGGGCTGTTTCACCACGTACTGAAAGATATCCAGCGGAAAGTATGTTTCCATGGGTTTGTGGTTTACGGTAATGGTTCCTTTACCGGGCTTCACGTAAACGCGTGCAACGGCAGCTTTCCTACGTCCTACGGTGTTTACAACTTCCATAGTTTCTACTTAATCTCGTTTAATTTGATTGTTCTGGGATTCTGCGCGGTGTGCGGGTGTTCCGCCCCTGCATAAATCTTGAGGTTGCGAAGAAGCGCATCTCCGAGGCGCGTCTTGGGCAGCATTCCCTTCACGGCGTGCTGCAGAAGGAATTCGGGTTTCCTCTTGAGGGTGTCCGCCGGGTTGGCGAAACGCTGTCCTCCGGGATAGCCGGTGTGTCTTACGTAGACCTTGTCGGTCATCTTCTTGCCCGTCAGCCTTACCTTGTCGGCGTTCACGACGATAACGTAGTCGCCGCAATCGACGTGCGGGGTAAAACTGGGCTTGTGTTTGCCGCGCAGTATCTTCGCGACCTGCGAGGCAAGGCGGCCCAGCACCTGACCCTCAGCGTCGATGACGTACCAGGTACGTTCGACATTCCGAGGATTCGCCATATACGTACTCACAGATGATTCCTCCCAAATATTACGATCAACCTGCGCGCGTGTGGTCAGTACGGCGCAAACATCAATCGCGCTCGGGGCTAGTGAGCGGATTGACACAATCTGTATTGTATCCGATTTGGGGATTTTCGTCAACAAAAACGCGCCGCAGATGCAAAATTTAACATCGCG
>ERZ827168.1783-NODE-1783-length-28018-cov-5.926009_pt1 | contig 28018 bp, 29 predicted proteins | sample MGYA00519868_ERZ827168 | MGnify/ENA primary metagenome ERZ827168 (study PRJEB31778, sample SAMEA3449271) | human gut metagenome | biome: human gut; feature: human-associated habitat; material: faeces | place: United Kingdom | collected 2010/2012 ...
GCGGCGTGGACGGCATGGTCCACATCTCCGAGCTGAGCTGGAGCCGCATCAAGAACCCCGCCGAGGTCGTTTCCATCGGCGATCACCTCGACGTGTACGTCATCTCCTTCGATCCCGAGAAGCGCAAGATTTCCCTCGGCGTCAAGGATCGCACCCAGAACCCCTGGGACGTGTTCATGAACACCTACAAGGTCGGCGACGTTGCCAACGTGCGCATCGTCAAGCTGATGACCTTCGGCGCCTTCGCTGAGGTCGTTCCCGGTGTGGACGGTCTGATCCACATCTCCCAGATTGCTGACCGTCGCATCGACAAGCCCTCCGACGTTCTGTCCGAAGGCCAGATGGTCGACGCGAAGATCACCGCCATCGACGAGGAGAAGAAGAAGATCTCCCTCAGCATCCGTGCTCTGCTCGGCGGCGAGGAAGAGGCTCCTGTCGAGGAGTAATCTCTCTGAATTGAAAAAGGGCAGGCTTTTGCCTGTCCTTTTTTATTGTCATTTGCGCAGAAAGCCTTTGCAAATGCGACGCGGTATGGTATACTTGTTAAAGTTTCGACACTGACCCGAAATGTCCAACATTTATACATACAGGAGGAACTTATCCATGGATTACGCAGGGCTTTATCAGAAGAAGCTGACCTCTGCCGAAGAAGCCGTCAAGGTCGTCAAGAGCGGCGACTGGGTCGACTACGGCTGGTGCACCAACCACCCCTACACGCTCGACAAGGCGCTTGCAGCGCGCCAGAGCGAGCTCAAGGACATCAAGGTGCGCGGCGGCGTGACGATGTGGATGCCCGAGATCTGCAAGGCAGAGGACGCCGGCGAGCACTTCACCTGGCACTCCTGGCATTGCAGCGGCATCGACCGCAAGATCATCGCCAAGGGCATGGGCTATTTCTCTCCGATGCGTTACAGCGAGCTGCCGCGCTTCTACCGCGACGGCAACGTTCATGTTGACGTCGCCATGATCCAGGTCACGCCGATGGACAAGCACGGCAACTTCAGCTACGCGCTCGCGTCCTCTCACCTGGCCGACATGCTCGACACTGCCAAGACTGTCATCGTTGAAGTCAACAAGAACCTGCCGTGGGTCTACGGCCTCACCGGCTGCGAGATCAACATCAAGGACGTTGACATGGTCGTGGAGGGTGAGAACCCGCCCGTGGCGCAGCTCGGCGCGGGCGGTGCCCCCACTGAGGTCGACACCGCAGTTGCCAACCTTGTCGTACCCCAGATCCCGAACGGCGCGTGCCTGCAGCTTGGTATCGGCGGCATGCCCAACACCATCGGTTCGATGATCGCCCAGTCTGACCTCAAGGATCTGTCCGTTCACACCGAGATGTACGTCGACGGCTTTGTCGATATGGCGCTCGCCGGCAAGATCACCGGCAAGCACAAGAATCTCGACAAGGGCCGTCAGGTCTTCGCCTTTGCCGCCGGTACGCAGAAGCTCTATGACTACATGGATCGCAACCCCGACGTCATGGGCGCACCGGTCGATTACACGAACGACGTGCACGTCATCTCTATGATCGACAACTTCATCTCCATCAACAACGCCATCGACTGCGACCTCTTCGGTCAGGTCAACGCCGAGTCCGCCGGCATCAAGCACATCTCCGGCACGGGCGGCCAGCTCGACTTTGCGATGGGCGCTTATCTCTCCAAGGGTGGCAAGAGCTTTATCTGCATGTCCTCGACCGTCACGGGCAAGGACGGCACGGTCAAGAGCCGCATCGTCCCCACGCTGACGCCCGGCTCCATCTGCACCGACCCGCGCTCCTGCACGCATTACATCGTCACTGAGTACGGCATGGTCAACCTCAAGGGTCTTTCCACCTGGGAGCGTGCCGAGGCGCTCATCGGTATCGCGCATCCCGACTTCCGCGAGCAGCTCATCGCCGACGCGGAGAAGATGCACATCTGGCGCCGCAGCAACAAGTAAGAAAATCTCGTTCTTCCGTCACGGGGGCTTTCCGATTCCGGAAAGCTCCCGTTTTTTCAAAAATGCAGTGAGTTTCCATTTTTATGCGATATTTCATCAAAAGTCGCTTGAAAATGACGGCAAAGTAAGTTATACTATGTATGGAGAATTGGCTTCTTTTTGTTCCATCGCATGGAATACAGGACGAATGCCGAAAAGGCGTTCTGTCAGAAGGGAGGTGGGCATAGAATGTTTCAAGTGGGAGATAAGGTCGTGCACCCAATGCATGGCGCCGGAGTGATCGACAGCATTGTCCGCGAGAAAATCAGCGGCAAGGCAATGGAGTTATACGTCTTCAAAATGCCCATTTCCGGGCTGACGCTCAAGATTCCGACCGAGAATTCCGCTGCCATCGGGATCCGTGCCATCAAGTCCAGAAGTGAGATCGAAGCGGTCATCGCGCACATTCCCAAGCTTAGCATCGATATGACGTCGAACTGGAACCACCGCTACCGCGAAAATATGGATCGGCTGAAAAGCGGCGATCTTGACGAGGTCAGCGCCGTCATCAAGGCGCTCATGCACCGCGACAGCACACGAGGGCTTTCCAACGGCGAGCGCAAGATGCTGCACATCGCCAAGCAGATCCTCGTGTCAGAGATCGTTCTGGCAGAAGACGTGGAGTATCCCGAGGCTGAGGGGCGTGTCAACGCCGCGATGCTATTAAAGGAGAGCGATTGAGCCAATGAGCCTGCTGCAAAAGATGTTCAGCAAGCGCCGGAAGCAGACGCGTCCCTACTGTGCCGCATTGATCGCCGCAGCGGGAAGCTCCACGCGCTACGGCGGGGAAAATAAGCTGCTGCAGCCGCTTGACGGGATCCCGGTGCTTGTGCGCACGCTGCTCGCCATCGACAGCGCGCAGGGGATCGACGAGATCATCATTGCTGCGCGGGAGGACGAGCTGCTGCATGATGCAGAGCTTTGCAAAGCTTTCGGCATCAGAAAACCCGTGAAGGTCATTGTCGGCGGTGCAACGCGCACGGAGTCCGTGCTGCGCGCAGCGCTCGAGGCATCGCCCGAAGCGGAGTTTTTTGCTGTGCAGGACGGTGCTCGTCCATTGGTCACACCGGCGCTTATCGACGAAGTGATCGCTGCGGCGTGGACGCATTTGGCTGCCGCGCCTGCCATTCCGGTACGCGATACCATCAAGGTCGCGCACAACGCGCTGGTCGAGCGTACGCCGGATCGCAGCACCCTTTTTGCCGTGCAGACGCCGCAGGTCTTTTCTGCCGACCTTTTGAAGGCGGCGCTCCAGTCCGCTCTGACGGACGGCGCCACCATTACGGACGATTGCTCTGCTGTGGAGCGAATCGGCAAGGAAGTTTACTTGACAGAGGGCAGCGAAGAAAACCTGAAGATCACAACGCCGCTTGACCTTGTGATCGCAGAAGCGATTTTACAGCGCAGAGGGGAATGATTCGTTCCCCTCTGCCTTTTCTTGAAGAAAGGGTAGAACGATGACAAATCTACGCATTGGACACGGCTACGACGTCCACCGCCTGACAGAAGGCCGTGCACTGATTTTAGGCGGCGTGACGATCCCCTACGAAAAGGGCTTGCTCGGCCATTCGGACGCCGATGTGCTGACGCATGCCGTGATGGACGCATTGCTCGGCGCAGCCGCGCTGGGCGACATTGGAAAGCTCTTCCCTGATTCTGCCGACGAATTTGCCGGCATTTCCAGTATGGAGCTGCTGCGGCGGGTGAAGCGCTGCCTTTCCGACGAGGGCTATACCGTCGTCAATGTGGACGCGACGGTTCTGGCGCAGGCGCCCAAGCTCGCGCCCTACCGCGAGCAAATGCGCGCGAACATCGCAGAGATGCTGGAGACCGACGTTTCGCGCGTGAGCGTGAAGGCGACGACGGAGGAGCGCCTCGGCTTCACCGGCAGCGGCGAGGGAATGGCGGCGCATGCCGTCGCACTGCTTGAACGCACAGAAAACTGAATCACGATCCCTTCGGACGGACACTTTAAGAAAAGTGCCCGTCCCTTTTCGTCCGCACACCGCCGCTGCGCGCGCATATCATGCGGTGAGGGGGAATCGGTATGGACTATTATCTCTTCGCCGCACGCTCTGTCACCCACGCCCAACGCATGGCGCGGCTGTTGAGCGATGAGGGCGTTCCTGTTAAAATCCGCCGCGCCGGCAACGCGATCACCGGGCATGGCTGCGGCTACACCTTGGAGGTTTCCGCCAAGTATTTTGCGCGCGCCGCACAGGCCTGCCGCGCGGGCGGTGTGCTGCCGGTCAAGGCACTCCTGAGCTCAAACGGGACGATGCGGGAGGTGGCGCTATGATCTACCTTGACAACGCCGCCACGACCTTTCAAAAGCCTGCCGCGGTGCAGCGGGCCGTCATGCAGGCGATGCGCACGATGAGCTCGCCCGGACGCGGCGGTTATGCCGCGGCACAGCAGGCGGAAGAAACGCTGTTTCGCTGCCGCAGTGCAGCGGCGGCACTTTTCTCTGTGCCATCGGTCGAGCAGGTCGTCTTTACGATGAACGCGACGCACGCTCTGAATATTGCCATCAAGAGTCTCGTCCGTCCCGGCGGACGGGTCGTTATCTCGGGCTATGAGCACAATGCTGTCACGCGGCCGCTGCACGCATTGGGTGCTGAGGTCATCGTTGCCGCAGCGCCGCTTTTTTCGCCGCCGGAGACCGTGTCCGCCTTTGAACGCGCGCTTGCGCTCAGACCCGACGCCGCAGTCTGCACGCATGTATCGAACGTTTTCGGCGACATTTTGCCCATCGAGCGGATCGCACAGCTCTGCCGCCGCGCAGACGTACCGCTCATCATCGACGCTTCGCAGTCCGCCGGTGCGCTGCCGCTCGACTTCTCTGCACTTCGTCCGGCGTTTGTTGCCATGCCGGGACACAAAGGGCTCTATGGCCCACAGGGAACAGGTCTGCTGCTCTGCGGCCACGATGTGCTGCCGCTTCTGGAAGGCGGCACGGGCAGCGCGTCCCTCCGGCAGGAAATGCCGGACTTTCTGCCCGACCGGTTGGAGGCCGGCACGCACAATGTTCCCGGCATTGCCGGACTTGAAGCCGGGATCTCCTTTGTGCGCGCGCAGCGGCAGGAGCGTATCCTGCATCACAGCCGCGCGCTCATCCGAAAGGCAGGGGAGGGGCTGCAAAGGATCCCGCGCGTTCACGCCTTTCTCTCGCCGAATGCAGGAGCGCAGGCAGGCGTTTTATCCTTTTGCATGGAGGGGCTTTCGCCCGAGGCACTTGCCGAGCTTCTTTCTGCCCGCGGCTTTGCGCTGCGCGCGGGGCTGCACTGCGCACCCTTTGCGCACAAAACAGTGGGAACACTGCCGGAGGGAACGGTGCGCCTGAGTGTTTCCGCCTTTAATCGCGAAAGTGAGATCGACCAGTTTCTTTCTTCTCTGCACGCCATTGCGGCACGACACACAAAAAACTGAGATTTCATAGAAAATTCATCGCTCTACCGTTGCATTTTAGAGTGTTTCATATTAGAATAAGTAATAACTATTGCTTAAGGGGAGCGTGCCTATGGAATTTGTCATGCCGGTCCTGGAAGGCGCGTGGCGCTATGTGCTCACACTCAGGATCTCTGACTATCTCGATATTGCGCTGATGGCGTATGCGATCTACTGGCTTTTGAAGCTTGTCGGCACGTCCAAAGTCGAGAGCGTCGGCAAGGTGATCCTGCTGTTTCTGTTGGCACTGATGCTTTCGGATGCGTTTTCGCTCAACGGGATATACTTCCTTTTGAGTCATATTCTCTCCCTTGGTGCATTGGCGCTCATCGTGCTGTTCCAGCCGGAGATCCGGCACCTGATCGACCAGCTCGGTTCGAGCCGCTGGCGCTCATTCAATCCCTTTGCCCGCACGCAGCAGGTCTCCGCGATCGAGAATGCCATTGCGCAGACGGTGCTTGCCTGCACGGAAATGTCCAACTCCCGCACTGGCGTCCTCATCGTTTTCGAGCGTGAGATGGCGCTGGACGACGTCGCCCGCACGGGTACGATCGTCGACGCGCGCGTGAGCAGCGAGCTTTTGAAGAATATCTTCTTCGTCAAGGCCGCGATGCACGACGGCGCAGTTATCATGCGCGACGGACGGCTGCTTGCAGGCGGGTGCATGCTGCCGCTGTCTAAAAACGTAAACCTGAGCCGCGACCTCGGCATGCGCCATCGCGCGGGCATCGGCATCAGCGAGAATTCCGATGCGGTCGTCGTCATTGTTTCAGAGGAGACCGGCACGATCTCCGTTGCCATCGGTGGACTCTTAAAGCGCCACCTGATGCCGGAAACGCTCGAAAAGCTGCTCATCAATGAGCTGATCCCGCAGGAACCGGAGCAGCAGGACAATAGATTCCGCGCACGGCTTTTGAAGCTCCTCGGCACCGGAAAGGGGGACAGTGACGATGAAAAGTAAACGTCGTAAGATTTTCTATGTCGCCCTGTCCGTTCTCATTGCGGCGACAGTCTGGTTTTATGTCAACAATCGGGAATCCGTCACCGTCTATGTCCATGATGTACCGATCGAGTTTCTCAACGAGGATACGTCGCTTGCCGACAAGGGGCTGATGCGCATCAGCGGAGAGGAAGAGACAACCGTTGATCTGAAGCTCCAGATGCCGCGCAACGTTGCTTTTTACTTCGACACGAGCGAGCTGCACCTCGTGAGCGATCTTTCCTCTGTCACTTACGCGGGCAAGCAGTCCGTTTCCTATACGATCCTGCTGCCGTCCAATGTTTCGTCGAGCAGCGTCAAGATCGAATCGCCGACCATTCGCACCACGCAGGTCGAGATCGGCGAATTGAGCAAGAAGGACGTGGAGATCCGCTGCAAGGTCGTTGGCAACGTAGCCGAGGGCTATATCGCCGGCACCATTCAGCTTCTTCCCGAAACGCTTGAGGTGCGCGGCCAGCAGACCGATATCATGCAGATCAGCTATGCGCAGATCACGCTCGACATTGAAGATGCGACCGCCACGGTCGTAAAGCTCCTGGATTATACGCTCTACGACTTCAACGATCAGCCTGTTGAGAACAAGAACATTCATCCCATGAGCGAGAGCGTGCAGGTGACGATGCCGGTGCTCAAGGTAAAGGACGTTCCCTTGACAGTGAATTTTATTGAAACCGCAGGCTCACGGCTTGAGAATTTTACCTATTCGCTCAGTTACAGCAGCATCACTCTCTCGGGCGACGCCTCGCAGATGGCTGCCATTGACGAGATCACGCTCGGCACGCTCGCGCTTGAGGACGTACACGGAAGTGAAACGCTGACCTATGACATTCCCGTTCCTGACGGGATCAACAACTTAAGCGGGATCACAAGCGTCACGCTTTCGATCAGCAGCGGCAGCATCACATCAAAAAACGTCGAGGCAACGCATTTCAGCTACGAAAACTTCTCCGGTGAACACAGCGTCAGCGTTGTGACCTCGTCGCTGCCCGTCACGCTGCGCGGCCCGGCGAGCGACCTTGACGCCATCGACGGCAGCGAGGTGCGCGTGATCGCCGATCTTTCCGACATTGCCGCAGACAGCGGCAGCTATACCGTTCCCGCCCGCGTTGAGGTGAGCGGCTACGATGTGGGCGCGGTCGGCGCCTATGAAGTGACCGTTCATATCGGCTAAGCTAATCGCAAAAGGAGACAGCATGACTCAGATCGCAACAGTAGAAAAGATCCTCCCCGGCGGCAAGGCGGAAATCTCCGTTCCGCGGAAATCCGCTTGCGGGCATGACTGTGAAGAGTGTGCAGGCTGCGGCGTATCCGGCGCAAGCGTGCGCGCTGTGGCACGTAACGATATTGGCGCGGCAGTCGGGCAGAAGGTCGTGGTGGAGAGCAGCACCAAGCATCTGCTCGGCGTGATGAGCCTTGTGTATCTGCTGCCGATCGTCCTTTTTCTGCTCGGTTATTTTGCGACCGGTTCGCTCTCGAGTGAGGGATTGCGCTACGCGATCGCCATTGCCGCATTTGTGATCGGCATTATCCCGGCGATCATCTGCGACCGCCGGACAAAAAAGAGCGGCGCGCTGACCTTCACCATCGTGCGTCTTTTCTGATTGGGACAGGCTTATGTTTGGCTACATCAGACCGTCCAAGCCGCGTCTGAGCGAGCAGGACGAGGCGCGTTTTCAGTCCGTTTATTGCGGGCTGTGCCATGAACTCGGGCGGAAGTACGGCTTTTCCGCCCGTTTCGTGCTGAATTTTGACTTTACTTTCCTCGCGATCCTCCTGTCGGGCGCGCAGGAACCGGAATGCGAAAGCTGCCGCTGCGCGGCGCATCCGTGCAAGGCGCAGTGCGTCATGGCACACACCGATGCGTTGGAAACTGCGGCGGACCACAGTCTGGTGCTTGCCTGGTGGCAGATCAAGGATCACATTGAGGACCACGGCTTTTTCAAAGCCATTCCGTACCGTTTGGCATCACTCCTTCTTCGCCGCGCTTATCACCAGGCAAGCAAGTGCGTGCCGGAATTCGACGCTTCTGTGCAGCGGCACTTGAAGGATCTGCATGAGTGCGAGCGCGCGTGCTGCGCGTCGATCGACCGCGCAGCGGAGCCTTTTGCCGCATTGATGGCAGACATTGCCGCCTGTGTGGCAGAGCCTTCCAGGCAGCGCGTGATGAAAGAGATCTTCTATCACCTTGGCCGCTGGATCTATCTGGTCGATGCCGCAGATGACTTTGAAAAGGACGCGCATTCTCATTGCTACAATCCGCTGCGTTACCGCTACGAAATCGACGGCGACCAGCTGGACGAGGAAAGCAGGGAAGCCGTCGCACTCTCACTCGACCTTTCCGTACACCGCATGGCGAGCGCTTACGCGCTGCTTGACTGCGGCGTGTGGACGAGCATTCTTGACAGCATTTTCTACGAAAGCCTATACGGGATCGGCAGCGCCGTTCTCCAGGGCGTCTATCATAAGCCACCGCGCAGGATACACTTCCGCACAAAACCAGAGAAAAACGAGGAAACCGTATGAACGACCCCTATCAGATCCTGAATATCCCGCCCACGGCAACTGACGAGGAGGTCAAGCGCGCTTACCGCGATCTTGCCCGCAAATACCATCCGGACAACTACCACGATAACCCGCTGGCCGATCTTGCGCAGGAAAAAATGAAAGAGATCAACGAGGCCTACGACCAGATCCAGAAGCAGCGCAAGGCGTCCTCCTCCGCCTCACAGACCTATTCCTACGGTTACGGCGGCGGGAACAGCTACGGCGGCGCCTATGGCTCCGGCTCGCTCCGACAGGTGCGCATGGCAATCAGCCGCGGCGATATTTCGCTTGCCGAGCGGCTGCTGAGCGGCGTGAGCGATCACAACGCGGAGTGGAACTTCCTGATGGGCATTGTGTGCTCGCGGCGCGGCTGGCTGGACGAGGCCAAGCGTTATATGGAGACCGCCGTGCAGATGGAGCCGGGCAATCCGGAATACCGGAATGCGCTTGCCTCGCTGACAGGGACGGGCTACCGGCCAAACGGGTTCCGCTCGGTTCGCACCTCCGGCTTCGACGACAATGTTTGCATGCGCTGCTGCACGGCCTGGGCGTGCTGCACACTTTTCAGCGGCGGCGGGTGCTATCTCCTGCCCTGCGTTTACTGATGTTATATGCTTTCTTTTTAACTTTATAGATGGAGGAGAACGATCGTGGTCAAAAGTATGACCGGCTACGGAAGAGCCAAAAAGACATTATCCAACCGTGACATCACCGTTGAGGTGCGCAGCGTAAACAACCGCTACCTTGACTGCACGGTGAAGCTGCCGCGCGCCTACATTTTCGCTGAGGACGCCATCAAGGGCCGTGTGCAGAAGGCCATTTCCCGCGGCAAGGTCGATGTGTTCGTCACCATCGACTCGACCGGCGCGGATGAAGAGGTCGTCGTGGTCAACGAGGGTCTGGCCCGCAGCTATTTAGAGGCGCTGCGCAAGCTCTATGAGATCGACGGCGGGAATTACCTTCAAAAGCAGTCCTACGTGACGGACTTTGCCCGCATTCCGGACGTGCTGACCGTGACGAAAGCCGAAGAGGATCTTGAATCCCTCGGTGCAGACATCTGCGAGGTGCTTGACGAAGCGCTTGCAGCTTATAACGAGATGCGCGCAACGGAAGGCCGCAAGCTCGCCGAGGACATCGGCGGCCGGCTCACGACCATCGAAACGCTCACCGGCAAGGTCGAGGAGCGCTCGCCCGAAACCGTGCGCGAGTACCGCGAAAAGCTGACCGCGCGCATGCAGGAGGTCCTGCAGAGCACGACCATCGACGAATCCCGCATCCTGACCGAGGCTGCCATCTACGCCGACAAGATTGCCGTGGACGAGGAAACGGTGCGCCTGCGCTCCCATGTGTCGCAGCTGCGCGGCATGCTGCTCTCCGATGAGCCCATGGGCCGCAAGATGGACTTCCTCATTCAGGAGGTCAACCGCGAGAGCAACACCATCGGCTCAAAGTGCAACGATGTGACCATCGCGCGCGATGTGGTCGCGCTCAAGGCGGAGGTCGAAAAGATCCGCGAGCAGGTGCAGAACATCGAGTAAGGGGCGAGGCAAATGAAGCTGCTCAATATTGGATTTGGCAACATGGTGTCCGCCGAGCGTCTGATCGCCGTCGTCAGCCCTGACAGTGCACCGATCAAGCGTCTCATTCAGGAGTCGCGCGAGCGCGGCATGCTGATCGACGCGACCTATGGGCGCAAAACGGCATCGGTGTTCATCATGGACAGCGACCATGTGGTGCTGTCGGCCATCGCTGCCGACAAACTGATCGCAAGGCTGGGCGTGGAAACGCTCGCCATGGAGGAGGAAGCATAAAGAATCATGTATAAGGGGAAAACATTCATCATTTCCGGCCCGTCCGGAGTAGGCAAGAGTACAGTGCTCAAGGAGCTTTTCGAGGATCGTGACGATCTTTATTTCTCCGTTTCTGCCACGACGCGCACACCGCGTCCCGGCGAGGTGGACGGCGTCCATTATCACTTTACCGACGTCGATGAGTTCCGCAAAATGATTTCGGAAGATGCCTTTCTGGAATATGCCGAGTATGTCGGCAACTTCTATGGCACACCGAAAAGATTTGTCGACGAGGCCATGGAACAGGGAAAGGACGTGATCCTCGATATTGAGGTGCAGGGTGCGCTGCAAGTCGTTCATAAGCGCCCGGACGTTGTGCGCATTTTCATCGCGCCGCCTTCCTGGCAGGCACTTGAAGAACGCCTGACAAGCCGCGGCACCGACAGCCCGGAAAAGGTGCAGAAGCGCCTCGTGCGCGCCAAGGTCGAGCTTCAGACCGCCAACACCTATGATTACTTTGTCATCAACGACACGGTGGAACGCGCCGTGCGCGAGATCAACGCCATCATGCTCGCCGAGCACTGCAAGCCCGCCGAGCGCATGGCAATTTTGTCTGAATGAATTGAAAAATCAGCCGAAAAGGCAGAAGGAAGTAAACAATTATGATGCTTTATCCCGCTATGAGTCTGCTCAACAAGTACGTTGAGAACCGTTATCTGCTCGTCAATGTGGTCGCGCGCCGCGCCCGCCAGATCGCCGAGCAGGCCGACGAAGAGGGTTATCCCCTCTGCGAAAAGCCGGTCACCACGGCCATCAACGAGGTCGCTGCCGGTAAGCTCACCGCAGAGAATATTGACACGCACATCGCAAAATAAGTCTTGAATAACGCAAAGGGGGAGACTGTATGACAGAGAAAATGCTTGCTCGCGTCGCAGTCTCTTCCGTTCCTTATGCCGCTGACCGGCTCTACACCTATCTTGTGCCGGAGGAGCTGATCGGCAGCGCTGAGGCCGGCCGCCGCGTGATGATCCCCTTCGGGCGCGGAAACAAGCGCGTAGAGGGCTTTTTGCTCGAAGTCGGTCGGGAGGCCGCCGCGTCGCCGCTCAAGCCCATTGACGCGGTGCTCGATGACGCGCCGCTGCTAGATGCAAAGGACATCCGCCTCGTGCGGTGGATGAAGGCGCGTTATTTCTGCACCTATTACGACGCCATCAAGACGATCCTGCCCGGCGGTGTGTGGCTCAAATACCGCGAGCTTTGGCACGTGAACGGAGAGATCGGCGCCGCGGAGGCGCTCTCGTCCGTCGTGCCGGATTCGCTTGAAGAAACGCTGCTGCATGCAATGCTCGGCGCAAAGGAGATCGAGCGTGCGGCACTTAATGAGCTGGGTGGTGAGAAAACGGCAAAAGCGCTCCGCTCGCTTGAATCCTGCGGCCTTGCCGTGCGCGAAACAAAGCTCCAACAGCGCTTACAGGATAAATCCGTGCGCATGGTGTCGCTTTGCGTCAGCGCAGAGGAAGCCCTTGCCTCCGTCGAACCGAAGCGCCGCAGCGCGCCGGTACGCTATGCGGTGGTCGAGCTTTTAAGCCGTGAGGGCAGCCTGACGAGCAGCGAGATCGGCTACTACACGGGCGCGACGATGCAGACGCTGCGCGGTCTTCAAAAAGCAGGCCTTATCGAATTCTCCGAGCAGGAGGTGCTGCGCGTCAGCCGCTATGACGACGCGCCCACACACGAAGCAATCACGCTGAACGACGAGCAGCAGGCAGCCTATGACGGCTTATGCACGCTGCTTGGCCATGAAGGCGGCAGTGCCGCGTTGCTGCACGGCGTGACTGCCAGCGGCAAAACGCAGGTCTACCTGAAACTCATCGAGGAAGCACTGCGCCGCAGAAAAAGAGCCATGCTGCTCGTGCCGGAGATCGCGCTCACGCCGCAGATCCTGCGCCGCTTCACTGCTCAGTTCGGCGATGATGTTGCGATGCTGCACAGCGCGCTGCCGCTCACGGAACGCTACGACCAATGGAAGCGTATCCGCCGCGGCGAGGTGCATGTTGTGCTCGGCACACGCAGCGCTGTGTTTGCGCCACTGCCGGACATCGGCCTCATTATCCTCGACGAGGAGCAGGAGACAAGCTACCAATCTGAAAATCCGCCGCGCTATCACGCGCGCGACATTGCCCAGTTCCGCTGCGCGCAGAATGATGCGCTGCTGCTGCTCGGCTCGGCAACGCCGACGATCGAAACGGCCTACGCCGCAAAAAGCGGGCGCTATCAAGTGTTTTCCCTTCACAAGAGATTCAATGATCTGCCGCTGCCGGAAGTGTACATTGCCGATATGCGGGAGGAGCTGCGGCAGGGGAATGAGACCTCGATCGGTCATGCGCTGCGCGCAGAGCTTGCAAAAAACATCGATCGCGGGGAGCAGAGCATTCTCTTTCTCAACCGGCGCGGCAGCGCAAGAATGCTGCTGTGCGGCGAATGTGGTCATGTACCCGAGTGTCCGCGGTGCAGCGTTCCGATGACCTATCACTCGGCAAACAAACGGCTGATGTGCCACTACTGCGGGCATTCGGAAGCCGTAATGATCCGATGCAGCGAATGCGGGGGACTGATGAAGCGCGTCGGTTCCGGCACGCAAAAGGTCGAGCAGGAGCTTTTGGCTCTCTTTCCAAATGTGAAGGTGCTGCGCATGGACGCCGATACCGTCGGCGCGCCGCGCGGACACGAAGCGCTGCTGCGCGAATTCGAAGAGGAAAAGATCCCCATTCTTCTCGGCACACAGATGGTCGCCAAGGGACTGGATTTTGAAAACGTGACGCTCGTGGGCGTGCTGGACGCAGACCTCTCGCTCTACGCGCAGAATTACCACGCTGCCGAGCGGACGTACAGTCTGCTGGCGCAGGTCGTCGGCAGGGCCGGGCGCGGTGAGCGGCCGGGGCGCGCCGTTATCCAGACCTATCATCCCGAAAATGAGGTCATTCAGTCTGCCGCCAGGCAGGACTATGAGACCTTTTACCAAAATGAGCTGCGCATGCGCGCTCTGCGGCGCTATCCGCCCTTTGCCGACCTTTTCACGTTGACGATCTCGGGGCTTGAAGAGCTGCGCGTCATCGCTGCCGCCCGTACCCTGTGCGATGCGCTGCGCTGCGTCTGCTCCCAGCCGCCGCTCAAGGAGCTGGAGGTCGAAGTGCTCGGCCCTGCGGGTGCGCCGGTCGTGAAGGTCAACAACCGCTATCGCTACTGCGTGTATCTCTGCGGAAGAGGCAGCAGCGTGCTGCGGCGCACAGTCAGCGAGTATTTGCTGGCTTTTTACGCAAGAAAAGAAAACCGCGGTCTCGACATTTTTGCCGACTGCAATGCTTTACAATAGAGAAAAGAGGACAACATTATGGCTATTCGCAAGATCCATGAAGTGGGCGACCCCTGCCTTGCCAAGGTCTGCCGCCCTGTGACGGAATTCAACGACAGACTCCACGAACTGCTCGACGACATGGCGGAAACACTGGAAGAGGCCTGCGGCGTCGGCCTTGCCGCGCCGCAGGTCGGCATTCTGCGCAGAGTCTGCATCGTGGAGGACGAGCAGGGCGAGCTCATCGAGCTCATCAACCCCGAGATCATTAAGACCGAGGGCGAACAGACGGGACTTGAGGGCTGCTTGAGCGTGCCGGGCAAGTACGGCATCGTCACGCGCCCGATGATCGTGCGCGTGCGCGCGCAGGACCGCTACGGCGCAACCTTCGAAGTCGAAGATGAAGAACTGACCGCGCGCTGCTTCTGCCATGAGATCGAGCATCTCGACGGTCACCTCTACACCGAGCACTGCAAGATTCTCAGCGAAGATGAGCTGGAAAAGTATCTCCGCGAGCAGGAAAAGGAGCTGGACGAGGAATGAGGATCGTCTTTATGGGTACGCCCGACTTTGCGCGCACGATCCTGGAGCGTCTGGTCACTGACGGGCATGAAATCTGCGGCGTTTTCACGCAGCCGGACAAGCCGCGCAATCGGAACAAAGTAACACCAAGTCCTGTAAAGGAATATGCGTTGACGCAGAATCTTCCCGTTTTTCAGCCGGTGACGATGCGCGACGGCACGGCGCTCGAAGATCTTAAAGCGCTTGCGCCCGACCTTGCGGTCGTTGCGGCATACGGGCGCATCCTGCCTGAAGAAATACTCTCTCTGCCGCCGATGGGCTGCATCAATGTGCATGCGTCCATCCTGCCGAAGTATCGCGGCGCGGCGCCCATCAACTGGGCCATCTTAAACGGCGATAAGGAAACGGGTGTGACGATCATGCACATGGTCAAAGAGTGCGACGCGGGCGACATGATCTTAGTGAAAAAGCAGCCCATCCGCCCCGATGAAACGGCGGAAGAGCTTTTCTCCGACCTTGCCGCGCTTGGCGCGGACGCCATCAGCGAGGCCATTGAGCAGATCCGGAACGGCACGGCGCAGCGCGTGCCGCAGGACGCTGAACAGGCGACCCACGCCCCCATGCTCTCGCGCGAGCTTTCGCCCATCGACTGGACGAGAAGCAGTACGCAGATCATCGATCAGATCCGCGGACTTATCCCGTGGCCCTGCGCCGCGGCGAATGTTCTCGGCGCAAACACGAAAATTTTCCGCGCCGTGCCGCTGGGGGAAACCAAGGACGCGCCCGGCACGCTGCGCGCGGTGAAAAAGGGAATTGAGGCCGCCTGCGGCGACGGCAAGAGTATCCTCATCACCGAATTGCAGCAGGAAGGCGGCAAGCGCATGGCCGCAAATGCCTTTTTGAACGGCAAACGCATCGCCGTGGGGACGATCCTTGATGCGTAAGGGAACAACTGCGAACGCGCGCGAATGCGCGCTCTCCGTTCTGGTCGCCTGCCGCCGCAACGGCGCGTGGGCGGACGCCGCACTCAAGGCACAGCTCGGCAAGTGCGCGCTGAGCGCGCCCGACGCGGCGCTTTGCAGCCGCATCGTTTACGGCGTGATGCAGAACGAGTTGCTGCTGAACTGGTACTTAAGCGCCTATTGCTCGCAAAAGCTTGAGAAATTGCAGCCGCCGCTCGCCGATATTCTGCGCATCGGCGCGTATCAGATCTTATTTTTGGACAAAGTGCCCGACCATGCCGCCGTGAGCGAGTCGGTGGAGCTTTGCCGCACGAACGGCAGGAGCGCCGCAAGCGGGCTTGTCAACGCGGTCCTGCGCAAGATCGCGCAGAACAAGGCAAACCTTCCGCCGCTGCCGAAGGAGCGGACTGCGCGCCTCAGCATTGCTTACAGCCACCCGCAGTGGCTGGTGAAAAAGCTCATTTCGCTCGTGGGCGCGGAGGAGGCGGAAGCTTTCCTTCGCATCGACAACGAAGCAGCCCCCCTCAGCGTGCAGCTTAACCCGCTCAAGACGAGCGAAGCCGCACTGACGGAAGAATTGCGCGGCGAAGGTGTCGGCGTCACGCCGCACGCATGGGTCCCCGGCTGTCTGGAGCTTTCCGGCACAGGAGATCTGACGACGCTCAGCGCTTTCTACAACGGGCGCTTCACCGTGCAGGACGCGGCGGCGCATCTCATTGTCTGCGCCGCGGATTTTGCGCGCGGACAGAAGGTGCTGGACGTTTGCGCTGCGCCGGGCGGCAAGTCGTTTGCCGCGGCATTTGCCATGGAAAACGAGGGGAGCATTCTCTCGTGCGATCTGCATGAAAACAAATTAAAACGCATCCGCGAAGGTGCGCAGCGCCTCGGCATCACCTGCATCGACACCGTCTGCGCTGATGGCCGCGCCTTCCATGAGGAGTGGGCGGGTCAGTTCGACACGGTCGTGTGCGATGTGCCGTGCTCGGGGCTCGGCATCATTCGCAAAAAGCCGGATATTCGCTATAAGGACGCGCGGGAATTCGCCGCGCTGCCGGAGATCCAGTGTGCGATCCTTTCTAACAGCGCCCGCTATGTCAAAGCGGGTGGCCTTCTCGTCTACTCGACCTGCACGATCCTGCCTGAGGAAAACGAGCAGGTGACGGACGACTTTCTATCCGCGCATCCCGAGTTCACCTATGAGAGCTTTTCGCTTCCGGACGGCGAACACGTGCCGGGGCACATCACGCTCTGGCCGCAGCGCAATAATACGGACGGATTTTATCTCAGCCGCATGAGGAGAAGAACGCATGACTGACTTAAAGTCGATGACATTGGAAGAGATCACGGTCGCGCTGCGCGTGATGGGTGAGCCGCAGTTCCGCGGCAAGCAGGTCTTCACCTGGCTGCATCGCGGGATCACTGATTTTGACCAGATGATCAATATTCCCAAATCTCTGCGCGAAAAACTGCGGGCGGAGTATACCCTCACCGTGCCCACAGTTGCGCGCAAGCAGGAGTCGAAGCTCGACGGAACGATCAAATATCTCTGGGAGCTTTCCGACGGCAACTGCATCGAAACGGTGCTGATGTCCTATCATCACGGCAATACCGTCTGCATTTCCTCGCAGGTCGGCTGCCGCATGGGCTGTAAGTTCTGCGCCTCGACACTCGCAGGCAAGGTGCGCGACTTACGGCCCTCTGAAATGCTCGACCAGGTGCTCTTTACGCAGCTCGATTCCGGGCGAGAGATCTCCAACATTGTGCTCATGGGCATCGGCGAGCCGCTCGACAACCGGGCGAATGTGCTGCGGTTTTTGGAGCTCATCAATCACCCCGATGGCATGAATATCGGCATGCGGCACATTTCGCTCTCCACCTGCGGCGTGGTGCCGGGCATCGATGCGCTCGCGGAGGACAACTTGCAGCTCACACTATCCGTTTCGCTCCACGCGCCCGACAGCGCGACGCGCAGCCGCATCATGCCGGTCAACAACGCCTACGACGTGGAGGAGCTGTTCGCCGCCTGCCACCGCTATTTTAAGAAAACCGGCCGCCGCATCTCGTTTGAGTACGCGATGATCGACGGCGTGAACGACCACGACTGGCAGGCGGATCTGCTGGCGCAGAAGATCCGCGGCATGCCGGGGCATGTAAACCTGATCCCGCTCAACGACGTGGTCGAGAGCGAGTTCAAGCCCAGCCGGCGCGTTGCCGCATTCCAGAAGCGCCTCGAGTCCCACGGCCTGACAGCGACCGTTCGCCGCAGTCTCGGCGGCGACATTGACGCCAGCTGCGGACAGCTGCGGCGCAAAGAAATGAAAGCAAGAGAGGAAGCAACCCCATGAAAGTCTGCGGAAAAACCGACGTCGGCCTGCGGCGGCATGAAAATCAGGATACCTTCGCCGTAGAGCATGGCGAGAAGCTGCTCATCGCCGTCGTGTGCGACGGTATGGGCGGCGCCGAAGGCGGACAGATCGCAAGCTCCCTTGCGGTGGAGACCTTTATGAAGGAGATCCGCGCGCTGCTCCGTGCGGACATGACCGCCGGGCAGCTGCGCGAGCTTGCTTCATTCTGCGTGGCTAAGGCCAATACGGCGGTCTATCAGCACGCGCTGCAAGAGCCCGCCTATCAGGGCATGGGCACCACGCTTGTCAGTGCGGTCGCAAGGGAGCGCGACGCCGTGATCTGCAACATCGGCGACAGCCGCGCATATCTCATTCACAACGGCGAGATGACGCGCATCACGCACGATCACAGCGTGGTGCAGACGCTCGTGGAAAATGGCGACATCACCGCCGAGGAGGCGCGCACGCATCCCAACCGCAACCTCATCACCCGCGCGCTTGGTCCCGACGAAACGACGCTCTGCGACGCATTCGATGTTTCATTCGCGCACGGTGACAAGATCCTGCTCTGCACGGACGGTCTGGTCGTCACGGCGACGGACGAGGAGATCTGCCGCATCGTGTGCGCGGATAAGCGCGCAGAGGAAAAACTCGACGATCTCATTGCGCTTGCCAAGGCGCAGGGTGCGCCGGACAATGTGACGGCTGTACTCATAGAGCATGAATGAAGGAGGTGGGAACCGGTATGAACAATATGATCGGAAAAATGCTCGACAATCGCTATGAGCTGCTCGAAGTGATCGGCAGCGGCGGCATGGCAATTGTCTACAAGGCCAAGTGCCACCGCCTCAACCGGCTTGTGGCGGTCAAGGTGCTCAAGAGCGACCTTGCCGAAGATGCCGATTTCCGCCGCCGCTTCCGCGACGAGTCGCAGGCGGTCGCCATGCTCTCGCACCCAAATATCGTGTCGGTTTATGACGTGAGCCGCGGCGAAACGGAATATATTGTCATGGAGCTGATCGACGGCATCACGCTCAAGCAGTATATGGAAAAGCGCGGCCAGCTCAACTGGCGCGAGGCGCTGCACTTCATCACGCAAATCATGAAGGCGCTCGCGCACGCGCATTCGCGCGGCATTATCCACCGCGACATCAAGCCGCAGAACATCATGGTGCTGCGCGACGGCAGCGTCAAGGTCGCTGACTTTGGCATCGCCTGCCTTGCCAACTCTGCAAACACGCTCACGCAGGAGGCGCTCGGGTCGGTACACTATATGTCGCCTGAGCAGGCAAGGGGCGACCGTACGGACGCGCGCTCAGACATTTACTCCGCGGGCGTGGTGCTCTACGAAATGCTGACGGGCCGGCTGCCCTTTGAGGGTGACAGCGCCGTTTCCGTCGCCATTCAGCATTTGTCCTCCGTGCCGCTCTCTCCGCGCGAGATCAATCCCGACGTGCCGGAGGCGCTGGAGCTCATCTGCATGAAGGCCATGGCATCGGAGCTCGAAAAGCGCTATGCTTCGGCAGATGAAATGCTCGCAGATCTGGAAGAATTCCGCAAGAATCCGGAGGTCGACCTTGACTTCACCATCGAGGATCTGCACCGCGAGACCGTGGACGAGCCGACGCAGTATATTCCCGCCGTGCATGCCGTTTCGAACAGGGCGCAGCCCGTTCCGGAAGAGGAGGACGATGACGATCCCCCGCGCAAGAAGGATCTGCGCCGCGTCTTAGCCATCGCCGCTTCGGCGGTCGTTGCCGTTGCGATCATCGTGCTGCTTTGGCGCGCAATCTTCAGCGATCTTTTCGACGGCGAACAGAAGCCGACGGAATATGTGGTGCCGAATCTCGTCGGCATGACCATCGACGAGGCAAACGAGAATGAAAATGTGAAAGGGATCTTCGTGATCGAACAGATCGGTCAGCGCGCGAGCAGCAAATATGCCGAGGGGCAGATCATTGAGCAGTCGCCCGAAAAGGGAAAGATCGTGAAAGGCAACCGCACGATTTCGGTATTTGTCAGTTCCGGCGCAAAGACGGAGAAAATGCCGAATCTTATCAATCGGGAGTACCGTGATGCGGCGCTCCAGCTCACGAATCTCGATCTCGACCTCATCGTGAGCGACCCGGTCGAGGAATACAGCAGCATCACAAAGGGCTATGTTATCCGCACGATCCCCGAATACGGTGAAACGCTCAACATAGGCGACACTGTCACGCTCGTTGTCAGCAAGGGGGAGGAGCCTAAGCCGATAACGGTGCTCTCCTTCATCGGCATCGACATTGAGATCGTCCGCCAGCAGGCCACGCAGTCTGGCCTTGTCGTCGGCGAGGTGACAACCCGCGCGTCCAACCAGCCCTACGGCACGGTCATTGAGCAGAGCATCAGCGACGGCACGTCGGTGGACAAGGGTACGACCATCAACTTTGTCATCAGCGACGGCCCCGCCATGCCGGATTATGGCGATGCCTCGACCTCCGGAGGGGAGCCGCAGCCGTGAGAGGAAGAATACAGCGCGCGCTGAGCGGCTTTTACTACGTTAAATGCGCGGACGGGCAGCTCTATACCTGCAAGGCGCGCGGCAAGTTCCGCAAGGAAGGCGTTTCGCCGCTCGTGGGCGATGACGTCGAATTCTGCGAAGTGCCGGGCGGCGAGGGGCGCATCGACGAGATCCTGCCGCGCAAAAACAGCTTCGACCGGCCGAGCGTTGCCAACATCGACCAGATGGTCATCGTCTGCTCGCAGGCCATTCCCAAAACCGACCCGTATCTGGTCGACCGCATGACGGCCATCGCCGCGCTCAAGGGCTGCGAGGTGCTCATCTGCATCAACAAGTGCGATTTAGACCCCGCGGATACGCTGCGCGAATATTATGCATCCGCAGGCTTTCGCACCGTCTGTGTCAGCGCAGAAACAGGCGACGGCATCGAGCTGCTTCGTGCCCAGCTTGTCGGACGGCTCTCTGCCGTAACGGGCAACTCCGGCGTCGGCAAGTCGAGCATTCTCAATGCGCTCGATCCCGCCATGTCGCTCAAAACGGGAGAGATCAGTCAGGCGCTCGGACGCGGACGACACACAACGCGCCATGTTGAGCTCTATGAGCTGCCCTGCGGCGCGGAGATCATCGACACGCCGGGCTTTTCCTCGTTTGAAACGACGGGACTAAACCTTGCGCTCAAGGAGCATCTGCCCGAGTGCTTTCCGGACTTTACACCCTACCTCGGTGACTGCCGGTTTGTTGGGTGCAGCCACACAAAGGAAAAGGGCTGCGCCGTGCGTGAGGCCGCGAAGGACGGAAAGATCGTCAAGGGACGGCACGAGAGCTACTGTCGCTTGTACGACGAACTCAAGGATCTTCGTGAATGGAACGCGGGGACGCGGCAAGCGCGGCCCAGGCAATCAGAAATGATTAAAATATGAGAAAAGGCCGGGCAATTTTCTGCCCAGTCTTTCTTACTTTATTGTAAATCTTTTTTTGCTTTACTGGTTTCTGTATCTCAGCCATTCTATGCGCTCAGTCCTGAAAGAGCGGCGTGGAGAGGTAGCGGTCGCCAGTGTCGGGCAGGAGAACAACGATGGTCTTGCCCTTATTCTCGGGGCGCTTGGCAAGCTCAATGCCCGCCCAGACCGCTGCACCGGCGGAAATGCCCACGAGCACGCCCTCGCTGCGGCCGACAAGTCTGCCGGTGGCAAAAGCGTCGTTATCTGCCACGGGAATAACCTCATCGTAAACGGTGGTATCCAGCACATCCGGCACGAAGCCCGCGCCGATGCCCTGGATCTTGTGCGCGCCCGCGCTGCCCTTGCTCAGAACAGGGGAGGACGCAGGCTCCACAGCGACGACCTTGACAGAGGGCTTGCGTTCCTTGAGAAACTTGCCTGCACCGGTCAGCGTACCGCCGGTACCGATGCCCGCAACAAAAATGTCAACTTCTCCGTCGGTGTCGGCCCAGATCTCGGGGCCGGTGGTTTCATAGTGTGCCTTCGGGTTCGCGGGATTGACAAACTGCCCGGCGATAAAACTGTTCGGCGTCTGCGCGGCGATCTCCTCGGCCTTGGCAATGGCGCCCTTCATGCCCTTTGCACCATCGGAGAGGACAAGCTCCGCGCCGTAAGCCTTCATCAGTTGGCGGCGCTCGACGCTCATGGTCTCGGGCATAACGATGATGATGCGGTAGCCGCGCGCGGCGGCAACAGAGGCAAGGCCGATGCCGGTGTTGCCGGAGGTCGGCTCGATGATAACCGAGTCGCTCTTGAGCTTGCCGCTCACCTCCGCGTCATCAAGAATGGCCTTGGCGATGCGATCCTTGACGGAGCCTGCGGGGTTGAGATATTCAAGCTTTGCAAGCAGCTTTGCTTCGAGCTTTTCCGCCTTTTCAATGTGAGAAAGCTCCAGAAGCGGCGTGCCGCCGATCAGCTGGTCAGCAGAAGTATAGATCTTGCTCATCATAATTCCTCCTGAACGATGTAGGTTCTATATCAAAATTTTATTATTTGTTTTGTAAGGGTTTCGGTGGTCGCTGCATCTTATGCTCTGCCGCGGCGACATCGGAACGGGTGAAAGAAAGAAGTCACGTTCATTACCAACCTTTCAAGTAGGTATGTTGGGATTATATGATGAGATCTTTGATTTGTCAATGGGAAATTGACAAAAATATCAGTTGAATTCCTATAAACCATGTAATATAATAGGAATATCATAAGTTGATCAAGGCCAGCCCCGGTTTGCCTTTCAACAAATCAGCAGAAAAGGCGTGAATCGTAATGATGATCTCAACCAAAGGCCGCTACGCGCTACGCGTGCTCATCGACATGGCCGAGCACCAGACGGACGGGTACATTCCGCTCAAGGAGATCGCCAAGCGGCAGGGCATCTCGGAAAAGTACCTTGAAAGCATTGTAAAGCTGCTCGTCAAGGGCGGCGTGGTGGAGGGCATGCGCGGCAAGGGCGGCGGCTACCGCCTGTGTAAGAGTCCCGACCAATTCACCGCCGGCTATATCCTGCGGCTGATGGAGGGCTCGCTCGCCCCGGTCTCCTGCCTTGATTCCGGCAGCGCGCCTTGCGAGCGCGCGTCGGAGTGCCGCACGCTTTCGCTCTGGGCGGGGCTGAACGAAGTCATCAACAAGTATCTCGACCAGTACACGCTGGCAGATCTCCTGCGCGAGGACGACGGGTTCGATTATGTGATCTGATCCTGCGCTGTGCAGGGGCAATGCATAAAAAAGGTGGTGTCTCTTAGAATGAGACGCCACCTTTTTGAACTTTTCGTCGGGGATATTCCCGCAGACGGGCTCACTCATGCAGCTTCTGCGAGGCAATGTAGAGCGGGATCGCCGCAAGCTGAGAGATGACCGACACCGCTACCATCGCAGGGACACTGACATCATACAGCACGCCGAGCAGCCAGCTGCCCAAAAACCAGAAAATGCCGAACGAACACTCAAAAATGCCATAGCCCGTGGCGCGGCTGGCCTTTGGCACCATGCTGGTGACTGCGGCTTTCAGGATGGATTCCTGCGCGCCCATGCCGACGCCCCAGAGCGCAATGCCGAGCAGCAGCATCGGCACGCTGTCCGCACGAAAAACGAAGATGGCAAATGGCGCGGACAGGAGAGTAGACCACACGAGCGCGCGCACCCCTTTTTTATCGTACATCATGCCGAAAACAAGCGCCGCGACCGCGTCAACGAGCATCGCCCCGGCGTACAAAAGCGGCAGAGAACCGCTGCTGACGAGCGAGGTCGTTTCGGCAAGGCCGGCGGCAAGCTGCGTGTAGGTGCGCGAGACATGCATGATGATGATGGAATAGTCGATGAAGCCGAAGGCAAAGAGGCTGATGCCCGCGATATAGAGCACGAATTCCTTTTTCAACTTGAAGGGGACATATTCCTTCGGTTCAGGCTCAAAGCGTTCGGGGTTCGGGAACTTCATGCGCGTGAAGAGCAGCAGCAGGATCGTGATCGCCCCCGGAATGGCAAGCACGGCAAAGCAGCGGGAATAGACCGCAAAGGTCGTGCCGTCGGTCTGAAAGAGCATCACGAGGTAGAGCAGCACCGGGCCTGCGAACGCGCCGATCTGGTCGAGCACCTCCTGAATGCCGAAGCTCTTGCCCACGCCCTCCTGCGAGGCGGCGAAGGACATGATCGTGTCCTTTGCCGGCTTTTTGATGGCCTTGCCCATGCGCTGAATGATGAGCAGAGCGCAAGCCCACATCCAGCCGTGCTCGCCGACGAGTGCCAATGCGGGAACGGCCAGTACATCGAGAAGATAGCCGAAGATGGTCATCGGCCAATAGCGCTTCGTCTTGTCCGTCAGCTTGCCGAACACATAGCGCATCGAGTAGCCCACGAGCTCGCCGAGTCCGGACACAAAGCCGATCATGCCCGCGCTCGCCCCCAGCAGGGAAAGATACGCGCCGCGAATGCTGGACGCACCTTCGTGCGTCATATCGGAAAACAGGCTCACGATGCCAAAGAGCACGATGAAGGTCATCGCCTGCGACCATTTCTTTTTCTCCTGCTTCATCTTCTTTTATCCTCTTCCTGAAAATGTGATTACACAAGCAAAATCATGATAGGCGCTGTTGCCGCGCAATGTCAATAGACAGAGACGCGCCAAAGCCCAAAGCAGGCGTTCTTTTCCTGCTGTACCGCAGCAAAAAGGAAGCGCAGGCAATACAGCCTGCGCTTCCTTTTTTGTCATATTACAGTTCGATGCTCCGGCAGGGAAGGGACAGCTCCTCGTGCGTAGAAAGCAGCACGATTTTTGTCTCTGCCGCGCGCAGGATCGCGCGCAGCGCAGCCTCGCGGTTTTCCGAGTCCAACCCCGTAAACGGTTCGTCGAGCGCAAGCGCGTCGGACGGTGCCAGCAGCGCGCGGGCAAGCGCCAGACGGCGCTGCATGCCGCCGGAATAGTCGCGCGCCTTCTTTTTTCCCGCATCGCCAAGTCCCAGCTCGCAAAGGAGCGATCGCGCCAAGGAAGCGTCATACGCCGCGCCGAGGGCAAAGCGAAGGTTTCCCTCCGCGTCCAACCCGTCAAGCAGTCGGTTTTCCTGAAAGACCGCCGCCCAACGAAGCGCGTTTCCTTCGATCTTGCCGCGGTCAGGAACTTCCAGCCCGAGCAGCACGCGCAGCAGCGTCGTCTTGCCAATGCCGGATGGGCCAAGCAGGCGCGTTACACCGATGCTGGCAGTAAATGATACATTGTCCAGTACGGTCTTTCCGTCATAGCTCTTGCACAAACCTTCGACCCGCAGTTCCATCATGCCCCCCACCTTTCCGCCATGCTGTCGACAAAATAGAGGAACAGCCGCTCAAAGAGCGCCGAGATCAGCACGATCGCCGCCGTCCAGGCGAAGAGGTCGGCGGTCTCGAAATAGATCTTGGCATGATAGAGCTTTTCGCCGATGGAACCGCCGGAGAGGGCGATGACTTCTGCCGCGGTGCCGGCCTTCCAGCAAAGTCCCAGCGCCGTGCTGACGGCGGAGCGAAAGTAGGGCAGCACCTGCGGAAGATAAATCCCCCGCAGCGTGCGCGAAAACGGCACGCGGAAGACCCGCGCCATCTCCAGCAGGGAAACGTCCGTACAGCGCACGCCCTCGAGCACATTGAGATACACGGGAGGAAATACCATCAGCGCCGCGATAAAAAGCGGCAGCGTTTTGCTCGACAGCCACACAAGCGCCAAAATGATGAATGATGCCACCGGCACGGTCTTTACGAGCATGACAAGCGGCGCAAGCAGCTCTTCGACGCGGCGATCACGCGCAGAAAGCGCAGCAAGTATGACCGCCAGCACGCAGGAGAGCAAAAATCCACCCAGAATGTGCAGACTCGACAGCCCCACCGCGCGCCAGAACGCCGCCGTCCCCGCCAGTGCCATCAGCCGTGCAAGAGCGGCAAGGGGAGAGGGGAGCAGCAGCGTGCCGTGTGGGTACGCCGCGTGCAGCGCCATCGCGGCGACCTGCCAGACGACAAGCCAGAAAACGACCGCCCAGAGACGCACGTTCTGCTTTTTTCCGCACATGATCATCTCTCCTTTCCTTGAAATACGGCGGCGGGACAGCGCCCGCCGCCGCAAAGAATTTACGCGAAATAGAAGCTGTTATCCGGCATCTCGCCGCCGACAGCGGCGGGAGACGCATTGTAGAGCACCTCTAAATAACCGGGCAGCGCCTCAAGAAGGTCTGCCCCCGTCAGGCAGACGATGTTGCAGTAGGGCAGTGCCTTTTCCGCAACGGCGGCGTCCACGATGCCGTATTCGCCGATGAGCGCGGCGGCATCCGCGGTGTTGGCGTTCACCCAGTCGACGCTCGCGGCGTAGTCCTTCAGAAATTCGTTCACGGCGGCGGGATTTTCCTCCACGACCGCGCGGCGGGCAACGATGACGCCCGTGATGAGCGCCGAGCCGTTATCGAGCGCGTCCCATTCAGCATTCAGGTCGAGCGCCATGCGCAGCCCCTCGATCTTGCTCTGCGCCACGGTGACGAAGGGCTGGGGCAGGAGCGCAACGCTCGCCTGACCGGAAGCCAGCGCCGCGACACACTCGCTGTGCTCGCTCTTCCAGTCGATCGTCACATCGTTATCGGGATCGATGCCGTTTTCCGTGAGAAGATAGCGCAGGGCGTATTCCGGCGTAGAGCCCTTGCCCGCGGCCACGATGGTCTTGCCCCTCAAGTCGGCCATGGAGTGCACGCTCTCGCCGTTTTCCACGATGTAGAGAACGCCGAGCGTGTTGACCGCCAGCACCTCGATCTCGCCCTCCGTCTTATTGTAGAGCACGGCGGCGAGGTTCGCGGGCACGCAGGCCATGTCGAGCTCGCCCTTGAGGAGCGCGGGCGTCACTTCGTCCGCAGAACCAGCAAGGGTAAAGGTATATTCATTGCCAGTCGTTTCGCCACTCTCGCTGTCCTTCATCAGCTTCACAAGCCCCATAGCCGTGGGACCCTTGAGCGCGGCGATGGAGTAGCTCGCAGGGGTAAACTCCTCCTGCTCGGGTTGCTGCTCGTCCTGCGCGTCGGGCTCGTCCGCTTTCTGCCCGCAGGCAGCGAGCGAGAAGACGAGCGCAAGCGTCAGGCACAGGGCAAAAATGCGATTCCAATTCTTTTTCATTTGATCTCTTCCTTTCCAATACTGTCCTCGGGCGCATAGACCGTTTTGGCGGTGATGCCGTCCAGACGGCCGATCTTGCCCGACAGGGCGGAGATGACGTTGCCCGGCGCATCGAGCGCGACGCTGATGATATTCACGCCCTTTTCACGGTAGGGTACGCCCATACGCCCGATGATATACTGCCCATACTGGTGCAGCAGCTCGTTGAACGGCTGAACGGAGCTCCCCTCGCGGACGATAACAGCCAGCACGGCGACTCTCGTTTCCATAAACGCATTCTCCTTCGTAAAATAAATCATCCCTTCCGCCGTTCAGCAGAAGGGATGGAAACAACAAGCTCAGCGCAGCAGTGCTGCACCTTTGATTTTCCCTCTTCTTCCGGCTCGGAGCGTATCCTTGCTGTCAGAACGGTAGAATGAATTCTTTGCCGCCGGTCAGATGTGTCTTTCCTTAGGCAAGGCGATAATACCATAGTTTTTTTTTGCCGTCAAGCGGTGAACGAAGTAAAGAGCGCGTTTGGCAAATCTCTGTCCAACGCGCTCTTTGCATTTTTTATTTGTCGAAGCTCGGGTTCATATAATAGACGTTTTTCTCGTTCATGCGATCCTTGGCAAGTCGCAGGCCTTCGCCGAAGCGCTGGAAGTGCACGACCTCACGCGCACGCAGGAACTTGATGACATCGCTGACGTCCGGATCATCGGAAAGGCGGAGGATGTTATCGTAGGTCACGCGCGCCTTCTGCTCTGCTGCAAGATCCTCGGTGAGGTCGGCGATGGTGTCGCCCGTGACCTGCATGGTACCGGCGGACCACGGCGTGCCGGAGGCAAACTGTGGGAAAACGCCGGCCGTGTGGTCGACAAAATAGGGGGCGAAGCCCGCCTCGCGGATCTGCTCCTCCGTCAGATTGCGCGTGAGCTGGTGGACGATGGTGCCGACCATCTCAAGATGCCCCAGCTCCTCTG
>ERZ827168.1786-NODE-1786-length-27970-cov-21.756260_pt1 | contig 27970 bp, 13 predicted proteins | sample MGYA00519868_ERZ827168 | MGnify/ENA primary metagenome ERZ827168 (study PRJEB31778, sample SAMEA3449271) | human gut metagenome | biome: human gut; feature: human-associated habitat; material: faeces | place: United Kingdom | collected 2010/2012 ...
AAAAGTGCGCAAGTTGCTTATTCCTAAATTATTCCTATCTTATAGCTGTATTTTCTATGAAAAAGATCATTGCTACTCTTTGTGCGATGCTTATGCTCGCCTGTGCTGCCGGTGCCCAGGGATGGTTCCGTCAGCCTACCCCGAACGATACTCTTCGTTCGACAATCGTACTTCCAGACAAATCTGTGGTCTTCCAGATCTATGCCCCGAAGGCTGAGAAAGTCGCTGTGACAGGTGACCTTCCGTGGGATCAGCCGGTAACTTTCACAAAGGAGGAGAATGGCGTATGGAAAGGACGTATCTCTGCTATGACCGAGGGCCTTTACCGTTATCGTTTCATCGTTGATGGTGTGAGCGTGTATGATCCTAAGGCGCCTTCTGCTTCTGAGACATCGGCTTTACTTTCAGTAGCTCCAAAGGGTGACGAGTTCTTTGCAATGAAGAACGTTCCTCATGGTGCAGTGGCTGAGAGATATTATTGGTCTCAGACACTCGGAACAATACGCCGTATGCATGTCTGGACTCCGGCAGGATATGAGAAGTCGCCAGAAAAGCTTCCAGTTCTTTATCTTGTGCATGGAGGCGGGGACACAGATAATTCATGGCCGGGGGTTGGTGCGGCAGGTCTCATTCTCGACAATCTTATGGCTGAAGGAAAGATGAAGCCTATGGTTGTGGTCATGCCTAACGGTACAATCGAGATGCCTGACGGAAACTTCATGGGTGAGGTTCCTCTCTTTGCTCAGGATATGATTACAGACATCATTCCTTTCATCGAAGCAAACTATAATGTTTATACAGACCAGGATAATCGTGCGATGGCAGGCCTGTCAATGGGTGGAATGGAAACTCTCGAGGTGACTCTCAACCATCCGGAGATGTTCCGTTATGTGTGGGTTCTGAGCTCTAGCTTCGCTCCGGGTAACAAGGAGGTCTATGAGTATGAGCGTGGCCGTCTCAAGAAGGAAGCGACACGCTATAACAGGAACTTCAAGGAACTTGTGTTCACTCAGGGAGGTCCATCTGATATCGCATACAACAACTGCAAGGAGACTCTCAAGCTTTTCGATGAGGCGGGAGTGAAATATGAATATCATGAGGTGTCGGGAGGACACTCATGGGAGGCATGGCGCCAGAACCTCTACGACCTGGCGCAAAGACTGTTTAAATAAATTCGTGCAATGCATAAATGATTGCTGCATAGTGTATTATGATATCTCCTTTCTCCCCTTTGTCGGCAAGGAGATATCATAATTTGTTGAGGATTAAGGGGTTAATGAAAACATGAAAATCTATATAAATATGAAGATTGACAGAATATTGATGTGTGTGGCATTGATGCTTATTTCGGTAGGATTGAATGCCAAGACTGAGAAGGTGTGGATCCAAGGATCAGTCGGAAAACTTTCTGCTGTAGTGCAGACTCCTGATGGGCTTACGGAAGGGAAGAAGTGTCCTGTTGTGATCATTATGCACGGATTCATGGGTAACAAGGACGGAATGCTTGAAAAACTGACTGCAGACAAACTCGCGCAGAACGGTATCGCTTCCGTCAAGTTTGACTTCAACGGCCATGGCGAAAGCGAAGGCCCTTTCAGTGGAATGACTGTTCCGAATGAGATCGAGGATGCTAAACTGGTTTACGAATATGTGAGGTCACTGCCGTTTGCAGGTGATATCGCTATGACAGGCCACTCTCAGGGTGGAGTCGTTGCTTCGATGACAGCAGGTGATCTCGGTTTCGACAATGTGAAATGTGTTGTTCTTCTTGCTCCTGCGGCAGTTCTTCGTGACGATGCAATCCGTGGCAGTACAATGGGTGCGCGTTACAATCCGCTTGATCCACCTGAACTGATTCCTCTTTTCGGTGACCTCAAGCTCGGCGGTGAGTATATAAGGACAGCCTTCAGCCTCCCTATCTATGAGACAGCACGTAAGTACACAGGTCCTGCCTGCATCATCCATGGTACAGGTGACCAGGTGGTTCCGTATACATATGGCGAAAGATACCATGAGATCTGGCCAGGAAGTGAGCTCCATATCCTCCATGCCGCAGACCATATGTTCTCAAAGAACATGCAGGAAGTTATAGACCTGACAGTCAACTTCCTGATTGGAAATCTGAAATGACGCGAATACCACCGTGACAAAAAATGGTTGAATTTTGTCACGGTGGTAATATTTTAAGTATTTGGCGGAGGTGTTAGATCTCAGTAGCGATTGTCTGACGGATGTCGTTTGAAGCAGAACCTACGAGGATCTCGATCTTGCCTGGCTCGAGTACCCAGCCGTTGGTCTCGTTATCCCAGTGTGCAAGCTCGCTTAAAGGGAATTCGAGAGTCACGTTCTTGGTTTCGCCAGCCTTGAGAGCAACTCTTTCGAATGCTTCAAGCTCCTTTTCTGCACGCTCAACCTTTGAATCAAGTCTCTTCACATAAAGCTGTGCCACTTCGTCAGCTTCCATATCGCCGAGGTTCTTGAGGTCGAAGCTTACCTGGATCTTGTCCTTCTTCTGCTTGCATGTAAGTGCGCCGTACTCAAATTCAACGTATGAGAGACCGTGTCCGAATGCGTACATTACAGGAACGTCCTTAGTGTCATACCATCTGTAACCTACGAGGATACCTTCTCTGTACTCTGATACAGGATCAGGGAGGCTTGCGATGTACTCCTGGATCTGCTCGCGGGTATAACCGGTAGCGTCGAGGCGGTACATGAGGGTGAAAAGGTCTTCGCCTGAGCCTTCGCCAGGGAAGCTGCCAGTTGCGTATGCAGGTGAATCCTCAAGCTTGAGAGGGAATGTGAAAGGAAGTTTTCCTGAAGGAGCGATGTCGCCGAAGAGGACTTCAGCAAGTGCTGTGCCGCCTTCAAGACCGTTCCACCATCCCTGAACGATCGCAGGAGAATATGGCTCAAGGTAACGGAGGTCTGTAGGGCCGCCTGAGATCAGTACTGTAGCAACATTAGGGTTAGCCTCGTAGAGGGCCTTGATCACCTCGTTCTGTCCGCATGGGAGATCGATGTTCTTTCTGTCGCTTCCCTCAGTCTCGATAGACTTGTTGGTACCGCCGAAGAAGATCACCATGTCAGCGTCCTTTGCGAGAGCAACTGCCTCAGCAAGGAGTGCAGGATCTGCAGGCTCGTCGATAGAATTTGCAACAAGTGGATTGACAGGACCTGCCGAAGGTCTTCCCCAACCCATTCTCATCTGGTAGTTCTTGTAACCAGGTGCGTATACGACCTCGACGCCAGCCTTTTCAGCTCTTGCCTGAATACCTTCGAGAGGGGTGATTTCATAGAGAGTCTTCACGCCTGCTCCGATACCGCCGGCAGCTGTAGTGAGGACTGCGTTCTGACCGATTACAGCAATCTTTTTCACATCTTTTGCGATAGGGAGATTGCCTGCCTCGTTCTTGAGGAGGACGATAGACTTCTGTGCGATTTCGTATGCGATCTTCTGGGTCTCAGGCTGAGATGTCATGATTGTGTTTGCTACATCCTCAGGAACCGGATCGATAGCGAAACGAAGACGAAGGATTTCGCGGACCTTTGCGTCAACTACAGCCTCGTCAAGAGCGCCGTTTCTTACTGAGTCGATGAGTGCCTGCCCGAAATAGTTGTCACCTGTCATCTGTACGCAGAGTCCGCCGAGAGCCGCACCCATTGTGCTGTGGGTTCCGCCCCAGTCTGAAACTGTCATACCCTTGAATCCCCACTCGTCGCGGAGGATCTCGTTATTGAGGTGTGCATTCTCAGAGCAGTAGAATCCGTTTACCTTGTTGTATGCAGGCATAACGCACATTGCACCACCTTCCTTGATGGCAGCTTCAAAAGGCTTTAGGTAGATCTCGCGCATTGTACGCTCGTCAGCGATCACGTTAACGCTTCCGCGGTCAGTCTCCTGGTTGTTGAGGGCGTAGTGCTTGAGGCAGACTGCTGTACCGGCGTCCTGTGAACCCTTTGTGTATTCGACAGAAAGTCTTGCACTGAGAACAGGGTCCTCGCTGAGGTACTCGTATGTACGTCCGCCTACAGGAAGACGCTGGATGTTGATTGCAGGACCGAGGATGATGTCCTTTCCTCTGAGACGTCCTTCCTTACCCATCGCCCATCCGTTCTTGTAGGCCATCTCCTTTGACCATGTAGCTGCTAGTGCAGAACCGGTAGGGAAGTAGGTCGCTGAGTCGAGGGTCCATCCGAGAGAGCGGAATCCGTCGCCGTTCTCCTCTCTGATACCGAAAGGTCCGTCTGTGTACTTGATGTCCTGGATTCCGAGGCGTGGAACTCCCTCTGAAGACATGTTTGTCTTGCTATGGAGCATCTCCACCTTCTCCTCAAGAGTCATCTGTGCGATGATTTTGTTGATCTTCTTGTCATTGACAGTAAGTCTGTCCTGAGGAGACAGACTTGCGCAGCCTGCAGCCAAAATAAGCAGTGCCGCAGAATAAAGATACTTTTTCATGAAAATGCAGTTAGTGATTAATTTGATTCTCAAATATACATCCGTTTGCGGACTTTATCAAGCCGATGAACAAATCTGAAACATATATGAACGCACACATAAAAATTCATTTTCATAATTGATTAAATTTGTACCTGTGTCATCGTGAAATATGAAATTCACATAAATACAATAACATCATGAAAAGAATCTTTCTGCCATTGTTCTTTCTGGTCCTGGCTTCATGTGCCGGTCCGAAATGGAGCGAAATCTCAACAGATGAAGGTTTTAATGTCATCACTCAAAAGAAGGGACAGACCCTTGGGTATTCGTCGACCTCCGGAGTCGCTATCCTCGAGGACAAAGGCTATGCCTTCAAGGACATGAATCGAAACGGAGTGCTGGATCCGTATGAAGACTGGCGCCTGCCGGCTGCGGAACGAGCAGCCGATCTAGCCCAGAGGCTCTCGATAGAAGAGATTGCCGGTATGATGCTTTACAGTTCGCATCAGTCTGTGCCTTCCGGTGGCGGAATGTTCGGCGGAGCTACATATGAGGGCAAGCCTTATGCTCAGAGCGGGGCACGGGCTTCTGACCTGTCTGATGCTCAGAAGAAGTTCCTTACAGATGACAACCTCAGAGCAGTTCTTGTCACTACGGTGGAGTCTCCGGCAGTGGCGGCACGTTGGAACAACAACATGCAGATGCTTGTCGAAGGAATGGGACACGGAGTGCCGGTAAACATATCTTCTGACCCTCGCCACGAGACATCTGCGACAGCTGAGTATAATTATGGTGCTGGTGGCGAGATATCTCATTGGCCTACATCACTCGGTCTTGCAGCTACCTTTGATCCTGCTCTGGTAGAGGAGTTCGGTCAGATCGCTTCACAGGAATATCGTGCACTGGGTATCGCTACTGCACTTTCCCCACAGATCGATCTTGCGACTGAGCCCCGCTGGACACGTTTCTACGGTACATTCGGTGAAAGTCCGGAACTTGATACGGATATGGCCCGCGCATATGTGGACGGTTTCCAGACCAGTACAGGCAAGGCCGAGATTGCAGACGGATGGGGTTACAACAGTGTGAACGCAATGGTGAAGCATTGGCCGAGCGGCGGACCTGAGGAAGGTGGTCGTGATGCCCATTATAATTATGGTAAGTATGCCGTATACCCTGGCGGAGAATTCGAAACCCATCTCAAGCCGTTCACTGAAGGAGCATTCAAGCTCAACGGCGCCACAGGCATGGCATCGGCCGTAATGCCTTACTATACTATCTCTACAGGTGTCGACCCATCAGGCAAGAACGTAGGCAACAGTTTCAGCAAGTACATCATCACTGACCTCCTCCGTGAGAAGTATGGCTATGACGGTGTTGTCTGCACAGACTGGAACATCACATATGACAACGCCGGAATCGACAAGTTCGACGGAAAGTGCTGGGGTGTAGAAGAACTTACTGTTGCACAGAGACATTATGAGTGTCTTAAGGCTGGTGTGGACCAGTTCGGTGGAAACAATGACAAGGGGCCGGTTCTTGAGGCATACGAGATGTGGGTGGCAGAGTTCGGTCAGAAGTCTGCGGATGAACGTTTCAGAGAGTCAGCAAGGCGTCTTCTCATGAACTCTTTCCGTACAGGTCTCTTCGAGAATCCTTACCTTGATCCTGCCGTATCAGCAGAGACCGTCGGTAAGCCTGAGTTCATGGAGAAGGGATATCAGGCGCAGCTGAAGTCTGTCGTGATGGTCAAGAACTCTGACAGCGTTCTCCCTATGAAGTCTGCTGAGGTAAAGCCGAAGGTATATGTCCCACAGAGATATTTCCCTCAGATGGTGAATTTCTTCGGAATGGTTACTCCTGAGAGGTGGGAGGAGACATTTGCTACAGAACTGCTTGAGAAGTATTACGAGCCGGTGTCAGACCCTGCAGAGGCAGACTTTGCCATTGTTGTGATTGATGCTCCGACATCAGGAACAGGATACAGCGCAGAGGATGTGAAGAAGGGTGGCAACGGATATATTCCTATCAGTCTTCAGTATTCAGATTACACAGCAGAGCATGCCCGTGAAGTGTCTCTTGCAGGTGGCGACCGTCTTGAGAAGTCTGCCAACAGATCATACAAGGGCAAGAGTGTCAAGACTGTCAACAAGACTGACCTTGAGACAGTCGTCGAGACTAAGAAGGCAATGGGTGACAAGCCGGTCATCACTGTCGTGAATACAGGCAAGCCTTTCGTACCGGAATTCGAACCATACTCAGATGCTATCCTGGTGAGCTTCGGATGCCAGAACCAGGCGATTCTGGATCTGATAAGTGGAGCCGTCGAACCTTCTGCCCTCCTTCCGATGCAGCTTCCGGCTGATATGAAGACTGTCGAGCTCCAGAAAGAAGATGTACCTTTCGATATGGAATGTTATGTCGATGCAGATGGTAATGCATACGACTTTGCATTTGGCCTGAACTGGTCCGGCCGCATAGATGACGCCAGAGTGAAGAAATATCGCAAATGATCTGGGCGAGGTGCAGCCTTACCTCGCCCTTTTAATTTCACATAATGCCTGGCTGCAATGCTATCTTTATTTAAACAGTTTCTTAAAGTGCAGGGTAGATATATTTCCAGATGAGATTGAGTTCGGCCTGCATATCCTGGATATGTGCTGTGGTCACTACTACGGCATTCTTTTCAGGAATGACAAGGATGTACTGACCGTTTGCACCGTCTGCCCGGAATGAGTTGTACCTGCTCCTCCACATCTGATAGCCATAGCCTTGAAGCCAGTCGCTTGTCTTAGCGAATTTCCTGAATTTGTCTGCATCATCTGAATTCATACCGGCAGGAACGCAAGGCACCTGTGCCGATGAAGCAGATTCAATCCATTCGGCAGGAACGACCTGGCAGCCGTTGAACTGACCTTTCTGGAGTAGCATCAGACCCATCTTGGCCAGATCTTCCGTCTTGAGGAAAAGCCCCCATCCACCGGTGTTGATGCCTTCGTGAGACTCGAGCCAGCTTACATTGTTGATTCCTAACGGTCTGAAAAGGCGTGGGTAAAGATAGTCGGCGAGCTTTTCGCCTGTCCTCTTCTGTACGATTGCAGAAAGAACGTATGTTCCCAGGCTGTTGTAGCAGAACAATGTACCTGGCTTATGTGTCACAGGGTGCTCCATAAAGAATCTGATCCAGCTGCTGTCCTTGACTTCCCAGCTCTCGTGTGTAGGATCGGTAGAATGTCCGCAGCTCATCGTCAGCAGATGTTCCACCGTGATCTCCTTTAGGTATTCGGAAGGATTCTCAGGGCAGTGCTCAGGGAAGATGTCCACCAGCTTCTCGTCCAATGCCAGTTTGCCTTCGGAAATGGCAAGACCGACTGCCATCGATGTGAATGTCTTGCTGACTGAGTTGAGGATGTGCGGAGTGTCCTCCTTACCTTCGCTCATCCACTTCTCATATATTACTTTCCCATCCTTGAGGATCATAATGCTGTGCAGATCCTGACCGGCCTTTTCTACTGCTGCAAGATATTTTTCAGCAGCTTTTGTCATTTTGGCAGATGCTTTACCACGTGGAAGAGACTTGGTGAGGGTATTTATGTCTATGAGTTTTATTCCTCTTTTCCGGATTGCCTTCTTGACCTCAGGACTTTTCAAAAGGTCTGTAACTCCCTGACGGTCAACGGCCACATCCTCGTAGCCTATGTGCATTACGGTCTGCATCTCAGAATCGTTGTATGCAGGATGATCCACGAACATATATCTCTTGCCTTTCTCTAGTTTGTCCAGCATCTTGATGAAGCTTGCAATCTTTTCTTCAGTAGTAGCTTTCGGACCATCATAGCCTACATATTCAAAGTCATATTGCTCGAATGCATCGAAACGGTCCACGGAAGGGAGATTATATTCTTTGGACAGTTTCTGTACGAGGGCATTGACTTCAGGACTGTAAGCTGTCGACATCATATGGCCGGAGATGTGTGTGATCTGAGGAATGTTTTTCAGAGCAAGCTCGATCTGTGCGCGGAACTCCTTCTCGATTTCCTTTATGTCAAACTTCGATGCGTTTTCCATTACTGACTGTCCCGGATATGCTGGATTCGGTCCCATCATCGGGAAGAAATAGCCGTTCTCATCCACCAGAGTAGGACAGTCTGTGAGGGGACGCCATTTTAAGTTTTCCCATTCACTGGTGATGGCAAGATGTATTCCCACGTCAAGTCCCGGGTTTTCCTTCAGCATCTTCACTGCCTCCGGGAACCAAGCTCCCACGGCAATCACCTCGACAGATTTGGCTATGCCGTTCTGATAGGTGTCGATGCTGGCTGTATTTACGGAATGCAGCGCTCCCATATCATCGATTCTGATGACAAGTTCCTGAGCGAACAATGCTGCGCCCCATAGCAGGGACGCAGCAATGATGATAAAGCGTTTCATAATGTATTACTTCTGAAGTGTCAGTTCATTGATAAGCTGAGCCGGAGCGAGGACATTGTTTACCTTCCAGCTTTCTGCCTTCTTGAGATTGTATACGCCAGTGCCGCGGATGTCGGCAGCATTAGCACCGAACATTACTTTATAGGTACCGGCTGCAGTCTCCCAAGCTGAGTTCGCTTCGTTGAATGACGCTAGAGTATATTTGCATACATCGATTGTGAGGGTCTGGGACTCGCCAGGAGCAAGTTCCTTGGTCTTTGCAAAGCCCTTGAGCTCGAATGCAGGCTTCTCAAGGCCTCCTGCAGGAGCTGCGACATAAAGCTGTACGGACTCCTTACCTGCGACAGCACCGGTGTTCTTCACTGTGATTGTAGCTGTGAATCCCTTGTCTGTTGCCTTCACAACAGGCTTGCTGTATTCGAAAGTGGTGTAAGATTTTCCATATCCGAAAGGATAGGATACTGGTGCACCAGCTGTCTGGAAATATCTGTAGCCTACGTAGATGCCTTCGTTGTATTCCGTATAGTCCACGCATCTCTGCTGCTTCTTCTTGCCGCCCCAGAGGAAGTCCCACTCGCCCCTCTGTACGTTCTTATGGCAATATGGGAAGTTTGCGGAAGACGGTATGTCAAGATAGCTTACAGGGAAGGTCATAGGAAGTTTACCTGAAGGGTTTGCCTTTCCGCAGAGGATGTCTGCAACAGCATATCCACCCTCCTGTCCCGGAGTCCAGGCAAGGAGGATTGCATCCGGAATATGCTTCCACGATGCAGTCTCGATCACTCCTCCGATGTTGAGAACCACGACGAACTGCTTTCCTGCTGCGTGATACACGTCTGCAAGCGTCTGGATGAGCTCGCGCTCCTGTCCGGTGAGTGTCCAGTCTCCGTCGAGTGCATAGCGGTCTCCACCTTCACCTGCATTTCTTGAAAGTGTGAAGATGGCGATGTCTGTCACAGGCTCCATCTTTTCGATAAACTCTCGGCTTACAGCCATTTCAGATATTACAGGATCACCGAGGAGGATGCCGCTTGCTCCATTGTTCTTGAGTGAAGTCTTTGAGTAGGTGATATACTGCTCATACCATTCCCGGATAGCCGGATTGACTTCCAGACCATTGACAGTCAAGCCCTCAGCGACGTTGCGGATATAAGGCTTGTTCACGTTTCCGGAGCCTGTGCCGCCTGCGATGAAGTCATATGAACCTGTACCGTAGAGAGCGACCTTCTTCACGTCCTTCAGCGGGAGCACACCATTGTTCTCGAGGAGAACCATTCCCTCAGGAGCTGCCTCGCGAACGAGCTTGGCGTGAGCCTCGATCTCAGGCTTGTTTGAATACTGATACTTGTTGAAGCGTGGAGTCTTAACGATGTATGTGAGCATGTTGCGAACATTCTTGTCGAGCTGCTCCTGAGAGATCTCACCGGCCTTCACCGCAGCGATGATGCGGTCGATCTCAACCTGCATACCTGGCTCCATGAGGTCGTTACCGGCGTTGACAGCCTTTACGGTACCTTCCTTTGTTCCCCAGTCTGTCATTACAATACCGTCGAATCCCCACTCGTCACGAAGAACTGTAGTAAGGAGACCATGTGACTGCTGAGTGTACTCGCCGTTGATCTTGTTGTATGATGACATCACTGTCCAAGGATCAGCCTCCTTTACGGCAATCTCAAATCCCTTGAGATAGAGCTCACGAAGCGCACGCTGGCTCACGCGTGAGTCATTCTCCATACGGTTAACCTCCTGGTTGTTGGCAGCGAAGTGCTTTACGCTCACGCCGACACCGTTGCTCTGGATACCGTTGATGTATGCGGCGGCAGTCTTACCGGTAAGGAACGGGTCCTCTGAGAAATACTCGAAGTTTCGTCCGCAGAGAGGGTTTCTGTGAAGGTTCATACCTGGAGCGAGGAGAACGTCAGCACCATACTCGAGAACCTCGTTACCCATTGCTGTGGTGAGCTCTTCAACACGCTCGGTGTCCCACATACTTGCGAGAACGGTACCTACAGGGAAACCTGTACAGAAATAAGTGTTCGGATCGTTGGCGCGTGTAGGAGAAATGCGGAGACCTGCAGGACCGTCCGCGAGGACAGTAGAAGGAATGCCAAGGCGCTCGATAGAACGTGTTGTACCTGCTGCACCTGGTACGAGGACAGTTGCGGAAGCAGTCATACTGCCTGCTGTCATGCTACCCCAACCGCTACCTACGAGCAGGGTTGCCTTCTCTTCGAGTGTCATGGCTGCCACAACCTCGTCGATGTTGTCTTTTGTCAGCTGCGGCTGTGCGAACATAGCCACAGAACCTAGGAGCAATGCTCCGATTGCAAAGATTCTCTTCATTAGTCGTTATTTATTATTATTCAAAAATTGTCATTACCTTGTGGATGATCTTCGGACTACAAGCATTCCAGAATGGCCAGTCGTGTCCACCCGGGCGTGTTATGTACTCGAATGGAATGCCATAGCCAGCAAGAGTATTGACGAACTGATCGTTGGTGGACGGAGATACAGTCTTATCTTCAGTTCCGATCTCGAGTGTGAATCCTGGCAGTTCGTCGGTTCTGCCAGCGCTCACAGCATCGGCTATAAGCTTGGCTGGGTCTGCTCCTGCCATTCCGACATTTATCGCAGCAGAGCACGCATACACATAGCAGAACATCTCCGGGTGGAGGGTTCCGTAGTAGAGCGAGCCATATCCTCCCATTGAAAGACCTCCGATCGCGCGCGACTTCTTCTCAGCCTTGATGGCATAGGTCGACTCGATGTAAGGGATGAACTCCTGGAAGAAGAAAGACATGTACTTAGGACCGCCGTTATAGCCGTCACAGTAGAAGTTGTTTCCTCCGTCCGGAGCCACGATGATCAGCTCCTTGCCGGTCTTCTTTGCATATTCCCTTGCGTATGCAGGCATGGTTCCGCCGCCAGCCCAGATGCTGCCTGTGTTGTCCTGAAGCCAGTCGTTGTTGTTGCCACCGTATCCATGGAGCATGTAAAGCACCGGATATTTCTTCGTTCCGTCGTAGCTTTCCGGAAGATATATCGAATACTTGACACTTGTATTCATCAGGTCGCTTTTGACAGTGAGGTCCTTCTGATAGATTTCGTTAGCTCCAGTTTTAAGCGAACTATATTGCTGGGTCTCGAAATATAACTTCTTGTTGTCGGCGATTCCTATGAAGTTCCCCTTATCGGTTTCAATGGTGAACTTGATGTCATACTCGTAGTTCCATTTGCTGACCGCGATGGAACCTCCGTTGACATTAATCTTCTCATTTCCGAGTGAGAGTTCTACAGAAGCCTTATGCTTTGAATCAGGCTCAGGGGCTATTTCGTACTTGCCTGTCTCGAGATGGCAGTACCAGCTCAAGGCAGTAAGTTTCAGAGCATTGCCTTCCTTATCCTTGAAATTGAGGACGATTGTCCTCAGGCCTTCCTCGCTTGGCTCAGATACGTTTTCTATGGTCACAAGATTGAAATCAAATTCTGTATGAATCTGATCTTCCGAAGTAATATTGTCTCCTCCGCATGCCCACAGGAGCAGCAGAGAAGACAATAGTATAGATATTCTTTTAATCATTATTGAAAGAGCTTAGGAACAAACTCAGTGAAATAGATTCTCCAGTTTCTCCATATGTGTCCGCCACCGTTCTCGAAGTATTCGTGAGGGTAGTTGTTGTCCTGGAGCTTCTTCACGAAGTCTCTGTTTGCCTGAATGAGGAAGTCAGTGTTACCGCAACCAATCCAAAGCAGAGCAGGCTTCTTGCTGAAGTATGTCTCAAGCTTCTTGTCGAAGTCCTGGTAGATAGGTGATATCGACGGATCGCTGACTCCTATCGCAGCTGAGAACATACCTGAATATCCGAACATGTCAGGATAGTTGAGGCTGATGTAAAGAGTGTGGAAGCCACCCATTGACAGACCGCATATAGCGCGGCTCTGCTTCTTTGCTATAGTCTTGTAGTTGCTGTCGATGAACTTCACGATCTCCGGGAATGCAGTCTCGAAAGTTCCCTCCATAGTCTGAGGAAGCTGCATTGTAGGACGGGTGTAGCCTGTTGAGTTCTCACCTGGAGCAGCCTCCTGTGAGATGTTGCCGTTTGTGAAGACAACAATCATTGGCTTAGCCTTTCCCTGTGCGATGAGGTTGTCGAGGATCTGCGCTGCACGGCCCTGAGCAATCCATGCGTCCTCGTCACCTCCGATTCCGTGGAGAACGTAGAGGACAGGGTAGCGTGTCTTTGCTGTCGGATTGTATCCGGCTGGAGTATATACACTGAGTCTGCGGTCGAAACCAGCGGTTGCGCTCTCATACCATACCTTTGAAACAGTTCCGTGAGGTACATCCTGAATAGTGTAGAGGTCAGCACGCTCGCCAGGTACGATGAATGCACTTGTGAGTGACGATACATCGCGGTTTACCCACATATTGTTGTTATCGATCACTGTGTTGCCGTCTACATTGAATGTATATGTATACATTTCAGGGGCGACCTTGAAGTCTGTAGTGTACTCCCAGATTCCGAACTGACCCTCTTTAAGCTCAGCTACGCCGGGAACGTCAAATGTCCTCTCCTGGCCTTCCATGTTGACTGTCATCTTACGGGTAGGCAGGAAGTCTCCTGATACTGTCACCTTTACAGCCTTAGGGGCCTGATAACGGAATGTTACTGTTCCGTCCTCGTTTACAACAGGTGACTCTACTGATGCGCCGCCCCAGAGAGCCTGCTGTGCGAATGCACTGCATGTCATAAGGAGCATTGTTGCTATTGATAATACCTTTTTCATTCTATTAATTATTTAAAGAGGAGTGGTGCGAAAGTGTTGAGGTAAAGTCTCCAGTTGGCCCATACGTGGCCGCCTTCGCTTACAAAATAAGTGTGCTCGAGGCCGTTTTCTGTGAGAGCTTCGTCTAGTTCGTTAGCCTGATCGAAAAGGAAGTCCGTGTTTCCGCAAGCAAGCCAGTAAAGTTTGTATCCGGCCTTCTTGATTCCCTGAAGCTGAGCCGAAAGCTCATCAGACTTATGTGCACCCATTGAAAGTGGACAGATGTAGTCGAACATGTCAGGATACATGCCTGAAGCTGCTATAGTGTGACCAGCACCCATTGAGAGACCTGCGATTGCTCTGTGTGACTTCTTGGCCACTGTGCGGTAGTTCTTCTCGATGAAAGGGACAATCTCCTCTACAAGGCTCTTCACATAGAGGTTCCTGTTCTCTGGATTCCTCCAGTCTTTCTCTGTAGTAGGAAGACCGAAAGTCTGAGCAGCCTGCTGGTTAGGATTGCCGTTAGGCATGACCACGATCATAGGCTTTGCAAGACCCTTCTCGATAAGGTTGTCGAGGATCTGGGCCATGCGTCCCATTGATAGCCATGCCTCCTCGTCACCACCTGCTCCGTGTAGGAGATAAAGAACAGGGTACTTAGCCTTAGGGTTGGTCTCATATCCGTAAGGAGTATAGACTGTAAGGCGGCGGTTGATGCCGAGGATCTTGCTGTCATACCAAGGATGGCTTACTGTGCCTCTCTTGTTTGCAGACTTGTAGTTTTCTGTGCGTTCTCCGTCCACAAGGAGCATGCTGAGGTAGCGTGATCCGTCGCGCTGTACCATTACGTTCTGAGGGTCGTTTACAGACACTCCGTCAGCGACGAAGTTGTATGTGTAGATTTCCGGCTCCGGAAGAGGTATGGTCACTTCCCATACATTGTTCTCTCCGCGCTTCATGTCGATAGTGTCTCCCCACGGGTTTGGCATCCAAGAGCCACTGAGCTTTACTATTGTGGCGTAGTCTGCTTTAAGTCTGAAGGTTACACTATCATTCTGTATCTCGGGAGATACTACAGGCTTCTGTCCCCAAAATGAGAAGTTGGTAAGCTCCTGAGCACAGAGCGCGCTGGTTGCAAGGAGCAGTGATGCTAAAATTGCGGTTATTCGTTTCATGGATTTCAGATATGTTGGAAGCAGGTCAGTCTGACCTGCTTCCAATGATACGATTAAAGAGTCAAACTACCAATGTATTGTGCATTTATATTGCTGCTTTCCAGTGTGATCGTATATACATCTCCGGAAATTTCGACAGTGACCGTGCCGTCTGTCACCTTCGCGATAGTTCCTGCTGTATCACTTTCATATGGTGTCACGCAAGTACCCCATACCATCTTCTGTCCCCACATCTCGACATCATATCCGATGCCGAATTCGCCTTCATTGATTGTTCCTCCTACTTCACATGCTGTGTATGTTCCTGCAGCCACTGTGCCGTCTGCAGTGTAGAAGTCAATACTAAGTACCTGTCCTGTGCCCTTGATTTTGGTCTCATCATAATATCCATTGTTTACGACTTCCGTGTACATGCCGTCTGTACCTACCTTAAGAGTGAATGATGAGTACTCTCCTGTAGGCTGTCCGCTTTCATTATATACCTGATTAGGCTGGACTATCAGAAGTTTAGTGAATTCAGTGTAGTCAGGGGCAGGTTCAGGTCCTTCGCCACCACCAAGGTTTACTACTTCGATAGGAGCGCCAGTACCGTCAACGAACTGTGCTACTGGATAAGTGAATTTAGCATTGACAAGAGTAGACTTCAGCTTGATTACAAGGTCAGTACCCTTAACGAGCACCTGAACAGTACCGTCTGTTACCTTGCCGGCTGCAACAGCTGCACCGTCAGCAACATTCCACCAGCAGGTACCCCAGTTCTCGAATGCTATGCCAATGTTCCAGATGTCACCTGGATCCCAACCGATACCGAACTCACCTTCGTTGATTGTGCCGGCAGTAGCACAAGCATTGTATGTACCTGTATAAAGTTTGCCATCCTCTGAGTAGATGTCAAGAGCAAGGTAATTACCCTCACCTTCCCATACTGTCTGCCATGTGGTTGGATCGGTTGTAGATGAAATGCCGTCTGTTCCTAGGTTGAGAGTGAGAGACTTGGTGCCGTTTGCTACGTTGCTTGTAGCTGAGAGGAGCTTAGTCAGCTCGACATAATCAGTGTCATCAACGTTTCCGCCACCCCCGAGAGCAGGGTCGGTAAGAGCGTCGATAGCACCCTCAAACTTGGTCCAAAGCATAGACTTGCCTTCGCCGGATACGAGTTCTATAATCCACTTTGAACCCTTTCTTGTTACAGTGACAGAACCCTCAGTAACCTTCTGATTGATAGTTGCTGCTCCGCCAGCTACATCCCACCAGCAAGTGCCCCAGTTCTCGAATGCTATGCCAATGTTCCAGATGTCACCTGGATCCCAACCGATACCGAACTCACCTTCGTTGATTGTACCGCCTGCTGCAGAAGCAGTGTAAGTGCCCTCGTGGAGGTATCCGTCAGCTGAGTAGATGTCGAGTGCGAGGTAGTTACCTGTTCCTGTCCATACTGTCTGCCATGTGGCTGGATCGGTTGTAGATGAAATGCCGTCAGTTCCAAGGTTGATTGTCAATGACTTGGTGCCGCTTGCTACGTTGCTTGTAGCAGAAAGGAGAGTTGTAAGCCTGATTGGCTCCGGATCAGCCTCGTAAACGAGAGCGACAGTACTCTTGATCTCGATTACAGACTCGTCAGCAAGCCAGAGCATACCGGCGAATGAATACGTTCCTTCGCCCTGAGCCACCTTGATGGAACCTGTTTCAACAGGAATATTGTTGAATGTTGTACCACCGTTGCCTACGATATAGGTGTTCTTCTTTGCCTGATCCGCCGGAGCCGGAGTGTAGCTGCCGTCAGCAAGGAAGTACTTGTCGCTTACCATCTTCAATGTCATTGAAGCGTTGTCACCGCTGAGCTCGACTGTGAATGTACGGTATTTGTCGCCCTTTTCGACAGACTGTGAAGCGAGTGTGTTCATTTCATATACAACCGGCTTCTCGTATTTGCCTGTCATAGGCCCGATTGCGCTTTCTACGCAAGAGCTGAGTGCCAGGATAGAGGCTGCTACAGCAAATAATTTATAGATAAGTTTCATAATATTTTTCTTGTATTATGTTACTGTTTACTCCCAACCTGGATTCTGCTTGATGTTAGGATTGAGACGGATCTCGGTTCCCGGGTAAGGAAGGAGATTGTGCTTAGGTTTGAACCCGAACTTAGCCGGGTCTGTGTTGTATACCTTCTTCTCAATCTGACCATTGTGGTTGAGGAGTGGGCAGTAAGCACCCTGATCCTTCATCCTTTCCTCAGCGATCCCCCAACGGAGGAGGTCCTGGAAACGTGTGCCCTCATGGCAGAGCTCGATTCTCTTTTCTCTTCTGATCTCATCCCGAGTGTAACCGGTCTTTGTAGGTGCATGTGCGCGGTCGCGAATCCTGTTCATGTACTCGTCAGCCTTGTCTTGGTTGCCTGCCTCGAAATGAGCCTCGGCAGCGCAGAGGAGAACCTCAGCATAACGCATCCAGCGCGGATTGTTGTCGTTTACGAAGTTGTTACCGGCAGCAGGAACCTGCTCAGCGGTGATTCTGGTCTTCCACATGAAGTAACCCTCGTTGATGATAGTGCTGCCTTCCTTCACGTTGATACCCATGTCGACCATCTGCTCCCAAGTCTTCATAGTGGCGTTGAGACGATATCCGTCAACACCTTCTACTGCTACGAAATCGTCGTAGAGGCTCTTCTGTGGACTGAGGAAACCCCATCCGAGACCTGCAAGACCTGCATTCTGGCAGCAGTTGTCAACGAGTTTGTCAGTACGGTAATGAATCATGAGGTGGAGCATTCCCCAGTTGTTCCAGACATTGTTCGGGTCTGAGATCTTGATGCTCTCGAACATGCTCTCACAGTTCTGCTTTGCTGTGAATGCGATAACATTCTCATAGTCATCGTAGAGTCTATAGAGCTTGCTCTCGATGATCTTGTCGAACTCAGCAGCTGCCTCCTCGTACTTTTTCTGCCAGAGATAAGCCTTTCCGAGAAGTGCCTGTGCGAACTGCTTTGTGATTCTCCAGGTCTTGTCATCAGCATTTGCTTTTTCTGTGAGGAGACCGGAGTTGATGGCTTCTGTGAGATCCCTTTCAACAAGTGCCCAAAGTTCCTCAGTCGTTCCGTTTGGCTTATGATACTCAGATGGCTCAAGTTCGTGGTCTACGAGTGGCGGGTTACCCCACATCGAGATGAGTTCGAAGTATGACCATGCGCGGAATACCTTAGCTTCTGCTCTTGCACGCCTCTGAATCTCACTTTCCTCCGGAACATGTCCGAGAACGACGTTAGCTTTATAGATGATACCGTAATATGAGGTGAACATACCCTCAAGGTATCCCTGGTCTGTGTTAAATGTGAACTCGTTAAGTCCTTCGAGGTCAGCGTTGTCGTTACGTCCGCCACCGCCTGCCCAGAAATCGTCGGTAAGCATGTTCTTACCAAGTACATAGTTCATCTCATTTCCCTTGACCTGGATGTAGCAGGAAACGATTGCAGACTCAGCTTCCTCATCAGTCTGATAGTAGGTCTCATAGTTCTGCACGCCGTGCTGAGGGATATCCAGCAGACCATTGCATGAACTCAATGCGACAGTGGTCGCAGTAAGAGCCAATATTATATTCTTTGCTTTCATTTCTGTATTATTTATATGGTTAGAATGTAACGCTTACACCTGCAACAACCTTCTTGGAAGTAGGGAATGAGCCCTTGTCAACTCCCATGCTTGTAACCTCTGGGTCGAATCCAGGGTAATCTGAGAAAGTGAAGAAGTCATCAAGAGATGCATATACGCGGAGGTTGCTGACCTTGATTGTCTTCATCCACTTCTGTGGGAATGTGTAGCCGAGCTGGATCTGCTTGATCTTGAAGTATGATCCGTCAAATACCGCTGCCGATGAAGTGTAATACTTATCCATATCTGTAGCGCCTGCTCTTGGCATGGAAGCCTTTGTATGTGAAGGAGTCCATCTGTCCTCTACGAAGTAAGTGAGCTTGTTGAGGGTGTAGTCCGGACGGTTGAGGCAGCTGTAAATGTCAGCTCCATATGAACCTGTTCCGAATACGATGAGGTCAAGACCTTTCCATGCCGCTGTGAGTGTGATACCATAAGTCATGTCTGCGATGCCCTTGCCGATCATTGTCTTGTCAGCGTCAGTGATTGATCCGTCACCAGTAAGGTCTGCGAATGTCGGATTACCGGTAGCTTCATCAATGCCGGTGAACTTATATCCATAGAAGTACCATGCAGGCTTGCCTACCTCGAAGCGTGTGATTGCTCCGTAAGTGTGGAAAGACTGTCCGTCGATAGCGTCAAGAGTCTTATGGATGTAAGTAACCTTGTTCTTGATTGTAGAGATGTTACCGCGCACGCCATATGAGAAGTCACCGATGTGGTCCTGCCATCCTATCTCGAATTCAAGACCAGTGTTGCTGATGTTACCGGCGTTCACTGGAGATGCAGCGTTACCGACTACAGTTGAAGGAGTGATACCTGTCACGATGAGGTCCTTGGTGTTCTTGAGGAACCAGTCGGCGCTGAATGAGAGGCGGTTATCGAAGAAACGAGAGTCGATACCGATGTTGGTCTGCTCTGCAGTCTCCCACTTGAGCTCCTTATTACCTGTTGCTGAAGGCGCATATCCGTCGATGTACTCAGTGCCGTTACCTGTCGGATAAGAACCTGTGCCTCCGATAACGGTAGCATATCTATATCCTCCGAGTGAGGAAAGCGAACCGTTCTGTCCCCAAGATGCACGGAACTTCAAGTGTGAGAGCCATGACTTGGTGTCCATCATGAAGTTTTCGTTTGAGATCACCCAACCGGCTGACACTGCAGGGAAGTAACCCCAACGTGTCTCGACAGGAAGGACGCTGCTGTCGGCTGCGTCTGCACGGAGAGATGCCTGGAGAAGATATTTGCCCTTGTACTCATAGTTGAGACGACCGAAGTACGAGTTCTTTCTGGAGAACATAGCCTCACCGCCGCTTATGTCGTCCTCAGCGTTTGCTGTCGCATATGCGAAGTACAGGAAGAGAGGGTCATCCTTCTTGAATCCGAGGTCAGTCTCGGTACCGTGTTTTCCACCGCTTACGCCGAAGCTTCTGCTTTCAGAGAAGCTGGTACCGAGCATTACGCCGAAATCGTGACCCTTGAAGCTCTTGTTGTAGTTGAGGAAGTTCTCCCATTGCCAATAAGAGCTTGCGTATGAGCTTGCATTTACAGAAATGTAATTCTGGTGATGCATTGCGTTAGCGTAGTAGTCGTGTCCTACTGAGTAGGATTCTGAACTTGAGAGACGGTAACCCAGACGTGATGTGAAAGTCAGGCCCTTGATTGGCATGAAATTGATGAAAGTAGTACCGTTGATGTTGAAACCTCTTGAATCATTGTCGCTTGCGTCGCGCATGATCAGAGGATTCTGGTTCTCTGAAGTGTTGAAGTTGGAAACACCGTATACATTGCCTTTGCCGTCACCAAGCATTGGAGCATGATCACCGTAGTAGATGTCAGCCATATGCTTTGGAAGATTGTCTACTGAGTAGAGAGGCTTCGTAAGTGGGTCGAGGTTGAGGACAGCGAGGAGGTATGAACCATACTCGGAACCCTCAGAAACAGAGCTTCCCTTATAGTATTCAATCTGGTTGTTTGTACCGATCTCGAGCCAAGGCTTGATCTTCCAAGATGCGTTGACCATACCTGTGAGGCGCTCGTAGAAGTCCTTGCCACCTGCAACAATACCGTCATTGTTGAGGTATGAACCTGAAACATAGATGGATCTGTTCATGTCACCTGCAGAGAATGTCATGTTGTGGCGCTGCATGTTAGAGTTCTCGAAACCTACCTTTGTCCAGTCTGTGTTAGTTTCGAAATCCCAGTTGTTGTAGAAGTTCTCGAGAGAGATGAGGCCAGCCTCCGAGTAGTAGTCGATAAATTGCTCTGCATTCATCATCTGAGGTACGCGTGCAAGACTCTGGCTTGTGTGCTGGTAGTCGTATGTGATCTTACCGTCGCCCTTACCTTTTCTTGTGGTGACGAGAATGACACCATTGCCAGCCTCGGCACCATAGATTGCAGCAGATGCTCCGTCCTTGAGGACTTCCATTGACTCGATGTCGTTAGGGTCGATACCTGCAAGGCTGCCGATACGTCCGTCCACAACTACGAGAGGGTCGCTTGAGCCGTTTGAACCGATACCGCGAACGCGTATGCTTGGAGATGCGCCTGGCCTAGCGGAACTTGTAAATACCTGCACACCTGAGGTCTTACCCTGGAGAGCCTGTGCCGGGTTGGTGATTGTACGTCCGTTGATGTCCTCAGACTTTACCTGAGTCACAGAGCCTGTGAGGGAACTTTTCTTCTGGACACCATATCCGACAACGACTATCTCCTCGAGCATCTCGTTGTCCGGTTCCATGTTGATGTTTAGAGTGCCGTTGATGGCATTCCTATCGACTGTGATATAGCCGATGTAAATGAATTCGAGAACAGCCCCTGCTTTGACGGTGATTTCGTACGCACCGTCTCCGTCAGTTATGACGCCGTTCTGAGTTCCTTTCTCGATGACACTGACTCCTACCATCGGAGCATTCAGTTCATCAGTGACTTTACCGGTCACCTTCAGCTGTCCTTGTGCGGATGCCGAGAGAGAGCCGGCTAGAATGAGGAGCATTGCCAGAGCAGTGCCGATCATTCTTGAGAATGTTGATTTGGTTCTCATTGTTTTGATGGCTAATGGTTAGTATTAATATAAGTGTAATTAGAATCCTCGTGTAGGAAACTGTCTGATAAAGTTGATCAGCTCCTTGTCGTGATTATATTTTACTTCGCAATCATTATTGAAGATCATGGCCGCCCCTTCGGAACAATTGTAAACCGGCCACTGCGGAAGATCTTTTGTATTCGGGTCTCCTGTGCGGGCGAAATTGATCCATGCCTGGCTCATTATATCAGCAAGCTCGAGCGCGTCTTTCCCACCTCCGGTCATAGAAGCATGGATATCTGCATTGTTGAACACGAATGGTATTTCCATGCAATGTGTGCTTCTGAGGATGCCGTCAAGCACAGGAGATTCCCAGGCAAACATATATGTGTATACCGGAGCTCCGCCCTGACGTGCCTTGATCATAGCCTGTTCAATGGCGCTTGGACGGAAGGTAAAGTCTGTATCTATCAGGTCTTTAGCTTGGTAATTCGGATATGTCTTTTCAAACAGACGGAGGAATTCTTCTGTCTTCTCTCCGTATTTTGTCCTGAGATATTCAATTGCAGCCGACTTGTCTATAGTACGGAGTTGAGGAACGTATGTGCTCATACTGAACTCGTGGATAGTAGTGCCTATCATCATAGGAACATCCTTTGACTGTTCGGGAGCGTCAGGATAGAAAGGCTGGCGGGGAAGCACGCTGCCGTCTACGGTCGGAGCCCATCCGAAGATGAATGAAGCGAATCCGGCCTTGTCGGCTTCTTCCCTGACCTTTGCGATGGCTTTTTCACCGGCTGCAAGAAGCTTTTCGTATGGCATGGCTTGCAGTTCGTCAATCCTGCTCGGACTTATGCCCAATTCTTCCACGACGGCTGCGCCTATCCTTCGGGACCATCTGCTTTCCATCGTCTTCAGCATTGATCCGCTCTGGACAATCGCTTTGTGGAATTTTCCTTTGGCAGAAGGAGTGGCAAGAAGAGTGGATACCTTTCCTCCGCCTCCGGACTGACCGAATATCGTGACATTTCCTGCGTCACCGCCAAAGCTGCCGATATTGGCCTGGACCCAATCAAGGGCAGCGACAATGTCCAGCAGACCGGCATTGCCGGAATATGCGTATTTTTCGCCATATGCAGACAGGTCCAGAAAACCCAGGACATTCAGCCTGTGGTTAAGGGTAACGACGACCACATCCCCTTTATCGGCCAGATTGTGTCCGTCGTATGAAGGGAGCTCCTGACCTGATCCTGCCGAATATCCTCCTCCGTGGAGCCATACCATGACCGGTCTCTTCCTGCCATCATTGATGCCTGGGGTCCAGATGTTCAGCCTAAGGCAGTCTTCGTCAGCAAATCCGTCATCCCAGCTGAATGAAAAGGCCTGCTCGTCGCTGTACCATCCGGTCCTTTTCCCTTGAGGGCAAGTCGGACCATATGCACGGCAGCTTCGGATTCCGTTCCATCTGTCAGCCGGTACAGGAGGCATGAACCTTTCCGCCTTGGCATATGGTATGCCCTTGTAGGTGAATATGCCGTCGTCTATATATCCGGCGATTTTGCCGCTGGTAGTCTGGGTTACGGATAGTTCTGTGTCAGTCAGCAATTCGTGAGAATGATTCCTGGTAGGATTCTTTGTCGTGTTGCCGTTTGTACATCCGCTTAATGCAGCGATGGTAAGAAAAATCAGGATTCTGGCTTTCATTTTGGTGTTGTTATCTTGGTTTCCTGCAAATTTCGTTTGTTTTGAAGCAAACGGCTTTCTAATGCGTGTGATTATCTTTCGGATTTGTTCAAACCCGTTTTTCTGTTTGTTCATTTATTTTTCTGTGCGTTCAAAACATGTATGGATAATGCTTGGAGCGTTTATTATTTATTATCTTTGACATACTAAAAAGTGATTTATGAAAAGATTTCTTCTGCTTGTCCTTGTGATGGGAACCTTGTTTTCCTGCCATGTTCAGAAAAATGAAGAGGTACGCAATGCCGAATATGCCAGCCTTGTCATTTCGAATGATATTTCAAACCAGAAGGTGTCGTCCTTTGCAGAAGATGAATACGGCCATATCTGGATAGGAACCTTCCGCGGACTCAACAGGCACAATGTCCACGGATATCATCAGTATTTCTGTGCAGACGACTCGCTCAGCCTTCCGGACAATCAGATCCAATGTCTGCTGAAGGATTCGCACAAGAGATTATGGGTCGGGACGGTAAACGGAATCTGCAGATATACGGAACGTGATGAGTTCCAGCATTTTCCGCTGGAGTCTTCCATCAAGAAAGTCGACCAGATCATTGAGGATGCATCAGGGAACATATATGTAAATACTATAAGCTCATTATGCAGATATAACCCTGAGACCGAGACTTTTGACGCGGTCCTTCCTGTCCTGGACCATACGAGGTCCCTTATCAACAGATGCTTCATCTCTCCTGCGAATGAGTTGTGGGTGGTAAATACAGCCAGCATGAGATGCTATGATATCGACACGATGGAACTGAAGGATTCTGTAGCAGTCGAAGGTTACCCTACATATTCATATATGGATGCGTCAGGCTGCATATGGATGAATTCATTCGACGGTTTACGCATTTATGACACAATGTCGGATACATTCAGAAAAGTGCCGGAATGTCTCGTGTCGCATCCGATATTCCGGAAAGCATATGTCACATACATATATCCCTACGACGAACATTCTCTCATGATCAATACAGAGAAGCATGGGCTCTTCTATTATGACAGCAACGAAGGCGTGGTCCGTCACCAGAACGAAAGAGGCTTCCCGTTTGCTGCGCCTGATTTCAGCATCAAGCAGATGTTCAAGGATTCCCACAACAATCTGTGGATAGGATCCGTAGATCAGGGGTATAAGGTCATATATAACTATAAGGAGAGGTTCAACGACAACAGCTACCTGCGGTCATGTACAGATAACAAATCCGTGGTTTCTCTGGATTGCGACAGCAAGGGAAATCTCTGGATTGCGACTCTGAAGGATGGACTGTTTGTATATGACTCGAAGTCTATGGAGTTCAGCGAGGTAGAGGTTGGACATCTGCTTCCTTTGCAGGATGGGAACAGAACTGATGTTTCCATCGTTTTTGCTGACAAGGACGATAACATATGGCTTTCTGCTGCATCGCATATAATAAAATGTTCATATGAGGGAGGCAGACTAAAGGCAGAATTCAGTCGTCCGGCTTTTTACCCGATGGCGATAGAACAGGATGAGAACGGAACGGTCTGGATAGCGACTGCTTCTGAATATATCTGTTACTTTCGGCCGGGTGATTCAGAAATGCAGTATCTCAAGCCATTTACGATGGACTATACTTTCATTCCTTCAATTCTTCCTTATGGTCATCGGCTTCTGGTAGGAGCGTTCATGAGCCATCTGAAGGAAGTTGATACGGAAACATTTGCCTATCGGGATGCCGATGTCGACGATGAAGCGTGGAAAGGCAGTATCAGACGTTCTGTATTCATACCAACGGATATGATTATTGACGACGAAGGGGATATATGGATTGGAACAGTTGCCAACGGACTTCTCCGCTATGACCCTGAAACCGGGGATATTCATCCTGTCCCAGGAGCTCCATGCACTGATATTTCTGCGATAGAAGAGGATCTGCAAGGCAACCTTTGGGTGTCTACCTTGTATGGTCTTGGCAAATATGATAGAAGCGTGGACAAGTTCATCAACTGGTTTGAAGCAGACGGCATAGGAGGCAACGAATTCTACGACAGAGCTTCCTGCCGCATGCCTGACGGCACTCTTGTATTCGGCGGTACGCATGGCATGACGTTCTTCAACCCGATGGATGTGACAGTGAACCGGTCTTTCAACCTGTGCTTTGAAGACCTGAAGGTACATAATGAGCATGTACGGCCCGGCGAATGCGGCATCATGGACAAATCGCTGTGCTGCGGATCCGACATCCATCTGAAACATGACCAGAACAGCTTCAGCATATCGTTTGCAACACTGGAATACAGTGAGTTCGAACGCGTCAGATATTTCTATATGCTTGAGGGTTTTGATAAGCATTGGATAGATGCCAATAATAACAGAGAAGCATATTATGCTAATATTCCTGCAGGGAAGTACCTCTTTAAAGTGCGTGCGACAAACAATGACCAAAGCGTCATAGAAGCAGAAAATACTGTGGAGATATCAGTCGAGCCTCCTCTGTGGCTCACGTGGTGGGCTATCTGTCTGTACGTCCTGTTCTTTGCCGCAGTTGTATATCTTGTAGCGAAAATGAGACGTCATCTTAACGAAGAAAAGATGGCTGTCCTCCGGGAAAGGCAGGAAAAGGAACAGGAAAAGAAGGTGAATGAGATGAACATGAGTTTCTTTGCCAATATCTCGCATGAATTCAGGACACCTCTGACCATGATATCCGGTCCGGTCAACCAACTTATCGAATCTCCCGACCTGACCGTTGAGAACAAGAGACTTCTGAATATCGTCCAGAGGAATATAAGACGTATGTTGAGGCTTGTGAACCAGCTCCTTGACTTCAATAAGCTTGAGAATGACACCCTCAAGCTGCAGGTGAAGCCGATAGACCTTATAACTCAGCTCCGCAACCTGACGGATATATTCCGTGTTACGGCAAATGAAAAAGGCGTTACATTCAGAACATACGGCCTGGAAGATTCATTGACCATATGGGCAGACGAGGACATGCTGGACAAGATATGCTTCAATCTCCTGTCTAATGCGATGAAGTTCACTCCGGCAGGAGGCAAGGTAGAGTTCGGACTGGATGTGATTTCCCGCGAGGAGGCCTTGAAGTTCTTCGATCTGGGAGACAAGGATGTCGATAGCCGTTATATGAAGGTTGTTGTGAAGGATACCGGACCGGGAATACCGGAAAACCAGCTTGAAAGGATATTCGACAGATACTATCAGCTGGAGAATCAGATGCGCGGAGTCTATAATTGGGGAACAGGAATCGGACTGTATTTTGCCAAGACTCTGGCCCGTATGCATCATGGATATCTTAAGGCAGGAAACCGTGATGAGGGAACAGGAGCGGCATTTACCCTTCTGCTTCCGATATCGGAATCATCGTATGCGGATTCTGAAAAGGTTCAGTTGGAAGTCAAGGATGACAATTGCCCGTATATAGTCAGCAGCGTCAAATATACGGACCTGCCGTCATCTATGTCTGATGAGGGACGCAAGAAGGTGCTGCTGGTTGATGACGATGCAGATGTGATCCATTATATGAAGGAACTTCTGGCTCCATATTATGACGTGCAGAGCCGTTTCGATGCAGACTCTGCGTATACCCTTATGAAGGAAGAGGCTGTTGACATCGTCATTTCAGATATTGTGATGCCCGGCAAGACGGGATACGAACTTTGCCGTCAGATAAAAAACAACATTCAGATTTCCCATATTCCTGTCATACTCCTTACAGCAAAGGCTACGGTCGAAGATCAGGTCCAGGGACTTGGATGTGGGGCAGACGCTTATGTCACCAAACCTTTCGAACCTCAATATCTCCTTGCTCTTGTCCAATCGCAGCTTTCGAACAGGGAAAGGATACGTTCCATCCTGGCCGAATCCACTGCAGTGGAGAGCCTGGATGACAATGCGCTGTCTCCTCAGGACAGTACTTTCATGAGGGAACTTTATCAATTGATGGAGGATGAACTTTCTAATTCCGAACTTGATATTGCCAAGATGACGGAGATGCTCCACATATCAAGAACGAAATTCTATTACAAGGTTAAAGGGTTGACCGGTGAGAATCCGAGCGTTTTCTTCAAGCGTTATAAACTTAACAGGGCGGCTGAACTCTTGAGTGACAGCAGGTATAATGTTTCGGAAATAGCAGATCTTACAGGTTTCAGCACCTTGTCCCATTTCTCTACCAGCTTCAAGAAGCAGTTCGGTGTCTCGCCAAGCGAATATGCACAGTCCCGCCGTTAGGGTTGGCTTCGATGGCTTTTACAACCGCCAATTCCTGCAGGCTGAGAGAATTTATGGGTTCATTTTGAACCTATATTTTTGATTTTATAGGTTCTGTTTTTGTTACCTCCGTGAGCCTCCAGATATCCGAATTCTGTCAATTGGCGCAGATACCGCTTGGCCGTTGTTTCGGTGAATCCGAAAGCACTGACAATGGATTCTGTCTTGACTTCACTTTTATCGGCCATAAATAGTAAAATATCGGCCAATTTCTCTGCAAGAGATGGCTTTATCGACCATTTATCGACCATTTTCCTAGTTATATCACTTTTATCGGCCACTTTCACTGATCTCTCATATTGTTCGATGTCATGCCTCAAGTGAGCGCAGTGCAGCTCTGTCATACAATCAACAAAGATTTGTATATTTTCTTGCTCTCTTGTGTCAATTAAAGCCTGAATATATTCACCTTTATCTTCTTTTAGAACCTTTGTGATTATAGCGGGATAAATGTACCTCTTGTAGCGGTTTGTAATGTACCGCCTG